>Ga0183100_1000111_pt1 | contig 111805 bp, 101 predicted proteins | sample Biomet2_FD_127789 | JGI IMG/M metagenome (GOLD analysis project Ga0183100, IMG submission 127789) | Microbial communities from bioreactor (seeded with anoxic lake sediment) at LBNL, California, USA - Biofuel metagenome 2 | ecosystem: Engineered > Bioreactor > Anaerobic > Unclassified ... | reverse complement strand
ATAAAGGGACGTACAGATTTAGTATAAACAAAAAAATGAGGAAAGGCGAGTGCTTAACGAATGACTCTTAAGTACTTTGCCTACCGATAAAATAATATTAAAAACAATGAGTCAAAAAATTAGAATTAAACTGAAATCTTACGATCATACCTTGGTGGACAAGTCTGCCGACAAGATCGTGAAAGCAGTAAAGGCAACGGGCGCTATTGTCAGCGGACCTATTCCATTGCCAACGCATAAACGCATTTATACGGTAAACCGTAGTACGTTTGTGAATAAAAAAGCCCGTGAGCAATTTGAGCTCTGTTCATACAAGAGACTGATTGACATTTATAGCTCGACAGCTAAAACTGTTGATTCGCTGATGAAGCTTGAATTGCCTTGCGGAGTAGAAGTAGAGATTAAAGTATAGTAATATTAATATCAAACTGAAATGCCAGGATTAATTGGAAAAAAAATCGGAATGACATCCGTTTTCAGTGCTGATGGTAAAAACGTACCATGCACTGTTATTGAAGCAGGTCCTTGCGTAGTCACTCAGATTAAAAGTGTTGAGAAAGATGGCTATTCAGCCGTACAACTCGGATTTCAGGAATTGAAGGAAAAAAACACCACCAATTCTATGAAAGGACACTTTAAAAAAGCGAGTACTACTCCAAAGAGACACTTGGTTGAGTTCAATGGTTTTGATAAGGAACTGAATTTGGGTGACACCGTGTCAGTAGACATCTTTAATGATGTGAAGTTCGTTGATGTTGTGGGCACTTCTAAAGGTCACGGTTTCCAGGGCGTTGTAAAGCGTCATGGTTTTAGTGGCGTCGGTCAGTCCACACACGGTCAGGATGACCGTGCGCGTAAGCCGGGTTCTATCGGAGCATGTTCTTACCCTGCAAAAGTATTTAAAGGAATGCGAATGGGCGGCCAAATGGGCGGTGATCGCGTTACAACTCAAAATCTGCAATTGCTAAAAGTTATTCCGGAGCATAACCTCCTTCTTATCAAAGGTTCTGTTGCCGGTTGTAAAGGTTCAATCGTTTTAATTAAAGAGTGATGGAAGTTAGCGTATTAAATAAAAATGGTGAAGACACCGGTAGAAAGGTTACGTTAAACGAAGCTATTTTCGGAATTGAACCTAATGACCATGCCATTTATTTGGATGTAAAACAATATATGGCTGCACAGCGTCAAGGCACTGCAAAAACAAAGGAAAGAAGTGAATTAAGTGGTTCTACCCGTAAACTTGGCCGTCAAAAAGGTGGTGGCGGTGCACGTCGTGGAGATATAAACTCTCCGTTGCTTGTAGGTGGAGCTCGCGTTTTTGGCCCGACGCCTCGTGATTACAGCTTTAAGCTGAATAAAAAAGTCAAACAATTAGCCCGCAGATCTGCATTAGCATATAAGGCAAAGGAAGATGCCATAATTGTAATTGAAGATTTCACAATTGAGTCTCCCAAAACAAAATCCTTTGTTGAAATGACAGAAAAACTGAAAGTTAATGGTAAAAAAGTTCTTTTAGTTTTGCCAAGTGTAGATAAAAATGTATATTTGTCGGCTCGTAATTTAAAAAGTACTAAAGTGATGGCTGCTTCGTTGTTGAATACGTATAGCGTACTCGACGCGGGGGTTATGGTTGTAACTGAAAGTTCTTTGCAAAATATCGACGCAGTCTTAACCAAATAAGGAGAATTAAAGAAATGGGATACATAGTAAAACCGTTGGTCACAGAAAAGATGACCGCAATTACAGGGAAGCAAAACAATGTGTTTGGCTTCATTGTGCGTCCTGAAGCAAATAAGCTCCAGATTAAGACCGAAGTCGAAGGACGTTATAACGTGAATGTTCAGTCTGTTCACACCATGCGTTATGGGGGCAAAACAAAAAGTCGCTATACGAAAAAAGGTCTTGTAAAAGGCCGTTCAAATGCTTTTAAAAAGGCAATTGTAACGCTAGGTGAAGGTGAATCAATAGATTTTTATAGCAATATTTAATAAGAATGGCAGTACGGAAATTTAGACCCACAACACCGGGTCAGAGACACAAGATTATTGGTACTTTTGAGGAAATTACTGCATCGGTACCAGAGAAATCTCTTGTATATGGAAAACGCGCTTCAGGCGGTCGCAATAACGTTGGTAAACGTACGACCCGCTATATTGGTGGCGGTCACAAGAGAAAGTTCCGTTTGATCGATTTTAGAAGAGAGAAAGATGGTGTTCCCGCAGTAGTAAAATCCATTGAATACGATCCGAACCGTTCGGCGCGTATCGCATTGTTGTACTATGCGGATGGTGAAAAGCGTTATATTATTGCTCCCAATGGACTTGAAGTGGGCAACAAGGTAATGTCTGGTTCAGATGCTGCTCCGGAAGTCGGTAATTCCCTTCCTTTGCAGAAAATACCTGTAGGTACAGTGGTTCATAATATTGAATTACGTCCTGGCCAAGGCGCTTTGCTCGTTCGCTCTGCCGGCAATTTTGCTCAATTGACTTCTCGTGAGGGAAATTATTGTGTTATTAAACTGCCTTCAGGGGAGACTCGTCAAATACTCAGTGCTTGTAAAGCAACAATTGGTAGTGTTGGTAATTCCGACCATGCGCTCGAAAGTTCCGGCAAGGCCGGACGTTCTCGCTGGCTTGGTCGTCGTCCTCATAACCGTGGTGTTGTAATGAATCCTGTAGATCATCCGATGGGTGGTGGTGAAGGACGTCAGTCTGGAGGACAGCCACGTTCTCGTACAGGATTGTATGCTAAAGGTTTGAAGACAAGAAGACCAAAGAAACAGTCCAATAAGTATATTATTGCAAGAAGTAACAAATAACAAGTTAATTGAGTAGATTATGAGTCGTTCATTAAAAAAAGGTCCGTATATTACCGTATCACTTGAGAAAAAAGTTTTCGCAATGAATGAAAGCGGTAAGAAGAGTGTCGTAAAGACATGGGCTAGGGCTTCAATGATTTCTCCGGATTTCGTAGGACATACCATTGCAGTCCATAACGGTAATAAGTTCATTCCTGTTTATGTTACTGAAAATATGGTAGGACACAAGTTGGGAGAATTTGCTCCCACACGCAAGTTCGGTGGCCATGCAGGTAACAGATAAAAGCAGGGCGTTTTAATTCAAGAAATTAAAAAGAATAATAAATAATGGGAGCAAGAAAAAGATTAGCGGCCAAAGAAAGAAAAGAGGCCTTGAAAACCCAATATTTTGCATCACTGCAAAATGTTCCTTCTTCTCCACGCAAAATGCGCTATGTCGTAGATTTGATTCGTGGTATGGAAGTAGGTCGGGCTCTCAGTACGCTTAAATTTTCTCAGAAAGCAGCTTCAGTGTCTTTAGAAAAACTGCTGCGTTCTGCGATTGCGAACTGGGAACAGAAAAACGATAAAAAAGCTGAAGCAGGAGAACTCTATGTGACGAAAGCATTCGTTAATGAAGGCGTTACACTGAAACGTATGAGGCCTGCACCACAAGGACGTGGTTTTAGAATTCGTAAACGTTCAAATCACGTGACGTTGCACATTGGTTCTTTAAATGATTAATAAGTAGTGTAGTATGGGACAAAAAATTAATCCAATAGCAAATCGTTTAGGAATCATCCGTGGCTGGGATTCTAATTGGTTCGGAGGCAAAAAGTTTGGTGATACACTGGTTGAGGATAGTAAAATCCGAGAATATATCAATGCTCGTTTAGTTAAATGTAGCGTTTCAAAGGTAGTTATTGAGCGTACGCTCAAACTCGTGACAATAACGATATGTTCTTCTCGCCCGGGTGTCATCATTGGTAAAGGCGGACAGGATGTTGACAAGCTCAAAGAAGAGCTGATGAAAATTACCGATAAAGGTATACAAATTAATATTTTTGAAGTACGTAAGCCAGAGCTTGATGCTCAAATCGTAGGTAAAGGCATTGCGCGTCAGATTGAAGGGCTTGTAGCCTATCGTCGTGCTATTAAAATGGCTATTGCTAATACCATGCGTATGGGTGCCGAAGGTATTAAGATTCAGATTGCAGGACGTTTGAATGGTGCAGAAATGGCGCGTAGAGAGATGTATAAAGAAGGAAGAACGCCTTTACATACGTTTCGTGCTGATATTGACTATTGTCAGACGGAGGCTTTGACTAAAGTTGGCTTATTAGGCATTAAAGTTTGGATTTGCCGTGGCGAAGTTTATGGTAAAAAAGATTTGATGCCGAATTATACCCAACAAAATGAACGTAGCCGCAATTATGGCGATAACAATCGCGGAAAAGGAGACAAGGATGGTAAACCTCGTCGCAGAAGAAACAACAATAATCGATAAAATTGATGTGGTATGTTACAACCGAAAAGAACAAAATATAGAAGACCGCAAAAGGGTCGCAGCAAAGGAAACGCTCAACGCGGCAATCAATTGGCTTTCGGTAGCTTTGGCATAAAAAGCTTGGAGACTGAATGGCTGAATAGTCGTCAGCTTGAGGCAGCTCGTGTTGCTGTAACGAGATATATGCAACGTGAAGGTCAGATTTGGATTCGCGTATTTCCGGATAAACCTATTACTAAAAAACCTGCCGATGTCCGTATGGGTAAAGGTAAAGGTGACCCTGTTGGTTTTGTTGTACCTGTAACACCCGGACGTATCCTTTTTGAAGTTGAGGGTGTCTCATTTGATGTTGCCAAGGAGGCTTTGCGTTTGGCTGCGCAAAAACTTCCTGTTACAACGAAATTTGTTGTTAGACGTGATTACGATAAAAATGCTTGATTATGAAGAGTGTAGAAATTAAACAGATTCCCACCAATGAGTTGGCTGAAAGGTTGGCGACAGAAATTGCCAATTATGAGCAGCTTCTTTTGAACCATTCTATTTCTCCCGTAGCAGATCCTTCAAAAATCAAGTCTGCTCGTCGTGGTATCGCTCGTATTAAAACGGAATTACGTCAGAGAGAACTTAATAAATAATTCTATCCCGATGGAAGAAAGAAATTTAAGAAAGACAAGACAGGGTGTTGTGACCAGTAACAAAATGGATAAAACCATTGTAGTTGCAACCATCTTTAAGGAGAAACACCCAATTTATGGTAAGTTTGTCTCTAAGACAAAGAAATACCATGCTCACGACGAAAAAAATGAATGCAATCTCGGAGATACGGTATTGTTGATGGAAACTCGTCCTCTAAGCAGAACAAAAAGATGGAGAGTAGTAAAAATAGTTGAAAGAGCTAAGTAATCATGATACAAGCAGAAAGTAGATTAACGATAGCAGACAATAGCGGTGCTCGTGAAGCGCTTTGTATTCGTGTTCTCGGCGGAACAAGAAGACGCTATGCATCTGTAGGTGATGTGATTGTCGTATCTGTAAAGAACGTCATTCCTTCAAGTGATATTAAAAAGGGCGCCGTCTCGAAAGCGCTTATTGTTCGTACGAAAAAAGAAATCCGCCGTGCTGATGGTTCTTATATTCGTTTTGACGATAATGCCTGTGTTTTATTGACTGGTACCAACGAGTTGAGAGGAAGCCGAATTTTTGGCCCCGTTGCACGTGAACTTCGTGCTGTCAACATGAAAGTGGTTTCCTTAGCGCCTGAAGTACTTTAATCTTTTATTGGATTTATCAATGAGTAAGTTACATATTAAAAAAGGCGATACAGTATATGTTAATACTGGTGAAAGCAAAGGTACAACCGGTAAGGTGTTGAAAGTGTACGTCGATAAACAACGCGCAATTGTTGAAGGTGTGAATATGGTGAGCCGCAGTCGTAAACCTGACGCTAAACATCCTCAAGGAGGTATTACAAAACAGGAGGCTCCTATCCATATCTCAAATTTAAATGTGGTTGATCCTAAAACGGGAAAACCCACTCGTATTGGTCGTAAATTAAATGCAGAGGGCGAACTGGTCCGTTATGCTAAGAAATCAGGTGAGGAGATTAAATAATGAGTAATACAGCAGAATTAAAGAAAGAGTATACAGAACGTATTGCTCCCGTGTTGATGAAGAAGTTTAACTATTCATCACCGATGCAAATTCCTGTTTTGAAGAAGATTGTAATTAATGAAGGTCTTGGTATTGCTACTGCTGATAAAAAAATTGTTGATGTGGCAATTACTGAGTTAAGTTCAATTACAGGTCAAAAAGCGGTTGCAACAGTTTCACGTAAAGATATTGCCAATTTTAAATTGCGCAAGAAAATGCCTATTGGTGCTCGTGTAACGTTACGCCGTGAGCGAATGTATGAGTTTTTGGAAAAACTTGTTCGTGTAGCTTTACCTCGTATCCGAGATTTTAAGGGAATTGGAGGAAAGTTTGACGGAAGAGGTAATTATACTCTTGGAATCGAAGAGCAAATTATTTTTCCTGAAATTAATATTGATTCTGTAGAACGCATTCAAGGTATGAATATTACTTTTGTGACTAGTGCTCCAACAGATGAAGAGGGCTTCGAGTTGCTCAGAGAGTTTGGCCTGCCTTTTAAGAATGCAAAAAAATAAATAACAGATATGGCAAAAGAATCTATGGTAGCTCGCGAAGTTAAGAGAGCTAAAATGGTCGCCAAATATGCTGAAAAACGCGCGGCATTGAAAGAGATCGTAAATAAATCGAATGATCCCGCTGAGGCATATGAAGCTGCACGTAAACTGCAGGAGTTACCTCGTAATGCGAATCCTATTCGTTTACACAATCGCTGCAAGATTACAGGACGTCCAAAGGGATATATCCGCCAATTCGGTCTTTCGCGTATTCAATTTCGCGAGATGGCTTCTAACGGCTTAATACCGGGCGTCAAAAAAGCAAGCTGGTAACAGAATGTTTTAATATTGTCGGGTGATCCCGATTAATTAACAATATATATTTATATGACAGATCCAATCTCAGATTATTTGACAAGACTTCGTAATGCTATCCAGGCAAAACATCGGGTAGTAGAGGTTCCAGCGTCAAATTTGAAAAAGGACATTACAAAGATCCTTTTTGAAAAAGGCTATATTCTGAACTTTAAGTTTATAGAAGATGGCCGCCAAGGTATGATTAAAATTGCATTGAAATATGGCACCTCTGATAAAAGTAGTGCTATCAAATCTTTGCAAAGGGTTTCAACTCCTGGTTTGCGTAAGTATACTGGGTATAAAGATATGCCCAGAGTTATTAACGGTTTAGGTATTGCTATTGTTTCTACCTCAAAGGGAGTAATGACCGATAAGGAAGCTTCTGAACAGAAGATAGGTGGAGAAGTGCTTTGTTTTGTATATTAATTTAGGAGGATTTAACACATGTCAAGAATAGGTAAATTGCCGATTAACATCCCTACTGGTGTTGAAGTAACACTGAAGGATAATGTAGTGTCTGTAAAAGGACCGAAGGGTGAGTTGAGCCAAGCTGTGCATCCTTCAATTAAAGTATTAATTGCAGACGGCAGAATAACGTTCGAAATTGATGAGAAAAATGATAGCGTAAGTGTAAAGCAAAAACAAGCTTTTCATGGTTTATCTCGCGCCACGATCAACAATATCGTTGTTGGAGTTTCTCAAGGTTATAAAAAGGAAATGGAGTTGGTAGGAGTTGGTTTCCGTGTTTCAAATGAAGGAAATATTGTAGAATTTGCTTTAGGCTATACACATCCTATTTTTATTCAGTTGCCAAAGGAAGTTACTGTAGTAACCAAATCTGAAAGAAATAAGCGTCCTTACATCTCATTAGAGTCTTGTGATAAGCAACTTTTAGGACTTGTCTGCGCTAAGATTCGTTCTTTCCGTATGCCGGAACCTTATAAAGGTAAAGGTATTCTGTATGTAGGTGAACAAATTCGTCGTAAATCGGGAAAATCGGCTGCAGCCAAATAACCATTAAAGATTTAAGATTATGACAAACAAACAAGATAGAAGGGTTAGAATTAAACATCGCGTACGGAATAAGATTTCCGGAACTGCAGAACGTCCTCGGATGAGTGTCTTCAGAAGTGATCGACAAATTTATGTACAAATTATTAATGACGAAGTTGGGAGCACATTGGCTGCTGCGTCTTCTTTAGGAATGGAAAAAATGCCTAAAAAAGAACAGGCTACCAAAGTGGGTGAAAAAATAGCTCAAGTTGCGTTAGAGGCAGGTATTACTGAAGTGGTTTTTGATCGCAATGGGTACTTGTATCATGGTAGAGTACAAGAAGTTGCTAATGGCGCCCGTAAAGGGGGACTTAAATTTTAATAGAGATTATGGCAAACAGAATAAATGTAAACGCTGAGGAGCTGACAGACAAACTGGTTGCTCTTAATCGCGTTGTTAAGGTAACAAAGGGTGGTAGAACATTTACATTTGCTGCTATAGTTGTTGTCGGAGATGGCAACGGTGTAGTGGGATATGGCTTAGGAAAAGCTGGTGAAGTTTCTGCTGCTATTGCAAAAGGGGTAGAAATGGCTAAAAAGAATTTAGTGAAAGTTCCTATTCTAAAAGGTACTATTCCTCACGAACAAATTGCCAAATTTGGCGGTGCTGAAGTTTTGCTTCGTCCAGCTTCTGCTGGAACTGGACTTGTTGCAGGTGGCGCTATGCGTGCTGTTCTTGAAAGTGTAGGAGTTAAAGATGTTTTGGCAAAATCTAAAGGTTCTTCTAATCCTCATAACTTGGTTAAGGCTACTGTTGCAGCATTATTGCAATTGCGTGATGCAAGAATGGTTGCTGAGAATCGGAATATTAGTATTCAAAAAGTATTTATAGGATAATGTCATGGCAACAATAAAAATCAAACAAGTCAAAAGTCGGATAGGCGCTCCTAAAACTCAGTGTTTAACATTAGATACTTTAGGACTGAAAAAACTTAATCATACTGTTGAACATGAAGATACACCTTCATTGCGTGGTATGATTAAAAAAGTTCACCATTTAGTGACGATTGTAGAATAATAAAAAGTAAGTATGATGAAATTACATAATTTACAGCCTGCTGAAGGGTCTACCCAAACACGTCGCAGAATTGGCCGCGGTACTGGTTCCGGCTTGGGGGGAACTTCAACTCGTGGAAATAAAGGTGCTAAAGCACGTTCTGGTTATAAGAAGAAGATTGGTTTTGAAGGTGGTCAAATGCCTTTGCAACGTAGAGTACCGAAATCTGGTTTTAAAAACATTAATAGAGTTGAATACAAAGCAATCAATCTTGATGTTTTGCAAACTTTAGCTGATGCAAAGAAGTTGAGTAAGATTTCTGTAAATGATCTTGTTGAAGCTGGTTTTATTTCTAGTAAGCAATTAGTGAAAATTTTAGGTAATGGAAAGTTGACTTCAAAGCTAGATGTAGAAGCAAATGCGTTCTCTAAGAGTGCAGATGAGGCTATTAAAGCTCTGGGTGGAAACACAACCAAACTTTAACAATGAAAAAATTCATTGAGACATTAAAGAATATTTGGAAAATCAAGGACCTTAAAACTCGTCTTCTGATTACTATGCTCTTTATAGCCATCTATCGTTTTGGCTCGTTCGTGGTTTTACCAGGAATTGATCCAAGCCAGTTGTCTAAATTGCATGAACAGACTAGTACGGGTTTGATGTCTCTCTTGAATATGTTTTCAGGAGGTGCATTTTCCAATGCGTCTATTTTTGGCCTGGGTATTATGCCCTATATTTCGGCTTCGATTGTGATGCAGTTGCTTGCGGTAGCTGTACCATATTTTCAGAAGATGCAACGAGAGGGTGAAAGTGGACACCGTAAGATGAATCAATATACACGCTATTTGACGATAGGTATTTTGGTTTTCCAAGCCCCTATGTATATGATTAATCTTAGAGCACAAGCTGGGGCTGCTATGAATGGTGTGTTAAGCTGGCCTTTGTTTTTGTTTAGTTCAACAATGATTCTTGCAGCCGGAAGTATGTTTATTCTTTGGCTTGGTGAGCGTATCACTGATAAAGGCGTTGGGAATGGTATCTCTATAATTATTATGGTTGGTATCATAGCTCGTTTGCCTCAAGCATTGATTCAGGAGGCAGTCACTTCTTTAACCTCTCCGGGTGCTGGCGGTTTAATTAAATTCCTATTTGAAATTATTGCATTGCTACTTGTCATTGCCGCATCTATTCTGCTTGTTCAGGCTACTCGTAAAGTGCCTGTACAGTATGCCAAACGAGTAGTAAATAATCGTCAATATGGAGGTGCACGCCAATATATTCCTGTTAAGTTGTTTGCTGCGAATGTAATGCCTATCATTTTTGCACAGGCATTGATGTTTATTCCTTTGACGATGGCTAGTTATGGGACCAAAGAAGGTGCAGGATATATTCTTCGTAGCTTTATGGATGTTAATAGCTTGTTATACAATGTTGTATTTGTTCTTTTAGTTGTAGCATTTACATATTTCTATACTGCAATTACTCTGAATCCCGTTCAAATGTCTGAGGAGTTAAAGCGCAATAATGGATTTATTCCCGGTATTAAACCAGGAAAAAGTACAGCAGATTATTTGGATAATGTAATGTCTCGCATTACTTTGCCTGGGTCTTTGTTTATAGCATTTATTGCTATAATGCCTGCATTTGCCAAATTATTTGGAATCAACCAATCTTTTGCACAGTTTTTTGGAGGAACCTCTTTGCTTATTTTAGTAGGAGTTGTTTTGGATACGCTGCAGCAAATAGAGAGTTATCTTCTTGTTCGTCATTATGATGGACTACTAAGCGCTGGTCGTACTCGTTCTCACAGTAGCGTCAGTGCATATTAATAGATTATGATATACTTAAAAACAGAAGACGAGATAGAGTTGTTAAGGCAAGCAAACTTACTTGTAGGTAAAACGCTAGCTGAAATTGCACGAATTATAAAGAAAGGAGTTACAACGTGTCAGATAGATAAGTTGGCAGATACTTTTATTCGTGATAATCATGCTATACCTACTTTCAAGGGAGTTCCTAATCCTTATGGCGATCCCTTTCCATCTTCTGTTTGCACTTCTGTCAATGAGCAGGTTGTTCATGGAATACCCACGGATGTTCCTCTTGAAGACGGAGATATAGTGTCGGTTGATTGTGGAACTTTACTGAATGGTTTTAATGGAGATTCATGTTACACATTTTGTGTTGGTGATGTTAAGTCTGAAGTAAAGGAACTATTGAAAACGACGAAAGAAAGTCTTTATCTGGGAATTCAGGCGGCTATAGCTGGTCATCGTTTAGGTGATATTGGCTATGCCGTTCAAAATCACTGTGAAAATCATGGTTATGGTGTTGTCCGTGAACTTGTTGGACATGGTATTGGCCATGAAATGCATGAAGATCCAATGGTCCCAAATTATGGTCATCGTGGGAATGGTATAACTCTTAAAAACGGATTATGCATAGCCATTGAGCCAATGATTACAATGGGTTCTCGTGAAATATATGTTTTGGATGATGGTTGGACTGTTGTTACGCGTGATGGAAAGCCTGCCGCACATTTTGAGCATACTATAGCAATTCACAATGGTAAAGCTGATATTATGTCTTCTTTTGAAGAAGTAGAAAAAGTAGAAGGTAAATTATATTGAGAGATGTCTAAACAATCGGCAATAGAACAAGATGGTGTTATTATGGAAGCTCTTTCCAATGCAATGTTTCGCATTGAGCTGGAAAATGGCCACCAGATTACGGCTCATTTATCGGGTAAGATGAGATTACATTATATCAGAATTCTTCCCGGAGATAAGGTTAAAGTAGAGATGAGTCCCTATGATTTGTCGAAGGGCAGAATTGTATTCAGATATAAATAAATATACAAAATATGAAGACAAAAGTATCTATAAAGAAACGCACCCCTGAGTGCAAAATCGTTCGTCGCAAGGGGCGTCTGTTCGTGATTAATAAAAAGAACCCGAAGTTTAAATTGCGTCAGGGTTAGTTAATTAGCAAAAATATTAAGATTATATATGGCAATAAGAATTGTTGGTGTAGATTTACCTCAGAACAAGCGAGGGGAAGTCGCTTTGACCTATATTTTCGGAATAGGTCGCAGCCGTGCGGTGAAGGTTTTGGAAAAAGCCGGCATAGATCGCGACATTAAAGTGAAAGATTGGACTGATGACCAAACTGCAAAAATTCGCGAAATCATCGGAAGTAGCTTTAAAGTAGAAGGTGATCTTCGCTCTGAAGTTCAGATGAATATTAAGCGTCTGATGGATATTGGTTGTTATCGTGGTGTTCGCCATCGTTTGGGACTTCCAGTACGAGGTCAGAGTACAAAAAATAATGCTCGTACTCGTAAAGGAAAGAAAAAGACTGTTGCTAACAAGAAAAAAGCTACTAAATAATAAGTAATTATGGCAAAGAAAGCAGTTGCAGCAAAAAAGCGTGTAGTAAAAGTTGATGCTATGGGGCAGTTACATGTTCATAGCTCATTTAATAATGTTATTGTGTCTCTAGCTAATAGTGAAGGCCAAGTAATTTGTCAGTCGTCTGCTGGCAAGATGGGTTTTCGTGGATCCAAGAAAAATACGCCTTATGCAGCACAAATGGCAGCACAAGACTGCGCTAAGGTAGCTTATGATTTGGGCCTTCGTAAAGTTAAGGCATATGTAAAAGGTCCGGGCAATGGGCGTGAATCGGCAATTCGTGCAATCCATGGAGCTGGTATCGAAGTTACTGAAATTGTTGATGTGACTCCATTACCTCATAATGGTTGTCGTCCACCAAAGAGAAGAAGAGTATAAATTTAGAAAATCAGCAAAATAAAAAAAAATGGCTAAATATACAGGACCAAAATCACGTATTTCGCGTAGATTCGGAGAACCAATCTTCGGACCTGATAAGGTTTTAAGCAAAAGAAATTTTCCTCCCGGTCAGCATGGCAACGATCGTCGTCGTAAAACTTCCGAGTATGGAACAATGCTTGCAGAAAAACAGAAAGCAAAGTATACTTATGGTGTACTAGAGCGTCAATTTCGCAATATGTTTGACAAGGCTACCCGCGTAAGCGGTGTGACAGGTGAAGTATTAATGCAGCTTTTGGAAGCTCGCTTAGATAATATGGTTTATCGTCTGGGTATTGCTCCTACACGTTCTGCTGCTCGTCAGCTAGTTAATCACAAACATATTATTGTTGACGGAAATGTTGTGAATATCCCGTCTTATTCTGTTAAACCTGGTCAAATTATTGGTGTTCGTGAAAAATCGAAATCACTTGAAGTTATTGCCGAAGCATTAGCTGGATTTAATCATAGTAAGTATCCTTGGCTAGAATGGGATGAAAATATTAAATGTGGAAAACTGCTTCATATGCCTGAACGAACAGATATTCCAGAAAATATTAAGGAACAACTGATCGTTGAATTGTATTCCAAATAAAAATTAAATCCATGGCGATATTAGCATTTCAAAAACCTGAAAAAGTTATAATGTTGGAAGAGTCTTCAAGTTACGGAAAATTTGAATTCCGTCCTTTGGAGCCTGGCTTTGGCACAACAATAGGAAATGCGTTACGACGCATCCTATTATCTTCTTTGGAAGGCTTCGCTATCAATACGATTAAGATAGATGGTGTTGAGCACGAGTTTTCTACTGTCCCTGGTGTTCGTGAGGATGTTACCAACATTATACTTAACTTGAAACAAGTACGTTTTAAACAGTTAGTAAATGAATTCGAAAATGAAAAGGTTAGTATCACCGTTGAAAATTCTACAGATTTTAAAGCCGGTGATATAGGTAAATTCCTTACTGGATTTGAAGTGTTAAATCCTGAATTGGTGATCTGTCATATTGATCCAAAAGCGTCGATGAATATTGAGCTGACGATTAATAAAGGACGTGGTTATGTGCCTGCTGATGAGAACAGACGATATTGTACCACTGTAAACATGTTGCCAATTGACTCTATTTACACGCCTATCCGTTCTGTAAAATACGCGGTTGATGATTATCGGGTAGATCAAAAGACTGACTACGATCGATTGACAATCGAAGTTACAACTGATGGATCCATTCATCCGAAAGAGGCTCTAAAAGAAGCTGCAAAAATACTGATATATCATTTTATGCTATTCTCAGAGGACAAGATTACGATTGAAAACTCTGAGGAGGATAGTCATGAAGAATTTGATGAGGAGTCATTGCGTATGCGCCAGTTGCTGAAAACTAAGTTGATTGATATGAATCTTTCGGTTCGTGCTCTAAACTGTTTGAAAGCTGCTGATGTAGAAACTCTTGGCGATTTGGTCTCTTTTAACAAAAATGATCTATTAAAGTTCCGTAATTTTGGTAAGAAATCTCTCTCTGAACTTGAAAACTTGTTAGAGAGTCTGAATCTGTCTTTTGGAATTGATATTTCCAAGTATAAATTTGATAAAGATTAAATCATGAGACATAATAAAAAATTTAATCACTTGAGTCGTACTTCTTCTCACAGAGCGTCCATGCTTGCAAACATGGCGTGCTCATTGATTCGCTACAAGAGAATTACGACAACAGTTGCAAAGGCTAAGGCTCTTAGAAAGTATATTGAGCCGATTATTACAAAGAGTAAAGATGACACAACGAATTCTCGCCGTGTTGTTTTCAGTTATTTAAAAGAAAAAGAGGCTATCAAAGAACTTTTTAAGGAGATTTCTGTTAAGGTAGCTGAGCGTCCTGGTGGATATACTCGTATTATTAAGCTGGGTACTCGTCAAGATGATGGTGCTTCAATGTGTTTCATCGAGTTTGTTGATTTTGATGAGAATATGGCTAAGGTCTCTAAGAAGAAAACGCGTACGCGTCGTGCCGGACGACGTACTACAGCAAATGATCAACTAATAAGCGATCAAGAGACTGTAATAGAAGAGACTTCAACAGAATCTGAAGTTGCTCCAGCTGAAGAATTCAAGGATGAAAATTCTTCTACTGAAGAATCAACAAAGACGGAGTGAGATTTTTTTCAATAAGTTTGAAATCATTTTCCTATTATAAAATGTGCCGGATTTTTTCCGACACATTTTTTTTATTATTGCTGTCCGATAAAACTTTTGTGTATTAGCAAATATTGCTGTTTTTATGGTAAATTGCTTCTCTTTTAAGTCGATAGAATGAATAAAATCATTCATTTTTACCATTTCGTTATCAATTTCACACAAGGAAAAAAGACAAGCCCCTTTTTCACGAAAGAGCCAAAAGTGATTGGCTATAAGTCAACTACAGCTATAGCGTATATTTTTATCGGACAGCAATACTTTTAAATAGTCGTTCCTTAAGAAGTGGGTATTTTATTTTGTAATAGAAGTTACAACTGAAAATGGTTGTGTTTTTTGAATCCGGGTTGTATTAAAATTATGGTACGCGTGCGAACCCATAGGCATTTTACCTGACTTTTTTACATCTCGAAAAAAGTTTGCCGAAGTACTACTTTTATAAAAATATATTTGTTGTATTTCAAAATTTCTTTGTTGCGTGTTCGACAAATGACCTCACTGTTTTTACAAATGCAAAGATACTTGAGCTCGGGATAAGAAAAGTAGTAAAAAAGGTATTTAAGAAATGGACTATCACAAGATAGTTGTGTAACTTTATAGTTGAAAATCAAAAAGATAAAACAAATAGATTGATGATAGCTGAAACCAAAATTACAGAAATTTTCTGTGTTATAGATGAATTCAATCAGAATTTTGAGAAAGAAATGTCCAATCATGCCTTGACCTCTTCCTCCGGAAAGCGAAGAAGAAACAGAAAGGGCTTCTCTCTGAGAGTGAAATCATGACGATTCTAGTTTTGTTCCATTTGAGTCACTGTAGAGATCTGAAACACTTCTATCTCCATGAAATTTGTATCCATCTGCGTCACAATTTTCCACAGGTGGTTTCCTATAACAGGTTTGTAGAAGTACAAAGCCACGTATTTTCCAAATTTATGTTTTTTCTAAAGAGGTATGCCTTGGGACCACTGTACGGTATAACCTACGTGGACAGTACGATGATTCCTGTATGCCATAATATTCGAGATATGCCAATAAGGTCTTCAAAGGATTTGCCAGGGACGGTAAAGGAACGATGGGATGCTGCCATGGTTTCAAACTACATTTTATTAGTAATGACACCGGAGAAATAATCTCTTTTTGTCTGACGGGTGCCAATGTGGATGACAGAAGCGATATCGTTTGGAATGTGTTGGCTAAGGATTTATATGGGAAGTTGTTCGCTGACAGGGGATACATTTCTCAAAATCTTTTTGATACTCTTTTTGCTGATGGAGTCAATTTGGTTACAGGACTCAGAGCTAAACTGAAAAACAAACTGATCCCACTTTGGGATAAAATCATATTGCGCAAAAGATATATCATTGAGTCCATGAATGGCAGACTCAAAAATACAGCTCAACTAGTACATTCCAGACACCGTTCTATCAACAACTTCATCATCAATCTCGTTTCAGTTATTACTGCTTACTGTTTCTTTGACAATAAGCCACAAGCTCTCTCCGGATATGAAATCCTGAAAACAAATCAATCGTCCTTTTTCTAATTTCTTATCCCGAATTCAGATATATGTGCTGATCTAATTCCTCCAGCAGATATATAAGACCTTGCATAGTTATGAAATACCTTAAAATGGATAGAAAGAGAATGGTATTTGTAAATAAATTTGTAAATTTGAACCGCTCTAGGAGGTTTTTTAGAAAGATCTTTTTGGATGCAATATCGTTTGAAGAGAAATAGAGATATGAAAATAAAGATAGGTATTATAGGATTTGGCCGGATGGGTCGTTTCTATCTAGATGAATTACAAAAAAGTGGACGTTATGAGGTGTCGTATATTTGTGACTTGAATGAAGATGCCTGTAATTTTGCTCAGCAAAAGAGTCCTGAGTCTAAAGTCGTTTCAGACGAAAATATTGTTTTTGATGATAATGAAGTGCAGGCCGTAGTACTTTGTGCTCTTGCAAATTCACGTAAGGAACAAATCGAACATGCAATCAGGAAGGGTAAACATGTGATATCCGAAAAGCCGATAGCTGATACAGTTGATCGCGAATGGGAGGTAGTAGATGCTGTTGAGAATGATGATCATGTATCAACAGTCAATCTTTATTTGCGAAATTCATGGTATCATAACACAATCAAATCGTTTATTCAGAAAGGTGAACTTGGAGAGTTAGCTATAGTTAGAGTTTGCCATATGACTCCAGGCCTTGCTCCTGGTGAAGGACATGAATACGAAGGTCCAGCTTTCCATGATTGTGGAATGCATTATGTGGACATTTGCCGTTGGTATGCTGGTTGTGAATATAAAACATGGCATGCTCAGGGTATTAACATGTGGAATTACAAAGAGCCTTGGTGGATTCAGTGCCATGGTACATTTGAGAATGGTGTGGTGTTTGATATTACTCAAGGATTTGTTTATGGTCAGTTAGCCAAAGATCAAATACATAATTCCTATATTGATATTATTGGAACAAAAGGTGTAGCTAGAATGACGCATGATTTCAAAACGGCAAAAGTATCTCTTCACGGTGTTAGTGAAACAATTGAATTGGAAAAACCTTTTGGAGGCAAAAATATCAATGTATTAGTAGATTTGTTTGCAAATTCCATTGATACAGGAAAGCGCAGCTCTCATCTGCCGTTGATGCGTGATTCCGCAATTGCATCGGAATACGCGTGGACATTTTTGGAGGATGCCCATAAACATGATTTGCCCTCTGTTGGTAATTTAAAAACTTTGGAACAGATACGTGAACGTCGGCGCCATATGAAGAATGGTTATGGCTTGCTTCCTAAGCGCTAAAAATGATGCTGTAATTATGTATTGGAAAACGATTAAATATTAACTCTTTAAATAAAAGTATTATGTCAGACATCTCAAGAAGAGATTTTTTGAAAGCTAGTGGAGCTGCAGTGGCCGGCTTGGTAATAGCTCCAAACACGATTTTGGGAAAGAAAAATGGCCATGTTGTACCAAGTGATAAGATGAATATCCTTGGTGTCGGAATTGGAGGCCGTGGTGCTGCTGATCTGAGCGGAATGGAGACGGAAAATATTATTGGTCTTTGTGATGTAGATTGGAAATATGCCGCTCGTATTTTTGATAAATACCCCAAAGCAAAACGATATAATGATTATCGTAAAATGTTCGACGAAATGTTGAAAGACGCTGATGGCGTGATGGTTGCTACGGCAGATCATTCTCATGCAATTGTTGCTGCAAATACAATGATGGCTGGTAAAAATGTTTATGTTGAAAAACCGATGACCCTTTATGTTTATGAATCTCGCCTACTTGCTAAATTGGCAAAAAAATATAATGTGGCAACTCAAATGGGTAATCAGGGCGCTTCTGGTTCAGGAACACGTCAGGCTTTGAATTGGTTATGGAATGGTGAAATTGGAGAAGTAACTAAAGTAGAAGCTTACACGAATCGTCCAATTTGGCCTCAAGGAATGTCTGCACCAAAAGAAAAAATGGCAATACCGTCTACAATGAACTGGGATGCCTTTATTGGCCCAGCTAAGTTTCGTGACTATAATTCTGCATACACTCCTTGGAATTTCCGTGGATGGTGGGACTTTGGTTCAGGTGCGCTTGGTGATATGGCTAACCATATCCTGCAGGTTGCTTTCAAGGGGCTAAATTTAGGATTCCCAACAGAAGTAATCGGTAGCTCTACAATGTTGATGACTGATTCCTGTCCGTCAGCACAAAAAATTACATATAAATTTGCTGCTCGTGACAATATGCCAAAATTGGGACTGCCTGCTGTCGAATTAACTTGGTATGATGGTGGTTTGATGCCTAATTATCCAGAGAATTTACCAGTTGACAAGAAATTATTGGCTGATGGTTCTTGTATTTTTTATGGTACAAAAGATACTATGGTTGTAGGTAGCTGGGGACAAAATCCGTTCCTTCTATCTGGTCGTAAACCTCAAGTTCCAGAATTGTGTCGTGTTGTCAAAGATGATAATCACCAACAGGATTGGATCCGTGCTTGTAAGGAAAATCCAGCAACTCGCGTGAAGACTTGCTCAGATTTCAGTGAAGCAGGTCCTTTGAATGAGATGATTGTAATGGGTGTTGCTGCTGTCCGCTTGCAAGATCTTGGTCAGTGGCTCAAGTGGGATGGCCAAAATATGAAATTTACTAATATTCCTGCAGATGCAAAGATTCGCAGTATTGTTGAGGATAAATTTAAAATTACAGATGGTAATCCGACATTTGATCGCACATATAGCGACCCTATTGATGCCAATGAATTTGCAGCACGCTTGATTAAACCCGTCTATCGTGAAGGTTGGACATTGCCTGAGTTACCAGCATAAATTTTTTATTAACAATTAAGTAAATAAAATTATGAAAAAGATTTTTTGTTCAATGGCTTTTCTGACCTTGTTATTGGGAATGGCTTCATTTACGCCGAAACCGGCTAAAGTTGTGAATAAAGGAACCGTTACGCTTGCTTGTTCTCAACAAATAAATGGTGGCGGGACTGAAAAGGTACAATTGGCTATAGATAAAGATGGTTATATTGTGATTTTTGATGGTAAGTCAATGAAAGGTTGGCGAGGTTATGGAAAGAACCATATTCCAACTAAATGGATTATTGATAATGGTTGTATGAAGTTTAATGCTACTGCAGATGATAAGAATTTAGAAGGTGGAGATCTTATTTTTGCTCACAAATTCAAAAACTTTGAATTAGATTTGGAATGGAAAATATCTAAGGGCGGAAATTCAGGTGTATTTTATTTAGCTCAAGAAGCTGTAAGTAAAGACAAGGATGGCAAAGAACAACTTGAACCTATTTATTGTTCTGCCCCCGAATATCAAGTTCTTGATAATGTAAATCATCCAGATGCAAAGTTGGGTGTTGATGGAGATCGTCAGTCGGCTTCTCTGTATGATATGATTCCTGCTAAACCCCAGAACCAGAACCCTTATGAGCAGTGGAATTATGCTAAAATCATTGTGAAGAATGGAAAGGTGACTCACTACCAGAATGGAAAGGAAGTTCTTTCTTATCAGTTGTGGACTCCAGAATGGACTAAGCTTCTGCAGGTTAGTAAGTTTAGTGAGAAAAGCTGGCCATCTGCTTTTGCTTTGTTAAATAATTGTGGTGGAGCCAATCATGAAGGCTTTATTGGCTTGCAGGATCACGGCAATGATGTTTGGTATCGCAATATTCGAGTAAAGGTGCTAAAATAACCTTTTTAGAAAATGAAAAAGTACATAACATTATTATTGCTGCTTCTTTTTATTGGAAATGCTTCTGCTTTAGTGAAGACTCCATCTGGGAAAGAACTACCTAAAAAAGAAATGTGTTTGCAGCTTTATTCTATTCGTGATCTGATAGGTGATGCTCAGTTATATGCTAAAAATCACGTAACAGTATTCAAAAAATTGGCTGCAATGGGTTTCACTGGAGTTGAAGCTGCTAATTATGATAATGGAAAGTTTTATGGTGTAACACCTGAACAATTTAAAACTGATGTTGAAGCTGCTGGTTTGAAAGTTGTTTCTTCTCATGCAACAAGAGGCCTTTCTGATGACGAAGTAAAAAATCATGATTTTACAGAAGCTATGAAATGGTGGGACCAGTGTATTGCTGCTCATAAAGCAGCTGGAATGAAATACTTGGTAACTCCTTATAGCGGTGTCCCGAAAAATCTGACTGAAGCTCAGGTTTGGTGTGATTATCACAATGCTATTGGGCAAAAGTGTCGAGAAAATGGCATTAAATATGGATATCATAGTCATTCCCATGAATATCAAAAAGTAGATGGTCAGGTCTGGTATGATTACATGCTAAACCATATTGCTCCTGAAAACATGTTTTTTCAAATGGACGTATACTGGGCTGTTATGGCTCAAGTTAGTCCCGTTTCTTATTTTAAAAAATATCCCGGCCGTTTCAAACTACTTCATATCAAGGATAAATATGAATTGGGAGAAAGCGGAATGGTTGGTTTCGATGCTATTTTCAGACATGCAGCCGATGCTGGAGTGGAGAATTTTGTTGTAGAACTTGAATGGACCGATGGTACTATCGACATAATGGAAGGCGTTAGACGAAGTGCTAACTATATTCGGAGCTCCAATTTTGTAAAACCGTCGTATTCGAAGAAATAGTTCTTTTGTTAATATTGCTGAAAAAACCTGTCAAGGAAAATCTTGACAGGTTTTTTTGTGAATTCTTGTCCCTAACTCAAGCATCGGAGTAATTGCTCCTGGAAAAGTAGTTTGCTATACGGCAGAACTGTATGCAAAAAACGTCTGCGAATAAGGCTTACTGACTTTATAATTATTGCTGTCCGATAAAAATATACGCTATAGCTGTATTTGACTTATAGTCAATCACATTTGGCACTTTTGTGAAAAAGGGGCTTGCCTTTTTTCCTTGTGTGAAATCGATAACGAAATGATGAAAATGAATGATTTTATCCATTATATCGACTTAAAAGAGAAGCAATTTACCATAAAAACAGCAATTTTGCTAATACACAAAAGTTTTATCGGACAGCAATACTTTATAATAAGTTTTATGGTTAGCAGATGGGTTTATTTGTTACGTGAATTCATCCTATCTACCGACAATGAGCATATTTAAACAATACGACTATTCAATAATGATAATGTGTGTGGTTTAGTTTAGTTTAAACCAGATAGTATCTCCATAACTAGTCCCCATACCGTTTGTGGCAAAAGCCACGACATAATAATTCTGCTGTGGCTTAAGACTGTCTATTGTGGCTGTAAATAGGGCGTATGGGTGATCAACCGTGATTTGTTGATGTGAATTGTTCGTACCAAAACTGAAACCACAGCTTTTCAATGTACTGTTTGGAGAAGATAGAACTTCTCCTATAAGTGTGCAACTGTTGGCCTGAATGGAAACTGATTTTGTGCTTACTGTTGGAGGAAAAGGGCGTTCATTGGACCGATCTTCTCCATTGCAGGAAAAAATAGAAAAAATGAAAAAAATAAAGATGCATAGGTGCGAAAGTCTCATGACAGTAAAAATTATCGGAGCAAAAATACAAAATAAAAACCAGAACATTTATTGGATATTAATCAAAAGACACATATAAGTCTAATCTTTTCAAATCTTGTGGGGAGAAAACCTCGTAGTTGCTAAGTTCCTGTAAAGAGTGTAATGGCCCGAATTTTTCACGATATTGAAAAATAACTTTTACTTGTTCGTAATTTAGATAAGGATGGCGTAGGAGATCACGAAAAGAAAGTTTGTTAATATGTAGTTTTGAAACATTCGATTTATTAGTGTAAAACCATTTCACGATTTCTTCAGAGATTCCTTTTATTTCGAGCAGTTGTGAGGTATTCACATATCCGCCGAGTAATTGTCCATAGTGTAAAATGCGATGAGCATAATAACTGCCTATTCCTGGAATTTTTAGCAAAGTGACAGAATCTGTGGCGTTTAAATCCAAATGAATTGGTTGTTGAAATTTTGTATATTTTGTTGCTTGAAAAGTTTTAAACGCAGGTGTTGAATCTGCAATTTCTTCCAGATTATTCGACCTATTTGGCGCAATTGAAATGTATGGAAGAAGTATCCGGAAATCACTTACCGAGAGCCCATAAATTTTTTTTAGATCGGATACTTTTTTAAAAATGCCTCCAGCTTTGCGATAATGAATAATTCGACCTGCAATCCAGTATGGAAGTCCTAATCTGACAAAAGTTGCAGAGTCTGCAGTATTTGGATTGAAGCGGAAAGGTTTGATACGTTTTCCTAGAATGTGTTTATATTTGTTTTGTTGCTTTTTGATTGAATCCCAAAATAAATGAACTTCATCTGTAGAGTCTGCAACCGTTGTAGAGCTATCTCTATGATTAGGACAATTTGTAATCCACCAGAAACCTATGGTGAAAAGAGTCAAAATAATAGCGAGTGCTGCTAATCCTGTATATTCGGAACGTGAAAGATGATTACCAAATTGCATGGAAACGAGATTTAGAACATATGAAAAAAACAATTCCGCTTAAGAAAAACATCAAGATGGCGGAAGGTACAAAGAATTTGAGCAATGTGTTAAGACAATGTGTTAGAAGCATAAAGATAATGATATATAAGATAGGTAGGTATGGATTAGATACAAAATTTTTGAAGTAATTGCCGTATATATTTTCGTTACTGCTGAGGGCCAATTCATTAAAGCGATTGAGAATTAAATTTATCAAATAATCTAGTGCCCATCCAGAAATAACGATGTAAGAGCATAGAATAAACAAACCCACAATAACTCCAAATGTATGAATTTTTCGCCATAGCCACGCTTCTGTCAGCTTCTTATATGTTTGTGCCGTATTTGTCTGGGTATGTCTTCCGACAATAAATTCTGCTGTCGTCAATGGAACTCCGAATAAGATCACACACAATACATAAACAAGGATAAATACTGCTATTCCGTTGTTTCCTGCAATTATAGGAAAACGCAAAAAAAATACTAAACTAATGGTAGAACCAGCTGCTGCGAGAATCATACCTATTTTACTAGTAAAGTCTACTCTTTCAGATGTCATGGCTATTCTGCTGTTTTCTATGTTTCTGCAAAGTTATAAAATAATTACAAAAGTTGATCTTAATTATTGAGTACTCGTTGGCGGAATTGGATCAGTGTGTATTTAATTCTGCCAACGTTTTTGTTATGAATGAATTTAATGTATTGCAAGAATCTAAATGCACTGATTTTGCTGACTACTCCCGCAAATAATTTTCAGGTTGTTTTGCGTGATTCCGAATCGCCATGAATGAGCCACTAAGGTTTGTGAAAGAGGCTTCTATCCTTTTTTACCATGGCGAATAAGATGAACAGTAGTTTCTAGTATCTTTATGGTTGAGCCTATAATTTTATGCTTAGTGCCAGCCGTCAGAAAACGATCAAACTGTATTTTTTGCTCATATTAGCACGGTCTTCTGTCAGATTGTATAAATGTAGATGCCCTTAATCGACAGACTTTTTGAAACTTATATCCATAGTCGCATGTTCCAAATGAGACATAATATTCGAAATTGTTCGATGTCTTGAAATCAGTTTCCACCTTGCAATGCTTGTCCTTCCAAGGCGACATACTTCAACCGACTGGAATCTATGCAGAAATAGTTTTTTACCATATATACTCATCGCTACTTGTTTTCGTATGTTCTTACATAAATTGGAGATGTACTTCTTATGATCATTGAGCTTTTGGCGAGAGATCACATCATTAGGAACCTTAAACCTTTTGCCAATGTGTTTTGTTAGTTTTTCTTTCTTTTCATTTTCAGAATGGCATATAAAGGATACCTTGAAGTTATTCTAAAAGTTACGGGGCTTTTTATATGGTAGTTTTCTGACAAAAAAGAGTTAACTTTGCAACAAATATATTGTGATTCTTTCCCCATGAAATATCTAAAGTTGTTTCCACTTACGTTGGTATGTTTAGTTGTTATTTGGTTGCTGTGTTTTTGTACGGTTCCTCATACAAAGCTTGATAATGTTCCATTAATAGACAAATGGACTCATCTGGTTATGTATGCCGGAATGACCTCTGTATTTTGGTTTGAGTATTGGAGAAATATTCGTCACCATGTTCATATTTCTGAAAGCGTGCTTTGGATAATTAGTATGGTATTACCTATATTAATGAGCGGGTTGATAGAGATTCTTCAGGCTACTTGTACGGGGGGGCGTCGTAGTGGGGAGTTCCTTGACTTTGTGGCCAACTCTATCGGAGTCTTGGTAGGACTCATATTGGGACGTACGCTTATCAAGATGTTTGTAGAAAAATACACTCACAAATAAATAATATACCCACAAATAAAAATAGAGTTGACACGATAATGTATCAACTCTATTTTTATTTGTTTCTATTTGTGGCGGAGGTTTGACTCGAACAAACGACCTCCAGGTTATGAGCCTGGCGAGCTACCAACTGCTCCACTCCGCGATGTTTCTTTGTTTGTGACTGCAAAAGTACAACATATAATCTGAATTTGCAAGGAAATATATGTTAAAAATGCTTTTAATAAAAATGGTTCCCGTCTTTTTTTGCAGAATATCGATGATTATTTGACCTAATGCTATTTGAAAGTATAAATAGTTCTTTTGATTATGGCTTAAAAACTTGGTAAAGTTTTCCTAAATCATGCCTTCGCTGGGTGAATCACAGTTCAAATTTAATAACTTCTTATCGTGGCATAAGGGAATGCAGAATAGCGATATGATCACTTTGGGTTCTGACAGGATTTTTCAGATTACTTCTGTTGCTGCATTCATACAGACAAATCTTCTACTTTTGAATATCTTTTCAGATATTATTCTGAGTTTATCTTCACTTCTGGAAACCCTGCTCGGTTTGTTTAGGTTAATCATGTTGGGCCTGTTTGTAAGGAGATGTTTTGCAGGAGTAATAAGGTTACTGAATTATTCCCTATTTAGAGCTCCATGCCATATCGACTTTCTCCTGTTTTTTACATCTTGCAACGAAGTCGGCTAAAGAAAAAAAATGTTTTTAGTTTTATAATCGTTTTTGATTTTTATACGAGAAAAAGTAGGCATTGATCTAATTAAATGATGGAAAATTGTATCTTTGCACACAAAAAATAAGCGTGCAGCTTTTTCTGCTAGCGTTAAAATATAGGAATTCAACAATGTCAATTTCAAAAACTCGAAGTTTATTAGTGGATGTGGCTCGCCATCTTTTTGCTAAAAAAGGATTGGAGGGTACTACAATGAATGATATTGCAGTTGCTTCGAATAAGGGGCGGCGTACACTTTATACCTATTTCAATAATAAGGAAGAGATTTATTATGCTGTTATTGAAAGTGAGATGGAACGCCTTTCCGATCGAATGGATGAGGTGGCTTCAAAAAATATGGATTCCGATCAGAAAGTAATACTTTTGGTCTATACACATCTTAACATGATTAAGGAGGCGGTGACGCGCAATGGAAACCTTCGTGCGGAGTTTTTTCGTAATATTTGGATGGTGGAGCGTGTTCGCAAAACTTTTGATCATGATGAGTTGGAACTTTTTCAACGTGTATTACAGGAGGGCTGCGATAAGGGAATTTTTTGCATCGAGAACGTTCCTTTGATGTCTGACATTCTCCACTATGCTTTAAAAGGTTTGGAAGTACCTTATATTTATGGACGTCTTGGTAAAGGCTTAACACTTGAAGAAAGTCGTCCCGTAGTGGTTAAGTTTGTACGTCGTTTAATGGGTATGATACAGAACAACTATTAATTTTAAATACATTTCATTCATTATGGGATTATTAAATGGTAAAACAGCGTTGATAACTGGCGCTGCTCGTGGAATTGGCAAAGCCATTGCTTTGAAATTTGCAGAAGAAGGTGCTAATATTGCCTTTACGGATTTGGTTATAGATGAAAATGGAAAAGCCACAGAAGCTGAAATTGCTACGAAAGGGGTAAAGTGCATAGGTTATGCAAGTAATGCTGCAGATTTTGCTCAAACGGAAGAAGTTGTCAATAAGGTGAAAGAGGATTTTGGCTCTATTGATATACTTGTAAATAATGCTGGAATAACGAAAGATGGACTGATGTTACGTATGACGGAGCAGCAATGGGATGCCGTGATTGCTGTTAATCTGAAATCTGCGTTTAATTTTATTCATGCTTGTACGCCCATTATGATGCGTGCTCGTAAGGGTAGTATTATCAATATGGCTAGCGTAGTTGGTGTTCATGGTAATGCCGGGCAGTGTAATTATGCGGCTTCAAAGGCAGGGCTCATTGCTTTGGCTAAGAGTATTGCGCAAGAGATGGGTAGTAAAGGTATTCGTGCTAATGCAATTGCTCCGGGTTTTATTGAAACAGCGATGACATCCATGCTTTCCGATGAACTTCGTAAAGAGTGGGTCAACAAGATACCGTTACGCAGGGGTGGCCAGATTGAAGATATTGCCAATGTGGCTGTGTTCTTGGCTTCAGATATGGCGTCTTATGTAACGGGACAGGTCATTCAGGTTGATGGTGGCATGAATATGTAAAGACAATTAACTATTATTTATTTTTTGTCCACAAGTTACGCCTGCCGTCTGTTTAAACGAATTCATCATGCCTTTAGAGCTGATGCAGAAATGGGAAATGACATGATAGAAAGGCGTGACTTGTGGATAATGTTTTTTATCTTGTGGAAGTAATATATCAAGACAATCATCTGATCATAGTCAGTAAGCGCCCCGGTGAGATTGTGCAAGGCGACAAAACTGGTGATCGTCCTCTTTCGGAGGATGTAAAAGTCTATATTAAGAACGTTTTTGCCAAACCGGGTGAAGTTTTTCTGGGAGTCACTCATCGTCTGGATCGACCTGTTGCTGGACTTGTGATTTTTGCTCGTACTAGCAAAGGTTTATCCCGCATGGATGAGCTCTTTCGTCTTGGCGGAGTTGAGAAAACCTATTTAGCCATTTTGACTCAGCGCCCTCCTAAGGAGCAGGATGAACTTTCGTCTTGGCTTGTAAGAAACGAAAAGCAAAATAAATCATATGTCTATGATCATCAGGTTGCAGGCAGTAAAGAAGCTCGTTTGCGATATCGTCTCATTGGAATATCGGAACGTTATTTCCTAGTGGCTGTGCGTCTGCTTACCGGCCGCCACCATCAAATTCGTTGCCAATTGGCTTCTATCGGATGCCCCATTAAGGGTGACCTAAAATATGGTGCACCGCGTAGTAATTCGGATGCCAGTATTTCTTTGTTGGCTTGGCGAGTTCGGTTTGAACATCCTATTTCACACGTTCAAATAGATGTTAAAGCGCCACTGCCTGATGATAATCTTTGGAAGGCATTTTCCGGTCTTTCTTTTCTGAACGAATAAATATTATGAATAGTATAAAGGTCCTTTCTGCTGTACCTTTTATTTATTGGGTTTTTAAAAAATGGTTGAAGAGAAGGCCTGCTTTTCTAACGTAACGTTCCAACTTTTTGTATAGGCCTTTGATGTTGTTTCATCAAAGGCCTATACAAGTAGGTTGATGCTGCCTAAACTTTATATTTTGCTTCACATCCTCGCTTAGACCATTTTTTGAAGTTCGCATTTGTCAAAACAAGGTCCCCATTCGTTAAAAATGTAACAAATATATTTTGAAAGAAGTCAAATTTCATTGAAAGGTCTTGAAAATAGAAAAAGTCAATCTAAAAATTCTATTGGACTACGAGCAGGCGACCTTTTTATGAGAATGTCATAAAACATTGATGTTCATGATTCCTTTAGTTTGAGTCAGAAAAAATGCAAGGTAGGATAAAATTTCTATGGCTTTTTTAGTATTCTAGGAAACAATAAAATGTTTTTTGAATTTACTTTCAAAAAAGTAGATGAGACGTCTACCCGTTTTTGTTAAAGAGGTGTGTCAGCTTTGTTGAATGTGTGAATTTATGATGTTTTATCGATGTGGAGAGTCCATAAAATATATCTGTCAGTTGGATTTATCGGAATATGGACACAATGAAAAATGATGGATTACTTTGTTTTTGAGTTAAAGACTACTGATTATTAGTTATAAAAGAACTGGATTTAATACCAAACTATAATGAACTTTTGATCTTTCGAACGTAAAATATACTTCTCTGATGATCAGGAAAATATTTTTTTATACTTTTGCTCCGGAGCGTTGAAATATTTAAAGTAGATATCTAGATTGCCCATTTTTGTAATGCTTTTATCGAAGAAAAACAATGACAGATGATTATCAGGCAAACGACCGCTTGGCTGACCTTATAGAGGATAACTATCGCCTTTTACAAGTGATTAGCCGTTTTGGCATGTCGCTTGGCTTTGGAGATAAAACGGTAGATGAGGTTTGCCGTTTGTACGGTGTGGATACATTGACCTTTTTGGCTATTATTAACTTTGTGCATTCCGGCTACACACAGGTTACGGAAGATTTGAATAATCTTTCAGTTGCAGCGCTGATTGACTATTTACGACAGTCTCACGTGTATTTTCTCGATTATGTGTTTCCTCGCTTGCGATGTGATCTTCGTATTGCTTTGAGCGGAAAACCTGAAAATCCAATAAATGTACTTATAATGAGAGAGTTTGACAATTATACTGCGGAGCTAAACAAGCATATGCAGTATGAAGACGATAACCTTTTCCCTTATGTGGAACAGTTGTTGGAGGGATGTGTTGATACTGATTTTGAAATCAGTACGTTTTCTAAGCATCATCATTCTATGGATAGCAAACTCAGGGAATTGAAACGGATTTTGGTGAAATATAGTCCAAAAGTTACGAACCGCAATGAATTGAATGCTGTACTTTATGAGATTTATGTTTGTGAAGATGAATTGGATGCTCATTGTAAGGCTGAGGACTATATTTTTGTTCCTGTGGTTTATAATTTGGAAGAAAAATTGAAAAATGCAAACAGATAAGGAAACCCTCCATATACTAGTCGCTGAAAATCTACCAATTGTTCGTGATGGTCTGGTTTCGCAATTGGAACATCTCACAACTGTGCACATACATGCAGTGTCCATTTCCACGAAAAAGTCGTTGAGAAGTTTGCTGGGAGCGAGAAATTTTAATTTCTTGTTTGTTTCCCCGGATTTTGATGGAGGTTTTGATGTGTCTGAATTTCGTCGAGACTATGCCAATATTCCGTGTATTGCCATTCTAAATGAACTTAAACAGTTGCGCTTCTGTAATGAATACTATGATTGTATTACAGTTTTCGATTCTGCAGAAAAAATCCTTTCTCTCATTGTAAACTACCAGAAAGCGGTGCAGGTAAAGCAAAAAGTGGAGTTTCCTGATATTTTGAGTATCAGAGAAAAAGAAATCTTGTCCTGTCTGGCTAAAGGATTTTCAAACAAAGAGGTGGCTGACAAACTTTATCTTTCCGTATATACTGTTATGACTCATCGTCGAAATATTTGCCAAAAGCTTCAAATTCATTCACTGAGTGGTTTGACAATTTATGCCATTGCCAATAAGTTGATTGAAGTTTAGCGATTTGCGCGTGGATCGGATCGTAAAATATAAGTATTGAATTCTGCTATAACTCGCTAAAAGTAAGTATTTATTAGATCCTTAGCTCTCTCTGCGGGCCGATTTACAGTTCGGTATGTTCTTTTTGTGTAATTTTGCCTCAAAATGCAGAAGAAATGAAATTGTCAGAGCTCAAAACGGGACAACAAGGGATTATTGTCAAAGTCGGAGGAGAGCCTTTCTTTTGCCGTCGATTAGAAGAAATGGGATTTATCAAAGGGAAGACGGTGGAAGTTATTCTAAATGCACCCCTCAAAGATCCTGTGAAATATAAGATTATGGATTATGACGTTTCTCTGCGTCGTTCTGAGGCAGAAGAGATTGAAGTGAATGAGATAATCGATATTTCGGACTCGGAGAGTCTACGTGACTTTCGTAAAGAACTTGCCGAAGTTGTTCCTTGGGACAATAGCTATCAGAGGGGACGTGACATCTCCGTAGCGCTTGTCGGAAACCCGAATTGTGGAAAAACTAGCATTTTTAATGTTGCAGCTCGTGCCCATGAACGTGTAGGTAACTATAGTGGGGTTACTGTTGATGCCAAAGAAGGCATTTTTCATTTAGATGGTTACACATTTCATCTTTATGATTTACCAGGTACCTACTCGTTGTCCGCTTATTCCCCAGAAGAACTTTATGTGCGTAGCTATATTATAGAGCAGCGTCCTGATGTGGTTCTGAATGTGGTGGATACGACGAATTTGGAAAGAAATTTGTTTTTAACAATGCAAATTCTCGATATGGACGTGCCAATGGTGATGGCGCTGAATATGTATGATGAGTTTGAATCAAGTGGAGATAAATTGGACCGTGAACAACTCAGTGTGTTATTTAATATTCCTTTAGTACCTACTGTGGGGCGCACCGGACGCGGTATTTCTGAACTGTTTCAAACGGTTGCTGATGTTTACGAAAGCGGTCTGCAAGGGAAACCTCAGCATCCGGCCATTGTTAATCACGGAACTTTTATAGAAGGTTTTATTTCGCAATTGACTGGTGAGATTGTTCGCTATCCAGAAATTGGTGGCCATTTCAATCCGCGTTTTATAGCTATAAAACTTTTGGAGGAAGATCATGATATAGTAGAATTTGTGAAGTCTAGAACTGCACCGAATGTTGCTATTATGCAATTGGCAGCAGACTGTAGAAAACAAATCCAACAAGAAACGCATGAATCGACTGAATCATACGTTACGAATGCAAAATATGGTTTTGTGCAGGGTGCACTTAAGGAAGTGTATCGCGAAGGTATTCATCATAACACTTCTATGGTTACTAAATATGTAGATTTTGTGGTAACCCATAAGTTTTGGGGGTTCCCAATTTTCTTTTTCTTTATGTACCTTACGTTTTACAGCACATTCAAAGTGGGCCAGTATCCGATGGATGCAATCAATTGGGCTGTCGATCAGTTGGAAAATCTTATTTCTGGGTCTATGGCTGCTGGGCCGCTGAAAGATTTGATTGTAAATGGCATCATTGGGGGCGTTGGAGCCGTGATAGCATTCTTGCCAAATATTTTGATTTTATATCTGTTTATTTCCTTCATGGAGGATTCTGGCTATATGGCGCGTGCAGCATTTATAATGGATCGCATTATGCACAAAATGGGTTTACATGGCAAATCGTTTATTCCCATGGTGATGGGCTTTGGCTGTAACATTCCTGCTATTATGGCTACCAGGACCATAGAGGACCGTAAAAGTCGTTTGATTACCATATTGATTATTCCACTCATGTCTTGCAGTGCGAGACTTCCGATTTTCATGATTCTTACTGGAGTATTTTTTTTAAAAAATGCAGCTTTGGTACTTTTTAGCCTCTATATAATAGGTATCTTATTTGCTGTACTTATGGCCAGAATTTTTAGTAAATTCGTTGTGAAAGGAAAGAGCAGCCCGTTTGTAATGGAACTCCCTCCTTATCGTATTCCAACGGCAAATGCTGTTTTGTGTCATACATGGAGTAAAGGTGAACAGTATCTTAAGAAAATGGGAACCATCATTTTGGGCGCGTCCATTTTGGTGTGGTTCCTGAGCTATTATCCCAATCATAATGCTTATAAAACCATTGCACAACAACAGGAAAATTCCTATTTAGGTAAACTTGGAAAGACGATAGAACCTATTTTGGCTCCTTGCGGTTTCGATTGGAAACAAGATGTCAGTATCATTGCTGGTGCTGCTGCCAAAGAAATTGTGGCTAGTACGATGGCGGTTCTTTATAGTGGCGAGAATACAAAGGTTGCTACAGGTGAAAACAATGATGTCGTCTCGGATACCCATCTTCAACAAGTACTTCGTAATAACTTGACGCCATTGCGTGCATTCAGTTTCATGATTTTTGTGCTGCTTTATATGCCATGCCTTCCAGGTGTGGTGGCTATTTATGGAGAGACTAATCGGTGGAAATGGTCTGCTTTTGTAGTAGGTTATACGATTGTGCTTGCTTGGATAGTTGCTATGTGCGTATACCAACTAGGTAGTTTAATCCTATAAAAATGGACAAGCTATGCAAACTCTAATTGTCTTTGTTCTCGTTTCGGTTGCGACCGTTTACGTGGGATTTTACCTTTACAGGAAAATTACACGCAAGGAAGATTGTTGTACCGATCTAGATAAAGGTGATTGTGACTTGTGTCAAAATGACAGTTCTTGTAAAATCAAAGAACTAAAAAAACAGGTACGTGAACGGCGTGAACGCGGTAAATGAACTTTTTTTAAAAAATTGCTGCGAAATGGAATAATGGGTAATTCCGCTCGATTTTTTAGATTCCCAATTAGAAAAGCTTTGAACGTGTAGTGTACTTTTTTAGGACGTTTCACTTTATGAGTACTAACTTCAATTAGATTTCTCTTGATGATGGCTGAAGCGGGGTAATAAATAATGTTATCGTTGCGAATTCCACAGTCGACAATACTACATTTCTTATCCCAAACTCAGGAATTCATCGTTTTATAGTTAAGAACGTTTTTTTTACTGATTGAAGAGGAATTGAAGTGTCGATGGATGTAAAAAAAGATGGAATGACAATTTTTATAAAACCCTTTTCTTAATCGGTAAGAAAAACGTAACTTTGTATGTTATTAATACTTCAAAAGGCAATTTACCCTAAAATGACAATCACCATTCATAAAGTGACAGACAAAGCGGAGCTTAAACGATTTATCCGTTTTAATTACGAGATGTATAAGAAGAACAAGTATTCCGTTCCGGACTTGTATGAAGATATGGTTAAAACTCTTTCACCTGAAAAGAACCCTGCTTTTGAGTTTTGCGAAGCAGATTATTTTTTGGCTTATCAGGATGGAAAAATTGTGGGACGTGTAGCCGCCATCATTAATCATCGTGCTAACGACAAATGGAGCATACAAGCTGTACGCTTTGGCTGGATCGATTTCATTGACAACGAGGAAGTGAGCCGCATGCTTCTTGAGACCGTTATGAACTGGGGAAAGGAGCGAGGCATGAAGGTGATAGAAGGACCTTTAGGCTTTACCGACATGGATGCCGAAGGCATGCTTATCGAAGGTTTTGACCAACTCAGCACCATGGCTACCATTTATAACTATCCATATTACCCGCAGCACATGGAGAAGTTGGGTATGAAGAAGGCCATGGACTGGATAGAAATGAAAATTTTCGTGCCAGAAGTAATTCCTGATAAATATGCTAGAATTTCAACTCTAGTCAAAGAAAAATATCATCTACATATACGGAAGCTAAAAAATATGCGAGAAATCAGACAAACAGGTATCGGATATAAAATTTTCGACCTTGTCAACGAAGCCTACTCGCCTCTTTTTGGTTATTCCGAGATGACCCAACGTCAGATAGACTTATATATAAATGAATATTTGCCCATTTTGGATTTAAACATGGTCACTCTCGTAGAGAATCAAGAAAACGAACTAATCGGCGTAGGTATATCCATGGCTTCACTCTCCAGAGCCTTACAAAAAGCCAAAGGGAAAATGTTTCCTTTCGGATGGTTCTATTTTCTAAAAACGCTCTATCTAAAACATCCACCCATGCTGGATTTACTGCTGATTGCTGTAAAGCCTGAATATCAGAACAAAGGAGTGAATGCACTTTTGTTTACCGATCTGATACCTATTTACAAAAAGTACGGCTTCAAATGGGGTGAGACTAATCCGGAGTTAGAAATAAACGATAAAGTCCAAGCCCAATGGCAATATTTCGAAACACAACAACACAAACGCCGACGTTGCTTCACTAAAGAACTCTAGTCCTTACATAACATGTCAGAAGAAGAAATACAAATGGCGGAAGGCATTTCTGCATACAACGACGAAAGTATTCAGCATCTGAGCGACATGGACCATGTACGTACACGCCCAGGAATGTATATCGGACGTTTGGGCGATGGCTCTCACGCAGAAGATGGTATCTACGTATTACTGAAAGAGGTTGTTGACAATAGCATTGATGAATTCCGTATGGACTTCGGCAGGCGCATCGATATCGAGATTGTGGAGCAGAAAGGTATGCGTATCCGGGACTATGGACGGGGTATACCACAAGGAAAACTTGTAGAAGCTGTAAGCGAGCTTAATACAGGTGCAAAATATGACACAAAAACATTCAAGAAAAGTGTAGGTCTCAACGGCGTGGGTTTGAAGGCCGTGAACGCTCTGAGTTCTCTCTTTGAGGTTTCATCATACCGCGAAGGAAAAGTACGTCACCTCACCTTTGAACGTGGAGAGCTCACGAAAGATGAAACCTCAGAAACCACAGACGAAAACGGTACAGGTATTTTCTTCGTGCCAGATGAAAAGCTATTTTTGGAATATGAAATCCACGATGAATTCATTGAAGAAAAACTGCGCAACTACACCTATCTCAATTCTGGTTTAAACATTTACTACAATGGGCGACACATTATGAGTCGCAATGGACTGGAAGACCTTCTGAACGACAACATGACAGTACCGGCACTTTACCCTATTGTTCGACTAAAAGGAGAAGATATAGAGATTGCTTTTACTCATACCAATCAATACGGCGAAGAGTACTATTCATTTGTAAACGGACAACACACCACGCAGGGTGGTACACATCAAAGTGCTTTTAAAGAACACATTGCACGCACGATTAAAGAATTTTACGGCAAAACAAATATTGACGTCCAAGACGTGCGTAACGGTATTGTGGCTGCCATCGCCTTAGACGTTGAGGAACCTATGTTCGAAAGTCAGACCAAGATCAAACTTGGTTCACTCACAATGTCACCAGGTGGTCTCAGTGTGAATAAATTTGTAGGTGACTTCGTAAAAGAGAATGTAGATAACTACCTGCACAAGAATCCAGAAATGGCGGAAATTCTGCTTCAAAAGATTCAGGACTCCGAACGGGAGCGCAAAGCCATGGCCGGCGTAACAAAACTTGCACGCGAACGAGCTAAGAAAGCAAATTTGCACAATGACAAACTGCGTGACTGCCACATCCATTATAACGACGCACGTGGAAACAGGCAGGAAGAAAGTTCAATTTTTATCACGGAGGGACTCTCTGCCAGCGGTTCAATAACGAAGAGTCGTGACGTAGCTACACAAGCTGTATTTAGTCTGCGTGGCAAGCCATTAAATAGCTTTGGCCTGACAAAAAAAATTGTTTACGAAAACGAAGAATTCAACCTGCTGCAGGCAGCTCTGAACATTGAAGACGGGCTAGATGGACTGCGTTACAACAAGGTTATCGTCTCTACAGATGCCGATGTTGACGGCATGCATATACGACTACTCATGATAACTTTCTTTTTGGAATTCTTTCCAGATTTGATTAAAAAAGGACATGTCTATATTTTGCAAACTCCTCTATTTCGAGTACGCAACAAGGTCAAAAAACTTCGCAAAAATGCGGCAGAGAAAAGTCATATACCTGCAAACGCCGCTGGTGCTGCCATTCTGAAACAGCAAAAGAGTAATGCACGTGCAGAATTCGAAACGCGTTACTGCTATACCGAACAAGAACGTCTCCAAGCTGTTCGAGACCTGAGACCAGAACCGGAAATTACACGATTCAAAGGTCTGGGAGAAATCTCTCCTGATGAATTTAAATACTTCATTGGTCCAGGTATGAGACTAGAACGCGTATCCCTTCACAAAGATGATCACGTAGACTCCCTTCTTAGCTACTACATGGGAAAGAATACCTCAGAAAGGCAGGACTTCATCATTAACAATCTGACAATTGAGGAAGATATTCCTGATGAAAACTTTGTGGAAGGATAATAAATAGAGAAATACGGAGAGTTCACGTTTCAATAAAACTCTCTCCTATGATATAATCACATTAGAATATGGAAAGAATTGCTTTGTTTCCCGGAAGTTTTGACCCTTTCACTGTGGGCCATGCCAGCGTCATACGCCGCGCCCTGCCGCTTTTCGACAGAATTATCATTGCTGTGGGTATCAACGAGGCCAAAAAAACACTTTTCACAATAGAACGTCGCATGGGCGAGATTCGCCGCATTTATAGCAACGAGCCCCGTATCGAAGTGCAGAGTTACGACACCCTGACTATTGACTTCGCAAAGAAAGTAGGAGCAAATTTCATTTTGAGAGGTTTACGCTCTGTGCGCGACTTTGAATATGAGCGGGACATTGCTGAAATGAACAGCCACATTTCAGGTATTGAAACTGTATTGCTATTCACGGAGCACCAATATGCATGCGTCAGTTCCAGCGCTATACGGGAACTCATTTCTTATGGTAAGGATGTCAATGAATATCTGCCCTGAAATGCTGACTTTATTTTTAAACGAAAATACATATCATTATGAGAAAAACAATATTATTTTTAGCTCTAATGCTTGTCTTCCAAGCAGCATCGGCCCAACAGTTACCAAAAGACTTGGAAACGTCACTGAGAAAAATTACAACTGCTGTAATTGCCATCAAAACACTCTATGTGGACACAGTGAATACAAACAAGATGACCGATGAAGCCATCACAAGCATGCTTTCTTCGCTAGATCCTCACAGCAGCTACACCAATGCTGAAGAAACCAAGAAACTAAATGAGCCCCTTAATGGCAATTTTGAAGGGATCGGTGTACAGTTTAATATACTTGAAGACACACTTGTTGTTATTCAGACCGTATCAAAAGGTCCTTCCGAAAAAGTGGGTATTCTTCCTGGTGATCGCATCATTAGTGTAAACGATTCTGCCATTGCAGGAGTGAAAATGGATAGAACAGAGATTATGAAGCGTTTACGCGGCCCCAAAGGTACGGTTGCCCTATTGGGAATCGTACGCCGTGGTGTACCAGAAGTAATGAAATTTCGCGTAGTACGCGACAAAATACCACTTTATTCTGTAGACGCCGCATACATGATCAGTCCTGGCATCGGCCTTATTCGCATCAGTAGCTTTGCTGCCACGACCGGAAAGGAAGTCGAAGAGGCCCTCGAAAAACTGAAGAAAAAAGGTATGAAGAACCTCATTCTGGATTTGGAAGAAAACGGAGGTGGATATCTAAATGCAGCCACTGATGTGGCCAGTCAATTTCTAAAAGAGGGTGACATGATTGTTTACACTGATGGGCGCTCAGTGCCGCACTCAGAATATAAAGCCACAGGAGGAGGGCACTTCCTCGATGGCAACATTGTCGTCTTGGTTGACGCCTATACTGCATCTGCAGCCGAAATTGTTAGCGGAGCGATACAAGATCAAGATCGAGGAATCATCGTTGGTCGTCGTACTTTTGGAAAAGGACTTGTACAGCGTCCAGTGGATTTGCCCGATGGCTCGCTCATCCGAATCACAGTATCACACTATTACACGCCATCAGGACGTTGCATCCAAAAACCTTACGTGAAAGGTGACGCCAAAGATTATGAAGCCGATATACTAAAGCGTCTGAAAGACGGCGAAATGATGCATGCCGATAGTGTTCATTTCTCAGATTCACTGAAATATAAAACCTTAAGAAAAGGTCGCACCGTTTATGGCGGAGGTGGTGTCATGCCAGATTATTTTGTTCCCCTAGACACTACCATTTATACAACGTATTATCGTCAATTGAGTTTGAAAAACATTATTTTGAACAACTACCTGAAGTATTCCGACAAACAGCGTAAACAATTGACGGAACAATATAGAGATTTCGAAAAATTCAAGAAAGAATATGAAGTGCCAAAATATCTCATTGACTCAATCCTGACAACGGGCACCCGCATGAACGTAAAAGCCAAAGACAATGACGAACTAGAGAAGACCCTCCCGTTACTCAAACAAACACTCAAAGCTCTCACCGCACGTGATCTTTGGGACATGTCCGAGTATTTCGCCATCGTCAATGAAACCAACCCTTCTGTGCGTAAAGCTATCGAACTTTTAACGAATAAAAAATAGGATTCTGAACAACCTCTTCGATATGTTATCAAGCGGAGCAATTTATCTTTTTAATTGCTCCGCTTGTTTTTATTTTATGTATCAAGGATCTTTCAACGAACTCCTCCCTTTTGATGTCTCTCCACAAAAAGGGTTGAAAATTATACTAGGCCAAAGCAAAAAATATTAAAAGACATGAAATCGTCTGATAAACCATTTTTTCATCATTTGAGTAACAACAACATAGCATATTAATATCAATATCAAATAAGGAAAATACATAAATGGAAGTCTTTGTAGACCAAGCAAATGTGCAACAGGCAAAAATGGAATAATGATACCAATACACATAATTAACATCGTTAATGCTAAAACTGGAAATGTAGCACAACTTTGAATAAAAGGTATTCTACGTGTTCGAATTAAATGAATGATCAGGGTTTGAGACAATAAACCTTCCAAAAACCATCCAGTTTGAAATAAACTCTGATATTGTGGGCTGTTTGCTTTAAAAATAAAAAACATTAATGCAAAAGTTGCATAGTCAAAAATCGAGCTGACAGGCCCCATGTAAAGAATAAACTTTGACAAAAAAGAAGCATCCCATTGTTGAGGCTTGTTAATATATTCCTTATCTACATTATCCCATGGAATAGATGTTTGAGAAATATCGTAAAGCAAATTTTGCAATAATAACTGTACAGGTAACATCGGTAAAAATGGCAAGAAAGCACTCGCACCAAGCATACTAAACATATTTCCGAAGTTACTGCTTGTTGTCATTTTGATGTATTTCAGAATATTTCCAAATGTCTGTCGTCCGAAAACGACCCCTTTTCTAAGAACGTTCAAGTCATTTTCAAGCAAAATAATATCAGAACTTTCTTTTGCAATATCGGTAGCCGTATCAACCGAAATACCAACATCGGCTTGTTTCAAAGCTGGAGCATCATTAATGCCGTCACCTAAAAAGCCGACGGTATGTCCTTTTGATTGGAGAAGGCGAACAACTCTGCTTTTTTGTAATGGATTCAATTTGGAAAAAATACTAATTTCATCTATTTTCAAAATAAATTCTTCATCCGAAATTTCATCCAATTCATTCCCAATTACAATTTGATTAATTGGAATACCAACCTCTTTACAGATTTTTTTTGTTACAATCTCATTATCACCTGTCAGCACTTTTACATGAACACCCAAATCATGCAAGCGCTGTATCGCTTCACAAGCAGAAGGTTTGGCCGGATCCAAGAAACCAATGAGGCCAACAACTATCAAATTGCTTTCGTCTGATATTGAATAATTTAAATCACGAGGTTCAAACTCTTTTACTGCTACTAACAAAACACGCATTCCTTGCTTATTCATTGCATTTGACTCACGAAGAATCAATTCGCGTGTTTGAGCATTAAGAGGAATTATTTCATCTGTAAAAATTTGTAATTGATTATCGTCACCAGGATCAAATGCATATGAGGAAATGGATAAGATTTCTTCTACAGCACCTTTGCAAATTAATAAATGCCGATTATCCTTTTTTCTTAAAATAACAGATAACCTACGACGATGAAAATCAAAGGGTATTTCATCAATTTTTTCATAGTCTCGTTCAACATGCAATTCCTCATTTAATTCTGCATGAGTAATGATGGCTTTATCCAAGAGACTTTTTACACCAGTCTGATGAAAGCTGTTCAGGTAAGCCCAGCTAAGAACTTCATCATCATCAATGCCATATATATTGATATGTTTTTCTAGTACAACCTTATCAAGAGTCAAAGTTCCGGTCTTATCTGTACATAAGATATCCATGGCCCCAATATTTTGAATAGCATTAAGACGTTTAATAATTACCTTATACTTACTCATGTTCACTGCGCCTTTGGCAAGATTTGCCGTTACAATCATAGGCAGCATTTCAGGAGTAAGACCCACTGCAACGGCAATTGCAAAAAGCAAGGCATCATACCAATTACCTTTCATAAAGCCATTAATCAAAAAAATAAGAGGAACCATCAAGAGCATAAAACGGATGAGCAACCAACTGATTTTACTAATTCCTTTGTCAAAGCTCGTTTCAACCCTCTTTCCGATAACTGTTTTACTAATTGATCCAAAAAAAGTCCTTTCGCCTGTATTAACTGCTACTACTGTAGCGGAACCGTTTACAACATCAGTTCCCATGAAACAAATATCCGACAACTCAAATGGAGAAACATGTTTAGCCTCCTCTACTGATTGACAGTTTTTTTCAACAGGAATAAATTCACCCGTCAATGAAGACTGATTCACAAACAAATCCTTAGATTGAATCACCCTGCAATCAGCAGGAATCATATCTCCTGCGGACAGCTGAATCACATCGCCAGGAACAATTTCCTCAAAATCAATTTCTGATTTGCCTTTTTCTTCACGAATGACAGTTGCTGTTGTTGTGACAAGTTCTTTCAGCTTCTCAGCCGCACGACTGCTTCGGTATTCTTGTATAAAACGAATAGCAACACTACCCAATGCCATTATCGAAACAACAATAACAGTTTTGTAGTCTTTTTCAGCTGGCGCGGCCAACCACACATCAATTACATAAGAAATAATTGCAATTAATGCCAGAATCCCTATAAACGGATTGACAAAAGCTGAAAAAAGTTGCTGATACCAAGAACGCGTCTTTTCTCGTTTAATACGATTTGCACCAAATTCTTCGCGATTGTGAATTACTTGCTCATCTGTTAATCCATTTAATGAACAGTGATAAGTATCTATGAATTCCTCTTTCTCTAAAACAGCTGCATTAATAAGGTTTTCAGAAAGAGAAGACTGTGTATTGTTTTTTTCTCTAAAGTTAATTTGCCCAATGGCATTTTTCAAATTCTTCACCATAAGTTATACCCTCAATTTTAATCCGCTAAAAGTATAACTGATGATGTGACTAGTTATGACTTCCTAACGGATACAGTTAAACATTATTTTTTCTGGACTCGGATAAGGACCGTCATTCATTTTGATTATTGTTTTAAAATTGCGTGCAAAATTACTACTAAAAATTCATATTAGAAGAAGCAACGAAGCGTTCCAGCCTTTTTTAATGAAAAGCAAGAAATAAAATGTCCATTTAACAATCTACCAGAGTAGAATTCTTGCTAAAAACTCTAAAAAAACAGTCTGCAATACTATTTATCAGTAGATATGTACTAATTTTGTATAGAAATACATCTCATCTATTATGAAAAAGACTTTAATCTCTTTGTTATTCCTGCTTATTACAGGTACAATCATTGCGGCCGATGACCTGAACATCGTCTTTATTGGCAACAGCATCACTTATGGGGCCACGTTGCAAGATCCTGCTATCGAAGCTCCACCCGTGAGGGCCTGTAAATATATTGAACAACAAACAGGACGCAAAGTAAATTTCCGAAACTGCGGCGTAAGTGGCATGACGACAGTCGATTTTCTCCCTGTCTGTACACATCAGTTTCCCAATGTAATAAAAAATGCCGATGAAATAAGCAAACTGAAAGGGAAACTCATCTTCTCCATCTCACTGGGGACAAATGACAGTTCCGACGACTGTTTTGGATCTCCTGTTGTACCAGAACAATATTACACCAATCTACAGGTAATTATTGATGAGTTGCTACACCACTATCCCAAAGCGCTTGTTGTTGTGCAATATCCCATTTGGTACAGCCCAAACACTTATAATGGCGCACGCTACATGCAGAAAGGGTTGAACCGACTACAAGCCTATCCGGAGATGATAGACCACCTCATGGAACACTATGCTCAAGGTGGCAAACCACAAGTATTTGCAGGAAGCAAACAAGGCTACGAGCTTTTTAAAGAAAACTATAAACTTTTTACGGCCGAAAATGGCTATGCTGGTATTTTCTATTTGCATCCAAATAAAGATGGCGCCACCGAACTCGGCAAAATTTGGAGTGAAAGTATCCTGAAAATTCTTTGAATTCAGCTAGCTGTAATCTAGACAAAACTCATTTTAATGAAGAGAATTACGATTTGAAGTTTCTTAAATTTAAAAAGATAAAAAACGGATATCTTTAATGTTGTACAAACAAAAACACAACCCAAATATAATTATGAAAAAGATTTCGATATTACTCATTTCGATGTTATTGTGTGGAAGCACGCAAGCCATTGTTCGTCCAGCCAGTCTATTCAACGACGGCATGGTATTGCAACAACAATCACAAGTACGCGTATGGGGCCGAGCCAAGGCCCTTACAAAAGTTTCAGTCAAAGGTTCTTGGAACAACAAGACCGTAAGTTGTAAAAGCGACGCAGAAGGAAATTGGGAGCTGCGCTTGCAAACTCCTGTTGGAAGTTACAAAAATTATAAACTGACAATGAGTGATGGGCAAAAACTCATCATTAAGAATGTTCTTATCGGAGAAGTTTGGTTTGCCTCAGGTCAAAGTAATATGGAAATGCCACTACATGGATACTACAATTGTCCTGTTCAAAATTCTTCCCGCTACATATCGGAATCCAACAAATATGCCGGTAAACTACGTATGGTCAGCATACCACGCTTTCCTCTACGAAAACCAGGAGAATTTGCCGATGCGAAATGGATAGAATGTAATTCTCAAACAGCACGCGATTTCAGCGCCACAGCTTACTTCTTTGCCACACAACTAGCCGACAAATTAATGTGCCCGGTTGGCATCATCAACAATGCATGGGGAGGTTCTTCAGTTGAAGCATGGACTCCACAAGAAATATTAGAAACATATCCTGAAATAAAATTAGAAACAGAATTATTTAGAAACCCCAATTGCGGTACTCCTATGATTATGTACAATGGGATGATACATCCATTGGCTGGTTATAATATTCGCGGGTTCATTTGGTATCAAGGAGAAAGCAACGTGCCACATCCTGAGCTATATGCAGAACGATTCAGTAACATGATTAAAGCTTGGAGAAAAGACTGGAGACAGGGTGACCTGCCATTCCTTTTTGTTGAAATTGCGCCATATAAATATGGGGAGGGAGACCTTTCCGCTCAACTTCGAGAAGCCCAATGTGATGTGCAAAACCGAATAAGAAACACATGGATGGTTTGTACAAACGATTTGGTTGAAGATTATGAGCCTTTCCAAATACATCCGCACAAGAAATTTGAAGTAGGGGAACGCTTGTCTCTATTAGCCCTTAATAAAGTTTACAGTATGAAAGGGATCATTGCAGAAAGTCCACAGTATCAAAGCATGGAAATTAAGGGAGATCGGATCTACCTTAGTTTCGCTCACTTGGAAGGTGGCTTCAATCGTTTTCAGGACATCCAAGGATTTGAAATTGCAGGCGCAGACAAAAAATTTTATCCTGCTGATGCAGCAATTGAAGGCAGTAGAGTCGTTGTCAACTCAAAAAGTGTAGAAAATCCGGTTGCAGTACGTTACTGTTTCCATAACTTTAGCATCGGCAATCTGGCAAGTGGCGACAATTTACCAGTTATTCCCTTCCGTACGGATAAATAAATTTGCTCCAATCAAATTCAATACATAAACAAAAAGAAGCTACAAATGATCAGATATTTTATCTTTTTCATTTGTAGCTTAATGTTTCAATACGCATACGCTGAAATACATTTTGATTTGCTTTTCAAAGATACTATCATTATGCAGCAAAAATCGGTTGTAAAAATTGGGGCAAATGCCATCACTACAGTAACCGTATAGGCATTTGGCGTAAGAAAAAAACAAACCGCACAATGTAATTCAAAATGATGTGAGCTGTATTTTTGAGTCTGCCATTCATGGACTCAATGATCTGTCTTTTCCGCAACCTGATTTTATCCCCAAGCGGGATCCGTTTGTTTTTCAGTTTACCTCTGAGCCCGGTAAACAAAAATAACATTAGCAAAATGAGATCATTTCTCTGGTGTCATTACAAGTAAAATGTAGCTTGAAGTCCTGACACCATCCCATCGTTCCTTTACCGTCCATGGCAAATTCTTTGAAGACTTTATGGACAGATTTTCGAATGTTATGGCATATAGGAAACATCGTATTGTCCACGTAGGTTATACCCGTACAGTGACCCAAGGCATACCTCTTCAGAAAAAATATAAATTTGAAAAATACGTGGCTTTGTACTTCCGGAAAGCGAAGAAGAAACAGAAAGGGCGTTCTCTCAGAGCGTGAAAGCAGGACGCTTCTAGTTTTGTTCCATCTGAATCACTGTAGAAATCTGAAACACTTATATCTCCATGAAATTGTACCCATCTGCGTCACGATTTTCCACAGGTGGTTTCGCATAACAGGTTTGTAGAACAAGAGAGCAAGGTATGATTGGACATTTCTTCTCAAGATTCTGATTGAATACATCTATTATAATACAGATTTTTTTTAAATACCTTTTTTACTTCTTTCCTGATCCCGAACTCAAACATAGATAGTTGACACGTTGATGCTCATCCATGAATTTTTTGATGTTGTTGCGAAAATCAAACTTTTTGCCGTCCAACGACAAAATCGACGCTTGATGCTGCTGCATAAATGTGCCATTTTTCGCAAAAAACGGGCAAAAAGTGCATGCTAAATTCAATACAAATGCACAAATTGGTTCAAAATAGGTGCTTTTTGAGGGTTTCGTCCACGAACGAATTGCATTTTTGTCAAAAAAAGGCCAAAAAGCCCAAAAAGTGCAGACCCACAAATAACCGTTTAACATGCACATTCACAGTAGATTAAACGGACCTCTGAACTTATGTTTACAAAATTTAACGTGCTACGTGTCACTGGAAACCACCTAGCGTCACTCCTGTAAAATATTCAATCAAAAGTAGTTACGTCGAAAAAGTGACACGTGACGCTTGTTTTCAAAAAATCTTAGGATGTGTATCGTCCTAAAAATACTTGACTCAAATATTAATAATTCTGATATAAGTTGACTATAAACAACTGTTTCATTTTCCCTTTTTCTAATTCTTTCATCATTCTTCAGTTTATGAGTCAACCTATTTTAGGACAAGACAGTGTGTTTTGCTCTTATGTTTAATCGAAATCGCTAGATCCTGAACGTGTTTTTCGAATCTTTGCATTTGTCAAAACAATGAGGTCATTTGTCGAACACACAACAAAGAAATTTTGAAATACAACAAATATATTTTTATAAAAGTAGTACTTCAGCAAACCTTCTTCGAGATGTAAAAAAACCAGGTAAAATGCCTATGGGTTCGCACGCGTACCATATATCTTTATGTTTTTCTCAACGAATCATTTATACTTGACTTCGGCTATCATTATTATATTGATTGTTAAGCATAAAGTTACACGAATAGCTTGTGATAGCCAATTAGTTGAATAGTTATTTTATAAATTTTCTTATCTCGATCCGAAGTATGTGATAGAAAGATTGAAGTTTTGCAGGTTGTCTTAATTTATGGTTATACAAAAAAGTTTGCGTAATGATTTTTTGAAAAAGTCGAAAGTGTTGTTCTTTAAAATGATCAGTTAAAGAGAGCTCTAGAAATCGTATTTAAAAGAAAAAACTGTATATTTGTAGTCATTATGCATACCCAGGACATACGATCAAATGTGATGGGATTAAAAACAATTTCAAGATGAGAAAAATTGAAATTTTATGGGGGCTGTTTGCTGTGCTTACTTTTACATCGTGCACAAACAAATTGAAAGCTGACGATGCCCAGAAGAATGCAGAAGCTGCTGCCCGAGAGGTTGACAGTATTAACGGTGTAATTACTCTAGCCAGTGTAAAGCTAGACAGTATCCAACACGTTGTTTATGGCACTCCCGCAGAAAAACAGGCTGCACTAAATGAAATGCAGGAAGAGGTAAATGGCGCGAAGTCTGCATTGGAAAATACACAGCAGAAATATGAAGTAGCCAAACAGAACTTTAAGGATGCTACGGGAAAGGAATTCATTAGAGTAACACATTAGACCATATAATCAATACTCTTTATATTATATATGACGATGATTATTCCGGTGAGATTGCAGATGTTGTTACCTTGAAACTTCATCCTGATAAACTCAGTGTAGGCTTATATCATTTGAAATTTGCCATTGACGGAAAAGTAACCGAACAAGTGAAGAATCTATATGAAGTCTGTGGACAAACCCAAAAGTCAGTTCATTGGAAACATAAGGAACAGAATTTATCAACCATTTGCTTAGGCGAGAAACTAAAAATCGAATGGCCAAACATGTAGCCGATTAGAGGTTGGAACAAAGAAAGATTTGGGAAAATTATTGTCGATTGCCAAAAAGGAAATTCCTATGGAGTATGAAATATATATCGTTCAACCTGGATTCTCTAAAGCAACAGCAACCAATGAAATACTAACTTTATTAGGAGTAACAGAAACTATCTGAAAGAAGTTGCGGGAATCAATTTGAAAGTTATAGCCAACCAGTAATAATTTCGTAAAATATAAAGTGAAAGCATAATGTATATATCAAAAGTAAGTTTAGTAAACTACAGGAATTTTTCAAATTCCAAAATCGTTCTTACAAAAGGAATTAACACAATAATTGGCGAAAATGGTTCTGGCAAAACAAACCTGTTTAGAGCCATTCGATTACTACTTGAAGATGCTTCTATTCAATATGCTTATAAATTGACCGAAAATGATTTCAACAGGAAGTTAGGCAATGCATGGAAAGGACATTGGATAATTATTAGTCTTGAATTTAGCGACCTTAGTCATGAAGAAGCGATCCAGTCTTTGTTTATACATGGTGCTGGTATTGCAGAAGCTGATTATGTGGAAAAAGCCACATACAACCTGTTTTTCAGACCTAAAGCTGATGTTAGACAAAAACTATCTGAATTAAGAGAAGGAGATCTTGATGGGCTTAAGGAGTTATTAAGCACTATTACCATCCAAGAAAATTACGAAACCTTTTTTACGGGGAAGAGCACAGCGGATTTTAACGATCCAGATGTTTATAAAGATCTTGTTGGAGATTTTGAGAATGTTATTTTTCCCGATACCATTGATGCCTCAAAGTATGGATCAAAAATACCGCATCAGCTTTCTGTTTCTAAAGAAGTTTCTTTTACCTTCATACAGGCTTTACGTGACGTTGTTAGCGATTTTCATAACAATAGAACAAACCCATTATTAACTCTACTGAAACACAAGAGTGGGGAAATTAATGAGATTGACTATCAACCGATAAGTGATATGGTGGATGCTCTGAATAATCGTATTGAGCAACTTGATGATGTGCAAAATATAAGAAAAGACATAAAGAATACAATTCAAGATGCTGTCGGACGAACCTATTCTCCATCTTCAATGTCTATTAAATCTAGTGTCCCGAGTGATGCTGATAAATTGTTACAATCATTAAAGTTGTTTATTGGTGAGCCTGATGAAGACTATGAAGGTGGGCTTCATGAGTTGAGCCTAGGTGGAGCAAACTTAATCTTTTTGACATTAAAATTATTGGAATTCAAATACCGAAAGTCAAGAGAGACATTTGCTAACTTTTTAATTATAGAGGAGCCAGAAGCTCACATCCATAATCATATTCAGAAAACTTTGTTTGATAAACTGGACTATGGTGATACACAAATCATATATTCCACACATTCCACCCAAATATCAGAAGTTAGCAATGTGGAGAATATTAATATTTTAGCAAAAAAAGCGAATTATGCCGAAGTGTATCAGCCATCTGTGGGTTTAATGCCGGAAAGTATCTGTGAAATCCAACGGTATTTAGATGCAGTTCGAACGAATTTACTTTTTGCTAAAGGTGTTTTACTAGTAGAAGGTGATGCTGAGGAAATTTTAATTCCGATAATGGTAAAACAAGTATATGGAGTCTGTCTTGATGAATTAGGAATAAGCCTAATTAATATTCGAAGCACGGGATTTGAAAATGTAGCGCAACTCTTTCATGATGACAGGATTCGGAGGAAATGTAGTATTATAACAGATTTAGATGATGCAATCTGCAATACTAATATCGTTGACGGAGATACAGAAGAGGAAATAAAATATAAGCAACGAGTTGAAAAATCCAAGAAAAGTGGGTCAGAAAGAAAGACTAAGCTTGATAAACTTGTGAAGGAGAACAACTGGTTAGCCGTCTTTTATGCAAAGCATACTTTTGAAGTTGACTTCGTTCTAAATGATAATGATTGGGAAGTTGTTAGGATAATAAAGCAAGTATATAAAGATAAAGATACTCAGAAATTAGCAAAAAAAGAACTGGAATCTAAAGATGTTGCTGTCTTTGGTAGAAGAGTTTTGACTATGGCAAAACAAGAAGGAAAAGGTTGGTTTGCGATCATGCTAGGAAAACATATTTTTCACAAGACTTATATCCCTGAATATATAATAAATGCTATTGTCTTTGCAAAGGATTCATTTTCAGTAGAAATTATCGCTGATATTTCTAAATATAGGATAAATGAAAATATTGCAGATGATAAAAATCATGAATTGGATTTTTCTTTATCTCTTAAAAGTTTGGAAAAATATCGCAATGGTTCTATTTCCTTGTCTAATTTCATACTGGAGGTTGAAAAGGTAATTCCCTATGACCAATTGTTAACTCTTTTAAGAAAACTGTGAGTATATGTTTATTTGGGAAAAAGGTGAATTAAATGAGGAGCAGGAAAACGCTATAAAAAAAGATGAAAGCGTTTTGTTGATTGCTTGTCCGGGTAGTGGAAAAACTCGAACACTTACTTATAAGATAGCTTATGAATTAGGTAGGCTCGAATCGGAAAAGCAATTTGTAATCGCAATAACATATACAAACAATGCCGCTGACGAAATAAAAGAAAGAGTTGAATTGTTGGGGGTAAATACAGAACAATTGTGGATTGGAACAATTCATTCTTTTTGCCTCGAATGGATTCTCAAACCATATCATCAATATTTAGATGAACTGAAGTATGGCTTCAGAGTTATCAGTTCTTTTGATTCAGAAAAAATACTAACTGAACTATGTAAGTCATATGACAAACCGAAAATAACATACTGGGATTGTGGTATCATTGCAAAAATTGATAAATACCATCTAACTTGTTTCGATACTAGCAAACACAACTCGCTACAAAAAATATATTCCGAATATTTTAAAATACTGAAAACTAATAATCAAATAGATTTTGAGCAGATACTTTTTTATTCATATAAGTTATTGGAAAAGAAGCCAATCATATCCCATGTTTTATGTAAGATATTCCCATATATACTAATAGATGAGTATCAAGACACAAAAGAAATACAATACCACATTATAGCTAAGATATTAAGCGCAAATTGTGGTGACTCCAAAACTTTGATTGTCGGCGACCCCAATCAATCAATTTATGAATCATTGGGTGGATTCCCTATGTCAAAGTCGGATTTGGAGACATTATTAGGGTTTGAGTTACTCGAATTGGGTTTGACCAGAAATTACAGGTCCTCTGACAGGATAATTAATTACTTTGAGCATTACAGAACTTATCCGAATTCAATTGAAGCTTGTGGCTGTGATAAAAACTATCCCAGCATCATCACTTATGATACATCAGTCTCTGTTGAGAAGATTATCGAAGAAATTGCAAGTTTAATTCTATTTAATGTTACAGAAAAGGGTATCTCCCCAAATGAGATATGTATTGTTGCTCCCCAATGGGTACATATTGCCAGTATAACAAGACAATTAATGGTTCGATTACCAGATTATAGTTTTGATGGACCCGGAATGGCTCCGTTCTCAAGAGACATTGATAATTTCTGGTTTAAAGTGGCAAGGATAGCACTTACTGATCCGTCTCCACACATGTATATTAGACGTTTAAGATGGAGTAAAGAGGTATTAAAAGAATTAGATTCAATAGGAGTAGATGTCTCAGAAATGTCAGACAAACGCTTTTTAAGAATATGTAATTCAATTTCAATCAGTGAAAATGACGGATTAAAATATTTGGAAAACTTCTTTGCTGAAATATGTAATCACCTATCAATATTGATGAATGATTATGATATGTTATACGAACATTATACTGCTTTTTTTGAAAGTTCAAAAAATAGGATTGATAGGCTGATAAAAGAGCACAATCCTTGTATAGGCGAAATTGAAAGTTTTAGAAAGGTTTTCAAACAAAAAGACGGAATTACTGTGTCAACCATTCATGGAGTAAAAGGAGAAGAATATGATACGATGATAGGTTTCGCTTTGCTGGATGATTATGTTCCTCACTTTAACGATAGTAAAGGCTATGAAAATGCAAAAAAACTATTGTATGTATTAGCTTCTAGAGCTCGAAAAAATTTACATATCATATCAGAATATGGCAGAGGAATTAACCGATATAATACAGATGGTAAATTTCCTACCCCTCATTTGTTAGAGTATAAATATAAATATGATGAAATAGATTTATTGTAAGCCATCTAATGCTATCCAAAGACAACTACTGTCACTTTCCTAAAAACAAAGTGACAGCTTTTTTATTTCACATACCTTTGATTCATAATTAGTCGTCCCTCAAAAAGTTTTATCGGACAGCAATAATTAGCAATAAGACTTTTGCCAACTATTCATGGTATTTTCGCAATGCGCTGGTTCGTGCCAACTATAATAATATGCCCAAAGGTATCTTTGCTACAACTCAATATCTTGAAGCCTTTTTCCGTAATTTGATATTAGGAGAGCAGAATGAGCTAAAGAATAGATATTTGCACTTTGAATTGCACTTTGGAGGAATTGGCATTGCTCAATTTTATTAAGGAGAAGCCAAATGCTACGCAAAAAGAGATTGCTGCACATATTGGTAAGTCCGAACGAACAGTGAAGACGATGACCGTGAAATTATCAGAACAAGGCATCATCGAACGCAAAAATGGTCGTCACAATGGATATTGGGCTATAACAAACAAAGACATGAATAGCTAAAAGTCTTTCTATGGATAATAAAATAAACTAGACGAAAAGTTTGCAAAAGGCATATAAGCTATTTGAGTCTGGAGATATTAATAAGGTAGAAGTGGGTACGACAAAAGGACTGTGTCAAATTCATAAGTATCTTTTTGATGGGCTATACGACTTTGTAGGAAAAGTGCGCACACTCAATATTGCTAAATGTGAATTTCGTTTTGCAAATAGCTTATACCTTGATACCATTCTCCCAGTTATTGCGAAGATGCCCGAACGCACATTTGAGGAAATTATTGCCAAGTATGTAGAAATGAACATTGCCCATCCTTTCCTGGAGGGTAATGGACGAGTCACTCGCATTTGGCTTGACCTTGTCTTAAAGAAGAACTTTAGGAAAGTAGTAGATTGGCAAAACGTAGACAAAGAACTTTATCTGTAGGCAATGGAACGTAGTAACATCAACGACCTCGAACTGCGTTTTCTTCTTCAGCCAGCATTAACAGATAAGGTAAATGATAGAAAGGTGATTTTTAAAGGAATTGAGCAGCCGTATTATTACGAAGAATATAGCAAAATATAACCAATATTACATAGTCGATATCTGTTCGACACCGACGACTACAAAGTACTTCGGTATTTCTGAATGTGACACTACCTGGACTAGCATTTCCAATTGAGTTGTATCCCTGAAGCAAAGGTTGGCGTTTTTTTAAAATCAACCATCGATCTCTATTAAATTTCTACGGTCACGTTCTTTCATATATGAGCGAAAAATGAAAATTTGTTTTTCTGTTTCCTGGAATGTGGCAACAATCAAAAGCCGTTGTCATTTTTGTGACAACGGCTTAAAAAATTTTGAAACGAAGCTGATGCAATTACTTGCGGAGACCGAGCTTGCTAATCAAGGCACGGTAGCGCTCGATGTCTTGTTTCTTAAGGTAGTTAAGAAGCGCGCGACGCTTTCCTACCAATTTTGTCAAGGCCCTTTCTGTTGTATGATCTTTACGGTTGGCCTTCATGTGCTCCGTCAAATGGGAAATACGGTATGAGAACAATGCTACCTGACTCTCTACAGAACCGGTATCAGTGTTGGACGTTCCGTACTGTCCAAAGATTTCTTCTTTCTTTTCAGAATCCAAATACATAATGTTGAATAAATTAATGAATTACCTATTTCTGCTCCCCATAGTTAACAGAAAGCAGGTGCAAAGATAGTCAGTTTTTAATTGCCAAACAAGAATTCTGTAAAATTTTTCCAGAAATTTATTTGTTTCCCTTGTATGATTTGTCCTTAGAAACATAGAGAATGTCCTGTTTATCGTTCATGCGGTAGGTGATGACAAACATCGTTTGCCCCTTGTCTTTGACAGCGTCAATGTAGGTTTCTTCATTAGCTTGGTTGACAAGGCTGATGCGTTTTGATGGAACGTTACCATAATCTGCCTTGGTATCGTTGCTGCAGGCGTAGGTGCCATTTTCGAAACTGCCGGCGTCGTGGTAATGGCGGAGGTAGGTTTGATCTTTGTGAAATTCAAAAAAGTTTGTGGAGTCCACCTCTTTGCAAGAATCATTTGTATAGACGTACCAACGTCCGAGAACGTCAATGCCATGTTTAGGGGATGTGCCGCAAGATGCGAGCAAGAGGACAACGAATGCAAAAAAAAGCAGCTTCTTCATAATTGATTTGTTTTTATTTTTTGATTAGTTATGTTTCTGGCTGTAAAGGTTGTGTGGTGATAGAGTAAAATTGCTTCACCGAACTTACAAAATTACGAATTCTTTGATGGAAATCGACTTTATGAGATGCAAATATAGTGGTTTATAAATTATAAAAGGAAAGAAAGAGAAAGATATTCCATTAAAAAGTCGTAACTTTGCAGCTCAGAAATTTTAAGGATACAAAAAAGATGCAAGACATTCGTAATATTGCTATCATTGCACATGTGGACCACGGAAAGACTACGTTGGTAGACAAAATGCTGATGGCGGGTCATTTGTTTAGAGACAATCAGCAAACTGGTAATTTGATTTTGGATAACAATGACTTGGAGCGAGAACGAGGCATAACGATTCTGTCGAAAAACGTATCCATTGTATACAAAGACGTCAAAATAAATATTATAGATACTCCGGGTCACTCCGATTTTGGGGGTGAGGTGGAACGCGTGCTGAATATGGCTGACGGTTGTATCCTCTTGGTAGATGCCTTTGAAGGACCTATGCCGCAAACTCGTTTTGTACTCGAAAAGGCCTTAAAGCTAGGGCTCAAACCGATTGTAGTGGTAAATAAGGTAGATAAACCGAATTGCCGTCCTGAGGAAGTGTATGAAATGGTATTTGACTTGATGTATAATCTGAAAGCCACAGAGGATCAGTTAGACTTCTCCGTTATTTATGGTTCTGCCAAAAACGGATGGATGTGTGAGGACTGGCATAAACCGAGTGACAATATTAATTATTTGTTGGATAAAATTATAGAGGTAATACCGGCTCCGAAACGTTTGGAAGGAGCTCCGCAAATGTTGATCACTTCCTTGGACTATTCGAGCTATACGGGACGAATTGCAGTGGGACGAGTTAATCGTGGAGTTCTCAAAGAAGGCCTGAACGTGACAATAGCTCATCGGGACGGTTCGATGGAAAAAACAAAGATTAAAGAAGTTCATACTTTCGAAGGTATGGGTCACCGCAAGATAGACCAGATGGAGAGTGGTGATATTTGTGCCGTTATTGGTTTGGAAAATTTTGAAATTGGCGATACGATCTGTGATTTTGAGAATCCGGAACCACTGCCTCCTATTACGATAGACGAACCAACGATGAGTATGCTTTTTGCGATTAACGATTCGCCCTTTTTCGGTAAGGAAGGAAAATTTTGTACTAGTCGACAAATTGAAGAACGCCTGCAGAAAGAATTGCAGAAGAATTTGGCCTTGCGCGTTCGGAAAGGCGAGAGCTTTGACAGTTGGATCGTTTCGGGCCGCGGAGTGTTACATCTTTCGGTCCTGATTGAAACGATGCGTCGTGAGGGCTATGAATTACAGGTTGGCCAACCGCAGGTAATTTTCAAGGAAATAAATGGTAAACGTTGTGAGCCTGTGGAAGAACTTACGATTAACGTTCCTGAAATTTTCTCAAGTAAAATCATAGATATGATTACCCGCCGGAAAGGCGAGATGACTACAATGGAAAGTCAGGGGGCGCGCGTAAACATTGGTTTCATTATTCCTTCGCGTGGTATAATTGGCCTGCGTACGAATGTGCTTACGGCAAGTCAGGGCGAGGCCATTATGGCACATCGCTTTAAAGAGTATCAACCGTATAAGGGAGACATGGTGCGTCGCACAAATGGTTCGATGATAGCTATGGAGGGTGGTACGGTGTTTGCCTATGCCTTGGATAAACTCCAGGATCGCGGACGTTTCTTTGTGTCATCGCAGGATCAGGTCTATGCTGGGCAAATAGTAGGTGAACACGTGCATGAGAATGACATCGTGGTTAATGTGACGAAAGCCAAACAGCTGACGAATGTGCGTGCGAGTGGAACGGACGAAAAAGCCCATATTATTCCACCTGTAAACTTCTCTTTGGAAGAAGCTTTGGAATATATCAAGGAAGACGAATATGTAGAAGTGACACCGAAAAATATGCGTATGCGCAAGATCCTTCTCGGACATATGGAGCGCAAGCGTGCGGGTAGAGATTAAGATAACATTCCTTAATTTATATAATGAGAAAAACGGGAATTTCCATCAGGAAGTTCCCGCTTTGTTTCATTGCATATATGTAGCTTAGCTGTATTTAAAACAAAAGGATACTTCAAAAATTAAAAAAGTTAGAGAGCGAATGTGATTTTTCGCTGTTTAAACAATTATACTTAACTTTGGATATGAAAACCGCATTCGAATAGAGTGATACTTAAACGAAAAATAAATGAAGATAAAAAGTAATGGAGTAAGACATGCCATGGCTCTTTGGGCTGTTTTGCTTGCTTTAACTATTCAAGGACGTACTGCGTCGCAGGCAAAATTGTTATCCATAGGGAATCAACTTGGAGAAAACTACAGTGAGTCTGGAATTCTTGCTACACATGTTGTGGCGCCGGAATTCCCATTTGAGGGACGCTCACTTTTCAGTGTGACGGTTAATGGCAAAAGTGTGGGACTCTATAATGATAAGAGTTATTGGGGTGGATTAGTTCATTTTGGTAGTTTTGAATTTTCCAATGGTCACGAAATTACATTGAAGATTATTTATCAAAAAGAAATTAAGAGTTTCGAAATCTTGCCACGTACACTAAATTTGAAAAGTGTGAAGCGGATTGCAGGAAATGCCGTGCAGGTGAAACTTAGTAAAGCAGACCAGAAGATGACATTAATAGTGAACGGAAATCCTAAAAAGGATGTACTTCATTTGTTTTGTAACAGTCTTGATACGGTAGCACCTGAAGTGGGAAACATAGAAGGTTTTAAGAAATTGGAATCAAGAAAGCTATATTATTTTGGACCAGGGTATTATTCTTTAAAAAACAAAATTGGAAGCCAACAATTGAACGTCGAAAACGGATGGCGGGTATATGTAGCTGCTGGAGCCGTGGTTTATGGTAGTATTAACATGTCTCGTGCTGAGGCCGGCACGAAAGTAGATGGGCGTGGTATGGTTTTTAATGATGAAAAAAATCCTGCTGTCATTCTCGGTGTGGATAACTGTAAAGGCGCCGAAGTTGAAGGTGTACTATTTCACGGTCATCGTGCCCAATGCTGGCAAGTCGTAGTGAACCAAAGCCAAAACGTAGATTTTAATAATGTGAAAATTTTGTGTACACGTTATGCGAGTACAGATGGGTTGGACGTCGTGAATTCACAAAATTGTACATTTCAAAATATGTTTATTCGCGCCAATGATGATGCCGTAGCCATTAAAGGCTTGCAAAACGGTTCGCCTATATCGTGTCTGCCAAATGAAAATTTGTTTTTCGAGGGCTTGCAACTTTGGAATGATTGCAATTGCGCTTTCGGAATGGGTGCGGAGACACATGCTGCTGTTTATAAGAATATTTGGCTCAAAAACAGTTGCGTGCTTTTTTCCTACGACGATCCGAACCATCATGAAAAAATGGATGAGCGTGGCGCTCTAACTATTTGTTGTTTGCATGGTACATACTTTCGGAATTTGCATTATGAGAATGTGGAAGTAGATCATTGTGAACGTCTTGTTGCAATGGGCTTTCAATCGAGTTTTTGGTTTGGAAGCATACAGGGTGACCAAACAACCCCAGGCGGCATTGCCGAAGTGACAATGAAAAACGTAAATACCTATAATAATAGTGGTAGCAAAATAGCCAATCAGATTAGTCTCTATGGTTGGCATGACAAAGATACCCCAGATAAATATGTGGATGGTGTTATTTTTGATCATGTCAGGGTGAATGGCCAAAAAATTAATTCTACCAAAACTTCCATTTTTAAAATTAACACGCTGGTTAAGCATTTAAAATTCAAATAAGCAAAAAGTCTCGCCTTTTTAAGACGAGACTTTTTGCTTGAAGATAGAAAGTATCTCAGAATTTGGGTGCAGCAGATTCGTTAGATGGCTCGTTGTTTACAACGTATGGCCAATCGTCTTTATCCCAAAGCACTTTATCCATTAGAACAACGCGTCCTTTTTGGGTGTCATGAAGGTGGTAAGCATGATAGGAAATCCAAGTGTCTCCATTTAGATCTTCTATCAATTCTGCATTGTGGCCTGTTCCTGCCCATTTGTCGTTGCCATGAATCAGAACCTCATGGTGGTTGTCAAGCAGTTTCTCTCCCGACTTATTAACATAGGGCCCTAGTAGATTCTTGGAACGTGCCACAACCGTTTTATAAGTACTCTTGGCTCCTTCGCAGCAGGTACCGATGGAACCAAAAAAGTAGTAATAACCTTTCCGTTTGTAAATGTAAGTACCCTCATAGGCTTTACCCGCAACTTGTTGTGCTTTAGCTCCTTTCAGAACGGAAAGCCCGTCTTTACTAAGCTCAATGGCATAAATGCCGCTGAAACTTCCCCAAAGAAGCCAATTACGTCCGTTATCATTTATATAGAAGGGATCAATGCAGTTGCGAACACCAATTTCGAAGCTGCGAAAGAGTTTTCCATTACCGTTGATGCAAGTGAATGGTCCTGTAGCAGTTTTGGAGTAAGCTACGCCAATGCCACAACTGTCTTCTCCTCCCCATTTCGAGAGGGCAAAATAAAGAACATATTGATTATCTATAATGTTGATATCTGGAGCCCAAATAGATCGAACGCCCGGAACAAAACTTGGACGGCCCTGCGTGGTAAAACAGTTGCCTGCGTTCATCCAATGCACCATGTCGGAAGATTTGAAGATCTTGGCACCAGTAGCATAAAGATAGAAATTACCGTCATTGGCACGTATTACACTTGGATCTGGCGCGTCTTGGTCAATAATGGGATTGGTAAATATCTTTGTTTGTCCCACGAGGGTGAGAGGAACCCACAATAGAGAAGCAAACAGAGCTTTATACATGTTCATGAGTAAATTTTTTTATAGTTTTACTTCGATGGAATTGCCTTGAGAAATAGTATAGTTTTTTGTTTTTCCGGCAGAGGTTACAGTTACATGGAGTTTTTTGCTTACCCGCATTATGCTGATATCAAAATCAGAGCCAAAGGCTCGAATATGTTTGAGGGTCATGTTGTTCCATGTAGAGGGAGGCTCTGGTTTAAGAGAAAAAGAGCGGAATCCTGTTGGGCGAATGCCAAACAATCCTTCTGTGATGATGCGGGCATAAAGTCCACTTTCTGCAGACAGATGACGCTGATTCCCTTCAGGCCAAGCCTCAATGGCGTAAGGTACGTGTTCACCAAGTAGGCGGGCATTAGAATAGAAATGGAGAAAATCAAGGGCCTTATCGGGCTGACCTGCGAAGAAAACACCTCGAAGAGCATAAAGTGTAGATCTATCCCAGAAGGTATTGCTACCAGCTTGCGTGAGCAGACCGTCTTCTGTCCACAGTTGCGGAGAGAAAAGGGCTTTAATCGTGCCATTAGCACGGTCTGTGATACCCATGCAAAGAGGAATACAAATCCAAGAACGTAGTACATCGTTTTCTTTATAATAGCGGTAAGTTTCGAACCCGTCCATAGTGGCACCAAAACATTTTTCGATGTTACATCTGAGTTCTGCAGCTTGTGTTAAGTATTCTTTGGTTTGCTTTTGAGGTTCTCCAAGTTCTTTGCACAAATAGGATGCAGAAATAAGGGCATCATAATAGAGTGACGATGTACATAGATTGGCTTTTCCTGCAGGAAAACGGCCTTCTAACTCATCATGATCTGAAAGTACAACACCGTCGCTGTTCAATTTGCGGTGACAATATTCCAAACACCATTTAATGAGAGGCCAAAGCTGCTGTGCTTCTTCGCGAGAAGCGCGGGCCAGAATGTAACGTGAGGCTCCGTATGCAATCATAGCTGCATCTCCGCGGTCGCCGGCTCCATTCCAGATGTCTTTGCCTTCTGCGATGATAGAACTTGGAATGGGCTTCCAATCTTTGTTTATGAAACCTGCAAAAAGTTTATAGCAGTTTAATGCAGAAGCATTGCCATAGTCATAACCTTCGTATGGAAAGAAGGGGCTGACGTATTCAGCTTGGTCGTTTGCCCAGATCGCCGCATAATAACTCTCTCCACCAGGACCGTGCATGGGACCACCTGCAGTTTGATAAATGCTTTCGCTGGCACGTATTTTGGAAAATGCAAACATGCGGTTGATGGTCTCATCAGGTGTTTGTAAGATCAGGTTATTTTCTAATTTGTTTATTAAGGCTTGACGGCTTTTTTGTTCGGCTTGTCCGTCTAAGGATAGTTCATGTTCTCCTTTATTCTCACTGTAAGCCTGAATGGATGCCGAGAAGGATATGCTTTCTCCCGGCTTGAGGTCGCAACTTATGGCATTCTCGGTTTTAGCTACGAGTGTGTAAGAGCCGTTAACACCTTTCTCAACATCAGTATGATAAACAGATTTTTGCTGTGGCAATTCTAGGTTGAGTGTTTGTTCTTTGTTAATGTTAGTGAGAATATAATTTTCAATGAGTGCTGGCTTTTCAGCTGATGGAAAATATTCACGCAGGAGTTGAAAACCCGTAGATGGAAAATGACTCCAAACTCGGAGGATCCCGTTTAGGCTTATACTGTCTACGGTCTCATCGTTGAGACTGAAATTATGTGTGGCGATGGCACCGATGGGATCCCATTCAAAACGTCTCATGAGAGAAGCCGAAGTATCATTAGGCTTTGTACGCAGCATGGGCCAAATCATACTTTTATTAATTAGGAAATGTCGGTTGGAATCAACACCATAACGGAATACTACGGAAACTTGTCGACCACTCATTTCTAAATGGTCTTCGTGAGGCAAATTCTTATCGACTTGCCATACTGTGCTGCCGTCGGGTCTCATTTTCCATCTGTTTTCAGACGCGGCAGTTCCTGTGAGTGTTAACAGACAAAGTATGGATAAAAAAAGTTTGTTCATAGGAGATGTATTGAAGTTAAAATAGTTTTGTTTCTAGCTGCAATATTACGATTTTTCTGGCAAAGAGCAAAATACAATTACTCCGATTTGTATCATTCATCAATTGCATACCTCTAAATTTGGTTTAATGGAAAATGTTTTCTACATTTGCAGCAACTGAAGAAAAACACTAACCATAATTTAGAATGAAAGAAGGAATTAAAAACGAGCGCTTGATGTCGCTTGATACGTTGAGAGGACTCGATATGTTTTTTTTGATGGGTTTTGCCGTTCTGGTAGCTGCAATTACTAGGTTTTTTCCTAACAATAGCTTGGCGCAGATTATTGGTTTGCAGATGGAACATGTCGAATGGAATGGATTGGCAGATCATGATACAATATTTCCCGTATTTTTGTTTATTGCAGGTATCTCGTTTCCTTTCTCGCTTGCCAAACAGCGTGAACATGGACATACCGAGGGCCAAATTTTGTATAAAACCATCAAGAGAGGTGTTATTCTTGTCTTATTAGGCATCATGTATAATGGCTTTTTTAATTTTGATTTTGCTAATTTACGTATTGCGAGCGTGCTGGGACGTATTGGTTTGGCTTGGATGTTTTCTGCTTTGCTATTCATGAAATTTAAAATGAAAGTTTTGACTGTGATAGCTCCTCTTATTTTGATCGGTTATTGGTTAGCCATGTGGCTTATTCCTGGCGGTACGGATCCATTTTCATATGAAAACAATTTGGTTGGCATTATAGACCGGGCTATTTTACCAGGTCACCTTTATGAGAATAACTTTTTTGATCCTGAAGGACTTTTCAGTACCATTCCCGCTATTGTAACTGCGATGCTTGGAATGTTTACAGGTGTATTTATACGCCTGCCCGAAGAAAAAATTTCAGGTCCCAAAAAATGTTGCTATTTGGTAATTGCTGGTATTGCTTTACTTTTTATAGGTTATATGTGGAGCTTGGTGTTCCCTTTGAATAAAAAACTTTGGACAAGTAGTTTTGTTTGTGTGGTAGCCGGTTATCCCATGTTGGTTTTTGCTTTGCTATATTATGTGATTGACATTAAGCAACATTGTCGATGGACATTGTTTTTCCGAGTAATAGGAATGAATCCCATTACGATTTATCTGACTATGAGAATTATTGATTATGGTCAAGTGTCAAACTTTTTTTTGCATGGACTGACTAACATGTGTGGTGCATGGACGGATGTGATAAATGCAGTTGGCTACATTATCGTTGGTTGGTTATACTTATATTTTCTATACAGCAAAAAGATTTTTTTGAAAGTATAAACTTCTTGCAATTGATACGGCAATCTGTAAAAAATTGAAAATACACGTATGTCTCACGAGAAAGTGCCGATTTCGATTTCTGATTACGTAATTTATAAATAATGGAAAGAGGCTTTATAGCAGTATTAAAATTATGTGACTTGATTATAAGCTTTATTTGAAAACATTTGGCTACTCCAATAATACCTAATTAAAGCAGGACCTTACGAATGATGAGCGAAATGAGAAAGTAGGGGGATTGAAAGATAGAAAAAATTCAGAATGCTCAAACGAACGCCTTTTTGATATACTATTGTTATTGGGGGAATTCTATATAATGAAATGCGCTCGAGTAAAGTATCCTAAAATGTCTTTCTAAACGAGAATAATAGAATGTTTGCACTTGTTTTTTATAAAAACGCTTTAATTGTCAGGTGGACTTTTTATTCTGTTGAGGAAGAGGAAAAAGTTAGTTAAAAAAATGATGAAAAAGACAAGTTTGCAGTTGCATAGGACAATATATATATGTATCTTTGCCTACAAAGAAAGAGACATATAAAAAATATACATTATGGAATTTTTAACTAATGACAAACTTACTATTGTCGGTGCAGCCGGCATGATTGGTTCCAACATGGCTCAAACGGCTGCCATGTTGCGCCTAACTCCTAACATCTGTCTTTATGATGTTTATGGACCTGGACTAGAAGGCGTTGTAGAAGAAATGCGTCATTGTGGCTTCGAAGGTGTCAATTTTACATTTACAACAGACGTCAAAGAGGCTCTGACTGGTGCTAAATATATTATTTCTTCTGGTGGAGCGCCCCGTAAACAGGGAATGACACGCGAGGATTTGTTGAAAGGCAATTCAGGTGTAGCTGAACAACTGGGTAAAGACATCAAGAGCTACTGTCCCGATGTGAAGCACGTGGTTATCATCTTCAACCCTGCTGACATCACAGGCTTGATCGTTTTGTTGTGGTCAGGACTCAAGCCTTCTCAAGTTTCTACATTAGCGGCTCTCGACTCTATTCGTTTGCAAAGTGAGTTAGCTAAGCACTTTGGCATTGCACAGAGCGATGTTACTGGTTGCCGTACTTATGGCGGTCATGGTGAGGCTATGGCTGTTTTTGCATCTACTGCAAAAGTTCAGGGAAAGAATTTGCTTGACTTGATTGGTACGGCAGAATTGTCTAACGAACAATGGGATGAAATTAAGCAAAAGACCATTAAGGGTGGTGCCAATATCATTGCACTGCGTGGTCGTTCTTCTTTCCAGAGCCCGGCTTATGTTTCTGTTCGCATGATCGAAGCCGCTATGGGTGGTGAAGAGTTTGCATGGCCTGCAGGTCGCTATGTATCTTTCTCTGGTATTGATCACATAATGATGGCTATGGAGGTGACAATCACCGAAAACGGTTCAGCTTATGAAGAAGTTACAGGAACTACTGAGGAAATTGAAGCTTTAAAGAATAGTTATGAACATCTTTGCGTGATGCGCGATGAGGTAATTTCTCTTGGTGTGATGCCTCCTGTTGCAGATTGGAATAAGATTAATCCAAATTTGTAATTTTCCGGTAGGAAAATCTGTCTATTAAGATAAATAAAGAAGGTGCATCCGTTTTATTTCGGATGCACCTTCTTTGTGAGATAGAACCTTGATGGATTTCTGCCTATTCTAAAAGATAACACTCTTTTTTTGAAAATGACATAAATGAAAAAAGAGATAAGATTTGGATGTTTTTACTTGACAAGTAAGGGTAGAAATTTCTTTATGATGTATTTCCTTTAATCAACGAAATTGGTCACAAAGCTAGTGACGCAAGGCGTCACTAAGGAAACGCAGCGCGTCATGAAGAAAACGCAGCGCGTCATATGGTTTAGGTTCTGATTCTTTGATAAATTTCTTAAGACCTCTCAAAATGTATGATCATTTGATTATAGAAATATAGATTAACGTAAAAAATTATTGTTAATTGGAAAGAGGGCGTTCCATTATTCTATCGTTAATTATTGCTGTCCGGTAAAACTTTTGTATATTAGTAATAATTGCTGTTTTTATGGTAAATTGCTTCTCTTTTAAGTCGACATAATGGATAAAATCATTATTTTCACCATTTCGTTATCAATTTCACACAAGGAGAAAAGACAAGCCCCTTTTTCACAAAAGTTCCAAAAGTGATTGACTATAAGTCAACTACAGCTATAGCGTATATTTTTACCGGACAGCAATAATTATTAATGTGTTTGAAGTAATTAAATAAGAGGTCTTGTTTTTATCAAGTATAAATATGAGAATAAAATAGAAGATACCTTTGAAATTCCTCTTGGGAGTGTCTTATCTCTGAACTGTATTGAAAAATTGTGCTTGTGACAGTCTATAGAAAAATATTGGATCTTTTATGTGTACTGGCTATCGCTCACGCCACCTTTGCCTTAAATACAGATTATGGAATACAAGGGATAGTATTAATTCTGATAATCTATCTATTCAAGGATAAACCGCTACTTCAATTGCTTTTTGCCTTGCCTTTGTTTTATGACTTGCATCCCTTGTTCATTCTGGCTTCACTTGGCATAATCAGTCTGTACAACGGGGAACGAGGTTTTATCAAAAGTTCCTATTCAAAGTTCCTTTTCTATGCTTTCTATCCTTGTCATTTGATGGTGATTTGGGCATTATTATTTCACTCTTTCTGGTAATTGATGGATACTGGCTATATATATCAAAGATTTGCGGGGAATGCACAATTTTGAATAAAAAGATTTGAGGGGAAATCGTATTTAGTGGGTAAAAGAATTGCGGGAGAGTATTATATTGATTACTTTTGCAATGACATAATAAGTAAATGATTTCAGAACGTATATTCAAGCGCAAGATTTATAACCGAATTCTTCAATGGAAAAAGGAGAATAATGGTAAGACGGCTCTTCTCATAGAGGGTGCACGTCGTATTGGAAAATCAACGATTGTTGAAGAGTTTGCTCGTAAAGAGTACCAATCGTATATAATCATTGATTTTAATAAAGCGTCTAAAGCTGTTATAAGCCTTTTTGATGATTTAATGGATTTAGACTATATTTTTCTGACCCTTCAAGCGGTCTATCACCAAAAACTTGTAAAGCGCAATTCCGTTATCGTTTTTGATGAGGTTCAGAAATGTCCAACAGCCCGTCAAGCTATCAAGTACCTTGTAGCTGATGGACGCTACGATTACATTGAAACAGGTTCTCTTATTAGTATCAAAAAGAATACAGAAAAAATAACCATTCCGAGCGAAGAAGACAGAATTCAAATGAATCCAATGGACTATGAGGAATTCCGTTGGGCTTTGGGAGATGAAACAACGATTCCTCTTCTTCGTACATTTTGGGAGAAAAGACGAGCCTTAGGTGCAGCTCATCGTACAATTCAAAGAGATTTAAGGCTTTATATGCTTGTTGGCGGGATGCCACAGGCGGTAAATGCATATATTGACTCCAACAACATGCATAAGGTTGATATTGAAAAGCGAAGGATTATAAAACTTTATGCTGATGATCTTAGAAAAATTGACATTTCAGGACACTTAACAAAGATGTTTCTTTCTATCCCTGCACAGTTGAGTAGAAATGTGTCCCGATATGTAGCCTCTGCTGTGGTTGGTAATGTGGAAGAAAACAAAATGAATGAGATGCTATTAAATTTGGAGGATAGTAAGATCGTTAATTTTGTATATCATGCGGGAGACCCAAATGTTGGGATGAATTTAACAAAAGATGAGACTCGATTCAAAATGTTTGCAGGTGATACAGGTCTTTTTGTTACTATGGCTTTTTGGGACAAAGATTATACAGAAAACATCATTTACGAGAAGCTTTTGAGTGATAAGTTATCTGCAAATCTTGGCTATGTATATGAGAATCTGATAGCACAGATGTTGAAAGCTGCAGGCAACGAATTGTTTTATTACACTTGGCCAAAAGATGAAAAGCATAAGTATGAAATAGACTTCATCCTTTCTCGAGGCAATAAAATTTGTCCGATTGAAGTTAAATCATCAGGCTACAACCGTCATGTATCTCTTGATGAATTCTGCAATAAATTTTCTTCTCGGATATATCGTCGTTACTTAATCTATACAAAAGATTTTAACCAAGATAGAGAAACCCTATTGGTTCCTGCATATATGACAATGCTCTTATGACTTAAGATCTTGTTATTGATTTATTTACTTCTTTTTGATGCGATTCTAAATATCATTTGTTTATGTTTGCATCTAAAATATGGTTCATCCGAGAAATAGGTAGTCGATCCTTAAGAAGTGGGTATTTTATTTTGTAATAGAAATTACAACTGAAATTGGTTGTGTTTTTTGTGTCAACAGACATTTCAAAATGAAGCACAAAAGAGCCATGAAGGTTCTTTGGCTTCTTCTAAAAAAAATCATTCAAACACTACTTGTAAATCATCTTTTACACAAATATGCTTTTTAAGGAACGACTATTTAAAAGTGCTTCCGGAACTAGTTATATGCTATTCCTTATTTTATCAGACAGCAATAATAGAAAAATCCAATGTTTGAATGTTCAAAAGAAAATTCTAGTGATTGTCATCTCCTAGAGATGTCAATAAGGGGGCTATCAAATGCCATGCTTCGTTCAACTATCCATGTAGAGAGGAAGTGCTAAAGATGATGGTAGATTTCATTGGTCCAGTCGGATCCTTCTGGAGGACACAATATTTGAAAGCCAAGGCGCGCAGCAACATCCACGTTTTTAGGACCATCGTCTACGAAAAGAGTTTCTTCCGGTCTAATTTTTTCTTTGTTAAGAATAAGTTGAAAAATCTCAGGTTGTGGTTTCATGATTTTGCACTGATAGCTTAGATAAGAGGCATCGAGATAGTCGCTGAGAGGGTGCCCTTCGTTGTCAAATTCATTGCTCATGGCCCAGCTCATCATAAAAGGGTTCGTGTTTGATAGCAGAATGATACGATAGCCCTCTGCACGGAGTTTTTTTAGCGTGAGAAGATTCCGATGTGGTAAGTTTTTGCAATAACCTTTCCAAGCTGTTTGGCATTCTTCCCATGTAAGTATACGTCCTACCATTTTACTGAGTTTCTGACGAAAGTCTTCGTCGTTAATTTTACCGCTTTCCAAATCGCCGAATATGCCTTGCTGTGTGTAGGGATCCAACTGTTTGACGGCATCTGTTAATCCCAGACGCAGAAAAGATTTGACAGCTTGCTCATAGTCAATTTCCATGATCACACCACCAAAATCGAAGATAATATTTTTTATTTTACCCATGGCGTTTTTTCTTTTTTCAAGATGATTTGAGTTTTCAGTGGCAAAGTTAAATATAAATGGGAATATTTACTTTCTAAATAAGTAAAATGACAGAATCGAAGTTTACAACTTGGTTGCGTAAAAGAGTTGGTAACTTTGTAATCCAAAGAAATAAAAAACAATGGAAAATTTAAAAACACAATTGACTTCAAATTGGAGGGCGAGTTTCAAAGGGCTCATACCAATATTAGTTTCGTTAGTGTTGTTTCTTGTACTTTTTGCAATGGATCATTTTGGGCTCGGATGGTTAGATACTCTAAAATTACGTGGTCTGGCTTATGCTATAGTTTTTTTGCCTGTAGGTTTTCCTGTCTTGAAAAGTGCTGCGAAAGAACTTGGCAAAGGTGAAATATTTAATGAGTATTTTTTGATGACACTGGCGGCCGTGGGAGCTTTTTATATGGGGGAATATCCTGAAGCTGTGGCTGTAATGTTATTCTATAGTGTAGGTGAATTTTTTCAGGAAAAAGGAATTGGTAAGGCGCAACGTGACATTCGTGCACTTGTTGAGCTGAGCCCGAAAAAGGTTGTTGTTTTGAGAGGAGAAAAGCGAATGGACTGCTCCCCTGAAGATGTTTGTCCTAAAGACATTATAGAGGTGGCCGCAGGTGGTCGAGTTCCGTTGGACGGTATTTTGTTGGATGGTGCGGCTCATTTTGATACGTCTGCGTTAACGGGAGAGAGTATGCCTCGTCTTATTGAAAAAAATGAAACAGTACAGGCCGGTATGATGACTCTTGAAAGTTGTATTCGTCTGTGCGTCACCAAAAGTTATGCAGAGAGTGCCGTATCCAGAATTTTGGAAATGGTGAACAATGCTGCGTCGCGTAAAGCGCCTGCAGAACTTTTTATTCGCCGTTTTGCGCGTATCTATACCCCTATAGTTATTGTGCTAGCTTTCATCATTGGATTGGTTCCTCCAATTGTATTGGGTTTTAATGAACATTTCAGTATGTATCTTAATCGTGCCTTAGTGTTTCTGGTTGTGTCGTGTCCCTGTGCATTGGTTATTAGTATTCCACTAGGATATTTTTGTGGGATAGGTATTGCTTCTAAACGAGGTATACTGTTTAAAGGAGGTAATTATTTGCATGCTGTTACAAAATTGGATACTGTGATGTTTGATAAAACCGGAACATTGACAAAAGGACAGTTTGAGGTTGAGACGATTTGGACCGAAGTCGGGGTTTCAAAATCAGAGCTACTGACTATGGTTGCGGGAGTAGAAAGCCACAGTGCGCATCCTTTGGCGAAGGCTATTGTGAGAAAGGCCTTGGAAAACGGAATGAAACTAAAGAAGGTGGAAACGATGAAAGAGTTTGGCGGTTTTGGTGCGAAAGCCAAGGTTGAAGGGCGATCTGTGTTAGTTGGCAATGAACGTTTGATGGCTTCGGAAAAAGTCAAAGGATACATCGAAAAAACTGGAATTGGAAGTACCGCTGTTTTTTGTGCCGTAGATGGACAACTTTGGGGGCGTATCCTGTTGAGTGATGTACTTAAGGACGATTCCAAACAAGCTGTGGTGGATTTGAAACAGTATGGAATAAAAAAGATAGGTATTCTTTCTGGTGACAAAACGGCAATAGTGGGCCGCTTCGCTCGGGAATTGGGCGTGGATGAATTTCGTGGAGATCTGATGCCGGAAGAAAAGGTGGAATACATTCGGCAAATGTTGAAAACTCATCATGTGGCGTTCGTTGGAGATGGCATTAACGACGCTCCAGCGTTGGCTCTGAGCAATGTAGGAATTGCGATGGGTGGAGTGGGCAGTGGTGTAGCAGTGGAAGCCGCAGATATAGTTATCCAGAGTGACTATCCATCGAAAGTCGCAGAGGCTATAAAAATAGGACAGGTTACACATCGTGTAGTCAAAAACAACATTTTGTTAGCTATTGGCATGAAATTTTTGGTTTTGGGGCTGGGCGCTTTTGGACTTGTAGGACTTTGGTGGGCTGTTTTTGCAGATACAGGAGTGGCTTTGCTCTGTGTGGTTAATGTGTTTACCATTCAGAAATTCTATGTATCACTTCTTTCCAGAAAAAGATCGGACCTAAGTTGAAACAATTAGATTTCATTAGAAACGCAAGTGTAGTCGTTAAATGAAAGTTGTGTTGTTTGTTAATTAATTAATCAGACTGAGTTGATAATTAATTTGGTTGATGGTTACAAACATTGTAAATTTGTGACGAAAACGAGATAGAGCAGATGAAAATGTCTGAATTGGAAAAAGAATTGAATTTGCGAGAAATTAAGGTTACTGCCATACGGCTGCTAATCCTGAGAACAATGAGAGAAATGGATTGTGCGGTGTCATTGACAGATTTGCAAAACAGATTGGTGACAGTTGACAAATCCACCATTTTCAGAACATTGATGCTGTTCTTGACTCACCATTTGGTGCATTGCATAGATGATGGCAGTGGGTTTACCAAATATGCATTGTGTAATGATGACTGCCATTGTGGTGAAGATGAGGATGATGGTTTTTCTGATCATCATACACATTTTTTTTGTGAAGCATGTCACCGTACTTTTTGTTTACGCGGACTACCGATACCTGAAGTTGAAGTGCCCGATGGCTTTATACTACATACTGCAAACTACGTATTAAAAGGTCTTTGCCCTGAGTGTGCACAAAAGAAAAAGTAAAAGTTGAGAGCCGTTTAGAAACATTACTGATTTCATGGTATTGTAATTTTGCTGTAACAATTCTGCAATAAGTTACGGATAATTTTGAATCGTGAAAAGATAAAGTTTTTTGTATGGTTTACCTTACAGTAATTATTCTATTATTTTTGTTTGCTATTATTGATTTGCATGTAGGAGTGAGCAACGACGCTGTAAATTTTTTAAACTCGGCAATTGGTTCGAAAGCCGCCAGATTTCGTGTTATATTGATGATTGCAGCCGTAGGTGTTTTTGCAGGCGCTGTGATGAGTAACGGTATGATGGATGTGGCCAGACACGGAATATTCCATCCTCAGTTTTTTAGTTATAATGAAATTATATATATCATGCTTGGCATGATGACGACGGACGTGGTGTTGTTGGATGTGTTCAATACCTTGGGAATGCCTACGTCCACAACCATTTCGTTAGTTTTTGAACTTCTTGGAGGGTCTGTGGCTTTGGCCATTTACAAGACAGCGAATGACGCCAATATGAACTTCAGTGAATTATTGAATACGGAACATGCTTTGACAATGATTTTGGCTATCTTTATTTCGGTAGCTATTGCTTTTGTAGTTGGCATGATGGTGCAGTATGTTTGTCGCTTGGCCTTTTCCTTTAATTATAAAAGAAGACTGAAATATTTTATTGGAATTTTTGGAGGTCTTGCTGTAACTGTATTGGTTTATTTTATGCTGATTAAAAACATTAAGGGTTCTCCTCTGATAACTCCGGAAAGTAGTCAGTGGATTGCTGATAATAGCGCACATATCCTGCTAGTTTGTCTTGTATTTGCAACAATATTGATGCAAATTTTAAATTGGGCAAAAGTGAACGTGCTCCGCATTATTGTATTATTAGGGACCTTTGCCTTAGCCATGGCGTTTGCTGCGAATGATATGGTAAATTTCATCGGTGTACCTCTTGCCGGCTTCTCTGCCTATCAGGACTTTATGATAAATGCTCATGGTATTTCTGGCGACTCCTATTATATGAATTCGCTCATGTCGTCGGCGCATACACCGATTATTTTTCTTGTAATAGCTGGCGCCATTATGATCTACTCTTTGATGACATCTAAAAAAGCACAAAATGTGGTGAAGACATCAGTAGGTTTATCGCGTCAGGAAGAGGGTGATGAAATGTTTGGCACTTCATCTATAGCTCGTACATTGGTCCGAGCTTCGGTGAGTATATCGCGCGCTGTTTGTTATCTTATTCCAAGCAGGGTTTTGAATTGGGTTGACCGTCAATTTAATAAGGATGAAATGATAAAACCTAAAGGTGCCGCATTCGACTTGTTGCGTGCTGCTGTGAATTTGGTGATTTCAGCCTTGCTGATAGCATGGGGAACATCATATAAATTACCTCTTTCTACTACTTATGTGACGTTTATGGTTGCCATGGGTTCGTCTTTGTCTGATCGAGCTTGGGGGCGTGAAAGTGCCGTGTTCCGCGTCACTGGGGTTCTTTCGGTAATTGGTGGCTGGTTTATTACGGCTGTCATGGCTTTTTTAGCTGCATTTATAGTGACTACGGTGATGTATTTCGGACAAATGCCGGCAATGCTCATTATTTCTCTGATAGCGCTAGTAGTGCTTATTCGCAGTAAGATTTATTTCGAACATAAGACGAATAATGAAAGTCGTGATGAAGTTTTTTATGAATATATGAATTCACAAAATGCAGATGAAGTTCTGCGCTTGTTGAAAATACATGTGGCTGGTACAATTAACGAAGAATTGTCCGAAAGTTCCAAACTGTATGAGAAAATGTTAGATGCCTTAAAACGAGAAAATTTGCATGATGAGCGTCGCGTGTACGATAAAATAGATGAAATGAAAGAACAGTTTAAACGGAATCGTCGGCGCGAATTACTCGGACTTAGAAAGTTCCATTCACTTCCGGCTATGATAAAAGGTACATATTTTCATATGTTGAATAATAGTATGTCTGGTATGATTTATGGTTTGAAACGGCTTTGTGAAGTATTTAAGGAACACTTGGAAAAAAATTATGAACCTCTACCTTTAGAGTTTTATGTGGAATTTCAACAATATAGCGATCAATGGTTGGAACTCTTGGCTTCTACAAATGAATATCTGATGAATAGGGACTTTGGAGATTATCACTGCCAATTCGCTTACATAGATGCTTTTCGACAGATACTTGCGATGAAGATTAATGAGCATATAGAGCGGTTGCATAAGGTTGAAAATACGAAAAAGCTGAATGCGTATATTGTTTATCTGAGTTTGCTTCAGGAAACTCAAGCTGAGGCGGCCATGCTAAAGCAGGTGGTGAGAAACTATGTGAAATTACAAGACTCATAAGCCGTGAGCTAAGTATGAGAATTTGTCTGATGCTAAAAAACTTTTTCAAATGTAGATTACGACAGGACCAGTTATTGTTATAAAGTACGCAAGAGGACATGCTGTTTAAGGCATGCCCCTTGTTTTGTTGTAATCTGGATGTGCTATATGATGAAATATTGAATTTATATGGTGTGGGGCCACAAAAAGAGAGCTATTTCAATTTTTCAAACTGCTGCATGACGATGTGGGAATCTACTTGTTGTACACAATTCTGATAATGGTTGATGGCTTCGCAAGCAGCGAGGGCAGCGGTTTCGCCGAGAACCATGAAAACGGGCTCCATACGTATAGAACCATAGGCAATGTGTGAAGCCGACAAACAAACTGGAACGAGCAGGTTGCAAGCTTCCTCTTCGCGAGGCGTAATGCAGCGATATGAAATGTTATAAGGTCCCGGAATAGGGATCTGAACGTCACCTTCATTTTTGACCATACCGTTTACAACGTAGCGGCCGGCATTATGCGAGTCCATGGTATAAGCAGCCCAACTAATGGGGTCTGCGGCTACTTTATAGCCTTGGCAATAGGCTTGTGTCATGACCATACGTCCTATCATTCGACGGGCTTCGCGGATGTAAAGTTTTGGGGTGAAGTGGTCATTAGACGTATATTCATCATTGGGATAGCCCCATTCCAGCATTTCCTGACGAATGTTTTGAGGTATACGTTTGTCATGCCCGATAAAATAAAGGAATCCCTTGGTGTAGTCGAGGTGCTTTTTCCAAATTTTATCGCGTTTGGCGTAGGACGCTTCCGGATAGTTCCAACTTTCACCGATCATATCAGTAGAAAGTCCTCCGTTATTGTTTAAGTCCGTTTTATTGTTTGGCATGAGTGACCATCCGAACACATCTTGGCACGATTGCCACGGTTGTTTTTCTTTTTGTCTGAGTAATAATTCGTAATGAGAGGAGTCATAGTTCTCCGGCTTTGTGATTTCAATCCGATTTTTAGGGTTATTGGTCAGTGTGATACGGAAATTATAAGCTTGTATGTGGTGATCTGCTTCACCCTGATGGCCTATGGGATTTTTGCAAATGCCATAAAGAAGACCACTTTTTGGATTGCCCTTGATTTTGTAAGGGTCAACGCCTTCTGGAAATTGGTGTTTATCCAACATCTGGACGCCATTGAAAGTTTCTCCATATTGTGTGTTGCTTTCGCGTCCAACGGTGTAACTTATTCCTGCTCGTGCCATGAGGTCACCTTCATAACTACAATCCAAAAAGACTTTCGCAAATACCGTACGACGAAAGGATGTGTTTTGTGAGTTTTCTAAGGTAATGGAGCAAATTTTATTTTGTTTTTTGTTCACTTTCCTAAGGCGAAAAGGTTGGCAGACTAGAATATTGCTTTCTTTTAAATATTGCTGAAAGACAGCCAATGCTATCTTTGGTTCAAACTGAAATACAGGACCTGTTTTGCCATATGCGTGCCCGACGCGTTGATAAAAGTCCAATGATAATCCGCGAATGATGTCTATCTTGCCGATATCAGTTTCTCCTAATCCGCCTGCTGTAAGCCCGCCTATACGTTCAGATGGTTCAATGAGAATAACACTTTTACCCTCTTTGAAAGCTGTGTAAGCCGCTATGATGCCTGCTGAAGTGGCCCCATAAATACAAATGTCAGCCTGATTGTTTTTTTGAGTATGTATTGATTTAGACATCGGGAGTGCTGTGCATTCTGAAAGGCCGATGAGTAAAATGAGAAATGAAAGAAAAAGTTTTTTCATTAGAATAAGAATTAGGTTTTCAAACGCAGCTTTCATGCTGTGAATGCAAATATACAAATTTAAAGGTGAAATCTGAAATGGCGATTAAAAAAGTATTGAATGAGGTAACGAAAAGGAGAAGGATTGAAACAATAGGTAGAATGCTTTCATCTATAAAAATGATGTGTTTTTGATGTGGGAAAGGAAAATGTAGAATAAGAATACTCATCAATTTGTTATTATTTTGGAATCATTTTTTGTATTTTTGTAAGCAAAATGTAAAGAATAAGCACAAAAAAAACTATAATCTTAGACATTCTATGTATTTACATAAAGAATTGGAGACTATGTCTCGTTCGGAAATCAAACAGCTTCAACTGGAGCGTTTGAAAGAAACAGTGAATCATTGTATGAATTCAGTGTTTTATAAAAAGCGTTTTGAAACGTACGGATTGAAAGCTTCAGATATAGAAACATTGGAAGATTTGAAAAAGATTCCATTTACTACGAAGGAGGATTTGCGGAGTACATATCCTTTTGGTATGGCTTCTGTGCCATTGGAAGAGTGTATCCGTCTTCATTCTTCAAGTGGCACGACCGGAAACCCAACGGTTATTTTGCATACCCGCCGTGACATAGACCAATGGGCCGAAGCTGTAGCCCGTTGTCTTTATATGGTTGGCCTGCGTAGTAATGATGTGTTTCAAAATTCATCTGGTTACGGGATGTTTACGGGTGGATTGGGTTTCCAATATGGCGCAGAAAAGTTGGGCATGCTGACAGTGCCAGCTGGTGCCGGTAATACAAAACGTCAAATTAAGTTTATCACAGATTTCCATACGACTGCTTTACACGCAATTCCTAGTTATGTGACGCGACTTTATGAAGTGATGCAAACAATCAATATTGATCCACGTCGTGATACAGACTTGCGGATTCTTTTAATTGGCGCAGAACCACATTCAGACGAGCAACGTAAACGAATAGAAGAGATGCTGGGCGTGAAAGCATATAATTCGTTTGGGATGTCCGAGATGTGTGGACCTGGAGTTGCTTTTGAATGTCCGGAACAAAATGGGCTGCATATTTGGGAAGATTATTATATTGTGGAAATTGTTAATCCGGATACTTTAGAGCCTGTACCCGATGGAGAGATGGGCGAAATGGTGCTAACCACAATTAATCGTGAAGCTATGCCGCTTTTACGCTACCGAACTCGTGACCTGACTAGAATACTTCCAGGTGATTGTCCTTGTGGGCGTCATCATATTCGTTTGGATCGTTTCAAGGGACGTAGCGATGATATGATTATCTTGAAAGGTGTAAATATTTTTCCCATTCAAATTGAGAAAATCTTAATGAATTTCAATGAATTGGCGTCCAATTATCTTATAACGTTGTTTACTAGCAATGATAATGACGAAATGACAGTGGAAGTGGAACTGGCTAAACTCTTTACGGATGAAAATGAAAAACTCCAATCATTGGCAAAGGAAATCACCCGTCAATTAAAGGATGAAATTCTTATCACACCTCATGTGAAACTCGTTCAGAAAGGTACGCTCCCTCAATCGGAAGGCAAAGCTGTACGAGTAAACGATTTGCGCAAACATTTTTAATGTATTACCGATAATTTTCGAAGCGTGAAAGCAAAAGGTTTTTATGGTGAATGGTGACTTCCTTCAAAAAATATCTTATTGTATTTTTTGAAGGAATGCCTTTCTCGATTATGAAAATGAATGTTTGTTTTTCCTCTGCGAAATATTCAAGGATAAGGTTTTCTTGTAAAAGTTCCTAAATGGCCAAACAAGAAAATAGCAAAGTATTTATAACTCGTTTTTATGTCTTTGCTTTTAACATAGATCCCCGATTTGCTTCATGCTAAAAGCAAAGGAGGTGTTTTATAATCAATGGGGTTAGGTGGATAAGAATCAACAGTGACAAAATAAACAATAAGGTATTCGATTGAATCTTATCGAATTCTTAATAAAATATAAAAATCTAATGTTTGGTTAATTTTTTTTCTGAGGAAATGATTCTAAATTCAAAAAAAGCGTTAGATTAGCTCCGTCTAAAGGACACGCATCTCTCTTTAGCCATTGCAACACCTTGGCGAGGCTGCAAATTCAAAATTTAGTCCACTAAAAGCTCTGTGGAATTTTATCAGATTTAAGAGCTACCACGAAATAACAAACAAATTAAAATGATCAATTTATTTTTGGTATTTATGAGTGTATTTATGTTTTTGGGATGCATATTGAATGTTTTGTTCATGACAAATCTCGTGAGGCAAAAAGTGTAATGAGCTTAAAACGTGGTTTTCAAGAAATAGTTTGGTTAAATGCCGTAGGGTAGTTATTATTGTTATAGAAATGAATAGGATAATATATTTTTTTATATTGTTTTTTGGAATGAATCTGGTATTTTCATGTTCTGGTTCGGATTCAAATAATGAAAATGGCCCAGATGATAAGCCGCTTGGTATGCCTATTCCTGTTACAAAAATGATTTTCAGCGAAAAAGATCTTACGCAGAAGTTGTACGCGGGTGATAGCATTCTACTGACGTCAAAGAATCCTTTTAATATCTGGGATCTGCAATATTCCGATTTTGTCAATTATTATATTCCACGAGGCAATTATTCTGCTTTTGAATTTCAAAAAATGAAATTAGATTGGCTGACAATGATACATCCAACCGATAGTACGTTGATATTGAAGGTAGATAGCAGTGTTGGCAATAAGCCCATTACTATTTATACAAAACTAATTGCTCCGGTAAAAACAGATGATGGAAGACCAATCGAGTTTGATAATTATATTATCACAGTGACGCGAGAGCCCATAAAAGGTAAATAAAATCCTCTCTCTCTTTGCTGAAAATGTAGTGATTATTGATTTTATTTGTCTTTTATCAAAGGTACAACTCTTATGGTTAATCACTAAACTTTTAGCACCTTTTTTCTCGGCTAGTCCACTTCATCTAGATATTTTCGTTTCCTAATCAAAAAAGGGTAAGGCGTAAAGCAATTACAGTTTTTGAGTTATGTGATGATGATGAAAATTTCGATGCCAGCTATTTCAGAACGTTGAGTGTTACTTTTGATGCAGCATCCTGCTGATGAAGAATTGTTATATTTGATTTGACAAAATCGGTAGGAGCACATTTGTAAATGTTGACAAATTGCTGCGGATTAAGGTCGGCTAATGGGAACCATGAACTTTGTATTTGGATCACAATGCGATGCCCTTTTTTAAACGTATGTGCAATGCTCTGCATGGTGAAATTCACCTCTGTTGGTTGTTGGGGTGTAAAAGCTTCGGGATTCTGGAAGCTCTTGCGATACCGGCCACGCATAATGTCGCCACGTACCATCATTTCATAACCGTTCATAAGGTAATATTGTCCGTCACCTTTGCCATCTATTTCATCGTTGTAACTGAAATCTTCTGGAAATTGGTCAATGACTTTAACTACAAAATCTGCATCAGTAGTACTGATGGTTGTATGAAGATTAACACTGACGTCTCCACAAACCGTAAGGTCCTGCTCTAAAGGGACTCCCTTGAATGTGAGCACGTCAGGACGTTCCTCTGCGAAGCGCTGATCTTCGGTCAGATTGTCACCGGGACGGCCATTTAACATTTCATTCAGATAAGGAACCGGATGAGCTGGATCGGAAACGTAGGAAGAAGCAGACTTTTCTTCTGAGGGGGGCGTTGTGGTGAGGGTGTTGTTTGTGTGCAGATAGAACGCCGTTGGTTTAGCCTCGCGAGGGGGCCAAGTAGGGAATGTACGCCATTTGTTTTCTCCTGTAAAGAAAACGTGTGCTCTTGCTGTGCTGTCAGTGGGTGTTCCTATTCCTTTTAAATAATATTGAAGAAAAGGGAACTCCATTTCATTGCGATATTGAATCGCGGTATTTGCTCCAAAGCGCAAATGACCCAGATAATTTCCATCACTCCAAGTCCAACCTCCATGTGGCCACGGGCCGATGGCAAGTTGCAGGGTGGTCTTCGGGCTCTTGCTGTGGATGGCTTGATAAAGTTGACAGGCTCCGTAATAATCCTCCGCATCGAAAAGTCCACCAACGACGAGCACTGCAGGTTTGACATCCATGCAGCCAGATCGCAGGTCGCGAGCTTGCCACCACGTGTCGTAATTTGTATGGTTCATCATATCGTTCCAAAATGGAATACTGTCACCCAGTAGACGTGATAGGTTACTCAAACAGCCCACCTGAAGGAAAAATGAATATTCGTCTGTTTGATTAAATGTCGGTAATGGTGGCATAGACTGTGTAGGTTGCCGGCGAATACGGCTGTTAGCAGGAAGAAAGGAAAAGGCGTCGCGCAGAAAAAATACCCCGTTGTGGTGAATATCATCCCCCATGAACCAATCCGTAACTGGAGCCTGAGGTACAATGGCTTTAATGGCCGGATGACCGCAGAGCCCGCCCATCATGGCATAGAAACCAGGGTAAGAACAACCCGCAATGCCAACACGACCATTGTTCCCCTTTATGTGATGGAGTAACCAGTCTACCGTGTCGTAAGTGTCACTGGCCTCATCTGTTTGTTTTTTCTTTTTAGTTTTAAGATATGGACGAATATGCTCAAATGTTCCTTCGCTCATCCAATGTCCACGAACATCTTGAAAAACAATTATGTAGCCTTCGTTTACATAGGGCGCATAAAGAGTGGACCAAAGGGAACTGGAATAATCTTTGCCATAAGGATGAATGCCGTAGGGTGTCCGGCAAATAAGAATGGGAGAATCTCCTTGTGCTGCCCGTGGACGGTAAATCGTGGTATAGAGTTTTACTCCATCGCGCATGGAAATTTTTACTTCTTGCTTCTCATAATGTTCTTTTGCCCAAGATTCTGTGATTTCTTCTTGGGCCGTGGCTGTCAGTATACCTAGTGTAAACAACAGTGTCAATGTAATTTGGAATAGTCGATTCATCATACTGCAAAGTTAGTATTTTAATTTAGGAGAATGAATCATGTTTCCAATGGATTTTGTTAGATAAAGTAATACAGAATTTTTGAAAAGGATGGACAAGGATCTTTTGATAGGGAATAGTATGCTAGATATGTGACGGGTGCTACGATACTAAAATGATCTTAATTCGTAGAATTAAAGATAGTTATTGATGCAATAATATGGATAACTGTTTTGTATAAATAGCCCGATAGTGTTTTAATTTGATGTCTTTCGTGTACTTGTATGTTTCTGGTCATTCAGAAGTTCGCATTCGTAAAAACAGTGAGGTTAGTTGTCGAAACAGTGAGGCTAGTTGTTTAAAACTGCAACAAATATATTTTGAAATACAACAAAGAAATTTTGAAGGAAGTCAGGATTTGTTTTCCGTAGATCCACTACTCTCATAACGAGATGTTTTACAGGACTGTTCTGCGCATATCTTGGAGGCTAAAACAATGGTTCATAGAAAGTACTTGTTGTGGCTGAAAGGTTTCGGATTGTTAGAACGTGCAAATTGGTGAGTATTATTTAAATGATTTGAATTGCTTCCGGTAGGTGTTTGGGGATACTCCCATATACTTCTTGAAATATTTTCCGAAAAACGATTGAGTGGAGAAGTTTAGATGAATAGCAATTTCTTTCACACTGATATCGGAATATTGAAGTAATTGTTTGGCTTCTACAAGGACTAATTCAATAATCCATTGGGATACGGTTTTTCCTGTTTTCTGTTTTACAACAGCACAAAAATAGCTAGGAGACAAATATTGTTCATGAGCATAATAAGCCACGTTACGTTTCGTATTGTAATGATGGTATAAGGATACCATGAATTTTTGAATCATGAGGTCTCCTCGGTCTTGTACAATAGGTTCTAGTTTTTGGTAAGTAAAGCAGATGTTCATTAACTCGTAAAGAAGTGTAGCGCATTGAGACATAATTAGTTCTGTGAGAATCTTTTTTCTTTGTGTCTCAATCTCGGAATCGTTTTCCTGTTCGATGCGCTTCATGATGGATCGAATCTGTTGTTCAATATTTTTACATTGACTATTGGTGAGTGAATAACAAGGATGATCTCGTAGCTGTAATTGACTGCGTATGTCAATGGCCTTATTGACTAGAGGAACGATGTAGTCATAATTAGCCTGAATGGCAATTCCGGAGAAATCATCGGAGTGGGAGATCATATGAATGAAAAGTGAAGGAGTATAGATAAACATATCACCTTTAGAAATGGAGTATTGTTTATAGTCTATAGAAGCTTCAATATGTCCTTCCATGCAAAAGAAAACACATAAAAAGTCCGTGATGCTCAAATAATCATTGAACGTGTTGTCAAGAAAATCTGCTGTGATCTTTGTAATTTCAAAGGGTAATTGAAGTTTGTCGTTCATCGCTCTTTTTCTGCAAATATAGTGTATTACATACGAAAAATAACAAAAAACGGAACTGAAAAGTCAGAAATCAATGATTTGGAACAACTTATCATAGAAATAAATCTTTTTGAAGGAGCCCTGATGTGGTACTTTTGCAGCCAAAATCACAGAAGAATAAAAAAGATGGAAACTAATATTTACATTTTTTCAATGATTGTTGTCTTGAGTTTGTGTAGCTGCAAACCTGCTTCAAAAGAAATGAAAACCGCCGCCGTTTCTGTAAAAACCATGATGGTGGAAAAGAGTACCGAAGTAGGGTACCGTTCTTATGTTGGAATTGTAGAAGAAGCGTCCGGTTCTCAATTGAGCTTCGCGACGATGGGTACGGTTTCTCAAGTATTGGCAGAGGAAGGCCAAGCAGTAAGAAAGGGACAGGTGCTGGCCATATTGGATAAGACAACGGTACAGAATGCTTACGACATTGCGCGTTCTACATTGCGTCAAGCTGAAGATGGATACAAACGTTTATATACGTTATATAAAAAAGGAAGCCTGCCTGAAGTGAAATATATAGAAATACAAACGCAGCTGGCTCAGGCACAAGCCGGTGAGCGTATTGCTCGGAAAAACATTCGGGACTGCGTGCTTCATGCACCTTTTTCCGGCTATATCTCTCAGAAAATGGTTGACACTGGCAATAATGTTGTTCCAGGCGAAGGGTGTTTCAAATTAGTAAAATTGGATCGTGTAAAAGTAAAAATAGCTGTACCAGAAAAAGAAATTTCAAGTATTCATCGTGGTGAAAATATTGGATTTAGGGTTGCGGCTCTTGGAAATCAAAATTTTGAAGGAAAGGTAAAAGAAATTGGAGTCCAAGCTAATTTGTTCAGTCACACTTATGATGTAAAAATAGAACTTGCCAACAATAGTCATTTGTTGTTGCCGGGAATGGTGTGCAGTGTAAGTATTTCTACAACGAATGAAAGTGGATGCATTATTCCGCAGGAAGCTGTGATGACAAACGGGAATAATACTTACGTATGGATTGCTAAAGGCAATCAGTCTCAGAAACGTGATATCAAGACTGGGGGTGTTAATGACCGGGGGGTCATCATTACGGATGGATTAATTCAAGGTGATGAAGTTATTGTGAACGGACAAAATAATGTTAGTGAGGGTACTAAAATCCAGATACGATGAAAAGTAGTTATGGAATAAGGATGAATCCTATTGAAAGTGTGATGCACTATAAAAGCATTATGCTGTTACTGCTGGTAGTGATCGTGGCGTTTGGAGCCTATTCGCTGGTGGTGATGCCCAAAAACGAGTTTCCTGTGTTTACAATTCGGCAGGGCGTTGTGGTGGGTGTCTATCCAGGAGCAAATACGCGAGAGGTGCAGGAACAATTGACGAAACCACTAGAGAAGTTTTTGTGGGGATTCAAAGAAATAAAAAAACGTAAGACCTATTCTGAAACGAAAGACGGAATGTGCTATGTTTTTGTAGAATTAAATGATGACGTGAAAAATAAGGATGAGTTTTGGAGTAAGTTCAAAATTCGCCTACAGCAGTTTAAGGGTAATTTGCCAAGCGGCGTTTTAGCGCTTATTGCCAATGATGATTTCGGAGATACTTCGGCCATGCTTATCACCCTCGAAAGCAAAGATAAAACTTATCGCGAGCTTCATAATTATATGACTAATTTGGAAGATCGTCTGCGTACCATTCCAGAAGTGGCAAACCTGAGAGTTTATGGGGAACAAAAGGAACAGATCGGAGTCTATATCGATCGTAACAGACTTTCCGAATATGGTTTGAACACAGCAACTTTATTGAGCTCTCTTGCATCGCAGGGCATGACGGTGACGAGTGGCTATGTTGATGACAAAAAACAAGATCGCCCGATACATCTCCAAACGCCAATGAACACGGAAAATGATGTGGCTCAACAAATGGTGTATTCCGATCCGAAGGGGAATGTGATTCGCTTGCGTGATATTGCTACGATAAAGCGAGAATATCCGGATGCTGATACCTATATTAAGAACAATGGGAAGAAGTGTATGGTACTTTCTCTGGAGATGAATACGGGAAACAATATTGTGCAGTTCGGAAAGAACGTGAAAAATATTCTGGATGAGTTTAAAACTACATTGCCTTCAGATGTAAATATATATCCAATTACAGACCAAAGCAAGGTGGTAAACTCATCCATTATCGAATTTCTGAAAGAATTACTAATAGCTATTTGCTCTGTGATATTGGTCATTATGCTGCTCTTACCCATGCGGGTAGCTGGTGTGGCAGCTAGTACCATTCCCATTACAATCTTTATTTCTCTGGCGGCGTTCTATTCTTTGGGCATCGAATTGAATACTGTGACACTGGCGGTTTTGATTGTTACTTTAGGCATGATTGTGGACAATTCCATTGTTATCATAGATTGTTATATTGAAAAAATCGATGCCGGCATGAGTCGTTGGCATGCAGCGTCGGCTTCTGCCAAAGAATTCTTCACCTCCATATTTAGTGCTACGCTGGCTATTTCTGTAACGTTTTTCCCTTTCCTCATTACGATGAAAGGTATGTTGCACGACTTTGTAAAATGGTTCCCTTTGGGCATGTCCATTGTTCTTGGCATATCATTACTGGTAGCTGTCTTCGTGGTGCCGTGGATGCAGTTTACCTTTATTAAAAAAGGTCTAAAGAAGAAAGATCCTTCAATGCAAAAGGGCCGAAAAAGTTTCATGGATTATATTCAAAATTATTATAATCAATTTATCGTAAAATGCTTTGCCCATCCTTTTATAACGCTTGGAGTCGGCGTAGGTTTTATTGCACTGGGAATAGTCCTTTTTAGTTTGCTGCCACAAAAGATGATGCCGCGGGCAGAACGCAACCAATTTGCGGTGGAAATATATTTGCCAACGGGAACGGCTGTTGAACGTACGTCACAAGTTGCTGACAGCCTGCGTAATATGATAAAAAAGGATAAGCGCGTTGTAAATGTAACTACTTTTTATGGAATGAGCTCTCCGCGTTTTCAAGCGTCATATGCACCTCAATTAGGTGGTAGCAACTTTGCTCAATTTATTGTAAATACGGAAAATGATCACGATACGCAAGACTTGTTGAATAAATTTACTCCGATGTATTCGAATTATTTTGAGGATGCTAAGGTGAGAATGAAAGAACTGGATTATTCGGATGCGATATCACCGGTAGAAATACGTTTCAGTGGGGATGATTTGACAGAATTGCATGAAGTTGTTGATAAAGTTACGCAAATTATGCGTAAGGATTCGAATCTGCTTCTGGTCAGAAGTAATTTTGAAGGTTCCTGCCCAGGGCTCAAAATAATGATGGATAATGATGAAGCAAACCGTATTGGATTGAATAGGAGCCTGCTGTCGATGAATTTAGCTACGCGCTTTGGTTCTGGAATACCTCTCACTACAGTATGGGAAGGTGATTATTCTGTACCAGTAATGCTTAAAGACAATCATGCCGGATTGCAACAGCCTGATGATCTCAAAAACGCGATGGTAAGCGGTATGTTACCGGGTACCAATGTGCCATTGCGACAGATTGCAGATGTAAAGCCTGATTGGAATGAAGGGATGATTGTAAGACGTAATGGAATTACGACAGTTTCTGTCATGGCAGACATTCGGCGAGGCGTGAATCTTAATAAGGAAACCGATAAAATTTTAGAACAAATATCTGCAACCAAATTACCTGCTAGTGTCAAGATGACAGCGGGAGGCCAACGTGCAAGCGACAATGAGTACAATCCTCAGATTTATGGAGGTTTATGTATCTCCGTTGTAATTATTTTCCTAATTCTTTTGTTGCATTTTAAGAATATCCGGATGTCTTTACTCATCATGTATTCGTTGTCGTTTTCTTTGGTCGGACTATCGATAGGTATGTTTATCATGAAGCAAGACATGGGAGTGACAGCCATTTTGGGTATTATTTCTTTGATGGGCATCATCGTGCGAAATGGAATTATTATGATAGATTATTCGGAAGAACTGCGTGTGAAAAAGCATATTACAGCAAAACATGCTGCTTTACAGGCTGCACAACGGCGATTACGACCAATATTTCTAACAAGTGCAGCTGCGTCTATGGGAGTAGTGCCCATGGTGATACAAAATTCGCCCCTGTGGGGACCTATGGGAACGGTGGTCTGTTTCGGTACACTGATTTCAATGTTGTTTATCATTACGATGATTCCTATTGGCTATTGGATGATTTTCCGTCTGCAGGACAAGAAGCGAAAACTAAAAAATGAAAAAGAACGTTCTTCCAAGATGTTAAGTGAAATTTAAAATGAAAGTTATGAATTTAGCGAAGATGACAAAATTAATATATCTACCGATGCTTGTTGTGTGCCTTTCGAGCACTGCAGCCGAACCTCAAAAAGTTTACACTTTAAAGGAGTGTAAACAAATGGCTGTGAATAACAATATAAAGATGAAAAATGCAAGACTTTCCATTGAACAAGCACAAGAACAGGAAAAAGAAGCTTTTACCAAATACTTCCCAACGGTTTCTACTTCAGGAAATTATTTTCGTTCGACCGATTATCTGATGAAGGAGAAAATGACGATGGGAGCAAATGAACAGCAGCAATTGGGTACAATTATTAATCAATTGGGGTTGGATCCATCCGCTTTGTCTTCACTTCCCACCTCATATACCTTGAAAGCTATTAATCATGGCACTTTGGTGAATTTGATGGCTATGCAGCTCCTGTATGCCGGAGGACAAATAACGAATGGGAACAAATTGGCTAAACTCCAGACTCAGGTGCGCAACTTGCAATTACAACAATCGTATGATGACATTACAAATACTACGGAAGTGTATTATAATCAATTGATTACGTTGTATCAAAAAATGCAAACGCTGGATGCTGTTGATATGCAGTTGAGTCAGATCCAAGAAGATGCCGAGAATGCATATAAATGTGGCGTATCAAACAAAAATGATGTACTGAGTGTAGAGCTTAAGCAGAATGAGATTGCCGCTAATCGATTGAAATTGAAGAACGGCATCAAATTAAGTAAATTGGTATTGGCTCAGTATATTGGCGTAGCTGGCGAGGACCTGGAAATTGATGTAAAATTGGAAGAAGACTTACCGAATCCTGCAAGTTATTTTACGGACCATGCGGTGGCTCTTGGAAATTTGGCGGAAACGAAGCTTTTGGATAAAAACGTTGAAGCTAATGAGCTACAAACAAAATTGAAACGTGGAGCGATGCTACCAACAGTTGCCGTTGGTACAGCTGGAATATATCAAGACTTGTCAAATACTAGTCATGTGAAAGGCATTGGATTGATTACAGTAAGTATTCCTATTAGTGAATGGTGGAGTGGGCGTCACAATGTGAAACGGCAGGAAATAGCAGAGCAAATGGCCAGAGAAGACAAGGAAAATAATTGCCAACTGCTGCTGATACGGATGCGAAGTGCCTATAATGATTTGGAAAATGCTTATGAACAAATACAATTGGCAAAAAAACGTCTGGAAAAATCGGCTGAAAATTTACGTCTTTATCAAGACTATTACAAAGTCGGAACGTCTACCATGAGTGATTTGCTTGATGCGCAAACTCAAGATCAACAGGCGCATGACCAGATGACAGACGCTGTGGCACAATATTTGAATTGCCGTACCATATATTTTATTTCAACAGGTCGAAATGAAATGATGACACAAAAAAGCCGTGACAGCAGCTAGTTCTTGAACGATGAAGAAGACATCTATATGTATATATATAAGGTATAAGCTTATTATATTATAGATAAAAGGAAGATGTTCTTTGCTCACCTTTTGAAACGTTCATATTAAAAACAAAGAAGAATGATGGCGTAGGATTCATTTAAGAATCGAATAGGGAGACTGTGATTTTCTGCTTGTTACTTTATAATCGGGTAGAAAAAAGTAGAAGATAACCTAAAATATCAAGTATTGAACAATTTGAGAAAGATGGCTGAAAAATTTTTCTGAAAAATTCTTGCAGGATATCAAAAGAATGCGTAATTTTGCGCCCACGAAAACTATTGATAAAAACAATAAACTAAAAATACAAACAAAAAGCATGATTGTAGTACCAGTTAAAGATGGAGAAAACATCGAGAGAGCATTGAAGAAGTTTAAAAGAAAGTTTGAGAAGACTGGTGTCGTAAAGGAATTACGTGCCCGTCAGCAATTTGACAAGCCTTCTGTTAAGCGTCGCATTGCTAAGGAGCACGCTGTTTATGTGCAGGCTCTCCATCGCGAAGAGGAATAATCGCAATTTTTAAAGATTTTTGTTTCCGGAATCGATTCTTTTTATGTACATTCGTCGCGTGATACGTTAGAATGTATGTTGAAAGACGATTTTTTACATTATCTTTCTGCTGAAAGAAATTATTCGGCTGCAACGATAAGAGAATATAATCAAGTTCTCTCGGCGTTTAGTGAGTATGTGGGGAAACAGCAAGGGCAAGATATAGATTGGCATACCATCGCGGATAGCGATATTCGCGAATGGATTGTATCACTTATGAATCAAGGAAGCGCGGCTTCGTCGGCTAATACCAGACTGAGCGTGCTTCGTTCGTTTTATAAGTATTTGTTGGCTTATGATTATGTATCTTCTGACCCGACCCGACGTATAGAAGGTCCCAAAAAAAACAAACCACTTCCAAGTTTTATAAAGGAAAGTGAAATGGATCACTTATTGGATGATATACCTTTCCCGAAAACATATGAAGGCTTGCGTGATCATTTGATGTTATTGACTTTCTATACAACGGGTATTCGATTATCTGAGTTGGTGGGACTGGATAAAGAAGATGTGGAATTTGGAACGATGGTACTAAAAGTTACGGGAAAACGCGATAAACAACGTATTATTCCTTTTGGAAACGAACTAAAAGAAGAAATGGAGGAGTTTGAGAAGGAGCGAGGTACAAAATTCCCTGTAATTAATACGAATGCATTGTTTATATCTTCAAAAGGCGTCCGCATGACTCCGCCGGCAGTGAGAGACATTGTTAAATATTATCTTAGTTTGGTGACAACGCAAAAAAAACGCAGCCCACACGTACTGCGTCATTCGTTTGCTACAGCGATGCTTAATCATGGCGCTGAAATAGAGGTTGTCAAGGAACTGCTCGGGCATGAGAGTCTATCAACGACAGAAATCTATACGCACACAACATTTGAGGAACTTAAAAAGATCTATAACCATGCCCATCCAAGGGCTTAAAAATTATTGACTATGGATATTAAAATTCAATCAATTCATTTCGATGCGACAGAAAAATTGCAGATGTTTATTGAAAAGAAATTGGAAAAGGTAAGCAAGGCCAGCGACGATGTGCGTAAGGCGGAGGTCGTAATGAAGGTAGAAAAACCAGAAACGACTAAAAACAAACATACATCTATGAAATTGTCTGTTAAAGGTGGTGACCTCTTTGTTGAAAAAACGTGTGATACATTTGAAGAAGGCATAGATTTATGTATAGAATCTCTGCTCAGACAAGTGGAGAAATACAAGGAAAAACAAAAGGGTAAATAAAAAAATGCTCAAAAAGTTTTTTGCTATTGAAAATAATACATAACTTTGCAGCCGTTTCTTATGGAATGAAGCGGCTGCAATTGAGTAAAAACACTTAGTAGGCGCCTTCTAGAAAGGAATGGGCAGTTACCAGAGTGGCCAAATGGGGCAGACTGTAAATCTGCTGGCTTAGCCTTCGGTGGTTCGAATCCATCACTGCCCACTGTTTATTTATCGCGGAAATAGCTCAGTTGATAGAGCACTAGCCTTCCAAGCTGGGGGTCGCGGGTTTGAGTCCCGTTTTCCGCTCATGTTGCTGTAATAGCTCAGCGGTAGAGCACTTCCTTGGTAAGGAAGAGGTCCCGAGTTCAAATCTCGGTTACAGCTCGAAATAACCGAATGATATATCATTTATAAATTATAAAATTAAGGAAGCTATGGCTAAAGAAAAATTTGAGCGTACCAAACCGCATGTTAACATCGGTACAATCGGTCACGTTGACCACGGGAAGACAACTTTGACAGCTGCTATTACAAAGGTATTGGCAGAAAAAGGATTCTCCAAGAGCGATGAAATTAAATCTTTTGATCAGATTGATAATGCGCCTGAGGAAAAAGAGCGTGGTATTACCATTAATACTGCACATGTAGAGTATGAAACTGCAAAACGTCATTATGCACACGTTGATTGCCCGGGTCATGCCGATTATGTAAAGAATATGGTTACTGGTGCTGCTCAGATGGATGGCGCTATTATTGTAGTTGCTGCTACTGATGGTCCTATGCCTCAAACACGTGAGCACATTCTGTTAGCTCGCCAGGTAAACGTACCTCGCTTAGTCGTTTTCTTGAATAAGTGCGATATGGTCGAGGATGAAGAAATGCTCGAGCTCGTTGAAATGGAAATGAAAGAGCTGCTTGAGGCTTATGATTATGAAGAGGATACTCCTATCGTTCGCGGTTCTGCATTGGGTGCACTCAATGGTGTGGCTCAATGGGAAGATAAGGTAATGGAGCTGATGGATGCTGTGGATTCTTGGATAGAAGAGCCTGTTCGCGATGTTGAAAAACCGTTCCTAATGCCTGTTGAGGATGTATTCTCGATCACAGGTCGTGGTACTGTAGCTACGGGTCGTATAGAAACTGGTAAAGTAAAGGTGGGCGATGAAGTTCAGATCCTTGGACTCGGTGAAAACAAGAAATCTGTTGTAACTGGGGTGGAAATGTTCCGCAAGATTCTTGATGAAGGTGAAGCTGGTGATAATGTAGGTTTGTTGCTTCGCGGTATTGATAAAGAAGAGGTTAAGCGCGGTATGGTAGTTACTCATCCGGGTACAATCACGCCTCACTCCAAATTTAAAGCTTCTATCTATGTATTGAAGAAAGAAGAAGGGGGACGTCACACTCCGTTTGGTAATAAATATCGTCCTCAGTTCTATCTTCGTACAATGGACTGCACTGGTGAAATCACTCTTCCTGAGGGAACTGATATGGTAATGCCTGGTGATAACGTTGAGATTACTGTTGAACTGATTTATCCTGTAGCTCTGAATACAGGGCTTCGTTTCGCTATCCGCGAGGGTGGTCGTACGGTTGGCTCTGGTCAGATTACAGAAATCCTTGACTAATCAAAAGATTGTATAATAAATAAGGAGGTTTCTCTCCTAAAGAGAACCTCTTTTTACGGAAGTAGCTCAGTTGGTAGAGCACCGGTCTCCAAAACCGGGCGTCGGGAGTTCGAGCCTCTCCTTCCGTGCAAAATAGAAAACTATGTTTAAAAAGTTTATTAAATACTGTAAAGATTCTTACGAAGAATTGACTCATAAAACTACTTGGCCCTCACGTAGCGAGTTGACGCACAGTTCGGTGGTTGTATTGACTGCTTCCTTAATCATTGCAATTGTTGTTTTCGCCATGGATGAGGTCTTTCGGTTTATTATGACGACGGTATATCCTCACTATTAATTGTTGACGAGATGGCTAGTACTGAATTAAATTGGTATGTGCTCCGAGCAATTACGGGCAAGGAAAGTAAGGTTAAAGAATATATTGAGATGGAAATCAATAATAAGACCTTGTTTCCTTACGTCAAACAAGTGTTAATACCAATGGAGAAAGTGCTTCAGACCCGCAACGGTAAACGTGTGGTGAAGGAGCACAATATGATGTCTGGATATGTACTTGTACAAGCTCAGATGGTAGGAGAAATTCCTCTTCTTCTACGAAATACTCCAAACGTTGTTGGTATTTTAGGGGGATTGGACAATCCTGCACCGTTACGTCAATCGGAAGTGAACCGTATTCTAGGTAAAGCTGATGAATTTTCGGATGAAGGAGGCGAAATGCTTGTTCCATTCGTTGTTGGTGAAGCCGTAAAGGTTACAGAGGGCCCATTTAGCGGATTTTCCGGACTTGTTGATGAAGTTAACAATGAGAAGAAGAAGCTAACTGTTATGGTAAAGGTCTTCGGACGCAATACTCCGTTGGTCCTAGGTTTTATGCAAGTTGAGAGAGAGTAGAATATAATGTTACGTATACCTGCTCACTCAATTTTAATGTATCAATATAATTAAAAAAATGGCTAAAGAAGTTGCTGGAATAATCAAATTACAGATTAAAGGCGGCGCTGCAAATCCCTCTCCTCCCGTAGGTCCTGCATTGGGTTCCAAAGGATTGAATATCATGGATTTTTGCAAGCAGTTTAATGCCTTGACGCAAAGTAAGGCAGGAAAAATCCTGCCAGTCGTTATTACGTTTTACGCTGATAAGACCTTTACTTTTGTTGTTAAGACCCCTCCTGCTGCAATTCAGCTTAAAGAAGCTGCTAAATTGAAGAGTGGAAGCGCAGAGCCAAACAGAATCAAAGTTGCTGTGGTAACTTGGGATCAAGTGAAGGCTATAGCTGAGGATAAGATGTCGGATTTGAATTGCTTCACGGTGGAAAGCGCTATGAAGATGATTGCAGGTACGGCAAGAAGTATGGGTATCACTGTAAAAGGTGATTTTCCCGCTAATAAATAAATCTTCAAGAAAATGAGTAAACTGACAAAAAATCAAAAGTTGACTTCTGGGAAGATTGAAGCAGGAAAAGCCTATAGCTTATCAGAAGCATCAAAACTTGTGAAAGAAATAACAACAACGAAGTTTGACGCTTCGGTAGATGTTGATATCTGTTTAGGCGTTGACCCACGTAAAGCAAATCAAATGGTTCGTGGTGTTGTTTCATTGCCGCACGGAACCGGAAAAGAAGTTCGTGTACTCTGTTTATGTACGCCTGATAAGGAAGCGGAGGCTAAGGAAGCTGGTGCTGACTATGTTGGTCTTGACGAGTACATTGAGAAGATTAAAGGAGGCTGGACTGATATCGATGTTGTTATTACAATGCCTTCCGTAATGGGCAAGATAGGTCCTTTGGGACGTATTTTAGGACCACGTGGCTTGATGCCTAATCCTAAAAGTGGTACAGTGACGATGGATGTATCGAAGGCTATTAGTGAGGTAAAAGAAGGAAAAATTGACTTTAAAGTTGATAAGAACGGTATAGTTCATACTTCAATTGGCAAAGTTAGTTTTGAAACGAATCAGATTGCAGATAATGCACGTGCATTTATTTCTACAATTTTGAAATTGAAGCCCGCTACTGCAAAAGGTACTTATATGAAAAGTGTATTTATCTCCTCTACAATGAGTAAGGGTATCAAAATTGACCCAAAGTCTATTGAAGATAAAAATTAAAATGCAGCATGAGAAAAGAAGATAAAACCGCGATAATCGTCAATTTGGGTGAACTGATCAATCAGTACCCCCACTTCTATTTGATTGACACGACAGGCCTAAATGCTGAGCAGACAACATCATTCCGCCGTCTTTGTTTTAAACAAGAAATAAAGATGGTAGTTGTTAAGAATGCTCTTCTTGAAAAGGCTTTTGATGCTGCTGAAACAGATTTTACTCCACTTTATTCTTCGTTAAAAGGCACAACTGCTGTATTATTCACTGAAACTGCGAATCTACCGGCAAAGATGCTTAAGAAGAATACAAAGAGTGGTGTGAAAGGTCTTAAAGCTGCTTTTGTTGAAGGTGGCTTTTATGGAGCTGACCAGCTTGATAACCTTGCTGCTCTTAAAAGCAAAGAGGAAGTTATTGCAGACATTGTTGCATTGCTGCAATCTCCAATTAAGAATGTTGTTTCTGCCCTTCAGAGTGGCGGTAACAATATCCATGGCGTCCTAAAGACGTTGGGCGAACGTCCCGAATAATAGTAAACCAAATTAGTTAGTATAACATTAAATTAGAATAAAAATGGCAGATATTAAAGCTATTGCTGAAGAATTAGTAAATTTGACAGTTAAGGAAGTTAATGAGTTGTGTACCGTTTTGAAAGAAGATTATGGAATTGAGCCCGCTGCTGCTGCTGTAGCAGTTGCTGCTGGTCCTGTAGCAAGTGCTGAAGCTGCAGAAGAAAAAACTTCTTTTGATGTAATTCTGAAGAGTGCTGGTGCTGCAAAACTACAGGTTGTAAAGGCCGTTAAGGAAGCTTGTGGTCTTGGCTTAAAGGAAGCAAAGGATCTGGTTGATGCGGCTCCCAAAACTTTAAAGGAAGGTGTTTCTAAAGATGACGCTGAGGCTTTAAAGACAGCAATCGAAGCTGCTGGTGCAGAGATCGAAATAAAGTAATTAAACCTTTATAAGGCCTATAGTTAAGAATCCTCTGGTAGAGGGTTCTTAACTTTTCTGTGTTTATAAAAACTGAAATAAAATAATTATAAATGGCTTCACAAGAAAACAACAAACGAATAAATTTTGCTTCCATTAAGAATCCAATGCCTTATCCGGATTTTTTGGATGTGCAATTAAAGTCTTTTCGTGACTTTTTTCAGTTAGATACCCCTCCTGAAAAACGAAAAAACGACGGTTTGTATAAAGTTTTTAGCGAAAATTTCCCAATTACGGATACACGTAATAACTTTGTACTTGAATTCCTTGATTATTATATTGATCCGCCGCGTTATACAATTGAAGAGTGCTTGATTAAAGGTCTTACATATAGTGTGCCTCTTAAGGCGAAGTTAAAACTTTATTGCACGGATCCGGACCATGAGGATTTTAATACTCAAATTCAAAATGTTTTCTTGGGTCCAATTCCATATATGACAAGTAGCGGTACTTTTATTATAAATGGTGCCGAACGTGTTGTTGTTTCTCAGTTACATCGTTCACCTGGTGTTTTCTTTGGATCAAGTATTCATGCAAATGGTACGCAGCTATATTCTGCACGTATCATTCCTTTTAAGGGATCTTGGATTGAGTTTGCAACAGATATTAATAATGTCATGTATGCATACATTGATCGTAAGAAAAAATTGCCAGTTACTACTTTGTTGCGTGCCATTGGTTTCGAAACAGATAAAGATATTCTTGAAATTTTCGATTTGGCTGAAGAAGTTAAAGTATCTAAAGTTGGTTTGAAAAAATTTATTGGACGAAAACTGGCTGCCAGAGTTTTGAAAAGTTGGATTGAGGATTTTGTTGATGAAGATACTGGTGAAGTTGTTTCTATTGAGCGTAATGAAGTCATTCTGGACCGGGAGACGGAGTTAGACGAAGTAAATATAAATAAAATTGTTGATAGTGGAGAAAAGAAAATACTTCTACATCGTGAAAGTGTAGGTGGATTGGACTTTTCTATTATATTTAATACGCTGCAGAAAGATCCGAGTAACTCGGAAAAAGAAGCTGTACTATATATTTATAGACAGTTGCGTAATGCGGATCCTGCTGATGATGCTAGTGCTAGGGAGGTCATTAACAATTTGTTTTTCTCGGAACGGCGCTATGATTTAGGTGAAGTAGGACGATATCGTATTAACCGAAAGTTAAGACTGTCTACAGCAGGGGATGTTCGTGTTTTAACAAAAGAAGATATTATAGAAATTATCAAGTATCTGATACAGTTGATAAATTCTAAGGCTCAGGTAGATGATATTGATCACTTGAGTAATCGTCGTGTTCGTACAGTTGGCGAACAATTGGCTAACCAGTTTTCTATTGGTCTGGCGCGAATGAGTAGAACTATTCGTGAACGTATGAATGTTCGTGACAATGAGGTGTTTTCGCCTACTGAATTGATAAACGCAAAAACAGTCTCTTCAGTAATTAATTCGTTTTTTGGAGCAAATCCTTTGTCCCAATTTATGGATCAAACGAACCCGTTGGCTGAAGTTACTCATAAACGTCGTCTTTCTGCATTGGGACCTGGTGGTTTAACTCGAGAACGTGCTGGATTCGAAGTTCGTGACGTGCATTATACTCATTATGGCCGTCTTTGTCCAATTGAATCCCCAGAAGGACCTAACATTGGTTTGATTTCTTCTCTTTGTGTATATGCTAAAATCAATGATTTAGGTTTTATAAAGACGCCTTATCGTGTCGTAAAAGATGGAGAAGTAGAACTGGATAATGATAATGTTGTCTACATGACAGCTGAAGAGGAAGCAAGTAAAATTATTGCTCAAGGTAATGCTCCTCTAAACGATGATGGTACATTTATTCGTACAAAAGTCAAATGTCGTCAAGATGCTGATTATCCTGTTACTACTCCTACTCAGGTAGAATTGATGGATGTTGCTCCTCAGCAAATCGCTTCTATTGCAGCTGCACTAATCCCATTTTTGGAACATGACGATGCTCATCGAGCACTCATGGGTTCTAACATGATGCGTCAAGCCGTGCCTTTGATTACTAGTGAGGTTCCTATTGTTGGTACTGGAATTGAAAAGCAAGTTTGTGAGGATTCACGTACAATGATTACTGCGGAAGGTGATGGTGTTATTGAATTTGCAGATGCTTCGAAAATAGTTATTCGTTACGATCGTTCAGAAGACGAGGAATTTGTAAGTTTTGATAGTGCGATTAAAGAATATTATTTACCAAAATTTCGGAGAACGAACCAATCTATGACTATAGACCTCCGTCCTATTTGTATAAAAGGCCAGCGAGTTAAGGCGAATGATATTTTAACTGAAGGTTATGCTACTGCAAATGGAGAACTTGCGCTGGGACGGAATCTGTTGGTGGCTTATATGCCATGGAAGGGATATAATTATGAAGATGCTATTGTTCTAAATGAACGTTTGGTCCGCGAAGATATTTTGACGTCTGTACATGTTGATGAGTTCTCTTTAGCTGTACGTGAGACGAAGCGTGGCGTTGAAGAACTGACGAATGATATTCCAAATATAAGTGAAGACGCAACAAAAAATTTGGATGAGAATGGTATTGTAAGTATTGGTGTTCGAGTTGAGCCTGGAGATATTCTGATTGGAAAAATTACGCCAAAGGGAGAAGTTGATCCATCTCCTGAGGAGAAACTTTTACGTGCTATTTTTGGCGATCGCGCAGGTGATGTAAAAGATGCTTCATTAAAGGCAAATCCATCGCTTTCCGGTGTTGTTATTGATAAACAATTATTTACTAAAGCTGTAAAAACTCGTTCAAGTCGTTCTGCTGATAAAGTTGAGTTACAGAAAGTTCAAGGAGATTTTGACTCTAAGGTGAATGAACTAAAAGATAGCTTAATTGACAAGCTTCTGATTTTGACAAAAGAGAAGGTCTCACAAGGCATTAAGAATAATCTTGGAGAAATAACGATTGGAAAAGGAGTGAAGTTTTCTAAAGCTGTTTTAAATGGGTTGGATTTCTCTTCTATTCAGCTGAGTAAATGGACAACAGATGTGCATAAGAATGAGCTCATTCAACAGGTCATTTTGAACTATTTGAAGAAGTATAATATATATGATGCCGAGCTTAAACGTAAGAATTTTACTATTACTATTGGGGATGAACTTCCATCTGGTGTTATACAGATGGCGAAAGTTTATGTAGCAAAAAAACGTAAAATTCAAGTTGGTGATAAAATGGCTGGACGGCATGGAAATAAAGGTATCGTTTCTAAAATAGTACGTCAGGAAGATATGCCGTTCCTGGAAGATGGAACCCCTGTTGATATTGTTTTGAATCCTCTAGGTGTACCTTCACGTATGAATTTGGGCCAAATTTTTGAAGCAGTTTTGGGCTATGCTGGTCGTAAGCTTGGGCTGAATTTTGCCACCCCGATTTTTGATGGTGCGACGTTGGGTGATCTTGAAAAATGGACCGATAAAGCAAATCTTCCGCATTTGGGAACAACTCAGCTTTATGATGGGGAAACTGGAGAACCTTTCCATCAAAAAGCAACAGTGGGAGTTACTTATATGTTGAAACTTGGTCATATGGTTGAAGACAAGATGCACGCCCGCTCAATTGGCCCGTATTCCTTGATTACGCAGCAACCGCTTGGCGGAAAGGCTCAATTTGGAGGTCAGCGTTTTGGTGAGATGGAAGTTTGGGCTATTGAGGCCTTCGGAGCATCTCATGTGCTTCAAGAGATGTTGACAATTAAATCTGATGATGTGGTGGGCCGAGCAAAGGCTTATGAAGCTATTGTTAAAGGCGATCCTCTTCCAACGCCTGGAATTCCAGAATCTCTCAATGTGCTCCTTCATGAGCTTCGTGGCTTAGGTTTGAGTATTACGTTAGATTAATCAGAACTTCTTTACAATTTTATTTATACATCATGGCATTTAAGAAAGAATCTAAGATAAAGAATTCGTTTACGAAAATTACGATTGGATTGGCTTCTCCGGAAGAAATTCTTGCAAATTCGTATGGCGAAGTGTTGAAACCTGAAACAATAAACTATCGTACTTATAAACCTGAGCGTGACGGCCTTTTTTGTGAACGCATTTTTGGCCCGACTAAGGATTATGAATGTTATTGTGGTAAATACAAACGCATTCGATATAAAGGCATTGTTTGTGATCGATGTGGTGTAGAAGTCACGGAAAAAAAAGTGCGTCGTGAGCGCTGTGGGCATATTTCATTGGTGGTTCCTGTTGCTCATATTTGGTATTTTCGCACTTTACCTAATAAAATAGGATATCTTTTGGGACTTCCTACTAAAAAGTTGGATGCAATTGTTTATTATGAGCGTTATGTTGTCATTCAAGAAGGATGTCTTGCGGGAAAAGAGGTATTAGAAGGAAATGAATTACATAAATTTGACCTTTTGACAGAGGATGAGTACATGTCTGTTCTTGATCAATTGCCAAAAGACAATCAGCATCTTGAAGATAATGATCCTCAAAAGTTCATTGCAAAGATGGGGGCTGAAGCTGTTTATGATTTACTTTGCAGTCTTGACCTTGATTCTCTTTCCTATGAGTTGCGTAATCGCGCTAATACGGATACATCTCAGCAACGTCGCTCAGAGGCTTTGAAACGTCTGCAGGTCGTGGAAGCATTCCGTACCAGTCACGATAGAAACCGTCCGGAGTGGATGATTCTAAAAATATTGCCGGTTATTCCTCCAGATCTGCGTCCTTTGGTACCGCTTGATGGTGGAAGATTTGCAACATCAGATTTAAATGATTTATATCGTCGCGTATTAATTCGTAACAACCGTTTAAAGAGATTACTTGAAATAAAAGCTCCAGAGGTTATCTTACGTAATGAAAAACGTATGTTGCAGGAGGCTGTTGATAGTTTGTTGGACAATTCTCGCAAGAGTTCCTCCGTTCGTTCTGACTCTAATCGACCGTTAAAGTCTCTTTCTGATTCATTAAAAGGTAAGCAGGGACGTTTCCGTCAAAATTTATTGGGAAAACGAGTGGATTACTCAGCTCGTTCGGTAATTGTTGTTGGTCCTGAATTAAATATGGGCGAATGTGGCTTGCCTAAATTGATGGCAGCAGAATTATATAAACCATTTATTATCCGACATCTCATTGAACGTGGCATTGTTAAAACAGTTAAGAGTGCTAAACGTATCATTGATCGCAAGGATCCTGTTATTTGGGATATTCTAGAATATGTGATGCGTGGCCACCCTGTAATGCTAAACCGTGCTCCGACTCTTCACCGTCTTGGCATTCAGGCTTTTCAACCAAAAATGATAGAAGGAATGGCCATTCAATTGCATCCACTTGCTTGTACGGCTTTTAATGCCGACTTTGATGGAGACCAGATGGCTGTACATTTACCATTGAGTAATGAAGCTGTTCTGGAGGCTCAAACATTAATGCTACAAAGTCATAATATTCTGAATCCAGCAAATGGTGCTCCTATCACGGTGCCTTCTCAGGATATGGTACTTGGTTTATACTATATCACTAAATTAAGACCAAATGCCAAGGGCGAAGGACTTATTTTTTATGGTCCAGAGGAAGCTATCATTGCATTCAATGACCATCGAGTAGATATACATGCCGTTGTTAAAGTGAAGGTGGATGATATTAATGATGAAGGTAAAATTGAAAAACGTCTGATTGAAACGTCTGTCGGTCGTGTCATTATGAACGAGATAATTCCTGTTGAGATTGGCTATGTAAATGAAGTTATTTCTAAAAAATCTCTACGTGACATTATTGCAAGGGTTATTAAGACTGTCGGTATGGCTCGTGCTTGTAAGTTCCTTGATGGAATAAAGAATTTAGGCTATAGAATGTCTTATATTGGAGGACTTTCGTTTAACTTAGATGATATTATTATTCCGAAAGAAAAAGCTGAAATTGTTGCGGAAGGTAATGAAGAAGTTGAGCAGATTACTTCTAATTATAATATGGGATTTATTACGGATAATGAACGTTATAATCAGGTTATTGATACTTGGACGCATGCTAATGCTAAGCTGAAACGTACACTGATGAAGCAAATGACAGAAGCAGACCAGGGTTTTAATTCTGTATTTATGATGTTGGATTCAGGAGCCCGTGGCTCTGCCGACCAGATAGCTCAGCTCGCTGGTATGCGTGGCTTGATGGCGAAACCTCAAAAAGCAGGAGCTGAAGGTGCACAGATTATTGAAAATCCTATTCTATCGAACTTTAAGGAAGGAATGTCTGTGCTGGAGTATTTTATTTCTACTCATGGTGCTCGTAAAGGTTTGGCCGATACGGCTTTGAAAACTGCCGATGCAGGATACTTGACACGTCGTTTAGTGGATGTTGCTCATGACGTTATTATTACTCAAGAAGATTGTGGTACTTTACGTGGGTTGGAGTGTACGGCACTGAAAGATGGTGATGAAATCATTAGTTCTTTGGGCGAGCGTATTTTAGGTCGTGTTTCTGTTCACGATATTATTAATCCAAGTACAGGAAAATTGATAGTCTCTTCTGGAGACGAAATAACTGAGCCTATTGTGGCAGAAATTGAGGCTTCTCCTATTGAAAGTGTTGAAATCCGTTCCGTTCTTACTTGTGAAAGCAAACATGGAGTTTGCAGGAAGTGTTATGGCCGTAATTTAGCTACGAGTAAGATGGTTCAAATAGGTGAAGCCGTAGGAGTTATTGCAGCACAGTCAATTGGAGAGCCTGGAACACAGCTGACTCTTCGAACATTCCACGCTGGTGGTGTTGCAGGTAATGCTGAGGCAAATGCTACGATTACAGCTCGTCATAAAGCTCGAGTGGAATTTGATGAACTTAGAACAGTGGATGTCGTTAATAATGATGGTACACCAGGTATGGTCGTTGTTGGACGTTTGGCAGAAGTTCGTCAGGTCGATGAGAATACTAGCATTACGCTGTCTACCCAAAACGTGCCTTATGGCTCGCAACTTTTTGTTCATGATGGAGATTCGGTTGAACATGGAGCAATCATTGCCAAGTGGGACCCGTTCAATGCTGTTATTGTTACGGAGTTCAGTGGTACTGCCAAATTTGAAAATGTGAAGGAAGGTGTAACGTGTCGTGTGGAACAGGATGATGCTACCGGTTTGCGCGAAATCATTGTGATTGAATCCAAGGAACGTTCAAAAGTTCCTATGGTACATATTATGGATGAAAACGGTAATATTGAACGTACATACAATTTCCCAATAGGTGGTCACATTACGATTAGTGATCATCAGAGTTTGAAAGCAGGTGATACCATAGTTAAAATTCCACGTGCTGTTGGTAAAGCAGGAGATATTACAGGTGGACTTCCTCGTGTTACCGAATTGTTTGAGGCCCGTAATCCTTCGAATCCTGCCATTGTTTCTGAAATTGATGGCGAAATAACGATGGGAAACATTAAACGTGGTAACCGTGAAATTATAGTAACATCTAAAGTAGGTGATATCCGAAAATATCTTGTTCCACTATCTTCTCAAATTCTGGTTCAGGAGAACGACTTTGTTCGTGCAGGAACTCCTTTACTTGACGGCTCTATTACTCCTGCTGATATATTAGCCATTAAGGGACCAACTGCTGTTCAGGAATATATTGTGAATGAAATTCAAGATGTTTATCGTCTCCAAGGAGTGAAAATAAATGATAAACATTTCGAGGTAATTGTACGGCAGATGATGCGTAAAGTTAGAATCGTTGATTCTGGAGACACAAACTTTCTTGAAGAAGAAATTGTTGATAGAATTGACTTCGCAGAAGAAAATGATAGAATTTGGGGAAAGAAAGTTGTTACAGATGCTGGTAACAGTGAATATATGAAGATCGGAATGATTGTGACGGCACATAAGTTGCGTGATGAAAATTCGTCATTGAAGCGTCGAGATCTGAACTTAGTTCAGGTTCGGGATGCTGTTCCTGCCACATCAAACCAAATTCTTCAGGGAATTACGCGTGCTGCACTACAAACGTCAAGTTTCATGTCTGCTGCTTCTTTCCAAGAAACTACCAAGGTACTTAATGAGGCTGCAATTCGTGGCCGAGTGGACAACTTGGAAGGTATGAAGGAAAATGTAATTTGTGGACATCTGATACCTGCAGGAACTGGTCTACCTGTTTATCGTGACATTATTGTTGGAAGCAGAGATGAATATGATAGTCAGATGGAAGGTGAAACAATAAAAACGTCGACCATGGCTTTCTAAAAAATACAAACTTTATAAATTAAGGCGCGCTCTGATTCTTTTGAGCGCGCTTTTTTTGTAATATTACAATTCCTTTTAAAATTCTTGTGCCAAATAATCTGCGTCGAAAGGGAAAAGATACAATTCAAAAAAAGAGTTATAGATTGCAACGTATTTGATATGTGGCACTAAAGTAAAAGTAACCAGTCTTTCATGAAAGAAATACGAGGTGTTGAGAGGCTTGCATACCTATCCGTAAATCAAATAGGCTATTATAAATTTGTACCAAGCGTTTCTATTGCAGCAAATAGAGTTCTTGTCTTATTAGTATCTGCAGAAGATAGAACTTTTATAAGACGACAATAATAAAAAATGCTGCATTGTTTACTTTTTAATGGTTTTTGTACTACCTTTGTAAGTAATAGGAGTGACAAATTTTTAATGATTTTAAATAAATAGGTAAATGGATAATCAAAACAACAAAGAAGTGCAAATAGATATTAGTAACGAATTGGAAGATGGTGTTTACTCGAATTTAGCCATTATTACCCATTCTAGTGCTGAGTTTGTACTTGATTTTTTACGTATCTTACCTGGAAAACAAAAACCAAAGGTGGCTTCCAGAGTAGTTATGGCTCCGGAACATGCCAAACGTGTTCTGTTGGCTCTTAGAGACAATGTTGCCAAGTATGAGGAAGCTTTTGGACCGATAGATATGCACGAACAGGGACCTCGTACAGTTGCTCCCTTTAAAGTTCCCAAAGGGGAGGCTTGACCTTATTCCCATATTCCCGGAATTAGAGAACCACAGAACGCGCAGTGGCCATGTTGGAGATGATTGTGCACTATGTTGAAGCCGTTTCTTATGATAAGGAGCTTCCTACACGATGGGCATATTGTATTTTCACTATTATATTCGTTGGTATTTCCTAAGTATACAAAATTTAGACCGCAGTCAAGTGCAATTTCTTTAGCTCGAAGCAAAGTTGACAAAGGGGTCTGTTGTAGGTCTTGATTGCGGTATGAAGGAAAAAAACGATTAAAATGGAGTGGTACGTTTTCAAAACTATTGGTAGCTAACCAATGACACATCTTAGAAATGAGGGTAGCTGAATCGTTAAATGAGGGAATAAGTAAGTTTGTGATTTCAATCCAAACATGTTCTGCTTTTAGTGTTTCCAGTGTGTGAAGTACAGGATATAGGGAACCATTACATTGATGACGATAAAGTCCATCATCAAAACATTTTAAATCAATATTTGCAGCATCCAGCACATTGCAAAGTCTGAGAAGAGGAGTCTTAAGAACAAAACCTGCTGAAACCATAATGTTATGGATATTGCATGTTTGAGCTAAAGTAGCTGTGTCAAGCATATACTCATAGAAAGTAAGTGGTTCTGTATAAGTATAGGCAATGGAGGGATAGGAGTGACGTTGTGCCGTGTTTACCAATTGCTCTGGGGTTACGTTTTGCGAAGGGGCGTCCCCAGGATGTACTTGTGAGATTTCTGAATTCTGGCAGTTTTTGCATTTGAAATTGCAGCCAGAAGCACCTACAGAGAGGGCTTTGCTGCCGGGGAGAAAATGAAGTAGTGGCTTTTTTTCAATAGGATCTATGGCAAGTGCGCAGGCGCGATTGTATGATTCGGCTATTAATACACTTTTGCGATTGACGCGGCTGTGACAAAGACCATATTGGTCTTCAGCTAGGAGACACTGATGGGGACAGAGTTCACAACGAATTTTTCTGTCTTCTTTTTTCCAGTAGAGAGCTTCGCGATCATTCATGAAAAACAATGGCTTCGTAAGTATAAAGTTTTGCTGTGCGCCATTCGTTGAGCGTCAAACCTGCTTTTTCCTGTGCACAATGCTCCAACAGTTGTTCTTTCGTCCATCCTGTTTCTTCTGCGACTTTAGGTAAATAAGTACCTCCACGGTTCCCTTTCAAAATATAAATGCCTTGTTTTCCCAATTGGAATTCAGCCGGAGAATAAATGCGCTTTAGCGGAGTTAAAACAGAAATTTCAATTTTTATATCTGGCAGTTCTACTGCTTCCAAAGGGGTAAATCGCGTGTCTTCAAAAGCTGCAGCAGCTGCCATTTCAATTACAACTTGGAAAAGTGGTTCTGTCTCTCCAAATCGCCCAATACAACCTCGTAGTTTACCTGAGCGATGTAAAGTGACAAACGCTCCACAGTGTTCTTTTAGTACTGGAGTGATGCATGAGGTGTCTACTATAGCCTGTTTTTTACCGTTTAAACGGTTTTCTATGGTTTGTCGAGCAAGTGAAAGCAATATTTTGCGGTCATTGGATGACAAATGGAATTTTGTGGATGGACGATAAATGGCAAAGGAATGATAACCAACGACCTTGTTATGGTCGCCGTAAGGTGAATCACCCGAATTCATGTAATCTAAATGTTTTATGCTGAACTCATTGCCTTCCAACATGGAAAGTAATAGATAGATTCCGGCTTGTCCACAAGCGCTTGTTACAAGGTTTTTAATATTTGCGTTTTGGTTTTTCGTCAATACTTTTAGAAATTCAGTTGGAGAGCCTTTTTCAATTGCTTTACCTGTACAGCTGTCGGCCTTTATAGCACCATTGTAATCAGGGTAATGGGAAAAATCACTGCTGATAATGAAAAGATTGTGCTCATTAAAATAAGGTTGTAGTGCCTTTGACATATTGTGTAGTGTTTCTGCCGATTCTGCTCCTATTATGATAGGTACAATGGGTGGTATTTCTTTCAATTTGTTTTGTAGAAATGGTAACTGCACTTCAATGCAGTGTTCCTGTTTATCGGCATTCGGTGTACAGTTGAAAAATGGATATTTATTGATAAGCAATTGGCATAGCTTTGTATCAACGGGGATTTTTCCAAGCGGAGTCTCATAAAAATCGTAATCTGAGTTTAGTGATGCTCCATTGACAGATGCTTTGTGAGCTGGACCAAGCAGAAAAATGTGATCATAATGTGCCTCGGGGGAGATTTGTGCAAACGCTGTGGCTGCTACTTTTCCCGAAAAAACGTAACCAGCGTGAGGGACAATAATGGCGGCTAAATTACTTCCTGGAACATTAATGGTTTCTGCAGATCTGAAGTACTGGAAAAGTTCTTCTTCAAGTTCTTTCTTTTGAGCAGGATAAAATGAGCCAGCAACGGCCATTGTTCTTGTTTTTTCTGGGGATTTTTTATCGGATCCCATTATAAACGTGTGATTCATATTTACCTCCTTGTTTATTTCCGTTTTGTGAGCCATATAAACTGTCTCCTGCGGACAATTCATTGCTATCATAAACTTGATTGTTGCGTTAAAAAAATTAAGATATAGATGACCCTATTGTTGTTGAATCTTAAAGTGTATATTTTTTAAAATATTTTGTGAGACAAGTTCGTGCTTCTTCCAATTTCTCTGCCCAAAGTTTTACTGAATTTTGTCCGATGATGTCAGTGATGTATTTAATAGAAATGAATGGAATATTTTCTGCGCGGCAGGCTAATAATTCTGCAAAACTCTCCATGTCAAATACATCGCCATGTGCATGTAATTCGCTGGTTACAAAATCGTCACCTGTATTTACAATGAAATCACTCTTCCAGACTTCTTTATTTTTTATGATGGAAGGGAATGCATTTTTGCAAAAATTGCTTTCGCAATATTCATAGACAATATTGGGAAGTTCTGTATGTGCAAAATCGCGATCAACGAAATGTGTACTGACAATAATATCGCCGATGGTATGTGCAAGTGTACCTGCTGACCCCATGTTGATGACGATGTCGGGGCGTTCCGTTAAAATGGCTTTTGTTACGGCAATTGCTGCGCATGCTTTTCCAATTCGTGATACTATGGGAATCATTTTGCAATCAGCCCATTCTACATGGATAACTTCTTCTGGCAGTGCAAAAATCATCAATATTTTCTTCATTGTATATGTTTTTATCGTGACAAATATAGTAAAAAAGAATGCATCCAGAAGTCTGGATGCATTCTAAATTTCAAAATATGCTACAGCTCTATTTATTTCTCAATAGTAGAAATACTGACACGATTCCAGTCTGCCTCGCTAAACATGTTCCCAACGCCTTGACCTTCGGCTTGAATGCGACTTGACGAAATGTGATATTTATTAGTCAGAATAGTTTTGACAGCTTCGGCGCGATCTTTGGCCAATTTAGCATTAATGGCAGTTCCTCCTTCAGGAGAAGCGTAGCCCTTGATGATAACGCGTGAGTCTTTGTGATTTTTTAGATATGTGGCAATGCGTTCAACATTAGGAAATTGTGAACGATCTATGACTGATTTTCCTTGAGCAAATGTGACAACAGATTCCAATTCATTATTTGTTTTTGTTTCCCTAATAATTTGGGGAGCTTTATTACGACAGTCATTGAGTTGTTCTTGAATAGTTTTAATGGTTTCGTCTTTATTGGACAATTGAGAATTCTTGTTATTAATTTCGTTGCGCAAATCATTGATTTTTGCATTCAATCCGTCTACTTCAGCTTGGTCGTAGAGATGTGCAATTTTGAAATTGTGTGTACCATTGCTGTTGCAGAATTTGTAGGTAAAACCAGTTGTAATCTCAAAAGCGGAATGGTTAATGTTATTTTCTATGCCCTTATAAACTGAGCTTGTAGTGATACCAGAATAATGGTCTCCTTCCAAGTTCCAGGTTATTGCGGGTTTAATGTTAAATTGCAAAGCATTTGAAAGATTGAAATTGAAACTTAAACCGCTCTTCATATCTGCAAAATTTAGATCATCTCGGTTTACATAGAACTCATGTCCCCAACCGAGTCCCCAGAAAGCAACAACTTCCAATGGGCGTGGACTTCCTTTATATTGGCAGAAAAGGTTATTTAGGTTGAAGTAGTTTAGGATGTTTACAGTGATACCGTCAAAAGTGTTTGCACTGTATTTGCCTGTCAATGTTTTTCCATTAATAATTGAAGCTCCCTCAACGCCTAAACCATAAATCGGAGTAATTTGTTTTGCAAACGTAAGATTTACAGCAGGACGCATGCTGTTAAAAAAAGCATGACCTTTCATAGGAGTATAAACACCTCCTGCGATCCCAAGAGACCAATTGTCTAAAAGCTTACTCCCTTCTACTGTTTCTCTCGCACTTGCGGTAGTCATCATGGCTGCACACAAAACGAAAATCATAAAAAAATTCTTCATTGTTGTTTGTTTTTACGAATCGTATGAGCGATTCCAAGTTAATGATGATAATCTATTCCTCTGATAATTGCAGTTCGTGCAGATAAAATAGTTTAATATAGTTTCAATGCATTGTCAACCAGGTTGCTTTCCATTTTCCTAGATACACTTTTTATGAGTGATAAGACTGACACGCAATTTAAGCGCAAAGGAAAAGCTTTTTTCTATATTCTCCAAATTTTAATTAGCTTTTCGTTCTTAAGAAAAGTTCGTTGTAACGGCCGTTTTGTAATATTAGTAAAAATGGTACTTAGAAATGTCAATCAGAATTCTATGAAATTTTATGGGAAATGATCAGGTAGATAGTCTCTTTTTGAAAAACTGATTAACTGTGAAAATAGTATAAATGAGATGTTTTGCTCGATTATTTGGGTTTATCTAAGTATTTTTGTACATAACCAAAAATTAAATTCAAATGAATAAACATGTTTTCATGGGATTATATATCCTTTTTCTTATGGCTGTTTTAGGTTTTAGTTCTTGTGGAAATGTTAATGGTAGGGTTGGCGCAGAAAACATAACGTTCAATCGCGTAAAAGTAGATACTACAGTCCAATTAAATACTGATTCTTTTGCTCCTACGTGTAGATTGAAACTGAACGTGCTATATGCAACGGGTGTTCATGCCGAACAAATTAATCATGCACTTTTGCTTTCGGGAATTTTGAATAATGATTATTATAAAGTAGATTCAATGATGCATCCCTCTGTTTCTGATGCTGTAAAGCAATTAGTTGAGAGGACCATTACAGGTTATAAAAAAGATTATGGCGAAATTTATAAACAGTACCACTCTTCCAGGTCTCTCAATTATGAATTGGATATTATGACAAAAGTTCAAAAAGGACGTGATGGTGTAGAAAACTATTTGGCGGATATTTACCTTTATACAGGTGGTGCTCATGGGCAGAGTGTTTCGATTTTACGCAATATTGATGTGAAAACCGGGGAGCTTCTTACAAAGAGTAATGTTTTTAGTGCTAACTCAGAAAGAGCAATTAGTGCGCTCATTGTGAAAGGCTTTGCAAAACACTATGGGCTCAGAGGATTGAAGGAACTGCAGGACTGTACAAGTGTCTTTGCTTTTATTGAACCATATGTTCCAAACGATTTTCTTTTGGAAAAAGACAGTGTGCGTTTTGTCTACAGTACGGATGAAATAGCCTGTCATGCGGCAGGCACACAAGAGGTTGCAGTTTCATACAAGGATTTGGATAAACTATTGAAAAAATAGATTGAACTTTAGAGATTTAAATCGCCAAAAATAAATTTGGCGATTTTTTTGTTTTAGGAGACTTACAATGTGGCCAGGTCAAAATGATGCAAGTTTTTTATGGATTTCGGATGTTCGCATTCGTAAAAATTGTGAGGCCGTTTGTCGAAAATACAACAAATATATTTTGAAAAACATCATACATCATCAACAGACTTCCAAAATGGATAAAAGTTTGGCGATAATCACTATCGATTAACGTGTATGGTTATTTTTTAGACATAAGTATAAACTTAAATGATGTCTATCTCATAATAGGAATCAAAAACGGTATGATCAGGATGATGGATTTTTGTTATTCAGTGCATAAAAGTAATAAAATGATAGGAATTAATCATATTTATCATCAAAACAGCCTGTTGTTAGACGATTATTTCATAACTTTGCTGCGGAATAAGAAAAATATGGGAAAGAGACTATATAAAATGATGTTCTGTTTGAGTTTGATCAACGCAATAGTACAAAGGTACAATTTGCGTAAGCGAACAACCGTTTATACAGTCACTACAGGTACAACCCTTCGGGGTTGTATGATTAAATAACGTTTCTACGTGAAACGCGCTTACAGAAGTAAGCAAACCAATCAATAATTTTTTAGAAATAACATACGGCGTCATCTGAAAGGCCGTAAGAATGTGAAAGCGGAAAACAATCCGTGACAGATTGTTATGACTTTCCAAAAGATTCAAACTTGCACATGTATGGTGCAGAAATATTTCAGAAACAATGAAACATATTATTATATTAGGAGACGGTATGGCCGATTGGCCAAATCAAAAATTAGGAAACAAAACTTTATTACAATATGCTGATACGCCCAATATGGATCGTTTGGCGTGCTTAGGGCGAAGTGGACGTTTGATTACTGTTCCGGATGGTTTTCATCCAGGCAGTGAGGTTGCCAATATGTCTGTAATGGGTTATGACTTATCTAAGGTTTATGAAGGTCGTGGCGTATTGGAAGCGGCCAATATTGGCATTGATTTGCAACCTGGCGATATGGCGATGCGTTGCAACTTGATTTGTGTGGAAGGTGATATTCTCAAAAACCATTCTGCTGGTCATATTTCGACTGTAGAGGCAGATGAACTGATACATTTTCTGGACGAAAAGTTGGGAAATGATCGTGTTCACTTCTATACAGGTGTGCAATATCGTCATGTTCTCGTTATTAAAGGTGGCGACAAAAGGCTCGATACTACACCTCCTCACGATGTTCCTCTCCATCCTTTTTACCCGTTGATGGTGAAAGCTCAAGTGCCTGAAGCCGAGACTACGGCAGATTTATTAAATGATATGATTATGAAATCACAGATGCTGTTGGCTGATCATCCTGTGAATCTTCGTCGTAAAGCAGCAGGCAAAGATCCTGCTAACAGCATCTGGCCATGGAGTGCGGGCTATCGTCCACATATGGAACTGTTAGCCAAGAAGTATCCGATGATTAAATGTGGCGCCGTTATTTCGGCTGTCGATTTGATTAACGGGATTGGTTATTATGCTGGATTAAAGCGCATTCGTGTGGAAGGGGCTACAGGGTTATATGATACGAATTATGAGAATAAGGTTGCAGCTGCAATAAAAGCTCTGAAGCATGACGATTTTGTTTATTTGCATATTGAGGCCAGTGACGAGGCTGGTCACGAAGGTGATTTGAAGTTGAAACAGCTCACCATTGAAAATCTTGATAAACGGGCTGTAGGTCCTATCTATGATGCAGTAAAAGATTGGGATGAACCTGTGGCGATTGCTATTTTGCCAGATCATCCTACACCTTGTGAGCTACGTACACATACGGCGGAGCCAGTTCCTTTTTTGATTTATTATCCTGGTATAGAACCAGATGACGTCCAAACTTTCGATGAAGTGACTTGCATTTCGGGCAGTTATGGTCTGTTGAAAGGCGATGAATTTATGAATACTTTTATGAATATTTAGAAACATGAAATACTACAGCACGAATCACCAAGCTCCCGAGGCATCTTTACGGGAAGCTGTTATTAAGGGACTTGCTCTCGACAAAGGACTCTATATGCCTTTCTCTATTCCGACGTTGCCGAAAATGTTTTTTGAACAGATCGACAAGATGAGTTTTCAGGAAATTGCTTTTGAAGTAGCTCTTTCTTTGTTGGGCGAGGATGTTGAATCTGAAGTTTTACATACCATTGTTTATGATACGTTGAAATTCGATGTACCAGCAGTGAAAGTGACCGACCGCATGTATGCGTTGGAACTTTTTCATGGCCCTACACTGGCTTTTAAGGATGTTGGAGCTCGTTTTATGGCGCGTTTGTTGCGCCATTTTGTACATACTGACGCAAAAGGAACGATTAATGTTCTTGTGGCTACGTCTGGTGATACTGGCAGCGCTGTTGCCAATGGCTTTTTGGGTGTGAAAGGTATTCATGTTTACGTACTTTATCCGAATGAAAAAGTTAGCCAGTTACAAGAAATGCAATTTACTACATTGGGCCAAAATATTACGGCTATTGCTGTAAATGGAACTTTTGATGATTGTCAAAATTTGGTGAAAATGGCTTTTATGGATGGTGAACTCAACAATCGTATGAAGCTTACTTCTGCCAATTCCATCAATCTGGCCAGGCTTTTGCCACAATCGTTTTATTATTTTTATGCATATGCTCAAATGAAACGTATAAGACTTGCGAACCGTCTTGTTGTGTGTGTGCCAAGTGGTAATTTTGGAAATTTAGCTGCAGGTTTGATTGCGTGGAAAATGGGTTTACCAATCCATCGGTTTATTGCTGCCAATAATCGCAATGATGTTTTCTTTAAATATTTGCAAAGTGGACATTATGAACCGCGTTCTTCTGTTGCAACAATTGCGAACGCCATGGATGTGGGTGCACCCAGTAATTTTGCCCGCATTTTAGCGCTATTTGATAATGATTATCATGCTATTAAATCTCTGATTTCTGGTGCCAGTTATACGGATGAGGAGATTAAGAAAACAATACAGACTGCTTTTGGTGAACACCATTATCTTTTGGATCCTCATGGTGCGTGTGCTTATCAGGCTCTGACAGACCATTTGAGAGCGGACGAAACGGGACTATTTCTTGAAACGGCTCATCCTGCCAAATTCCGAGATACTATCAGTGCAATTATTGGACAGGAACCTGAGATTCCTGTTCGTCTCCAAGCTTTTATGAATGGCAAAAAGGAATGTCTCTATCTGGACAATAATTTTGAACAATTGAAAAGTTTTTTGCTGAATGAATTAGTGAGAGCTTAGATCGAAAAAAGAAAGATTTCTTTGAATGGTTTTCCAAAAAATACTGTAAATTTGCCAGGAACATTAAAACACTTGATTATGACAAAGCAAAAACAAGTTTATCGTTGTGCCATTTGTGGCAACATTGTTGAAGTAGTACATCCCTCAGGGGGAACGCTTTCTTGTTGCGGTCAGCCCATGGATTTATTGTCAGAAAATACCCAGGAAGCAGCACTGGAAAAGCATGTACCAGTTATTGAAAAAGTTGACGGCGGATACAAGGTTTCTGTGGGTAGTGTTGAGCATCCCATGTTGCCGACTCACTTTATTGAGTGGATTGAGCTCTTTACCAAAGAGGGCGTGATGCGGAAATATCTGCAGCCTGGTGAAAAACCAGAGGCTGTTTTTATGACAGATGCCACGGAGGTTAGTGCTCGTGAATATTGCAATGTGCACGGACTTTGGCAGTCAAAATAAAGTTTGAGTAGTATTTTTCAATGAAAAAGAAATTAAATTCAGGAGGTGTTGTAGCTGTTTTATTTTTGGTGCTGACAATATTTTTTTTCGGTTCCTGCTCAAAAGCCACTGAAGATGTCACTGAAAAATATACAATTACTTTTGTTACTGCCGATTTTACGGATGTTGCAGAATTCTCACGAATAGACAGTGCCTATACTCATAGTATAGGCGTGGCTGGAAATGAATTTACTTTATACGGAAGCGATAATGAAAATGATGCGCAGGTGAAAGCGGGTTGTGTTAAAGCTCAGACTTTTCTTAATGCGTTGACATTTAAGGGCTATTATGAAATCCGCGTGATGCGAGGCCTTAATGAACTTCATGTTGCTGTTTACGGCACTCCAAAAAAATGACAAGTAAATTCTATTGAAAAGCTGGATATCATTATCTTAAAAAGATATGTTATAAAAACAGAAATACCGTGTCGATAGGGATGACACGGTATTTCTGTTTTTATATATTAATCCTGCTGTTATGGTTTTGGAGTTGGTCCAGAGCTTTCATTATCGCTTTTTGACGAAGAACTTTTTGCAGCTTGTTGGCGTACGTGTTCTACGGCTTCATCTACAATAGATTTACTGGCGAAGCGGTTGGTATAGGTGGAGTAGTCTTTCTTGATGGGGTGGTAATTCGGATCAGTGAAGAGTGGACTGGTAATGATGTGGTCTGCTGTGGCACGATTGCAACAAAAGACGATGTTTTCTACACCAGCTAAGCGGGTAAGCGCTTTTACGTCCGTGTCATGAGGTTGTAGGGTCATGGAGTCTGTGAAGAAAATGAGATAATCTATTTTTCCCTCAACTACACGCGATCCCATTTGTTGGTCGCCACCGAGCGGACCGGAGTTGAAAATAGTGAAATCCCAAAAGACTCCAGGGTGTTTCTTTTTTAGTGCATTTAAGAGGAGTGTACCTGTAGTACCTGTACAGTAAAACTTATGTCCCATGAGTCGTTCCGAATTCCAGAGAACCCATTCAATCATGTCTTTTTTCATTGCGTCGTGAGCTACAAGCCCAATGCTCCTGCGAACAAATACTTTTTCTTCCATGGTGAAAAATATATTTAGTGAATAGTTATATCAAAGCGTTCCACTTTAAGAAAAGCCTCGTGTATCCTTTCGGAATACGAAGCAAATGTACAAAAAACATGCAGTAAGCGTTGTTACATTGTCATAAAAGATTTCCAAAAAGGTCTTTTTTTACCTAAGAAAGTTGATCGTGAGTTTTAGATGACTTGTATTGGTAACTTTGTTTCCATATTCGATATAAATAGAAAGAGAGGTGAGCAAGGCCAAATATTACTGCAATGATAAATAAAAGTTTACTGTTTTGCCATCCCTGTGCTTGCTGATGCCAAAAGCTTGATAAACAGCAAATCACGCTGATAGCCAAACCGATGGCGTTAAGAACGTTTTGCCCTTTACGATGGAGGCTTGCTTCTAAGTGACTGTGTACGATACTATAGGAAATTATTGCTGTCCGATAAAATAAGAAATAGCATACAAATAGTTCCCGAAGACCTTTTAAATAGGGCTTCGGGTTTATTTTTTTGTATAACAAGCCCCCTCAATCAAAAAGAGATGGTTCAGGCGGACTATCTGCCACCTCTTTAAGATATGTTTCCCAATCTTTTTCGGGATTATTGAATAGGCTGTAAAAGTCTACAT
>Ga0183100_1000110_pt1 | contig 112438 bp, 84 predicted proteins | sample Biomet2_FD_127789 | JGI IMG/M metagenome (GOLD analysis project Ga0183100, IMG submission 127789) | Microbial communities from bioreactor (seeded with anoxic lake sediment) at LBNL, California, USA - Biofuel metagenome 2 | ecosystem: Engineered > Bioreactor > Anaerobic > Unclassified ... | reverse complement strand
TCCGGTTAAGACATTCGGGGGGTAGTGCAAGGTTCCGGAGGGCGCAAAATACCGCTCCCTCCGGCGCGCCTTTCCGCTTTTTTGCGGAAAGGCGGCACTCCTTCCGCCTGTTTTTGCAGGAAGTTGGTATGCAAGGGGCAAGACCGTTGCCGGGATGGTTGGTGATTACGCTCGTGTGGAGATCGATACAAAGGCTTGGCAGGCTTGCAGAACGTGTTTGGCCGGTTGCGGCGAGATCGTTTTCGTGGGTCGCGCATGGTGGTGGGGCCCGCAAAAACGTGGCGGGAGGGATGGCGGTATGGGGAGTGGAGGGAGCGGTTATTGGTCCTGCCGCCAATCTTTTTCTTCGATCTCCACGTCTCGGTTGTAATCGACTTTCGGCTCGCTGTGGTAGAACTCGTTTCCGGCGGGCGTGCGCCGCACAATGCCGAAGGTTCCCGTCTTCGGATAATGCGTCACGTCCGGGTAATCTGCGCTGTCGAATTCGAGGTAGACGAGCGGCTCCGAAAGCGAGGTGTTGGCGATCTTGTGCGCTCCCTCCGGTTTCGGCGGGCAGAAGATCACGTCTCCGGCGGCAATGGGTCGCTCCCCCTCCGCGGTGAGCACGACGCCGCCGCCGCTGACGATGTAGAACACCTCCTCGTTCACCTCGTGATAGTGGTAGGGGAAGTTGGCCTTGCCCGGCGGAAGCCGGTAGAAGCAGACGCTGCAGCGGTGTCCGTCCGTCTTGGAAACCATCGGGAAGCGCTCGAATTCATCGTGTTCCCCGAACGTTTTGTGTTCCGATGGAATCTCTTCCATCCGCGCAATGGTCAGCCGGTCGATATGCATCGTTCCCTCCCATCGGTAAAATCGGTTGCTTTACTATAGCCGCAAAGAGTGAATTCGGCGAGCCCCGCATCCTCTTTTTTATGGAAAACCAACAGGTTTCCAGTTGAAATCGGGATGCGGACGGCTATGGTAATTCTCCGGAGGTGGAATATGATCTACTATTTTTCTGCAACCGGAAATTCGGAATGGGTGGCGAACGAACTCGCCGCCGGAACCGGGGACCGCGCCGTCTCCATCACCGGGCTGCGCAAGAAAAAGGAGACGCCGCCTCCGGTCGGGGCGGGAGAGACGCTCGGAATCGTCTTCCCGGTCTACGCCTGGGCTCCGCCGCGCATCGTCGTCGAATTCGTCAAGGGGCTTGAGATCGATCCGGGCGCGTTCGTCTACGGGGTCTGCACCATGGCCGACGTCGCCGGAGATTCGTTCCGGCTGCTCCGCAAACACCTCCGGGTGGACAGCTGTTATTCGGTCCGGATGCCGAGCAATTACATTGTGCTGGGCGGCCGGGAGCCGGAGGCGAAAATCCGGGCGAAAATCGCCGCCGCGCAAAAACGGATTCCGGAACTCTGCGCAAGCGTCAAAGCGAAGAAAATTGAATTCGACGTTCGCCGGGGACCGGGGGCCTTTCTGTTTACGCCGCTCGCCTCGCGGCTGTTCAACCGCTTCGCCACGGACAAAAAGTTCCGCGCCGACGACCGTTGCACCGGCTGCGGACTCTGCGCCGAACTCTGCCCGCTCGACAACATCACGCTGGAGGATAACCGGCCGGTCTGGCACGGTGACTGCATGCAGTGCATGGCCTGTCTTCAGCATTGTCCGACCCAGGCGATCGACTGCGGCAGACTGACGAAAAACCGCTCCCGTTACGTGTTCAAGCAAAAATAGTTTTGCAATTGGCTCACAAGGAAGGATGTTCCGATATGATGGGGTTGAAATCCCGGCGCGATCTTTTTTGCGTGACGGCTCTGTTGATTTTTATTTTCGGGTATGCGGCTTTGCTGATTCTGAATCAGCCGTTTCTGTTCAACCCGCCCTACGGCAATGACATCACCGCGCTGCACCGGCAGGCCATCTGGCTGGCGAACAACCGGTTCGACGTCATCTCCCTCTGGGCGAAAGATCAGGTGTTTCCGGAAGGCGGGGCCAACGCCTATCCGTTCGGGCTGGTCCCCTATGCTTACGGAGTCCTCTACTCGATTTTTCCCGCCTCGATCGTCCACCTGATCGGGCATTGTCTGAACACCGCGTTCATCGTCGCGGCGTTTTCGATCTCTTTCTTCCTGATTGCACGGCTGACGGGGAAAATGCTGCCCGCCTTTGTCTGGAGCCTGGCGGCGCTGGCCGACCCGGTCATCCAGAGCCGCAGCGCGGGGCTCGGGCACGAAAGTCTGCTGCTGCTCATCATCATGGTGTGGTTGCTGGCCGTCTATCAGGGGCGGCGCAAACTTGCTCTGGCGCTTCTGGTGCTGATGTGTTTCGTCAAGATGAGCGCCCTGGTGATCTTCGTTGCCTTTCTCTGCTGGGCCTTCACCATGCGCCGGGCCGGGAACCCCGCGTTCGGGCGGCCGCGGGTGGTGAAAATCTGCGGCGTCCTCTTCGCGGCGACCCTGATTCTTTACTGCATCACGGCGGTGATGGACCGGCTCGACTTCCTGATTTCTCCCGGGATTCTGTTCAGCAACCTGCGGATTCTGCACTATCTGATGCCGCTCTCCGGCGTCGCCATCGTCGCCGTCTGCGCTGCCGGATTCCTCCGCTACCGGCACCTGCTGCCCGCCCTGTTCCGGAGAAAAGAGATTCGTCTCGCCCGGAAAGACCGTTTCCTGCTGCTGCTGACGATCATGACCGCCGCGTTCTGGCTGGCGTTTGTGCTCTACCCCGAGCCCTGCCCGCGAAATGCGGCGATGATCACCTTCCCCATGGCGATTTTCGCGGGAATCCTGCTGGCGCGGCGGCAGGCCGGGCATCTCTTCGCGCTGCTGTTCGTCATGAGCGGGCTGGTCTTCTCCGAGCTGGATTTCCCGGCGTTTCCGGAAGACGTCAACAAGCGTTCCAGCGATCTTTTGGAGCGCAATCTCGCTTTCGTCGAGGACCTGAACGCGAACCGGGAGGCCTGCGATTTCCTCGAACAGTACGGCGAAGGGCGCACCATCTTCGCCCAATTGCCGTTTGCAAACATGCTGTCCATTCCCGAAATGGGTTATGTCCGAATTCCGCTCAAATCGGTTTCGCCGTTGAACCGCCCGGAGAGCGCCGCGTCGGAACAGGCGGTGTATGTGTTCGCCGACAACGCCTTCCCCGGCGGCCGGCCGCCCCGGCCCGGCGACGCCATTCTCTACCGGAACCGCATTCGCAACCGGGCCCCCGTCTACATCTATCGGAAAGCGACGCCGGCCGAACAGATTCCCTGACCGCCGTCAGGCCCGGTTTGCGGTCAAGACGTACTTCAGCGGAACGTAGGTGTTTTTGCCGGAGCCCGGCACATGGAGCACGTCGAGCTGGTTGCGTTTGTGCTCGCTTTGAAGCTGCTCGAAAAACGGAACGAACCGGTCCGGGATGAATTCCGTGCCGATGATGATTTCCCCGGAAGAAACCACCAGGGAAAAGGTCAGTTTGTAGCAGTGCCGCCCGTTGTTGCGCACATTGATCGAGGAGATGTCATCGATGGTCGCTTCGCAAAGCACACCGCTTTTGAGCGCACACAGCTTGGCGGCCCCGATGCGGAACCCGATCAGGTAAAGAATGAAACCGGCCATGGTCATAATGGCGAAAAAAACGATATGGGGGCCAAGCGGCCGGGTGCAGAGCGGCCAGGTCATGAGTGCAATGGAAAAGACTCCGAACATCAGGACGCCGATGAAGAACAGAATCTCACCGCCGGTCTGAAGCGGAGACACGCAGTCGCGGGCCAAACTGGCCGGGACCGTCCGCGGTGCCGGAGTCGCCAGAAAGTCATCGATCAGCGCCAGGTTTTCCTTCATCTTGACGCTGCACAGCGGTGGAACATGCTTCAACATCATCCACTCTCCCCGTTTGCTTCACTCTACCATACTTCACCTTTCCCCGCCGGTCAAGCGGAAAAAGAGATTTGATACAGAAAGAAAGCGCGAAGCCGATCGCCAACTGGCAGACCACGAACAGGAAAGACAACACCAGGTTGCTTCCCAGGAGCCCCCGGAAGGGCGCGATCACACCATAAAGCAGGATCGCTCCGGGCGTCATCAGCCAGGCCATCAACGTGCTGACCCAGTGGTCCGGATAATGCGCGGTATGGATCAGCGAACGCATCGGAGCGTGGAAACTCAAATAGCAGTAAACGGCCCCCATCACCGGAAAAAAAAGCAGGACGATGCGGTCAAACCTGATCTCCTTCGCAAAAAACGATTTCAGCATGGTGCGCGCCTCCGAAATCACACGCCGGGCGGCAGTTTGGCTTTCATGAGTTCGCGGTGGCTGATCACCCCGCCGTCGACCGCGAACGTGCCGTCGCCGTTGGCGTGGATGGCCCGGCGCTCTTTGCGGTCGGGGTCGATCCAGGCGTTGACGCCGCGCAGGATCACGATGCCGGGGTTTTCGACGTAATCGACCACCCGGCACTCGATGTTGCCGAGGCATTCGGCGATCAGCGGCGCGTCGACCGACTTCCCCTTCACCGCCGTCAGGCCGAACTTGGCGAACTTGTCGGTGTCGGAGCCGGAGCAGCTCCCGATCCCCACCACCTTTTCGGAGAGGTCGACGGTCGGAATCGCCAACACGCACTCCTTCGTCTTCATCAACGCGGCGAAGGAGTAGTTCCACGCCCCGGTGGTCATGGCGAAAACCGGAGTGAAGTCAACCACCATGTGCCAGGAGATGGTCATGATGTTCCGTTTGCCGCCGTCCGCGGTGGTCACCAGGACCACCGGGCCGGGCTCGATCAGCATGAATGCTTTTTCAATGGGCAGTTCCCGCATAACAGCACCTCCCCTGTGGTTGGCCGCGATCTTCCGCACCAGAACCATAGCATTCCACGGAGCTTTTTTCAAACGGTCAGCGGGAAATCCGGACGTTATCCACCGCATCTATGGATAAACGATTACTTTTTCAGCCAATTACGATACCAGGACCAACTGAGGGATTATGAAAATGACAGCAAAATCAATCAACCCGAAAGCTGGAACAGTCTTTCAAAAGGAACTCGGCGGGTGACAACGTGACGGGGTGAGCCAGCAGTGCTTCAAGCGATCGCCGCGGCAAGCCGGGCAGCCGTGAGCGCATCCGCCGGGCGAGAGGCAAAGACGCAGCGACCGGACTCAACTGCAGTGATAAACGAATCCAGCTCGTTGACCGCGCCGTCGCGCCACGCTTGTGAGTCGAGCAGGGTGTACTCAAGAGCGTTGACAATTTTTCCGTTCTCATAAATCTTGCAGTGCCGGAAATAATCGACTTCGACAACGAAGTTTTGCCCGTAAATCACATACTCCTCGGCCAGATTGCCGGACATGGGGTCGATTAACAACTCCGCTCGAAGTCCCCGGGAGTAATCAATGTCAAGACGGCGCAGGCTGTCTGCGCCGGCACTGGTGTGGCTGATCGGCGTTTCGCCGGCCAGGAAATTGACCGCATCAATCAGGTGGATCGCAGTTTCGGCGGCAAAATTGGGTTCGGTACGGCAGACCCGCAGCATTCGGGCCTGAATCCATCGCACCGATTTGCCGGCCAGGTAAGTTTTGGCCATTTGCAGCGCCGGAGAGTGGCGGCGGTTAAAGGAAATCATCACGCGGGCGTGATTTTCCTCGGCAAGCCGGCATAATTGCGCCGCCTCCGCCGCATCTTTGCCAAACGGTTTCTCCATCAATAAAGGGCGCCCGGCAGGCAGAAGCTCAGCAAACAGTTTGCCGGTGACCGCGCTTGGAGTGACGGCGATGACCGCGTCCGGATGCTCGCGGCGCAACAGCTCGGCGACGCTCCCGAAGGCCGCATCCAGATGAAAACGCGCTGCGTAATTTTGGGCCGCGGTGAGGTTGAGGTCGGCCACAGTGATCCGCCCAAGTCTGGAACGCAACACTTCGACGGCACGTCCGTGATGTTCCGCAGAGTGGTTGCCCGCGCCGATGATCGCAATGTTGAGCATGATATATCCTTATAGTAGAGTTTGAATAAGTATCCTGCTGTTTTTAAAATAATCTGGTTTTAAAAAAAATCAAATATTTTCAAAAACAATATTGCTTTTTTTATTTGAATAAAGTATAATTATTATAGAACGAAATTTACTTAATCGATTAGCTAAACGCATAGGAATAGAAATGGCAGAACGAGTCAAAATGACGGACATCGCGGAAGCTGCCGGAGTATCGGCGGTGACCGTATCATATGCATTGCGCGACAATGTCGGAGGCGTCAGTGCCGAAAAGCGGCAGGAAATCCGCCGCATTGCCGAGGAGATGGGCTACACCGCCAATCCGGCGGCGCGGATTCTCAAGAGCAAGCACAATCCCGACATCGGCATGCTGGTAATGGCGCGCGATTATCAGCTTGACTTCTTAGAGATCATGGCCGAAGTCGCGTCCCTGTGCGAAAAAGCCAACATCCGCTTTCATATTGAGAGTTGTGACCCGCAAAACAACGACCATCTGCCGCCCCTGCTTTATAACGGCATGGCAGGCGGGGTGATTTTGGTCGGCTTCCCGACCCCGAGAATCAGCGAATATTTGCAGCAAGCGTCCCTTCCGGTAGTTCAGGTTTTTGAGGACGGCCCCCACTCGGTCAAGTTCGACATCGCCTCCGGCGTCGCCGAATCGGTGCAGTATTTGGTGGCGCAGCGCCACACCCGCATCGGTTATATTGACAGCGCCAATCAGCATTACCACATCAACCGCGACGCCCGGCGCGGCTTCGAGGCCGCGGTCAAGGAATTTAATTGCGAATTTGACGAATCGCTCCATTATGTGATCGATGATCGCAAAGACTTCCAGGAAAGTGTCGAGGAGGCGGTGCGCCAACTGGTCCTCGACAACCCCAATCCCCCCACTGCTCTTCTCTCGCCGTGGGACAATTTCACCCGCGCTATTATCACTTGCTTGTTTGCCCACAATCTTAAAGTGCCGCAGGATATCAGTATTTGCGGCCGTTTTATGACTTCGCGCTGTGCCGACATGAGTTATCCTCCGATTTCTACGCTGGAGTGCAACCATGCCGTGATGGCTCAACGCGCCTTTGCCACGTTGCGTAATGTCATGGAAGGTCATGCGGTTTCGTCGGCGCCGACGCTGCTGCGCCCGACCTTGGTGATTAGAGAAACCATTGGACGAAATCCGAAATTAAAAGAAGGAAATGTATGATGAAACAACTGGTTTCCCGCGCCGCAAAATCATCCGGCAAGACCGGGTTTGCCAACGCATTTACACTGATTGAGCTCTTAGTGGTCATTGCCATCATCGCCATTTTGGCCTCGATGCTGTTACCCGCATTGAATCAGGCGCGCGAGCGGTCCAAAACGATTCGCTGCATCTCCAACTTAAAGCAGCTGGGAACGTATTTAAATTTGTATATCAACGATATGCGCGATGTGCCGGACACCCGTTTCGCCAACACTTACAACTGGTACGATTACCGCAATCCCTTTGCCGGAGATTATCTTAAGGTAAAAAGAATCAACTCTCCCACCTCCGAGCAAAATACCGGAAGTTTGCTCGACTGTCCGACCGCAGTCGCCCAAAATACCGGAGTCGGTACCGATTACGCGTATAACTCCAATATGAAAACACCTGTGGATGCGATTTGTTTCGGCTCGGCAAAACAGGTCCGCCGCCCGAGTTCACTGGTTGTTTTTGCCGACAATATGCTGGAAGCCTACAACCCTTCACAGTTGGACGGTTGGTACAACGATCCGTGGGGAACCGTGATTACCACCACCCGGCTTTCGCGGATTCTCGGCTACCGGCATAATAACAATGTGAATTTTGTAGCGTTGGACGGGCATACCGATGCATTCCGGGTTTCGCCGCCGCCGGATCTTTTCGGCAAAACCGGAAAACCGAAATATTCAACGAGAAATCTCTGACTATGTTAAAACAAATCCTTATCTGTGTAGGTATTTCCGGTGCGCTTGCCGTATCCGGGGGGAGTGCAGTTGTGAAAAATATCCCGTTACGCATCATTCCCGTCAGTACGGCGGAGACCATCATCGTTCCTTTCATGCACCATTCCGACGAACTTGGCGACTGGAGCATCACCGGCAATGAGGTCAAAATCAAAGGCGGCGACGATGTCAAAATCAATTTTAAAAACCGCCTTGCCATGACGCGCCAAACCAGATTTGACGCGACCGGTTTTGACGACTTGGTGTTCTCGTTGTTTGCCCCCAAAAATGCGGTAATTACGATCAAAGTGGACACCGATCAAGGTGAGCGCAAGTTCGAGACGACCGTGGCCGATGATACGTTGAAGACGACTGAATTCACCGTACCCTTAAACGGCGCCAAAGTGATTAATCGCATCGTGATTGAAATTTCCGGCGCGGGCAACCTCCAGATTTCGCCGCGCTGGGTGATCGCCGCCAACCGCAAAGAGTTGGAGAATCTCGATCAATATTACCGCAACCTCGGCAAGATGGATTGGGGAGACAAAATCAAAGCCGGAGCCGCGCCCAAATTTACCCCGTCCTGGGGGCTGTACGGGACGGCGGCCGATGTGGAGCGCGTGCGCCAACAGCTCTTGAGCAATCCCAAAATCAAAGCCGAACTGGAGTCCGAAGCCGCGCGCATCAAGGCGCTGCCGTCACCCGAAACACGCATCCGCCCCTACAACACCGAAATCCGGCGCTTTGTCCGCGACCGCGATTTGGCGCTGGGCGGTCAGCATGTCGGAGAGGCCGCATGGTACGGAATTTTGCTCAAAGACCCCGAGCTCATGCAAATTGCCGCCAAAGGGGCGATTGCCTTGGCGATCACCCCCAACTGGGGGGCGGGGATGTACTCCTCTCTGCCGGGAACAACCGTCGACCACCGCTGTTTTGACGAGGTGGAGATTGTCGAACAGCTGGTGATGATCCTCGACCTTTGCAACGATCTCTTCACCGACAACGGCAAAGAGCTGATTTTGCGCGCTTTGTGCGAGAAAGGCCTGAGCGCCATCAACTACACCTGCTGGAAGTGGGATTATATTTACGCCTGCAACCAGATGGGCCACTTCTCCTGCGGACGCGTCGCCGCTTACCTTGCCCTTGAGAAATCGGGGTGGAAACATGTGGCCCCCTACACCGATCAGGCGATTGCCGATTTGAATCAAAGCATGGAACAACTTCTGCTCGCCGATGGAGGATTCAAGGAGGGGGCGCATTACTTTCAATTTACCTTTCGCAGCGCCTTGCCCGCTTATTTCCTCTATGCCCGGGCGCGGGGCAAACACCCGGCTGATGTTTTGCCGGAAGTATTGAAAAAATCGGGACGCTTCGCCGAAATGATCCTCTCCACAGACGACACGCAGGGGACATTGCCCTTGAATGACGGCCGCAGTTACATCCACCCCTCGGCGGCGATGCTGTTTGCGGCGGTCATGCCCGGGAGCCCTTTTGCCCGGCTCGCCAACCGTTTTGAGCAAGTCTACGGAATGCCGCCCGTCAAAGAATACTGGTGCTATCTCGCCGGTCAGGCCGGGACCAGGCGCCCAGAAATTGCCTTGACGCCGTTTCTCATGATTGACTCCATCGCCTCGGCTTCTTCGACCCGAAAAAATGGCGAGGATTGGACTAAAATCATGATTTCGGGCGATATTCTGCCCGCCGCGCATCGGCATATGGATGCAGGGAGCTTCATTTTGGAGTCGCGCGGCGAAACCTTGCTGATGGACTCCGGGATCTGCGACTATGCCTACCCCGCCGCCGCAGTGCTGCAGGGGCCGACCCGGCACAATGTGATGGCGCCGGTGACCAGGGAGGGCAATATCGCCAACCAATCGTTGAGCAAGACGCCGCTCAAACTCGTCGCCTCGGGTGATGAAAAAAGCCTGCACGCCAGGATTGATCTCGCCCCCGCCTGGCCCGAATTGTTTGCAAAGCGCTCGCGAGAGTGGCTTTCCGACGACCCCGACCGCTTGACTGTGATTGATGCCTGGCAGCTCACCGGCAAAGCCGACAAGGTGGTGTCGTTTTTGCTCTCGCCGTACCCGTTTCATATCGACGGACGCAATGTCTGCGTCGAGGGAAAGAAGAATAAAATGACCTTTACCGTCCCCGACGGCTGGGCGCTCAAGGCGGAAAAACTCGAACGGCCCAAACTGCCGGATCAATACCGCTTGTCGATGGAGACCAGCCGGAAACAGGGGGAAGCAACCTTAACCTTTGTCATTACTCCCCGGTAACTGCAAGCCTCTCCAGTTCCCTTGACAAATCGCCGCTTCGGTTCAAAACCGGGCGGCGGTTTTTTTATTACCTATGGTGATTTTACTAAACCGTACAGAATGACGGTGTGTTTCCTCATGGTTTCTCACTGGATGATTGGTTGTTTCCGGCGAGAATCAGTGTCCCCATCCGGCCGGGGGAGCGGTGGGGCCGCCCCGGCACGGTCGGCGACCAGCAGCCGACTGCGGTTCCGCCGTCCGCCCTCCGGTCGAGGCGGACGAAATTGGCGCGGAACCGGTCGCCCGCCGCCAGTTTCCGGCGATTCAGCCGGCGCAGCGGCGCGGCGGCGGGAATCGCGCATTCGATCCTGTATCCGGCGGCGTCGGACGAGGCCGCGACGCGGAGCCCGGCGAGTTCGAACCCCGGATCGTCCCAGACGTTCGCCCAGTCGGTGTAGAGGCCGTTGCCATCGAGATGTACCGTTTCTCCGGTGAAAAAGTGGTTGATGTCACAGACCAGCCCCGCCGGGTTGAACTGGAGTTCATAGAACTGGCGGCCGTCGCCGACGCCGTCGAGAAAAATCTCCACCGCATCCCCGGCATGGAGCGGGTCGTCGCGCTTCTCCCCGGCCGGGAGCAAATCGGCGTCGGCGCAGGAAAACAGGAGATAGAGAAACGCCCCGTCCCAAACCAGCCGGAGTTCGGCGGTGCGGAGTTGCGCCGTTTCGGCAAACGGCGACCGGTCGAGCCGGATCGCCGCCGCATTCCGCCAGCCCGGATCGTCCGCCTTCCCGTCGATCACGATTGCACCGTTCCGGAGCGGAATCCGCGCCTCGGGCGGCGGCGGAGCTTCCGCCGACGCCGCCAGAGTGAACAGAAGCGAGAGAAAGAGAAACAGTTGTTTCACAGCACCTCCCCCCGATGGTCGAGAATGATGCCGCCGAGGCGGAACACTCCGGCGTCGAAGACCGGTTCAGGCAGCGGCAGCCCTTCATCCAGCTCCCGGCCGAAATCGATCAGGAACGCGGCGAACCCGGCGGTCACCGGCGGCTCAAAGGCGATGCCGCAGGTGGTCATCCCGCGTTCCGGCGCTTCTCCAACAACCACCGGCCCCGGCTGCGGGGTCAGCCCTTCGAGCGAACGGATGCGGACCAGAAAGTCGCCGCATTTCGCCACCGCTCCGCCCGGAATCGCGGTAAACTCCGGCGCGCCGAGATGGAAGAGAATCCGTTCCGGCACCGGTTCCAGCGTGGAGTCGAGCACGACGAACGCCTGTTCGGCCAGCTTCACCACCGAGCGGAAGTGCCGGATCGCCCGCGGCAGCGGAACCGCCTGGCCGTGGCGGAGTTCGAATAGCGCCGGGGTGTAGACCGTGGCGTAAGGCGTCTCCCCGCCAGAACGGGCAGTCACCCAGCCCCGGTTGAACCGCCAGAGGTAGTTGAGGATTTCGACGCCGGGCAGCGTCCACCGGCTGTGGCCGAAGTCGGCGATCTTGGCCGGTCCGCCGCGGCGGCCGCTGTGCCCGGCGTCGCCAATCAGCATCCGGTCTCCGCAATAGAGCTGAATGCTGCCGTCGTCGTTGTGGTGGTGCGCCCAGGCGCAGCCGCCGCGCAGTGCAAAAATGGTTTCGTCCCCCTCGCGGGTGGTTCCGCGGAAGAACACGCCGAGCCCCTTCAATTCGCGGAAGCCGCGCTCCGGCGACGTCTGCGGCAATTCGGCCAGATATACGCCGCCGGACTCTTTCGCCAGAAAGTTCAGCTTCGCCGCCAGCGCGGGGTCGGCGTCGCGGAAGGCCGCCGCGTAAGCGTGCCACATCAGCCGGTAGGGTTCGGTGCTGGGGTCGTGGTCGCCGAACGGCAGCAGCGCGCGTTTCGAACCGGTGCTGAAGTCGGCGACCGAAACCTGTTCCATCACCGCCGCCACCATCTTGCGGAATTTCTCATCGGCGAAGAAGTCGTACCGCCCCGCCGCCTTCAACATGAGAAGCGGCGGCAGGATGGTCAGCAGCACGTGCTGGTTATAGGTGTGGCTCTCCTCCCACAGACCGCTCGGGTAGGAGTGGACTTCGAGCTGGCGGCGGAACATGGCGACGAAGGTCTCCGCCCACGCATCCGCGTCGGGGTGGTCCAGGTAGAGCAGCCCCGCCATGCCGTGAATGGAGATCACGTCGGTGTAGAAATTCTGGTTGGCCATGCCGCGCATCGGCGGGTCGAACGAGTCCGGGTCGCAGGGCGGAAGCATCGCCGACTTGCCCGCATAGAATCCCTGGTCGGAATTGAGCATGGCGAGGTAGAGAAAGCGGCGGCGCAGCCGGGCGAGCCGTTCGCCGCCGAGTTTCCCCGCCGCTGCCAGCTCTTCGACGAGAAAATTGCACGGCCCGACACGGCGCGAGGAGACCGGGTTGGTCGAGGCGATCCCGGCGCCGTCCCAAAACGCGATGACCCTGGCATCGAGGAAGGCTTCGACCTCGTCGAGAAAAGCGGCAGAGTCGAGCGCCTCGTCCGGGCGGCCCGGCGCAATCATCTCGTGGAAGAAGTCGTCGGAAGAACGCACTCCCCACGCCCTCCAGCCCGGCGTTCCGGGGTCGAAACTCCGTTTCACCAGCTCGCGGAAGGGGATAATGTGCTCGATATGCCGCTTGCGCAACGGACTTTGCAGCGAGAAGCAGAATTCCCGGTCGACCCGGTTCTCGAAGTGGCTGAGTTCCAATCCGGCGCGAATTTGCGCCGCGTCGTCGCCCGCCGGGGGAGTCAGCGCTTCAGGCGTCATCACGACCAGCCCCCACTTGCGCCGCCCTTTGCCGAGATTGGCTTCGAGACAGAGCATCGGTGAACAGTCGCCGCGGTCGCGGACGGGGTTGTACCCGTCGGCCGGACCGGGGAGCGCATCCGCCTTGGCTCCGGGCGGGAGAAGCCGCCGGGTGGCGCGGCAGCCGTTGCGGAACCGGCGCATCATCGCGTCGAGCGAGTTGCCCCGGTTGCCTTTCCACAGGCCGCCTTCGAAGGCGACCGCGCCCCACACCGTGTTTTCGGCGGGATGGCGGAAGGCGAAGCCGTCGCGGAGATTCATCTGCGACTGCTGGCTCCAGCAGCCGAGCCGGGCCACTTCGCGGTCGAGCTCGTAACCGAGCGCATGGGTTTCGAAACAAGGGGTGGAGTCGAGCACATACGCTGTGCGCGGCAGGCACTTCCCGGCGAATCCCCAGACCAGCTGGTCGCCTTCGAAGGTGTCGAACGTTTCGTCGATCTCGCAGAAATCCTCGCCCGCGTCGAGGGTGATCAGCGCGGAGTAACGGCTGCCGACGGAAAAACGCGCCTGCGCGCGAAGCGGCCCGGCTTCGAGAATTTCGCACTCGGCCGCGTCGAGCGGTTCGAGCGTGTCGAACCAGCTTTCGCCGAAGAATTCGCCGCCCTCGCGGCGGATCGCGACGACCGGGCCGGAGCGGGTGCAGGGCCTGCCGCCCGCCGCTTCCCCGGCGCAGATGCGAATGGCGAGGATTCCGTTGTCGAACTCGTGGACCGTCTCTCCCGGCCGGACCGCGACCGGAAGGGCGGCGTCGCAACCGCCCGGCACCAGGCGGAAGGCGCGTTTCTCATACGGACCGATCCCGATCCGCACGAACCCGCGTTCCGGGTTGCACCGGGAACGCTGTACCGGCGACTCCGCGCCGTCCGCCTCGGCGAGACGCCACTCTCCGGGAGGAAGCGGCAGGTCGATCACCTGCGGGCGGTGCCCGATTCCGCACGGCTCGTCAAGGGTGAAGGAGCGGCCATCCGGCGAAAATTCCAACATGAAATCCGGCATAAAATCCCCCGTTTCCTGATTGTCTGCATTCACTATAACACGGCGGAATGGAAATTGCAAGAAATAAAAACACAATTGTTTTATTTTTCAGAATAAATACAAAAAAACCGAAGATTAATCAAAACAGATGTTGCATTTCTGTTTTGTTTATTGTATAATAACCGGGAAAGGGCATCATCGGAGAATCTCAACAACGCACAAAGGAGTTCCCTTATGTTCCGTCAACGCGCCTTCCTGCTATCCTGTTTCGCGCTGCTCGCGGCGGCGGCCTCCGCTCCGGCGATCCCGACCGGCAGCGACCTGCCGGACTGGTACAAGACCTTCTCTCTCGACGCCGGGCGGCGGGACTTCGATTTCGACGCCACGCTGCTGCGGACCAACCGGGTCGGAAATCTGTTCCGTCCGGGCGAACAGCCGGAAGTCGAACTCCAGATCGAGAACCTGACCGGCAAGCCGCTCCGCTGCAAAGGTTTCATCGAACTCGTCGATTTCGGCACCGAAAACATCGACGGCGACATCTGGATGCCCTTCGTCCGCAACAAAGGGAGCGTCTCCAAAACCCCGATCGACATCGACCTGCCGCCCAACGGCTATCAGAACATCCGCTACGCGCCGGAGCTCCCGGCGAAGTTCGGCGGCTACGGCGTCGTGGTCGACCTCGGCCCCTCCGGCAGGCGGTTCGTCGGTTCCTTCGCGCGAATCCTCAAGAACGACTCGAAACCGGTTCAGTATCCGAAACAGTCGAGCGAATTCTTCCAGCCCGAAGTGATGAAGCGGATCGGGCTCCAGGCGGTCCGCTACGGCGTGCCGTTCCATTTCAAGGGGACGAAAAAACGCGCCGAACAGATGAAAGAGATGGAGGAACTGTTCGCCCGGATGAAGGAAAGCAACGTCGCGGTCACCCTCGAAATCGGCGCGGGCGACTTCTCCGCCGGGCAGCCGCTCGGCATGCCCCGGCCCCACCTCGATGAAAACGGCGTGATGCTGCCGACCAAGAGCGACATCGCCTGGCTCCCCGAACGCGACGCGGATTTCCGCGAATTCTGCGCCGAACTCACCGCGAAATTCGGCTGGCCCAAAGGCCCGGTCAACGGCGTCATGCTCTGGAACGAGCCGTGGGAAGGCATCTCCATCTCCGGTTGGGGCGCCGACATGCTCCGCTACCGCACCATGTATAAAATCATGGGCGAAGCGGTCAAACAGGCGTGCAAGGAAAATAAAGTCGAGGTGCTGGTCGGCGGCTGCGACTCGTCCTCCAATACCTTCGACAAACTGTTCCCGGACGAGAGCGACGAGTTCATGCCCTATTTCGATTTCTGCAGCATCCACTATCAGGGGCTCTCGGCCCCGTCGCTCTACCGCCGCTGGATCGGCCGCAAGCCCGCCCGCGTCCTGATCTGGGATACGGAGAGCTGGGTCGCCAACAGCGAAGACCTGCTGCCCGGCGTGATCGCCGCCAACCGCGCCTCCGGCTACGACCGCTCGATGGGATTCTTCGGCGGCTACGTGTTCGGCAACCACGACCACCACGCCGGCGGCGTCAAGAAGACGGTCCGCACCGAACAGGGGAAAGAGAAGGTCGAGCTGCCGCTTTTCGCCTATCCGATGGCGGCGGGAGTCGCGGCGATGCAGCACTTCATCGGCGACCGCGAATTCCGTGAAATCCGGTTCAAAACGGGGCTGCCGTGGGTGTTCGTCTTCGACGGGATCAACGGCGACGCCGAGGACGGCACGGTCGTGCTGCTCGGCGACCTCAACGCAATCTTCGAAAACACCGCCCCCTATCCCTCCATCCGCTCGCTCGCCGAGGACCGCGACAAGGCGGAAATCGCCGCCGCGCTGCCGAAGCTCGAAAAAGGCACGCCCGAATTCAACCGGCTGCTGGCGAAATATTCCGCGCTCTTCCCGAGCCGCAAACTCAACGCCGGAAATCTGAAGGCGGGGTTGGAAAAACTGCTCGGCGAACCGTGGCCCTTCCGCGGCGTCACCCTCGAACTCGACGCCGCCCCCGGACGGTTCGCGCTCTACGACTGTTACGGGAACGAGATTCCGCCCGAAAACGCCCGCTACCAAATTCCGATGACCACCCGCGGCTGCTATCTCCGCTCCACGGCGAAGGGCGGCTTCGCGGCGCTGCTTGACGCGGTGGATCGCTCCCGCCTCGCCGGGATTGAGCGCGCCGAACTGGTTGCCCGCGACTTCCTGACCGCGGTCGCGCCCGGCGCGAAACTGCGGCTCGACATCCGCAACGTCACCAACGCGCCGCTTACCGGCAAGCTCGCCGGGTCCGTCGCCGGGCTCACCGTCAAGTATCCGGAAACCGTCGCCCTCGCCCCCTTCGAAACACGCGAAATCGAAATCGAAGTCACCGGCGGCGCTGCCAACCCCGCCAACTGTTACCCGCTCGATTTCACGCTGAGTGAAAACGGCGTTGTCGCCGGCAAGGTGAAGGACGTGATGCACGGCAACACGATCGCCCGCCGGACCGTCGAAGTGGACGGCAAGCTGGAAGACTGGAACGGCGTCGCGCCGCAGGCGCTCTCCACCTCCGGCAGGGTCGAGGGGACGATGATGGAACAGGCGTGGCTCCCGTTCGAAAAGCTCGCCGCCGGGAGCGGGGGACGCACCGCGTCGGCCTATCTCGCCTATGACAAGGACTTTCTCTACTTCGCGGCCAAGGTCGCCGACCCGACCGAACACCCCGGAACGCTGCGCTTCGAGACCCGCGACGACGACGAGTTCTTCTACCCCGAAACCGCCTACAAGTACGATGAGGACAAAACCTACGCCACCACCTTGCAGCAGGAGGAGAACGTCTCCGGCTGCGGCGTCGAACTGCCGGGGAGCAAGGAGCGCACCGCCGGGTGTGTGCGTCCGCTCGCCGTTCACTCCCGCTACGATTTCACGCTGCCCGCCGACCGGACGACGAAGGTCACGCTCTATTTGCCGTGGGACAACTTCCGCTCCGGCCGCCAGGCGCGGCTGCTCGTGCTCGACCGCGACAGCGGAAAAGTGCTCGACCGCGGGCGGATGCTCAACGCGCTCAAGGGCGGCGGCTTCGTCTCCTACGCGGCGCGCGGCAACATCTCGGTTCTCGTCTCCAACCACCGCTGGTGGGACAAAGAGTCCGGCCGCGTCGCCGGGGTGTTCCTCGACCCGCTCCCCGACGCGAAGCCGGGCAAAGGAAGTTCCGCCACCTATCTCGGCGTCGACGAGAACGACCCGGGGCGCTGGAACGGCCGGTTCGGCAAGGCGGGATATTTCCTGCCCGGCGCGAAACTCGCCTCGTTCCAGCCCGGATACGACTGCAAGCTCCGCGACGACGACGTGACGACGGCGCTCAAGTGGCCGGAAGGCGTCCGCCGCTACAGCTACCGCAAGCGCCCGGTGCTGCCGGACGGCCAGTCGCCCGCCTGCGACAACGTCCAACTCGCCTTCAACGCCATCCCGGCGGACGCCGACCCGATCGAAATCCCCTGCCTGCCGGGGCGGATGCCGGGCTTCGTGCTCACCACCGGGAGCGATTATGAATTCGCGCTCAACAAGGTCGCGCCGCAATACGGCGGCGGGGTCGAAATCTGGCGGCTCCAGGTGCCGGACGGCGTCCGCAAACACTTCTACCCGAGGCAGCCGCGCGCGCCGTGGGAAGGCGCGGTCAAAGCGGGCAAGCTCGCCGTCGTCTACCGCGACGGCACCCGGTTCGTCGAAGCGGCGATTCCGTGGAACGAGATTCCCGCGGTCAAAGCGCTGCTCGACGCGGGCAAGCCGGTCAAGCTCGCCTTCCGCATCAACGACGACGGCGGCGCATCGCTCGAATCCAACAAGAGCCGTTCGGCGGCCCGGCCCGGATTCCACACCTTCCACCCCGACTGGAAACGAAGCTACTCGAACGAAATCGAATTCCAATTCGAAAAGTGAGGACCATGAACGCACATCGACATCGCTGGATCGCCCTCCCCCTGCTCGGAGCGGCGCTGACGCTGCACGGAATCAGCCTGCCGACTTCGGCGCAATTCCGCGCCCCCGGCAATTCCGCAAAGACCGGCCTTGAACTCGGCGAAAGCGGCGGCCGGATTATCGTCACCGAAACCTCGCAGGGCGAAATCGCCAACGCGGGGTCGATCTTCACGCTCAGTTATCCGGCGGATTCACCCGCGGTCAAGGCGGTCAACGCGGCGCTCGCCGCGCCCGCCGGGTCCGCTCCGGCCGATTTTGAAATCGGGTTTTCGATCGAAGAACTCAAGCGTTCCGACCGCCCGGTCTCGGCCGACTTCCGCGTCCGGCTGGCCGGGGGGCTTTCGCCCCGTCCTTGGGCCCTCGCCCATGAGGTCGATCTTCTCGCCCTCACCCTGCCGCCGGGGAAACCGGTCAGGCTCGACGGCGCGAATGTTCCGGCGCTCCGCTTCCGGGTGGAGCCCTCCGGCGGCAAGCTGCGCGTCGACCGGCTGGAACTGGTCTTTTCAATCCGGGTGGACGGCGGCGGCACGCCGGAGAGCTACTCGCTCGGCGACTTGACTTTCCGCCAGCTCCCCGCCGTCGCCGCCAAAGGCAAACGAACCGCTGACTTCGTCAATTACGCGCCCAGTAGCCCCATGCTCGCCGCGCTCGAATCGCTCGGGTTCCAAGCCGCCACCGACGGCAAAGCGGGAGAAATTCTATTCCTCGTCGGGCCGTTCCGCGAAAAAGAGACCGTCCAGCGATATCTCGATGCGGTGAAGGCGGGCAAAACCGCCTTCGTCGACCTGCGCGGCGAAACAGTCCCCGAAGAAATGGCGCAACTGCTGCCGGTCAACCCGTGGACGGTCAAAACCCCGCGCCTCCGCCGGATGAGTACGCCGGTCACGCGGTTCGATTCCAAATCGCAAGCCGCGCTCTTTCACGGCGGTCCCTATGACCTCCACCTCCCCGGCACGCCGATGGAGAACAGCATGATGCGCTATCTGTGGAGCGATTATGAAAAACCGCTCGACAACACCGACTGGAACATTCTCCTTGCCACCAACACCGGCATGCCGCTGTTGGTTTCGGGGATGGTCGGTGCGGCCAAGGTCTATGTCTTCGGCGGCGACTCCGAAGACGCCGAATTCGTCGCCTCGCCCGGATACGCCGGATTCGTGCGCGACCTCGTCTCCCAAATGGCCGCGCCGCGCGAACCGGCGGCGGAAGCGGGCGCGGACAAGCTCGCGCTCTCGATCGAACGGCACCAGCCGGACGAACTTACGCTCACGGTGAAGAACAACTCCGGCGGCGACGTCAAAGCCCGCATCGCTTTCCAGCTCTCCAACTGGAACCGGGAGATCCTGAACAAGGCGACCATCCCGGTCTCGCTCGCCGCCGGGGAAGAGAAGCGAGTGATCCTCCCTGAACGCGGCAGCTGGAAGGGCGACAGCGCCATCGCCGAATCGGGTTCGGCGATCCCCTACCTCCGGCTCCGCGCCGCAATCCTGTCGGCGGACCGCAAAAAACTTTACGCCGAACGTTCCGCCGTCCTCTTCACCGGACCCGAGCTGGCGCTCTCCGTCGCCGAGGACGCTGCAAGCTGGCCGGATCGCAAAAACATGGCGCAGACCGACGGAGAATTCGACGGCTCCCACACGATGCTCTTCACCCGCCCCGCCGGTTCGCAGCCGGAAATCACGGTGGAAGTCGCCAACCGCCTCGCCCCGATGCAGCCGCTGGCCGCCGTCACCGACGAAGAGGAAAAAGACAATCCGACCGCCGAGGGGTTGAACGATCTCTCGCTTTCGCGCGCCGACGCCCGGCAGAAAGGCAAGTGGTCCGGCGGCTGGTCGGCCACCCGAGGAGGCAACCGTCACCTGACGCTGCATTGGGAACAGCCGGTCGTGCTTGGAGCCTATATGCTCGAAGGATTCGGCACTTACCGCGATGAGGATCAATTCAATCCGCGTAATTTCGCCTTGAAAAGCGGCAATGCGGCCCTCGCCGAAGCGAAGAACGCCGCATACAAAGAAGACGGCAGCGACTATTACGCCCGTTGCGGCGGCGATTTCGCACCGCGCTCCGTCGACACGCTCACGCTGGAATTGCCGGGCGTTCAGAGAAACCGCAAATCCAACCTCTTCCAGAGCGGCACGGTGGCGGCGGTCCGCGAATTGACGCTCCTCGGCTGGCCGGAACCGGGCGGAAGAACGGTCGCCGGAACGCTCGAAGTCTCCGCCGTCGATCCCGCCATCGGCAAGCGCACGCCCGTCCTTGCGCAGAAGCTCACCGTCAAACCGAACTCCCGCGAAACTGTGAAGGTGAAACTCCCCGCCCGCGACGGCTTCGGCCCGCTGCGCTACGAGATCGTCTTCAAAACCGATGACGGCAAAGTGCTGGCCGAAACACATCGCGACGTGCTCTACCTCGCGCCCGGCGGCAAGCCGATCTTCGACAAGGAAGAGCTCTCCGAATACCATCCGGGAATGCTGTGTACGCCGGGCTGGTACCAATACGACAGTTTCGGGCGCGGCATGGTGGACTGGACCCGCGGCTGGGGCGGCCCCCACGACAAAATCTGGGCGCTCTGCCAGGGCCTCCTGGAGACCGGCTACCGCATCGCCCCCGCCCCGGACCGGATGCTCACCACCGACACCCGCAACAGCCACTACACCAACCCGTGGCGCTTTCTCCCCGACGGCAGTTACGGCTGGGACCTCACCGCCGACCTGGCTCTCGCCGAAGGACTCCGGCGCTACCCGAACGACAAGGCGATCTACATCTTCGGCTCCGACCGCTGGAACGGGATTCAGGTCAACTCCGGCTTCGGCTGGGATATGTACGTCCGCTTCGATCAATATCTTCGAAAAACCACCGGCAAAGGGCTGACCGGCCGTTCCGAACGGGCCATCGGCGAAGAGATCGTCCGCCACCACGCCGACGCCTGGCAGAAGTGGCAGATGGAACAATACGCCGACCGGATCGACGCCACCGCGAAACGCTACGCCGACAAGGACCGCGACTTCTACTTCGAAACCCACGGCAGCTTCCCGCTCGCGGGCGGCGAACTCGGCGAACGGCTGGGCAAAACCCACGTCGGCGTCGGCACCGACCTCTTCTGGGAACTCCGCGACCAGGACCTTTACGGGACGCTCGGCTCCCGGTTCGGCGTGGTCGCCGCCAACCCCGATTTGCGGAGCGGCCTCTACAAGCAGTGGGGCTGGGTCAACACCGAATCGAATCCCTTCTGGTTCGCCAACAACGCCTCGAGCGAACCCGCCCGGCGGCAGTGGTATTCCACCTACCAGATCGGCCGGGTGGACAGCGCAGGAAAGTTCCTCCCCTATCACGTGATGGGCTACAGCCTCCAGGGCGGAATTTCCACCAAGTTCTACCCGAATGAAATCGCCGACTACGCCCGCGCCTTCCGGTTCGGCACCCAGGTGCGCCCGGAACAGGCCGCCGGATTCGGCCTGGCCGTATCGTGGAAGGCGCAGGAAAAACGGATGAGTCCCGCCTCCACCACCTTCGGCTTCGGCCTCCTCGCGCCGGGCGGCGCGGCCAACCAGATCGATTTCCGCATGGGGCGGCTCTATCAGCGGCTGGTCAAGCAGGGCGTCCCCGTCGGTTTTATCACCTCCAGCCACTCCCTGCGGAACTGGAATGGCAAGAATCCGCTGATCCTCGCCGACGCGAGCGACTGGGGCGCCGAAGAGCTCGCCGAAATCGCCCGGCTCGCCGACGCCGGGACGCCGGTAATCGCCTTCGCCGGCGACGCGCCGCCCCCGGAGTTCTTCCGGAAAAACGCAGAGACCGTCGACGCGGGCGGCGTCAAATTGCTGTGTCGCGGCAACCTTCTCTACTGTCCGTGGAAAGCGGAGGAGCTCCCCGCCGCCGCCGTCGAACCGCTGGTCAACGCCCTGATGCATCATGCCGGAATCGTGCTCGGCTCCACCACCCGGATGCCGGTGACCCCGTTCGTCAACTCAGGCGCGCTATTCCTCGCCTTCGGCAGCATCGCCGACTTCAACCGCGTCGAAACAGTCACCGTCAAACCCGAAAGCCTGCTGCCGGGGTTGACCGATCCGGTCTTCCTCGACCTCGACCGCAATGAGCGGATCAAGGCGGTCAAAAACGCCGACGGCTCCTACTCGTTCCAACTCCCCGCCGCCGCCTGCGACGGACGCATGGTGATGATCGAAAATGCGAAATAAAGGACAAACCACGATGAAGCGCCTTATTCTCTTTCTTCTTCTCTCCGGCTGCGTCCTCTCCGGCGCTGAGCGGGAAATCCTGGTCTGCACCGCCAAAGACGCCCCCGCGTCAATCCGCGCCGCCGCCGCCGCGCTGAACGACGCCCGCCCCCTCGCCGCGCTGCGCCAATGCGGCGCAGCCTCCGGCGACATCCGCCTGACCGAAAGCGCCCCGCTGCTCAATGCGAGGAACTTCCGTCAAGCCGCCTACAACAACCTGATCCTCGTCGGCCTCCCGGAAAGCGATCCCCTGCTGGCCAAATGCCTCGGCCATCAGGCGAGCGTGAAGCCCGGCCGTTTCTACCGTCTCGGCTACGGCACGCTCGAAGGCGACCTCGGTTACGTGGAATGCGACTGGAACCCCTTCCTCTATTCCGACAAAGTCCGCACCAACCCCTACACCACCGTCTGTGTCAAAATCACCGGAACCAGCGAAAAAGGCCTCCTCGCCGCAATCGAGGCGTTCAAGAACGGCCTGCTGAACGGCGTCGTCCCGGCAGGCGAAGTCCGACGCTCCGAAGAAAGCCTCCTCGACCTTGCCCCCTCCCCCGCCGCGCCCCCCGCGCTGCCCGAAACCGTCGCCGCCGGCAATTTCCACGCCACCCAAGCCGGATGGACCCAACCCGACGCCAAAGAGTATCGCGCCTTTCTCGACATCGGCGGCAAAGAGCCGAAGCAGGTCTGGAGAGTCAAGTACCTCGCCGACAAAGCCCTCGATGGAGTCTCCGGCGAAGAGTGGGTCAACGGCCTACACCGTCTCGCCTACGGCAACACCATAATGATCGCCGAATTCGCCTCCCCCGCCGACGCCGAAGCCCTCCTCGCCGGATTCGCCCGGCAGCGCGACGCCCGCACCATCACACTCAACGGGCGCAAAGCCGTCGTCTTCGACCAGCCCACCGACGAAGCTTTCCCGAAATCTTACGGAAAAATCTATTACACGGCAGTCGGGTCCAGAATCATCGCCTCCTCCCTTCCGCAGGAAGCCACCATTTCAATCCTGTCTCACCTGTAATCCCGTCGCGGGACTTGGAGGGGGGCACTTCGTCCCCCGCCGAGTCCCGATTCCCATTACGGGGCAGACACCGACAAGGGGACGAGAGGACTCTCTTCGCCATACCAGTTGCATGACGAGACGTAAACGCCTTTGCCGTCCAGCTTTGTGGGAAGGGTCAGGGGCTGGTTGTCAACGGTGAACGGAAGCGGCAACTTGAGTTTGCGGAACTTCCACGGCAGATAACGTTTGCCGCGCCAGTCCGATTCGGGCGGCAGTTCGAGACTGGTGCCGAACCGCCGGTTCATGGCGTGCCTTGTCTTGTCGCAGCCGATAAAGGGGTCCATCTCATAAAATTTATGCCCGGTCCGCTGGATGACTCCGGCCAGGGAGGTTTCGTCGATCTTCCCGGCCGGAATTCCGGCGTCGGCGATGTAGATGCGGATGGAGTCGGCTCCTGCGGGGACTTTGCCGGAGAATTCCGTTCCGCCCGAAGCGGAGGGACGGCAGGACACTTCGGGTGTGGGCATGGCGGGATCGATCTTCCGCTCCAGATAGTGAACGTCCTGCATGATGTTGGTGATGTAGGAGGGGTTGGAGGGGTGATCGTCGAGATCGCTGCTCAGCCACTGGCCGTCGTCGGTCACATTTTTGTGCAGCATGTAGAACATGGCGTTTTTGACCGAATCGTACACCTGCGCTTTGAGGGCGGGGTCGTCCACGCAACGGGAGGCCAGCCGGAGCAGGTAGATCGCATCCCAGGTCGAACCGAGATAGCATTTGTCTTTGCTGTCGTCGGGCTTGAGGGTGTAGCGGTAGGCGGCGCGACTCCAGGCGGCCGGGCGGGTGACGCCGTCCGGGGCGGTCCAGGTGGACTGCTGCTTCAGTGTCTGGAGAATCATTTCGCGGGCGCGGGGCACATAATCCACCAGCGCCAGCGAGCTGGAGATATCCTCGCGGTCGCTGCGCTGAAGCTCATAGCGGCGGAAGTGCATGTTGCACAGGTGGAAAGTGAGCCCGAGACTCAGCGCCTTGCCGTCGTGCCAGTAGCCGGTGGCGGGGTCCTGGTCGGCCATCAGGATTTCGGCAAAATTCTCCAGCCAGCCCTCTTCCATCGGCGGGAGCAGCTTTTGCTCCTGTCCGGAGCGGAACATGCCGCCCATGTAGAGGATGGCATGATTCATGTGTTCCGGACGCTTTTTGGCCATGTTGAAATAGTAGTCGCGAAATCCCGCTTTGGTGGTGACGTCGTCGGGCTGGCCGATCAGACCGATCTTGCCGCCGCGCAGCCACTCCCAATGATATTTCGTCCCCTGGCCCTGGGTCATGTGCTCGGGCATCTGGTCGTAGCAGACATTGGGGGCGAGGCTTCCGCTGTGCGGGTCCTGCTCGTAATTGGCGTCGTAGGTATTTTCCGGCCCGACCGGTTCCCAGCCGATTCCGGTGAAGTGCGCCACTCCGTTCGGGGTGTAGAGTTTGAGCCACAGCGACTCGGTCTCTTTGGGGATGAAGCGATCCACATAGTAGCAGTGCCACGGATAGGTGCCCTCGGTGTGGAATCCGGAGTCGTAGGCATACAGGCTGCGGCCGTCGCGGTCGCGGGGGATCACCACGATATTCGGAGCGTGCCAGCCGTCTTTGTAGCCGGTCTTCACCGCCTTGAGCCAGAAGAAAATCCGGATTTTCTTCCCGCGGACCGCCTTGCAGTCCGTCAACAGGGGGAAGGTCACTTCTTTGGGTTTCAGCAGCTTGACCGCCGCCTCTCCGGATTTTTTGAACGGAGTGTCGAGCCGGGTCTTCGAGTCGAGGAGAGGGGCCAGCTCCGGAATCGCGTCGAGCCGGACCGGCGTCGCTTTGTCGTCGGTAATGCCGTGCATGTACCAGCGCCACAGTTCGACCGGACGCTCCTCCGGCCCGGCGGCCGCTGCGGAGAGGAGCACCCCGAAGGCAAACAGCCCCAGAATCTTGCGAATCATCATCATCTCTCCGTAAATTATCTCAGGGTGTCGAACAGCGCCCAGATCTGGGCACGCTTGTAGACCATCGAATAGTTCATGACCTGACGGTCGTTGTCCTTGTAGGTGCGAACCGCGCCGTCGCTGAACGCCACATTGTATTTCAAGATGTGGACGCCCTCGAACGGAACGCTGCCGAGCCGGTCGCTGAGAATCGCCTTGGGCTTGGCCTTGTCGTAACCGATCCGGTTCGGGCCGTAATAGTTGCCGTTTTTGATCCCGGCCTCGTCGGTCGATACGGGGGTGATGCCGCGCATCTCGTAACCGATCCGGATCGTCGTGGTAATCGGAACGTTTTTCGCATATGTCTCATACCCGTCCGCCGGGCAGAACAACGTCCTCAGATTCTGCATGTACCTGTTGTAGTAAAGGGCGAAAAACGAATATTCCCGGTAATTCCCCATGGTCTTCAAATTGGACCCGTAGCAGTAGACGCCCTCTTTCATGCCGCGGATCATATAACCCCGGTTGTCGTCGGCATACATCAGGAATCCCTGGCTGTGCTGTTTGAGCAAATTGACGCAGGCGGTGCTCTTTCCCCTCTCCCGGGCGGCGTTGAGCGCCGGCAGCAGCAGGGAGGCCAGAATCGCAATAATCGCAATCACGACCAGCAATTCAATCAGAGTGAAGCAAATATTCCGGCATGCTTCCGACCGTTCATCCTTCCTTCGCCAATTCATCTCCTTCTCCTTTCCTGGTTCGGGGAAGTTCCCCGCTCTTCGAGGCGTTGCATCCGTCAAGTTGATTGCTCAATTTTAATCTGAGCTACTCAATTTTAATCTGAGTACACTATATTATGATGCCGGAATGGCGGCTTGTCAAGAGGAAGCGTTGTTTTTTTACCGATTTTCGGAAAAATAAGGAGAGGGTCATTGGCTCCGGGCAGACGAACTCCCGGGTCGAAACGTCATGCCTGTGTCGCGAGCCGCGGGACGGAATTACGCTCAACCAGTTCCACCGGAAGGTATTCGACGCCCCGGAAGTCGGCGGCTTCGATTTCCCGGCACAACGCCCGGATCGCTTCGGTCCGGGAAACGCGGATGGTGGTCAGCCCGGGGTCGACCTGACCCGCCCAGACCAGGTCGTCGCAGCCGACAACGCCGACATCGCGGCCCGGCACGATCCCCCGCCGCTGAAGCGTCGAATACACACTCTGGACCTGTTCGTCGTTGATGATCACCGCGGTCGGCATCGGCGCTTCTTCGAGCATCCGGCCGAGGTTCCGTTCGATGCTGTCGGCCTCCCAGCCGATGTAGCAAATCCAGCGCGGATCGACCTGCAACTGTTTTTCCAGCGCCAGGCGGCAGAAGGCGTCGAGGCGTTTGTTGATGGGCCGCGAATAGTAATCTTCGCGGGTCGCATGGAGATAGGCGATTTTGCGATGTCCCATCCCCATCAGGTACTCCAGCTGCATCCGGACAATCAACGCGTCGTCCAGATAGAGCGAGGAAGGCAGCGGGTCGGCGGTGTTCGGCAGCATGTTGACCAGCCGGATTCCCGCCTCGCGAAGGCGGTCCAGGTACTTCATGTCGCCGTGGGCGGCGCAGAAGGTCACCACCAGCGGACTTTTCTCCGCAATCAGCGCTTCGACCGCCTGTTCGGGTTTGCGCTCGCTGCGCATCATCGACACCTGCGGGTACCAGGAGCGCTCCGACATGACCACATTCAGCGCGTAAAGCATCTCCGAGTGGAACGTCGCGATATGCGAATCGCCGAAATGCAGGACGTTGATGACCCGCCGGGCGCTGCCGCGGCGGACCGGTTTGTACAACCCGGAACGCGGACGGATTTCCAGCAGTTTCTCCCCGTGCAGCAGCGTGGCCGCCCGATCGACCACCGCCTTGCTCACCTGGCATTGGCGGATGCATTCGCGGACGGTGATGACCCGTTCGCCTTCCGGCGTCCGGTCCACCAGTTCCCGCAGAAATTTTTCCGTCGTCTCGAACGGCGTCATGCCCATCGTTTCCTGCCCGGCTTGTTTTGAGTAGCTCAATTGATATCTGAGTTATCTATCAATATAATACCCGATGCGCTCCCTGTCAACCCCTTCCGCCGATTTATTTCGGACGGAGCCGGAAAAGGGGGAGCGTGCTACTGGTTCGACAGGAAGCGGACCGCTTCCGGCAGTTCGGAGAAGTTGTTGATGACATAATCCGGTTCCGCGCCCGAACTCTTCTGTTCGCCCTGGTTCGAACGGAAGAAGACGGTTTTGATGCCGAGCCGGTTCGCGCCGAAGATATCCCGGTACATGTCGTTGCCGATGAAGATCACTTCGGAGGGGGCGAGATTCATTTTGATCAGCATCCGCTCGAACATCCGCCGGTCCGGCTTGCGGTAGCCGTGGGTGCTGGAGATGATGATCGGGTCGAAATAATCGAGCAGCCCCACCGAGCGCAGTTCGGGGATCGCCCAGACCTTCTGCCCGTCGGAGACCGCCGCCATCCGGTAATTCGAGCTCAGCCCGTCGAGCACTTCCCGGACGCCCGGGTAAAGCTGGAGCCGGAAACGCGACCCGGCGCGGAACAGTTCGGCGAGTACCCGCGGCAGGTGGCGGCGCTTCCACTCCGGCAGGTTGCGGGTGTAGTCGGAGCCGAAGCGGTCGATGATCTCCGAAAAGATCGCCTTCGCCTTGAACTCGGGGAATTCTTCCCCGCTGTCGCGGCGCTGCCGCTTGTTGATTTCATAGTAGAGCTTCTTAATCTCGTCCGGCGGGAGCGAGATCCCCTGGTAGTCGAGAAAATTCGACAGCATCCGGTAGAGTTCGCTGTTGCTCTCGTCGGTCATGATATCCACCACCGTGCCGTTGACGTCGAACAGGAGTCCGCGGATCATAGGCTTAACCTCCTCAAACACAATTTCGCTTCATGAATCAGCCGGAGCCGGTAGTTCCACTCCAGCCACGAATTGCGGGCGATCCGCAGCAGCGTGATGCCCATGTAGAACGGAACCCGCCGCGTCGTCTGTTCGAACGTGCGTTCCCGGTCCGGAAAATGGCAGGCGTATTCCCAGAGAAAATGGCCGATGAACGGCTCGGCCGCGTATTTGCCGCCGGTCGCCAGCAGGAAGGAATGCAAGAGCTCCCCCGCGATCCGCCCGGTGTCGAAGACGCGGTCGGCGCGGCGGAGCCGTTCGAGGTCGAAGGAGATGACCGACATGCCGTCGCCGAAGAGGAAATTGTCCGGCGTGGCGTCGCCGTGGGCGAACACCTGGCAGTCTTCCCACATCTTCGGCTGTTCGCGCCAGCGGTCGCGCAGCCAATAAAGTTCATCCGCGCAGCTGTTGTCGATCTCGTTCAGGGTCCGGAGCCGTTCGATCAGCGAATCCATGTAGGAGCATGCGCCGTTGAAATCGACCCTCCACTCCGTCATCGCGGTGTTGTTGTGGAACCGGGAGAGGAACCAGGCCAGCGCGGTGAGCTTGGCGTAGATGAGCTTGTCGTCGCGGTTCCGGATTGCGCGGGTGAGGACGCTGCTCATGAGTTCGCCGCGGCAGAATTCGATCACCAGCAGCCGGTTGAGATCCTCGTTGCGACCGAGCGGGCGGGCGATGTAATGCGGCCCGCTGCCGTCGAACCCGTTGTTGTGCATCATGGCGAGGTTGTTGTACTCGCGCTCCAGCCGCCGCGACGCCACGGCGGGGTCGGGTTCGCGGTTCGACAGAAAGAACTTGCCGATCATCGACTGACCGCTCTTCTTCTCCTCATAGAGATAGACGTCGTTCGAGCCGTTCAGGCGGGAAACGCGGTATCGCGGACGGTCGAGGAAGCCGCTGAGCTGCGGCTGGATTTCATACTTCAGATATTGATAAAGCGGATCATTCGAGGACAGGTTCCCCAGATCATGTTTCTCCATACAGTCTCCCCGGACGCGGAGTTCCGCACCCGATCTCACAATTGCCTTGTTCTCTGAAAATGTACTCCACGCCACACTCAATTACAATCTGCCCTCCGAACAATTCGCGGAATAAAAGGGCGTCCGGGTATAATCCGGAACCCGTACCCGGCACCGGCACCCTGCCGGTCGGGTTCCAAGGGCGAAGCGCCTTGGCCGCCGGAGGCTACCGGCGCGAAGCGAAACAGTTACATGGCAAAATCGCAGATTTTGCCGCGCGGCGCCGAGGCGGAGTTGACCGGAGAGGTCAACTCGCCGGTCCGCCCGGAAGGGCGGATACCCACCAGAGAAAAACAATGGGGCGCATGTTTTCTATCGTTTCCCGGAACCGGAGAAGCTCCGCCTTCGGCGCGAGCGGGTGAGTTGACCTCGCGGTCAACTCCACCGCTGGCGCTCATTGCCGAACTTGTTCGGCTGTTGAGCTGGTTGATGAGCTCCAGCCCATGCCTCCGGCGGCCGGGGCGCTTCGCCCCCGGACCCCAGACCGGCAGGGTGCCGGTGCCGGGTACTTTTTTCGCGATAACGGCACAGAAGCAGGCACAGTATCGTTATTTGTCATCGCTTTTATCTGCACAGGGCTTGCTTGAATGCAAAGAAACGCTATCATTAATAGAAAAGGAGCACTGCATGGAAAAAATCAGGTCGGCCCGGTTCGAGGCCGCCAAGGTCTGTCTGGCCCACTGTCTGGCGTCTGCCCGCGCAGGCGAAGCGCTGCCGTCGATCCGCGACCTGATCGCGGCCAGCGGAACCACCCGCACCGCCGTCGAACAGGCCGTCCGCCACTACCGCGAACGCGGCGAAATCGAAGCGCGGCCCCGCGTCGGTCTGTTCAAGACCGGCAGCTCCGCGCCGGGGCGAATCCTTGACCTCGTCGCCTGTCACGACGGCGGCTACACCCGCGACCCTTCCGGATTCCTCTTCGACGTGCTGATGCATCTTCACCGCGTCTGCGCCGAACACGGGTACGCGGTGCGACTTCATTCGGTCCGCCCGGAAGAGAGCGCGGAGGAGTATGTGCGGATCTCCCGCCTCCCCGACAGCGGCGGCTTCGTCCTGCTTCTGGTGAGCTGCCGCGAAATCGTCTCGACCTTCCTCGCCTCGGGCAGGCCGACGGTCTCTCTCTTCCCGCACGGGAAATTCACCGACGTCGACCAGGTGGTCGATGCCCACGGACTGGTCGAACTCCAGATGAACCACCTGATCGGCCTCGGCCATCGCCGGATCGTCTATCTGCGCGAAGAGTTCCCCGCCTATCAGAACTCCACCGTGCTCAGCCGCCGGATGCAGTACTATCAGCTGATGGCGCGGAACGGCCTGCGGGTCTATCCGCATTGGCAGGCAAGCTACCTTCGCGGCGAGGCGGAAAAAGCGCTGGCCGCCGCCTTCGGAGCCGAACCCGCGCCGACCGCGCTCATCGTCTACGACACCGACTTGCCCGACGTCTACCGGTTTCTGGAGTCGCGCCGCCTCAAAATCGGCGCCGACGTTTCGGTGATCGCCACCGACGGCTCCGGCGCGATCGCCAAACTGCGTCCCGCCGTCACCAGCGTGGTCAGCCACAGCCGCCACGCCGTCGAAACCGTGTGGGAATTGCTGGAGAAACAGCGGAACGGCGACCGGACGCCGAACACAGTCGAAGTCATGCTCACCTTCAAAGAAGGCCGTTCCACCGGAAAGGCCCCGGAAGATTCACCTTGTTCGACAGGAAAAAATCATCATGCTTGAATTCAAAAAACGGTTTGCGTTCGGTCCGGCCCCGGGTTCGCCCTGGGCGGAGAAAATGGTGTTGAATCCGGCGCTGGCCGCCGACCCGGACGATCCCGACACGCTGCACATGCTGTTCCGCGCCACCGGCCCGTGGCCGCAGGCGCAACTTCCGGGGAAGCCGCTGCCTTACCCGATCTTCCTCGGCTACGCGGTGAGCCATGACCGGGGGAAACACTGGGAGTGCGACTTCTCGCGCCCGGCGCTGGCCCCGCGGCTCTGTTCCGACCCGGAGAATCCGCCGACCGTCACCGACGCCTTCGGCAGGACCATGTTCGACTATGCCAACGGCTGCATCGAAGACCCCCGGCTGTTCGAGTTCGAGGGGGAGCTTCACCTCAGCGTCGCCTGCCGCGCCTTTCCGCCGGGGCCGTACTGGGACCACGACGACCCGGTCCAGTGCATGCCGTCCGGCTTCGCTTCGTTCGGGGCGGCGGTGCGCGAGAACAGCACGGTTTCGCTGCTCTACCGGGTCGATCCCGCCGCGCTGGCGGCGCGCGATTACGAGCACGCTTTCCGCTTCGTCACCCCGCTCCATGAGCCGGACGTGAGCGACAACCGCGATGTGGTCCTGATGCCGCGCCGGATCGACATCGGCGGGAAGAAGAAGATCGTCTGCATCCACCGCCCGAAATGGCCGTGGAACTACGAGATCGCCCGCGAAGTCAGAACTCCCTCGATCTTTCTCGCCGTCGCGGATTCCCTTGCCGATCTCTACGCGGGCAAGGCGGAGCAGAAGCTGTTCGCCGTTCCGCAGTTCGAGTGGGAGGCCGACCGGATCGGCGCAAGCTGGGCTCCGTTCGAACTCGAACCCGGCCTCTGGCTGCTCCCCTGTCACGGCAAGCAGGATGACAAAATCGGCTACACCCAGACCTTTCTGCTGCTGCGCGAAACCGGCGACGGCCTGGACATCGTCGCCCGGCCGCCGCAACGCCTGCTCTATGCCGGCGAACCGTGGGAGCTTGAAGGCGATTTCACCACGCCCTGTCTCTTTACCTGTTCGGGAGTCGTGCTCGACGACGGCACACTACTGATGGGCTACGGCGCCGCCGACTCCAAGGTCGGCATCGCCGAAGTCAATCTGGACGCGCTCAAACGAACGCTATTGGCGTAACGCCGCCAGCGCGAAGGCGGAGAAGTATTCGATGCCGGGCCCCAGCGCGGAATCCGGAAAGTTGAACTTCGAATTGTGAAGCGCCGGGGAATCCTCGCCGGTGCCGATCTTCACATAGACGCCGGGGTAGCGTTTGAGATAGTAGGCGAAATCCTCCGCGCCCATCGAAGACTCCGGCAGTTCGCGGTATTCGATGCCGAGCGAGCCGATGACCTCGCGGGCCAGTTCGGTCGGTTCCGGTGTATTGTTGGTCACCGGGTACGAAAGCCGGTAGGCGATTTCGGCGGTGATCTCCCGCGCCGCGGCGACCGCGGCGACGGTGCGGCGGATTCCGGCTTCCAGCGCGGCGTCGGCTTCGTCGGAGAGCGAGCGGGCGGTGCCTTCGACAACCGCCTCGTCGGGAATCACGTTGGCCAGCGTTCCGCCCGCGATGCGGCAGACGGTCAGCACGCCGGGTTCCTGCGGCTTCACCACCCGCCCGGCCAGCCCTTCCAGCTCGTGGACGAGCACCGCGGCCGCGGTGACCGGGTTTCGGGAGAGATAAGGCGTGCTGCTGTGGCCGCCGCGCCCCCGCAGCGTGATCTTGAAATGAGCGCAGGAGCCCATGATCGCCCCGGTGCGGGCCCCGAAAATTCCAACCGGGAGCCCCGGCATTCCGTGCAGCGCGGTCACCACATCCGCCTTCGGGTTCTCAAGCGCTCCCGCGGCGACGAGCTCGCGGCCCATCGCCTGGTTTTCCTCGCCCGGCTGGAAGACGAAGCGGACGCTCCCGGCGAACTCTTCGCGGTGCGCCGCCAGATATTCGGCTGCCCCCATCACCATGGCGGTGTGTCCGTCGTGCCCGCAGGCGTGCATCTTTCCCGGATGCGTGGAACAATAGGGAACGCTGCCGGTCTCTTCCACGAAAAGCGCGTCGATGTCGGCGCGCAGCGTGACGTTCTTCCCCGGTCCGCGCCCGCCCTGCAAAAGGGCGACCACATCGGTGCCGAGAAACGGCGGCAGAATCTCCAGACCGAGCGACGCGAGGCGTTCCCGGATCAGTTTCGAGGTCTCGTGCTCCTCCCCCGCCAGTTCGGGGATCTGATGGAGCCGGTGACGGAATTCGATGATTCCCGGCAGGATGTCGTTGAGCGTCTTCATTCTTCCACGTAGACCGGCTTCCCGTTGACCAGCGTCATGCAGACCTTGCACTGGACCTGGCAGCCGTCGAACGGCGTGTTGCGGGAATTCGATTTGAATTTTGCGGAATCGATGGTGTATTTGCGGGCCGGGTCGAAGATGACGAGATCGGCGGCGCGGCCGCATTCGAGGCTCGGGGCGTCGATGCCGAGCACCTCGGCCGGGCCGGTCGTCAACAGTTTCACCAGCGCCGGGAGACCGATCACCTTCTTGGCGACCAGCTCGGTATAGCAGACCGGCAGCGCCGTCTCCAGCCCGACGATGCCGAACGGCGCGTAGTCGAACTCGACCAGCTTCGCCGTCTGCGTGTGCGGCGCGTGGTCGGTGGCGATCACCGTGATCGTGCCGTCGGCAACGCCTTCGATCAGGGCGAGGCGGTCCTCTTCCGAACGCAGCGGCGGATTCATCTTGTAGTTGGTGTCGTAAGTCTTGATGCACTCGTCGGTCAGCGTCAGGTGGTGCGGCGTCGCTTCGCCGGAGACCGGAATCCCCTCCGCCCGGGCGTCGCGAAGCAGCCGGACGCTCTCCTTCACGCTGACGTGCTGCATATGGATCTTCCAGCCGATCTGGCGGGCGAGAATGATGTTGCGCGCCACGATCAGCTCTTCGGACGCGCCGGAAATTCCGCTCATCCCGAGCAGCACCGACCATTTGCCCTCGTTCATGACGCCCTCGGCCGCCAGCGTCATCTCTTCGCAATGGTCGAGAATCGGCAGATTGAACGACTTGGCGTACTCGACCACGTGGCGCATCAGCGAGTGGTTCTGGATGCAGCGGCCGTCGTCGCTCAAGGCGACCACGCCCGCCGCCTTGAGCGAACCGATTCCGGCCATTTCGAGGCCTTCGTAATTCTTGGTCATGCAGCCGCAGGGCAGCACCCGGACCACGCCCTTCTGGGCGGCGGTCTGGCGAAGGAACTCGATCGCGCCGGCGTTGTCGGCCGGCGGGTTGGTGTTCGGCATCGCCACCACGCTGGTGAAACCGCCCGCGGCGGCCGCGGCCGTCCCGGTTGCGATGGTCTCGGCCATGTTGTTGCCCGGCTGGCGGAGGTGGACGTGAAGATCGATGAACCCCGGCGCAAGCACCTTGCCGCCGAGGTCGATCACCTGCGGATTGGCGATTTCGCCCGGCTCGACCAGAACGCCGTCGGCCACGCCGATATCCATGACTTCATCGATGCCGCGCGCCGGGTCGATCACCCGCGCACCCTTGAAAATATATTTGTTGCTGTTCATTTCTGCACACACCCCGCTACGAGGAAAAGCACCGCCATGCGGACCGCCAATCCGTTGGTTACCTGTTCGAGAATGACCGAGTTCGGGCCGTCGGCGACTTCGCTGGTCAGCTCGATGTCGCGGTTGATCGGGCCGGGATGCATGATGAGCGCATCCGGCTTCATCAGCTTCATCGTCTCGCGGTTGATCCCGAAGAAACGGGCGTATTCGCTCGTGCTCGGGAAGAACCCCGCCGCCTGCCGCTCGTGCTGGATGCGCAGCAAATTGACCACGTCGGCATCCTGCACCGCGTCCTTGAGGTTGTGGCAGACCTGCACCCCCGCCGATTCGAATTCACGCGGAACCAGCGTCGACGGACCGGCCAGCGTCACGTTCGCCCCCAGCTTGAGCAGCCCCCACATATTACTCCGGGCAACCCGGCTGTGAACGATGTCGCCGAGAATGGTCACGTTGAGCCCCTTGATCCGCCCCATCTTCTCGCGGATGGTGAAGAGGTCGAGCAGCGCCTGCGTCGGGTGGCTGTGCGCCCCGTCGCCCGCATTGATGACGCCGCACTTGAGGTGTTTGGCGATAAAGTCCTGCGCGCCCGGCGTACTGTGCCGCATCACCACCAGGTCGACCTGGAGCGCTTCGATGTTGCGGACCGTGTCAAGCAGCGTCTCGCCCTTTTTGAGGCTGCTCGCCTGCGCCTGCATGTTGATGATGTCCGCCGAAAGCCGCTGTTCGGCAAGCTCGAACGAAACCCGGGTCCGCGTGCTCGGCTCCACGAAGAAGTTGACCACGGTCTTACCGCGAAGCGCGGGAACCTTCTTCACCTTGCGTTCGGAAACCTTCTTGAACTCTTCGGCGGTGTCGAGGAGAAAAGTGATCTCCTCGGCGCTCAGGTCATAGAGACTGAGCAGATCTTTTCTGGTCCATTCCATAGTGCGGCTCACTGTTCGGATTGATGTTGTTTCCATTCGACTTCGTAGATTCCGCTCCCGGCCGGATCGTCGCCGTCGAAGAGGACCGCGACTTTGTGGTTGGCGGGCGGATCGCATTCGAATCCGACATAGTCGGCGCGGATCGGGAATTCAGGGTCGCCGCGATCGACCAGCACGGCCAGCCGAATCACCCCCGGCCGCCCGTAATCGGTCAAAGCGTCAAGCGCGGCACGGATCGTCCGCCCCGTCGAAAGCACGTCGTCCACCAGAATCAACCGGGTGTCGTTGACGTCGAACGGAATCACCGTTTCACGGATCAGCGGCAACGCACTGCGCTGGCCGAAATCGTCGCGGTAAAGAGAAATGTCAAGCTTGGCCAACTGCGGACGACGTCCGCCAAGCCGCTCGATCGCGTCGCAGAGCCGCTCGGCAAGCGGAACCCCCTGCTGGTAAAGCCCGACCAGGGCGAATTCTTCATCACCGGCTTTGCGGCTGTCCTCAAGGATGGAACGCGCCATCTTCTCGACGGCCCCGTCCATCTCTTCCGCAGTGCGGAGGCGTTTTCTGAGCGTCATAATCACTCCGAGCAAGAATGGTGTTTCAAATTGATACAATATACCGCCGTCTTATCCTTTTCTCAAACCTTTGCAACAAAAATATCGCTATTTTCATCCTCCCTCTCTCATCTTCGTCGTGGGAATCGGAGGGGGCGTTTCGCTCCCCTCCGAACCTCCCCCGGACCGGCAGGATGCCTCACCCCAAAAAGTTGCCACCCTTCGGCCACGGGCCTCGGGTCCCGCCTGCGGCGGGCTTCGGGTACTTTTCGGGGGCCCCGCTCTCTAAAGAGATCGTGCCCGACTCTTCGAGTCGTGCTCGTCTCCGGCATTCCGTGCGGCTTCGCCGTACTCATGCCTGCGAGAAAGGTGTCTGCGCATTTGGTGCTCCGATCAAGACATTCGCAAGGTACGGCTGGAACGAGAATTTCGGACGGAATTACGGGAGCTCGTGGAATCCGGCGCCGCGCATGAAACTCTCCACGGTCAAATCGACCTATTCCCGCACACCAATTCGGGGAATTTCGCTCTGCTCGACGGCCACACCGAAATCCACCGCGGCGTCCGGGGGAACTGGAGCGGCACCTGGCGTTCCGAACTCAAGTGGTTCCCGAACTCATTGTAATCAAAAGGAAATTCAGCCGATGCTCCCCTTCAAGACGATCAAACCGGCGGCAGTGCTCTGCCTCGCCGCAATCACCCTCGCCGCCTTCGCCGGGTACAAAACCGGGGAGAATCTCGTCAAAAACGGCGGGTTCGAACTCGATTCCGACCGGGACGGGGTTCCCGACCAGTGGACCCGCAGCATCCAGATGCCGGGCGCAAAAGCCGAAGTCGTCCTCGAAAAAGACAAAGGCGGCAACTGCCTCAGGAGCGTGTTCCTCTCGCTGCAGTTCATGCTTCAGGCGCGGGTGTTTCAGGAACTGGAGGTCGTTCCCGGCAAGGTCTACGAGCTTTCGTTCCGCTACCGGACCGGGACGCAGGGCAATTTCAAGGGGGACATCCTGCTGACCGGGACCGGTCCGATTTACCGCAGCATTCAGCACGAACCGGTCGCCGGATGGACCCGGGCAAAACGGATTTTCACAGTTCCGACCTGCATGAAAGGCGATGCCGCCATCTACGTGCAGAACCGTTCGACCGTGCCGATCTGGTACGATGACGTCAAGTTGTGCGAAACGGACATCGACCCCAAAACGGTTCTCCGGTTCCAGCCCGAGATCGCGGTTCAGCCGGTCTCTTCGGACGATCAGCTCCTCATGCCGGGAGGGACGCAAAAGAACGCCGAATTCCTGATCCGGCTGAACCTCTCCGGCAATGACGCGGGGAACTACCGCACGGCCGCACGGCTGCTGACCGGCCGCGGCATCATCCCCTGCGTGATTTCCGGAGAACGGGCGATCGTCCCCCGCAGCGCGATTCCGGACGGAACCTCGACGCTGTCGGTCCAGCTCTTCGACCGCGCCGACGATATGCTGGTGGCTTCGACCCGGATCGAGATCGAGAAGATTCCGCCCGAAATGCTCAAGGGCGACCTCGACCTGCGCAAAGCCGCCGTCTTCCGCGACCGGGACGGGAAGCCGTTTTTCCCGATCGGAATGTACGGACTGCCGATGGCGGGCGACCGCAAGGCGTTCCGGGAGCTCCGCGAGGCCGGATTCAACACCGTTCACACATACAGTTTCGAAGGGGACACCGGCTTCACCAAACCCGCTCTTGCGAAGAAGTTTCGCGACATGGCGCAGGAGTCCGGCCTCAAAGCGCTCGGCGGGCTGCCCCGCTCGCTGACGGAGAAAAAAGGAGGCGAATCCGCGCTCGCCGAGTGGGTGAAACTGCTGGAATCGCATCCCGCCGTGCTCTTCTATTACGCCGACGAGATGTACTGCATGCGGCACACGCCGGTCGCCGTGTTCGAGTCCACTTACAGCGTTCTCAGGAAGAACGATCCGAACCGGAAATTCATCCCCTACGACACGCCGGAAGGCAAGCTGGCTCCTTATCTGGACGGAATCATGCTCGCCGTCAACAGCGCCAACACCGCCAAGCTGATCCGCCTGCGGCTCGGGGAAGAAAAACCGGTCGTCTCGGTGTTCGGCCAGGGCGATTACAATGCAGGCAAAGCGCCCACGCTTGAGGAGATGCGCTGCAACGTGTTCATGCCGGTAATCTTAGGAGCCAGCGGCGTCTTCTACTGGTGGTACCCGACCTTGAAATGGAACAACAAGGAGAAGGAGCTGCTGGCGGAGAATCTCTATTCGGCCACCAAGGAGCTGGCAAAGATCGCCCCGGCGCTGGTCTCCGGCGAACCCGCTCCGGAGTGGGCGAAAACCGTCGCCGTCACTGGCGGGGTGCAATACTGCACCGGTACGCAGGGCGGGGTCACCATTCTCATCGCCGGGGTGGACCAGAATGCGAAAGCAGGAACGCTGGAATTCCGCCTCCCCGCCGGGCTCCGCGTGGAAACGCCGTGAGGAACCGCCCCGGCCGGAGAGAACGACATGTTCCGCCTCCCGCTGGCTCCGGGGGAAATCCGCATTGTCATTGTAAAATAAAGCCTCGGGCCGAGACGGGAGAAAGCGGATGCACAGATGACGGCGACAAGGAGTTGCCTGACAAGCCGCATTACCTCTCGGGGGCGGGTGGAAGGTGACTGCCGCGGCGGAACTGCTCCGGGGTTTCGCCGATGTTGCGGCGGATAAAGCGGCAGAAATAACTCACCTCGGGGATTCCCGAACGCGCCGCCACCTCCGCCAGCGGCAGCCGCGTCTCCAGAAGCAGCGAGAGCGCGTGCTGGAGCCGCAGGTTCGCCAGGTACTCCGACGGCGCGAGCTCCATCTTCTCCCGGAAACGCCGCCGCAAGGTCGAACGGCTGATGCCGAGCTCGTCGGCGATCGCGTTGACGTTGAGGTCGGGGTCGGAAAAGTTTTCGCGGCAGAGCCGGATGGTCTCCGCGACGGTCTTCGCCTCGCGCGAGCCGTCGCCCGCCTCCCCTCCCCCGACGCGGGCGAGAATCGCCGCAATCACCGAAATCATCTCGCGCCAGCAGAACGGCGTCATCTCCTGCATTAAGAGCCCGAACCGGATGAAGAGGTCGTGCGGGCAGCTCCCCGACGGCGTGCAGCGCCGCGAAAATCCGTAGCCGCGCATGAACTCCCCGGCGAGCGGACCGTCGAAGGCGATCCAGCGGTATTCCCACACCTCCGAGCGCGCCGCGTGGTCGTGCGCTTCGAACGGAAGGTGGTAGAACACATCGCCGGGACGCACCGGAATCTCTTCCCCGTCGAGCCGGAACATCCCCTCCCCCCGGATCGTCCAGAACAGCTGTGCAAACGGCTTCTCTCCCGCCGGAACATACTCCGTCACCCCGCCGCGGACCTTGAAGTGCCCCACCGAGCGCGGGTAGACCGGCAGCGCCAGGTTCGGCAGCAACTGCGGATTCGGCCGGTGAACCACCAGCACGTCCGCCTCCCGGTTGTCGATTTTCATATCTGCCCCAAAAATACCATGATTCAGCCCGGAATCCTATTTTATTTCCATCATAAATCATCTATACTATATCTTGAAAGATTCAAAAATACAATTTCCAGAGAGGATTATCATGTCAAAAATCGCATTGGTCGGAGCGGGCGGGGTGATCTTCGCCCAAAATTTTCTCAAAGACATTCTGATGGACCCGGAACTGCGGACGCATGAGGTGGCGCTGATGGACATCGACGCCGAACGGCTCTCCCACGCCGTCACCATCGCCGGGCTGATCGCCAAAAAAGTCGGGGTCGAATTCCACCCGAAATCGACCACCGATCTTCGCGAAGCGCTCACCGGCGCGGACTACGTCATCACCATTTTCCGCTCCGGAACGATCCGTCACCAGGAGCTGGAATATGAGATCCCGATGAAATACGGCGTCGACCAGGTGGTCTCCGACACGCTCGGACCGGGCGGAATCTTCCGCGGTTTGCGCACCCTCAAAGACCTCTTCGGAGTGCTCGATACCATGGAAGAGGTCTGCCCCGGCGCATATCTCCTCAACTACGTCAACCCGATGTCGATGAACACCATCGCGCTCTCGAAGCGGGCGAAGACGGTCAAAGTCGCCGGACTCTGCCACAGCGTCCAGCACACCTCGCGGCAGATCGCGGAGTGGACGAAGACTCCGTATGAGAAACTGCGTTTCCTCGCCGCCGGAATCAACCACATGGCCTTCTTCCTCAAACTCGAAGCGGACCGTGAGAACCTCTACCCGAAACTCCGCGCCTGTCTCGACCGGCCGGAAATTTACAAGAAGGAGAAGGTCCGCTTCGAACTCTTCCGTCACTTCGGCTACTTCCCGACCGAAAGCAGCGGCCACAACAGCGAGTACGTCCCCTACTTTCGCAAGCGTCAGGATTTGATCGACCGCTTCTGCAGCAACGACTTCCAGAACATCGACAAAGAAAGCGGGATCGACTGGAATTCGATGGGCGCGGGCGTCTCCGGCGCGTCGGTCGCCATCTGCAAGGGGCTGCAGGTCCGCAATGCGAAGGAGCTGGCCGGGTATCTCGACGGCAGCCGCGAAATTGAACTCTCCGCCAGCGTCGAATACGGCGTTCAGGTCATCGCGGCGATCGAGAAAAACAAACCGCTCGCCGCCAACCTCAACGTGATGAACCGGGGGTTGATTGCCACGCTGCCGCCGGAGTGTTGCGTCGAAGTGCCCTGTCTGGTGGACGGCGGCGGCATCGTTCCGGGCCGCATCGAACACTTCCCGGAACAGCTCGCCGCCATCGACCGCGGCATGATCAACGCCCAGATCCTCGGCGCAGAGGGCGCTTTGACCGGCGACCGCCGCGCGATTTTCCACGCGATCGCCGCCGACCCGAACACCGCGAGCAAACTCGGACTCGATGAGATCCAGTCGATGACCGACGAACTCTTCGCCGCGCTCGCCGACCAGATCGACCCGCGCTTCTCGCGGTAGGCCGCCGCCCCGGTTACCGCTTTTCGCGGAGGATGCGCGCGGCGGCGACCATGTTCCGCAGCGACGGCATCACCTCCGCCCAGCAGCGGGTTTTGAGGCCGCAGTCGGGGTTGACCCAGAGCCGTTCCTCCGGAATGTAGCGGCAGGCGGCCTCCAGCAGCTTCGTCATCTCCTCCACCGGGGGGATGCGCGGGCTGTGGATGTCGTACACGCCGGGGCCGATCTCGTTCGGGTACTCGAAGTCGCGGAACGCTTCGAGGATCTCCATCCGGCTGCGGCTCGATTCGATGCTGATCACATCGGCGTCCATGTCGGCGATCGCCCGGATGATCCGGTTGAACTCGCTGTAGCACATGTGGGTGTGAATCTGCGTCGAATCCTCCACCGCCGAGGTCGCCAGCCGGAAACTCTCCGCCGCCCAGCGCAGGTAGTCGGCGTGGTCGCGCTCCTTGACCGGCATCCCTTCGCTGAAAGCCGCCTCGTCGATCTGGATGATGCGGGTTCCGGCCTGTTCGAGGTCGTGCACCTCGTCGAGAATCGCCAGCGCAATCTGCCGGCACACCGTCGAACGCGGCACGTCGTCGCGCACGAAACTCCAGCAGAGAATGGTCACCGGCCCGGTCAGCATCCCCTTCACCGGCTTCGCCGTGAGCGACTGCGCGTATCTGATCCACTCGACGGTCATCGGCGCGGGCCGCGAAACGTCGCCGTAGATCACCGGCGGCTTCACGCAGCGGCTGCCGTAGCTCTGCACCCAGCCTTTTTCGGTAAAGCAGAACCCCTTGAGCTGCTGGCCGAAGTATTCGACCATGTCGCTGCGCTCGGGTTCGCCGTGGACGAGGACGTCGAGGCCGAGCTGTTCCTGCGTCCTCACCACGTCGGCGATCTCCCTGCGCATGAAGATATTGTATTTCTCCCGGCTTGTTTCGCCGCGTTTGAGCAGCCGGCGCATGTTACGAATTCCGGCGGTCTGCGGGAACGAGCCGATGGTGGTGGTCGGGAACGGCGGCAGTTTCAGCCACTCGCCCTGCGCCTTGCGGCGTTCCGGATACGGGCTCTTGCGGCGGCACATCGCCCCGGTCACGGCTTGCAGGCGGTCGACTGTCCGGTTGTCGTGAATCCGGGGGCTGTTCCGGCGGTCGGACGCCGCTTTCCGGTTGGCGGCAAGTTCGGCGTCGCGCGGAATTCCGGCGAGCAGGTCGCCGAGGACGGAGATTTCCCCGCATTTCTGCACCGCGAACGCCAGCCAGCCGGAGAGTTCGGGGTCGAGGTTCGGCTCGTCGGCGAGATCGACCGGGACATGCAGCAGCGAACAGCTCGACGCGACCATCATGCGGTCGCGGCCGACTTTCTCCTCGATCTTCCGCAATGTGGCGAGCGAACGGTCGAAGTCGTTGCGCCAGATGTTGCGGCCTTCTACGATTCCGGCGGAGAACGTCATCGATTCGGGGAAGCGCGCCAGCACTTCGTCGAGATTCGCCCCGCCTCTTGCCAGGTCGAGGTGGAGCCCGGCGCAGCCGGATTCCAGCGCGAGGTCGAGGTGATCGTCCACCGTATCAAAGTAGGCGGCCAGCAGGAGTTTGGCCTTGCCCGCCGCCGCGTTGAGGCGGCCATACGCGGACCGGAACGCCCGGCGTCCGGGTTCCGGCAGGTCGGCGGCGAGGATCGGCTCGTCAAGCTCGATCCATTCGCACAATTCGGCGAGTTCTCCGATGATTTCGGCGTAGGCTTCGACCAACGCGTCGAGCTTCTTCCAGCGGTCGAACCCGTCGATGCCCTTGGCCAGCGCGAGAAAGGTGAACGGACCGATCAGCGTCGGTTTCGGGTTGAACCCGAGGGCGGCGGCCTCGCGCGCCCGGTCGATCAACGCACGCCAGGTGAGTTTCGGGGCGAAGTCTTCCGCGATTTCCGGAACGATGTAGTGATAGTTGGTGTTGAACCACTTGGTCATCTCCATGGCGGGAATTCCGGCCGTGCCGCGCGCCATGGCGAAATAGGTCTCCGACGCTGCCGGCGGCAGGGTGCGGAACCGCTTCGGCGCCGCGCCGAGCGTGACGACGATATCGAGCATGTTGTCGTAGCGGGAGAAATCGCCGACGGCGACGAAGTCGAGTCCGCTTCGTTTCTGGATTTCCCAGTTGGCTCTGCGGATGGTTGCGCAACGCGCGTCGAGCCCGGCGGCGCCGAGTTCGCCTTTCCAGAAGGCTTCGAGAGCAAATTTCAGCTCCCGTCCGGCCCCGATTCGCGGGAAGCCGAGGATGTGTTTCTTCATTCCGCCGCTCCTTTCAGTTACGAATGAATGGAGCACAACAGCCCGAAATTTTGAGCATACGCAAAAATACGGCCGTGCGCCCGGAATCAGTCGCATTGCCCGACATTTCTCCGCATCGCCCGTCTGAGAGCCTATCAACTAAGCTCTAAATCGCGAGACAGCCATGCCCTGCTTTGCTGCGGCGTCTTCTGGCTTCCGACCCGTTCTCTGCCGGACCCTTCCCGTTTTCACAGTGGTTCCGGCCGGTATTCGTCGGTTACAGCAGCGCGTCTGCGACGGATTTGCACCGTACTTCCGTTTCGCAGCAAGGTTTTATCTTACTATAACACGCATTGCGACGTTTTCAACTCTTCCCGGCGACCCGGTGCGCCGACCGGGCAGGAAGAGGCTTTTTTTGCGATTTCTTTTCTCCGCCTCTTGACATTTCAGACAAAGTCGGTCATAATAAAGCTAAACGTTTAGATTATCAGGAACCAAGCGGAAAAAACGACGATGAAACGAGTGGTTTTAAAAGATGTCGCCGAGGCGGCGGGAGTCTCGATCTACACGGTTTCGGCCGCGTTGACGGGGCGGGGCAAGGTGGCCCCGGCGCGAAAGAAGGCGATCCGGGAGATTGCCGACCGGATGGGCTATCAGCCAAACCTGGCCGGACGCATCCTGCAGGGACGGGGAAACCGGGACATGGGGCTGCTGATCCTCGAAACCGCCGACATGATCCGCCGCCACGTCGGATTCTCCGACCTCAACCTCTGTTTCATGCGGGAGTGTCATGAACTCGGCATCCGCTGTCACACCGAATGGTTCGACCCCAAGGCGAATCCGGACACGGTGCCCGGACTGCTTCAGGACGGACTCGTCGGCGGCGTCATCGTCGCCGGCGAAGCCTACGGCGCGGTGAACGGCTACTTCGGGCGCGAAAACGCCATTCCGCATGTGACCGTCGAATGCGACGGACCGTTTTCGGTTCATTTCGACACCGTCGAATCACTGCGCAAAGCGGTCGGCTGCCTGCACGACGCCGGACACCGCCGCATCGCCCTGCTGAACGGGCCGGAAGCGTTTTCCACTTACCGCGCAGCGCGAACCGGCTACTTCTCCGCCATGCGGGAGCACGGCCTCGAAGCCGGGCCGGAACTCTACTGGTCGCCCAACTCCCCCAATTGCGACCTCGTCTCCCGGGTCAACCGCGGAATGGCCGCGCTGTTCGACCGCCCCGGAGAAAAACCGACCGGCCTCATCGCCGCGGGCGGTCTCCTCGCCAAAAGCGTCACCACCTGGCTGCTGCTCCGCGGCTACCGGGTGCCCGAGACGGTCAGTCTGGTCTGCTTCGGAACGGCGGACTGGGAAGCGATCAACTTCATCCCCGCACTGACCGCCGTCGAATACGATTATCAGGCCGCCGCCCCCGCCGCCGTCCGGCTGCTTCAGGAGGTCATGGAGGGAAAAGCCGGGAACGCCCGGCAGGTCAAAATCATGGAGAAACTCACTTTGCGCGATTCCGTCGCCATCTGTCATCCTCAACCCTAAGGGAGATCGAAATATGAAACGCTCATTTACTCTGATCGAATTGCTTGTCGTGATTGCTATCATCGCCATTCTCGCCTCGATGCTGCTGCCCGCGCTCAGCCAGGCGCGCGAATCGGCCCGCGCGGCGACCTGCATGAACAACCTGAAACAGATTCAGTCCTTCGCGCTTCAGTACGCGAGTTCGAATCAGGACTTCTTCCCGGATGCGCTTCGGCCCGGGAACTGGAGCTGCAACAAGACGAAATGGAACAATCCCCTGGACAGCAAAACGTTCCTTCAGGAGGCGCTCGCCCCCTCCGATATACCCTTCAAGCTGTTGAGGTGCCCCTCGTTTTCCTGGGACGGTGTAATGTGGTACACCAACTATGCGATGAACCTCCGGATCACCCCCTACAAGACCTGGAGCCGGGCCGGCCAGCTGAAAATCGGCAAAATCAGTTCCCCCAGCAAATGCAGCACCTTCACGGAACAGCAGCAGCAGGTCAACACCAACGGCTCGATCGTCGCGATGCAGGAAGCGGACGCCGAAACCTGGCGGCGATACAGCCACGGCGGGAAGATGAACGTCTCCTACCTCGACGGCCATGTCGTCCGCTATCCGGGGAAACTGCCGACCGCGCCGCTCGACGCCGAAGGCAACCTCTTCTGGTACGGCAATCTCCAGGGCACCTACGTCTACTGAACACGGGAATCCGGCAGCATGAAACACGCGATCCTTCTCCTTTCGCTCCTTCTTCCCGGCCCGGCCCTGCTCTGCGGAATCGACCTCTCGCAGAGCAAGGCGGCGTTCGCCCACTACACGGCGTGGCATGTCCCCGAAAACGCCTCACATGTGGTCAGCCGCTATTACAACTATCCGCTCCACCGCGCATCGGGTTCGGCGGAAGAGGACCGCAAGGCCGAAATCCGGCAGGCGATGGCGCAGGGGATCGACGGCTTCTTCGTCGACGTCGTTTTCCACGAGGGGCAGCCCGCCCATTACGTCGACAACATCGCCTCGCTGCTGAAGGCGGCGGAGGGGACACCATTCACCGTCGGCCCCTGCCTCGACCGCAAAACCTCCATCGACCATCAGGTCTCGGAACTCAAAACGCTGCTCGACAACTGCGCAAAACACCCCAATTTTCCGCACTGGGGGAACCGCCCGGTGCTGGTCACCTACACCTGTCTCCAGTGGACGCCGGACGAGTGGCGCGAAATCCGCCGCCGGTTGAAGGAAGCGGGTTACGACATCTTCCTCGTCGGGAATTTCCGGTTCAATTTCGACCAGATCGACTTCGAGAAACTCAAGACCTACCGCGGCGTCTTCGACATGGCCTACAGCTTCGCCGAGGCCGGGCTGAACGGGGTTCCGAGCGGAAAGAGCATCGCCGAACTGCGCGACTTCTCCGAGGCAAACGGCATGAAGTGGATGGCTCCGATGTGGCCCGGCTACTACGGCGGCTGGATGGCGCGCAACGACTTCTATCAGCCGTTCTTCGGGTTCGACCAGCTCCACGACAATTTCCTCGCCGTCGATCCGGCCCGCGACCGCTGGATGCACTTCACCACCTGGAACGACCACGACGAAAGCAGCCTGCTGCCGATGGCCTTCACCTGGGGGAATGCGGAAATCACCAGAGCGTACACCGACGCCTTCAAGGGCGTGAAACCAACCGGCAAAGAGCCGTCGGTACTCTTTTCCTACCACCGCGAAACCCTCCCCGGCACATTGCTGCGGATCGAGGCGCTCACCCTCCCCGTCGCGCTTGACGGCAAAGCGGCGGTGAGCGGGCGGCTGCTCGACGCCGCGGGAAAACCGGTGTGCGACCTGCCCGAAAAACAGCTCCAACTCGATACGTTCGACCGCGCCGAATGGTTCATCCCGACCGCCGGGCTTGCCGCCTCGCCGCTGCTGATCCCCGAATTCACCGTGAAAACCGCCCGGGAAACGGAGACGCGGGAGCTCCCGGCCATCGTATTCTCTTCGAGCTGGCTCCAGAACGCGGTGACGGTCAAAGTGCCGTTCCGCGATATGCTGAACTTCCCGAACACGTTCGATGTCAGCGAGGAAGGGAATCTGCTCTCCGCCAAAATCACCTTCGACGCGCCGGAAGCGCTCGAAGAGGCGGTGCTCTGGCGGAACGACCGCCCGATCGCCGCCTTCCGCCCGGAGGAGTCGGGGAAGAAGCGGCTGGATCTGGCCATCTCCCCCGAACGCGGCGACTACACGCTCCGCATCCGGAACGGAGAGATCCGGAAAGCGGTGCGCCGGTTCACCGACGCAAACGATCCGACGTTCCAAATCGGCAAAGACGCGCTCCGCGCCGCCGCCAACCGCCCGTGGAGCGATGCGGGAATCCGCGCCGACGCCGAACCCGGCGCAGTCGTCGAACTCGAAACCGGCACCGCAAAACTGGCGGTTCCGCTCGCCGAACTGCTGGAGCGCGAAAGCATCAAACTCGGCGGCCTTACGCTGTCGCTCGCCGCAACCGACCCGGTGTTCCGCAACGAGCCGCCGCTCGACCTGCGCAAAGGCGAACTCGGTCTCGCCCTGTGGACGCGAAAAGCGCGCCCCGGCGATTGGTTCCAGGTCCGCTACACGACGCGCGACGGCAACGTCGGTTGGTCCCGCCCGCTCTATCCCTTCGCCGGAACGGTGCGGTATCCGCTCGCCGTACTCGAAACCCAAATCGACCTCGACCGGAGCTCCGGCGCATCGGGGATGCCGGGGCGCGAGAACGCATTGAGCGGCAAGCGTCCGGCGGTCACGCCGACGGTTCGAACCGTCGCGATCCATCCGGCAACAATCCACGAGGGACGCTGGCGGTTCGAGGGGAACGGCAAAGACGAACTCGGCAACATGCCGGTCGATTGCGACCGTTTTCTCTCGTCCGGCGGCATCAACAACAGCGGCGGTCTCAAATTCGACGGCAAGGCCGGACTCAAGATGCGGATGCGCACCTGGCCGATCGGCAGCGCCACCATCGAATTTATGGTGAATCCGGAACCTTCGAAGAGCGAACGCCCGCAGCTTCTGGCCGGGCGGACCGGCTGGTCGTCCGGCCTCTCCATCGCGCTCCGTCCGGACGGGCGGATCGAAGTCCTGCGCGACGCCGGGAAGCATGATCCGGCGGTGACGCTGACCGGAAAAACCGCGCTGCCCGCCGGAAAATGGACGCGCGTCCGGGTCACCTTCAACGAGAAAACCCTGAAACTCTTCATCGACGGCGTCCTCGACGCGGAAACCGCCGCCCCGCTGATGCGCTCCTACGGCAATTCGAGCTGGTATCTCGGCGGCGGCCTCGACAAATTCGACAACTTCACGGGCAGAATCGACGACGTGACGGTGCTCGGAATCGCCGCGGAACCGGGGGCATCCGCCTTCCCGGAACTCACCGAAGCCAAAGCGCTTCCGCCGCTTGAAGCGACTTCGAAGAAGAAACCCGCGCCGAAGGCGGCCGTGCTGCCGAAGCTGGAGGAAATCCGCACGCTCTCCGGCTGGAAAACGACTGAAGGCAAGGTGACGGAGACCGCCGATTCCCTCGTCTTCGAACTCGGCTCCGGCTCGCGCCGCGCGCTGACCGAGCTGCCGGACTTCACCCTGGCCGACGGTCAGGCGGTGGCGGTCACGCTCAAGCGTTACGACGCCGCCGCGCCGGAAGGATGGCAGGCGGTGCAGGTCCAGCTGGTCAACGCCAAAGGGCACACCGCCGGGTTCAACCTCACCGCGCCGGACAATCTGTCGGTGGTGACCAACCTGCCGAAACGGGACATCCGGCGCGGAACGGTGCCGCTGCGGACTCCCGCCGAGCTGGTCCTCTTAAAAGAGAAGGGCGAACTGCGCTTCTACCTCGACGGCAAGGAGCTCTTCCGCTGCCCGGACGATGCGGAGTATCCGTTCATCCGCTTCCGCTTCAACCCGATCTTCCAGACGGAGAAGGACAAGGCGACGATCGAGTTTTCACTCCCGCGTCTCCTCCGCCGCATCGACTGAGCGGGGCTTGCGTTTAAGCAGCGTGCCGCAGGCGAGAACGCCTCCGGCCGCCGCGGCCAGATAGAGGCCGAGCAGCCCCCCGGCGACGGCGCGGGGAATGGCGATCCCCCGGTTGTAATCGGCCCGCGTTCCATGGTAATTCGTTTCCGGCGTAGCCATAGCTTGCTGCACCAGCGCGGACCTTCTCCACCCTTCGTAATCGTAGCCGCGGGAAACGGTAAACCCGACGCCGATTGCGATTCCCACCGCAAGAAATACGCAATAGAGCACAAACCGGCGGCTGCGGTCCATCAGCCACGCCGTCAGGGCGACGAAGCCGCCGCTCAGAAGCGCCATCGAAAGAATCGTGAAAAGCGGGTACTGATATTCCGGCCTGATCCCGAACAGCGCCAATCCCATGAACGGCAGATATCCGACCAGCGTCCCCATTGCCAGCCCGCGGCATTCGAAGCCGGGCATGAAGAAGAGAAGAATCACGCCGGGCAGCCACAGCCCGCCATACACGATCCGGTTTCTGTACATCGTTCGCCTCCTTTGTCCCATTGTGTCAAATCTATCACCACCCGGAGAAGAAGCAAGCGAATTCCGCAAAATGGTCGAAAAATTCATGATTTTTCACGATCCCGTCTTGACAAATCCGGAAAGATCGGTCATAATATAAACTGTAAACTGTTTTTAGTTTTCATTATAATTCGGAAAGGAATTCGTTATGGCCGGGGCGAGAACGGAATTGGCGAAACAGACGGTGGTCCGCTACATTCGGGAGGGCGGGCTGAAATCGGGCGACCGCCTCCCCGCGCAGGAGGAGTTGCGCAAGGAGCTCGGCTTCGGCAGCGCAACGATCGCGGCGGCGCTCCACGAACTCCGGGCGGACCGGGTGATCGAAGTTCGCGACAAGATCGGCGTCTTCGTGGTCAACCCCGACGCCGACGGCCATGCCGGGCGCGAAATCGGGCTGGCAATCAACGCGCTTGAAGTGAGCGCCTTCCGCAGCAGCCTGGCCAACCTGATTCAAATCCGGCTGGCGGAACGCGGCTGGCGGGCAATCCCGTTTTTCTGCATGGAACCGACGCTGAGCGGGAAGCTGGAACTCTCCGCCTTCCCGGGACTGCGCCGGACGATTGAGCAGAAGGGAATCGAGGCGCTGGTGACGCTGGGGGATTTCTCGGAGTCCTCGCTCAAATTCTTCCGTACGAAGAAACTTCCGGTGGTCTTCGTCGGTTCTCTCGAAACCGATTCGGCGCGGGTAGTGATCGACATGCCGGGCTTCCTGCACGCGGCGATGGCCGAGCTGCGAAAAGGAGGCTGCCGCCATCCGGGAATCCTGATTTCCGAAGCGCTGAAACCGCGGCTGGCCCCGGAATTCGCGGCGGCGGGGGGCGCGCCGGAACTGCTGTTCACCGGCAATTACGTCGCCGACGGCGCAGCGGCGGCGCGGCTGATTCAGGCACTCCCGGAAACGGCGCGTCCCGACGGCATGGTGATTTTTGACGACACGCTGGCGAGCAGCTTCGCCGCCGAACTCTACCGGCAACGGGCAAAGCAACGCCCCCGGCTGGCGATCCTGCGTAACCGCCAGAATCCGATGGACTTCGCCGACGACAATCCGCTCCTCTTCGAAGTCGATCTCAACAACCTCGCCGACATGGCGGCAAAACTGCTCCAACAGGAATTCAACGGCAATCCGGCCACAGGTGAACTTAAATACACCCCAAAAACAAGATAGGAACCCGTAAAAATGAAAAAGAGATTCACCCTGATCGAATTACTGGTGGTGATCGCAATTATTGCGATTCTCGCTTCAATGCTCCTCCCCGCCCTGAATAAAGCCCGCGAGAAATCGAAGGACATTTCATGCAAAAGCAATCTCAAACAAATCGAGCAGGCCTGTGCAATGTATCCGAGTGATTATTCGGAATGGCTGGTGGGCTCCCATCTCTACTATCAGGGAGCCATCAAGAATTGGTCGCACCTGATCAAGGAGAAGTACATCGGCAGCTGGAAACCTTTCCTGTGTCCCAGCGATCCGCAATGTTACATCAAAGCGGAAGCGGATCAGGGAAGCCAGCACAGCGCGATCGGTTATGGAATCAATTATTTTACGTTCGGCTGGACGCCGTATGATACCGAAAGACGTTCCATCAACCTGGGCATGCTCTCAAGAATACGCCGGGGACCGCTCGTACATTTAGGTGACACATCGCCGACAGCGGGCGCAAGCATGCAGGTGACTCATCCGAGGCTTTTCGGCGACCCTTCGGCAAATGCGAATATGCCTTATGCACGTCACGCCAACAGGGTAAATTTCTCATTCAGTGATGGACATGTCGAAGGAAAAAGCAGACTGGAGATTTATACGGATTATCTCTCCTTCTGCCGCCCAGTCCAGTCGGGAGGATACTATAAATGGAAATATGATTCCTTCTAAAACCCGGAGTCTCACTTTACCCCGATCATATTGCAACACAAGCGGCCGACTCCACGGGAAGTCATAATGCCAAAAGGATTTTTTAATATGACAGTGCTCCGAATCCGCATATTTTCAGTCGCCACGCTGATCGCAGTCGTCGGCATCCGGCTGTTCGCCGGAGAAGTGCATTTTGAACAAGGAAAAAGCCCTTCAAGCACAGGCAATATTGGCTTCTGGAGCGACAAACCGGGAGCAAAAATCGAACATACCCGGGACAGCGGCGGAAATGCTGTAAGCATTCTCAGCGGCGGTGATGATAAACACCATCTCACCCCGATGATCAATCTGAAACCGATTACGATAAGCGGCAATACCGTGCTGGAATTCCGCATGAAGTGTCCGGTCGGCGGAATTTATAAACTGAATCTGACCAACGGCACTGAAAATGCCTGGTATCATCTGCGTTTCACGGCCGGCGCGAATGAATGGGTGCACTTCCGCCAATACATTGCCGGGGCTTCGCCGGGGCGTCGCCTGTCCAAAGAACGCATTATTCAGGACGGTTTTCTCGGTGATCCGTTGATTCGGGTTCAGATTGACGCCAAGGGTGACACCGTCCAGATCAAGGATATCAAGATTTATGAAAGCGGCACTGTGCTGCCCGAACTGCCCGAGGTCAAACCGCTGGCCCGGGACGGCTATCAATTGCGGGAATATCCGCGGTATGATCGCGAAGGTCTGTTCCCTTTCGGCGTGATCTCCACAGTAAATGCCAATATCAAAACCGGCGAACAATTTGGACAGAGCGGAGAAGAGCGTCGAGAACTCGATGCATTGACCTGCCGCCGTTTGAATTTCAATACCTATTGCAATTTCATGGATGAATCCCTGGATGTCGCCGGACGGCTTAAACTCATGGAGAAATACGATCTTTATCTCATTGAAACCGCTTCAGCCTATCTGGATTATCTGAATGCCGGCGACCGTCTGACCAAGCTTGTGGCGGAATATGACAAGTCTCCGCGGCTGATTTGCTGGTATGGCCGGGATGAACCTCAAAATCTGGAACGCTATCTCGACTGGAAACTCATGGTTAACCAACATTCTCCGGATATTCCGTTTGCCAGCGCTCTGGATAATCCCTATAAAATTAAACTGCTCGCGCCGTTGATGGAAATCACCATGCCAGACGTTTATCCGCTGGGCACTGGAAATACAGATAAGGCGGCACTCGATATCATCACGAAAACCGGCGCCCAGATCAACTTGTCGCGACAACTCGGCGGGCACGGCAAAGTCTGGAGCATCAATCAGGCTTACAGCCTGCGTCGTCACTTTGATGACAATCACTGGTTCCTTCTGCGTTATCCGAGTCCGGCGGAGATTCGATTCGATTTCTTCAACTCGCTGACCGCCGGCGCCGAAGGCGTGATCTACTTCATCTTAAATGACGAAGCCCCTTTCCTGGATGGCAAAACGAGGTGGGAAGAGTTCGATAAAACGCTGCTTGACCCGTGGTACAACCCCAATTCCACCACGGAAGAACTGGCGCGCCTCGGCACTGAAGCCGTACCGGCAGCGGCGTTTGTGATGGGCGCCGAAGATATTGTCCCCTATCAATACAACCCCGAAAGTAAAACCGTCAACCGCGTCAGCCGCAACGCATATGGCCGATATCATTTTGTTGCAAACGCCGATTTGAATCATTTCAAAACGATTGACGTTGCCTTGAAACTCGAACCGGGAGAAGAGTGTGTCGAGCTTATTTCCGGAACCCGCCCCAGCCATGGAAAGTATACTCTCACTCCGGGTTACGGCGCCGTTTTCATGGTCGGAAAACCGGAAAAAACCAGGCTGATTCTTGATAAAATCGCTTCCCGCAAACTCTCCGCCGCACTGGCTCTCGCGGAAATTGAAAACAGAATTCTGCGTCAGGCCGGACAAGCTCCTCTCGGACTGGACAGCGCCGCCATTCGCAATGCGCTTGAACGCGAGGACTGGGAAACCGCACGCAGACAACTGAATGAATTCAACCGGAACCTTTCCGCCGTCAACAACGGCAGCTCCGAATATGCGCAGACCGGGCTGGCGTTGCGGCAAATCCGTCAATCATTCGGCAAGCTTTACGATGCGCTGGTCACCCCGGAACAGATCGAAAACTATGACGGCAAGGAAGATGCGGCCTATGAAAAGCTGTTCGACCGGATTCGCAGTCTGAGCCGGGAATATTTCACTCAGTTGCGCCAATGGCGGAATACAGGTAAATGCGATCTTGAACAGCTTGAGAAGCTGCGCCGTGAAGTCACCACACTGAAGTTGCCCGCAACGGGTATGAGTGCAACCGGAAATTGAGCCCGGATCGTTCTGAGGCCGGGCAATCCGCTCCATGCAGACGTTTCCACCTTTTCCATTGTCCGGGCAAATAATGAACCGTATGTAGTCAAGGCGCCATCGCCGCTTTTTTGCGGAATCGAACGAAGATAAGTTGACAAACGGGGTTTGCGGCGGTATTGTTTTTGAGCTTCCGAACCAAAACAAACTCCGGACCGGAAAGAAATCATGAACATCAATGAGCTGCGTTCTTTCGCCTACGTTTCCGACGAATCCATCGACGGAGAAATCAAAGCCGTCTGCCTGAACTTCCCCGGCCTCGGCGGCATGGAGATGAAATCCGCGCTCGACCCCGCCGACGTCAAGCTCGCCCATCGCGGCATGCTCTTCGTCTACCCCTTCGTTAACCCGTGGAACTGGATGAATCAACCCACCGTCGAATTCGCCGACGAGGTGATGTCCGCGGTGAAAACCAAATTCTCCATCGCCGACGACTGCCCGCTCATCCTCCGCGGCGGCAGCATGGGCGGCTATTCGGTGCTCACCTACGCGATGTTCTCCCGCTACCGGGTCGACGGAATTTTCGCCCTCTGCCCGGTGACCGACCTCTATTTCCACTTCTCCGAACGCCCCGACCTGCCGCGGACCATCCACAGCGCCATGGGCGATTACGGCGATATCTCCGAACTCCTCCGCCAGCGCAGCCCCAATCACCACCCGGAGAAACTTCCGGCGGCGTGCCGTTACCTCATCATCCACGGCTGTCAGGACGACCGGGTGAACAAAGCGGCGCACTCCGACACACTGGTTCCCCTGATGCGGCAGCGGAATTTGGACGTCACCTACATCGAAGACCCGACGATGAGGCATTGCGGCCCCATGAACTACGCCTCCGTCACCGCCATCGAACGCTTCCTCGACAGTTTTCTGCCCACCGCGCAGTAGATCAATCAACGCGATCGAGTAGTTCCTGCACCGCGTTCTCCGCGAAGACGAACGCGGCGTAATAAAACCGGGAATAATCGAAGTGCCGGAGCATCTCCTCGATCTCCGGCAGCCGCGCGGCGATGAGGGCGTCGTCGCCGGACATCAGCGTGATCCACGCCGCCGGGAAGGCCCGGAGCGCGGTGCGTTTGTCACGATTGACGCCGGGACAGACCCGGTGCCAGACTTCCAACTCCGCAAAGGCGACTTTCTCCGCGTCATGGCAGCAGCTCTGCGGAGTCCAGGCGGTCAGCATGCGCCTCCAGTCCGGAGTGAAAACATCGTCCTCGCCCGAATCCCATTCCCGGTAGAACCGGATGTCGTCGGACGCCAATTTTCCGGTCACTTTCAGCCAGTTGGCGAAAGCGGTGCGGAATTCCGGATCGGTTTCCGCCCGGAGCAGCTCCCGAACCGCGTACTGGGCGTGGCCGAGGAACCAGCCGTGGCCGGGCCGGAAATCGAGATACCCCTCTCCGATGATCCCGAGCCGGGTCTTGCCGTTGGCAAGGGGTTCGGTCAGCACCTGCCGGTACCAGCCGGCAGAATCGCCCAGCTCCTCCGACAGCTTCGCAACGAATGCCAGGTGGACCGAGGAGAGCCGCCCTTCCAGCCCGTCGATGTAGAGGAAACTGCCGCGCGTGAACCCGGCCCCTTCCCCCGGAATCGACCAGTTGGCCGCCCGCAGACCGGCGAGCAGCGCCCGCATCCGGTCCCGGCATTCGCGCTGTTCGCTCTCCGTCGGGATGTCCGTCTTCAAAAACTCGCGCAGGGCGATGAGCCAGGGAATCACCTGGTCGTTCGAGGAGGCGCGGGGATGGCATTTGCCGTCGGAACCGATTCCGCGGGCGATCATGCCGGGAACTCCGCAGACATCCTGAAGTTTGTAAAGCCCGGAGACCATGCCGCGAATCTCCCCGCGCCGCTCCTCCGACTTTTCCCGCCGGTACCGGTTGCACTGGCCGGTCAGGTAATCGGCGGTGAGAAAAGCGCAATCTTCAATGGGGGACCACCAGGCCATCGCATTCGGCTTGCATTCGGCGCACTCCTCCGGCATCGGCAAATCGACTTCGCCATTCGGCCCGGCATAATCGTAAATCAGATGGTCCGGACTCATGAACCGGGTCCGGATCAGGCGGTGAATCTCTCCGGCGATTCCGGTCAGGGAGCTCGTCACTTCGCTTGAATGCATAAGATTACTTCTCGCGTGTAATAAGATAATCCATCAATTCCAACAGGCATTTGCGGTAGACGTTCGCGGGGAACTCCTTCAGAATCGCCTTGGCGCGGTCGGCCAATTCCGCCTCTTCCGCCTCGATCGCCGCCGCCGCGCCGCAGTCGGTCATGATCTTGCGCACGGCGTCCAGGTCGTGATGCGTGTACTCCCGGTGGCCGAGCAGCCGGAGCAGCCGCTGGCGTTCGTGGGCCGAAGCCATCCGCAGCGCCGTCAAAAGGAGGATCGTCGCCTTGCCTTCGCGCAGATCCCCGCCGATCGCCTTGCCCAGCTGTTCGACCTTCCCGAAGATGCCGAGATAGTCGTCGCGCAACTGAAACGCGATCCCGGCGGCGTCGGCAAAATCGCCGAGCTTGCGCACTTCCGGCGTCTCCGCGTCGTCGGTTTCGAGCGCGATCATCGCGCCCGCTTCGGCGCAGAAGCGCAGCAGCGCACCGGTCTTGCCGCGCAGCATCTCCCGCGCTTCGTCCAGCCCGATCGTCTCCAGTCGCCGCAGCGCGAATTCGACGTCGAGCGCCTCGCCGCAGATCAACTCCCGGTTGGCCAGCTCCTGGAACCGGCGCATGACTCCCACCGCGACCTTCGCGGAAACACCGTGCTCGACCGCGCGCAGCATCAGGTGGTTCGCCCACCCCTGTTGGAGGTCTCCGGCCAGAATCGCGAAGTCGCGCCCGGTGCGCGCCGACGCTTCGGATTCGAGCCCGAATCGGTTGCGCGCCTCGTTCGCCAACGCGACATGACAGGTGGGGCGGTTCCGCCGCACCGTGTCCTGGTCGATGATGTCGTCGTGCACCAGCGTCCAGTTATGGAAAACCTCGGATGCCGCCGCCGGATAGAGCGCCGCCGATTCCTTGCCGCCGAGCAGACGGCAGCTCCAGATGAGAATCGCCGGGCGAAGCCGCTTGCCGCCGTTCTGCGGGTAGTCGAGAACCGCGGTGCGGAGATATTCGGGCTGAACGGTTTCCGGGTAGCGGTCCGACGCGAGCAGCCGGTCGATCGCCGCCGATATTTTCTTCAGATGTTCCTGCATGTTTTTGTTTTTCCGGGAGGTTAGAAACAGGTGCTGGCCCGGACACTGGTCCAGAGCTGGCTGGAGAGGTCGATCTTCTTGCGCTGGCGCGTCGCCAGCGAAATCGGCACATGGGTGAAATTATCCCCCCAGTGGCCGATCACCATGTCGGTCCGGCCGGCCATGGCGGCATGCACCGCATTCTGCGCCAGCATCGCGCAGAAGACGGCGTCGGCGCCGTGACACGGGCCGCTCCGCACCGCGTAGGAGGTGTCGAAATATTTGACGTTGACCTCGACCCCGATCTTCTTGAAATATTCGCGGATCTTGTCGCGGAGGAGAATGCCGATGTCGTTGTGGAGCAGATTCCCGGAAGCGTCGTGCATCTCGGGCAGCTTGTCGAAGAGATCCTGACCGGCGCCTTCCGCCACGATAATGACCGCGTGGTGTTTGCGCTGCATCCGTTCGGCGAGGTGCGGCAGCAGGGCGTCGGGCCCTTCGCCGTCCAGCGTGAACTTGCGCTCCGGCACCAGGCAGTAGTTGATGTACGAGTTGGCCAGCGCCGCATACGCCGCGATGAAGCCGGAGTCGCGCCCCATCACCCGCACCAGGCCGATGCCGTTGTAGGCGCCCTTCGCCTCGCTGTTCGCACCGGAGGCGAAAAAGCCGCAGGCGGCGACCGCGGTTTCGAAGCCGAAAGACTTGTCGATGAAGCTGATGTCGTTGTCAATGGTTTTCGGAATTGCGATGACGCTGAGCGAAAGTCCGCGCTTCTTCACCTCGAGCGCGATGTCGTGCGCACAGCGTGAAGTGCCGTCGCCGCCGATGCAGAACAGGAGATTGATGTTCATGCGCATCAGCGTGTCGACCATGACCACGGTGTCCTCCACTCCGCGCGAGGAGCCGAGGATGGTGCCGCCCTGTTCGTGGATGTCGTCGGTATTTTCCTCGGTCAGCAGGATGGGCGCCAGCTGGTTGGCCGGATTCAGGCCGCGGCAGCCGTAGCGGATGCCGTAGACGATCGGCACCTTGTACTGTCCGCGGAGCGTGCTGGTGAGGAACTTGATCACGTCGTTGAGTCCGGGGCAGAGCCCGCCGGCGGTCAGGATCGCCGCCTTGCTCCAGGCCGGATCATGATAGATTTTCGCGCGCGGCCCGGCCAGTTCAAAAGCCGGAATCGGTTTGTCGTCGCGCACATATGCGGTCAGCGTCGCGGCGTCGCAATCGTAGGCGACGCTGGCATCGTCGGCGATAAACGCAGTGGAGGGATCGAGAGGGGAATCGAGTTGCGCGCGGCCGAGGCGCGGAATCTGAAAATCGTTGCTGTCCATACTTGTACGGTCTCCTCATGGAATATATCTGGTCTACTCCGAGTACCATAAGATAGACCTTTCCCCGGAAATAGCAACCCGGAAGACTGGATTTTTTCACGGATTCACAGTATATTCAAGAGAAAATAACCAAAAACACCACGGAGCGCCGATGAAAAAAAGAAAGAGCCCACCTTCTGTTTCCGGGCGGGAACTTTCTCCGGCGATGCGGCTGGCGGAGCATGTCGCGCGAACCGTTTTCGGCGCGATCCTGCCCGGAATATTCCTGGGCGCGATGCTCTCCGGCGCGCTGGTGAAGTTCCACGGCGGCGGACTCTTCGCCGTACCCGGCGTTCCGGTCGCCGTTGCGGCGCTGGAAGCCATTTTCGGCGCGGTCCTGGTCGGCAACTGGCGCGAACGCCACGGACTGCGGGGAATCCTCGCTCCCGCCGCGCTGCTGCTCTTTCTCTTCAGCCTGTTCCCGGGGCCGCGCACCGCGCTGGCGGTCGGCGGAATCCTGCTCGGCGGTTACCTGACCGCGCTGCCGCATCACAGCGGCAAGTACCGCTTCCATTTCGGAGCGTCGTTCGCCATCGCCGCCTTCATCCTCGCCGGAAACGCGCGTGCATCGGAACTGCTTCAGGTCATGATTTTTCCACTTCTCTTCGCCGCGGCGATCCTCTGGGTCAAGGCGCACTGGCTGCCCCGGCTGGTCATGATCGCGCTGCTGCCGGCTTCGACGGTGCTGTTCGCCGACGGGATGCTCCTCGGCGAACCGGTTCCCCTGCCGCCGGAACCGCGGGCGGTGGCGACGGCTTTGCCCGCCGCACTGCTGGCCGATTCCGAGGCGGCCCATATCCTGTTCCTCTCCGAACGCCCGTCGCTCCTGCCCGAAGTCTGGGGCGGCATGCCGTTCGTGGCGACGGTGGAAACCATCCGCCCCCGGAATGAACGCTTCGCCCCCGGCATGTGGAGCAAGCTCCGCTCGCACATCGGCCCCCCGGGAAAGATCATCGCCTCGCTTTCGGGAAATTACCAGCTGATCTATGTGGACACCCTCCCTGCCGGCAGCGACGCCGCCCGGCGCGGGTTCGTCGGAAAACTGTGGAACCTCCTCGCTCCCCGGAACGGAGTCCTGGTGCTCCCGGCGGCCAACCGGCGGCTGCTGCCCGCCGCGGCGCAGTGGGCCGTCCTGCCCGGCTCCGGCGGAATGTTCGTGGCCGCCTCGCGCGAAGCGGTCGCCACCGACCTGGACCTTCTCGACCGGCGACTCCAGAAGCTGCTGGTTCCTTATGACGAAGAGAACAATATTCCGGCCGGAATCGTCCCGGCGCTCTATTTCACGCCGACGCCGCCCCTGCTGCCGGAGCCGGAAGACGACCCCTCGCCCGCCTCCCCCGCCACACCGCCGAGTTTCTGGATCACGCTGGGCTGCCTGCTGGCCGCATACGGCGTCATCCGCATCTATTTCAGGCGGTTCGGGCGCAACGCCTTCGCCTTCGCCCTGATGGAGAACGGCGCGGCTTTCTCGCTCGTGCTGCTCGCCGCCTTCGACGCGATGTCGCACCGCGAACTTTTCACCGGGGTTCCCGCCTCGATGATCTGGGGATGCGCCGGAGTTGCGCTCTTCTCCCCCCGGCTGCGCCCCCGGGCCGGATGGCTGCTGATCTTCGCGGCCACGCTGCTGCCCGCCGTCTGGCTCCTGCCGTGGCACTTCGTTTCGACGGAGCCGGGGTGGATCGCGGTCACCGCCGTCGCCGCCCTCGCCGCCGGCGCCGCCCGCGGCAGGCTCGCGGAAGAGTCGGAGTATCCGCGCAGCTGGACCACCACTTTTTCCGCCGTCGGCTGGATCGCGGGGGGCGCCGTCTACGCGGTCCTCTCCCTCCTGCTGTGCGACCCTCTTCTGCCCGCAATCATCATCGCCGCGGCCCTCCGTCTCGCCTGGCCGCTGGAATTTTGACGCTCTCCGACGGTATTTTTTGTGATTTTATTGTTTTTTTACGATTTCAGGCTTGTATTTCCACAAAAGGGCACTACTTTAACAATAATTAAGCTCAGGAACTTCCGGGTCAACGATTTGCCGGCGTCGGCATTTTAATGGAATGGCACCCCCTTCCGAGCATTGAAGAAAGTTTTTATTTTGTTTCTTACCGACCGAAAACGGTGCTGAGGCGCCGCTCCAATGGTCCTCCGGCCTTTCAGGCCGATTCAGGATATTCCGCAGGCTCATTCCAGATGGTTGCACTTGTTCTCTCCCACTCTGTCCGGTGACCGCGATGCGGAAGTTTTATGTAAAAAATTCGTCAAAAAATGAAGAACGGGAGAGAAACAATGCGTGCAATTTGCCGCGGAAAAGGGAAGAAATGAATATCTACGTCGGAAACATGCCGTACTCGATGAGCGAGGAAGATCTCAAGACTCTGTTCGGCACCTACGGCAGCGTTTCGAGCGCCCGCCTGGTCACCGATCGCGAGACCGGACGCGCCAAGGGCTTCGGCTTCGTCGAAATGGGCGATGCCTCCGAAGCGCAGGCTGCCATCGAGGCGATCAACGGCATGAAGCAGGGCGGACGTGAGCTCGTGGTCAACGAGGCCCGTCCCCGCGAAGAGCGTCCCCGTCGCGAAGGCGGATTCGGCGGCGGCCGTGATGGCGGCAGCCGTGGCGGCTTCGGCGGTGGATTCGGCGGCGGCCGTCGCTTCTAATCTGACCGTTCTGGTCCCGAAAAAGACGCTCCGGAGATTGATCTCCGGAGCGTTTTTTCATTGTGCCGGGACCGGCGGCGGAAACGGCGCAAGCATCAAATCTTCGATCGATTCGGCCAGTTGTTCCAGAGAAGCGGACAAGATGACGTAATCGGCGTTCCCGGCGGATTCGCCGGACCAGCGGTGACCGCCGGAAGCGGCGTCGTAAACGAGGGTTCCGCCCGGCGAAACGCCGAGCAGGTCCGGGCAGGCGTTCGCGGCGGCAAGGACGGTGATCTGATCCCAGCTGGGGCGGCGGAATTCCGGATTGTTCCGCCCGAAAATCCGGTAAGCCATCGCCACCGGATTCTCTTCCGGCAGACAGCCGGGAACCCGGCCACCGGTGAGAATCTTGCGCCCGGTCGCATTGACGGTCAGCCGGGACGGCCAGGAATTGAGCACGGCGGAGGCGGATTCCCGATCCATCTCCCAGTTGAAACAATCGCGGCCTTCCGGAAACGCGGCTTCGGCCATGGTGACCAGCCGTTTCACTTTACGCGAAACCAGTTCGCGCCCGGGGAGCGGAGAATACTCACAAGGACCGGAACGGAGCAGGTCGGCCAGAACGGTGAGCAGTCCGACGGCGCAGACGGTGATGCTGCGGTCTTCCGCCGCGGCGAAAATGCGGCGATAGAGCGCCACGCCGTCAGAAGGAGCAAATTCCCGTCCCGGAATCACTCCCGCCTGTCTTGCCACCGCTTCGTTGTAGATGACGCCGGCGGCGGCGGCGCGACGATAATGGGCGCAATACCGGGCATTCTCTTCATACGGCCGGGAGCTGACGCCGACCGGAATCTCCGGGCGGCCGCAGGCGCGGTTGACCGCTGCGGCGCAGGCGGCGGTCCACGGGTTGCCGACATCGCAGACCACCCCGGCGATTTCGACCTCGCCCCGGTCGGCCAGCGCGTGGAGGACGGCCAGCGCCCCCGCATCGTCGCAATCGGTATCGATATCGGTATCAAAAACAATGATCTCTTTCGGCATACTGCAATCTTCTTCTTTCATTTTTCTTTTACGCCGGTAACGGCCAGAACAAAGGCGACCGGAGAACCGCCGCGAATGCGAATCGAGCGAATCTCCCGTGCCGGATATGGATTGCTCCATTCCTGCATGTAAATCGAAACCGGATGAACCGGATTGCTGCCGCTCCAGGCGATCCGCGCTCCGGGCAGAACGGTCGAATCGCTCCACCAATCCGCGACCTGAACGTTGTTTTTCACCTTGACGACGGCGGAAGTTCCGCCGTCATAGTGGGTCATGTACTCCCAGCCGCCGTCGCCGTGCGCCCATGCCGCGCCATGAAGAAAATAGAGGCGGTCCGCCCGGAACCCGGCCGGAATCGGGCCGATCTCACCGGGCAGGCCGGGGACGGGTTTCGGGTCGGCGCTGACCATTGCGGCCATCCCGCCGTTTCCGGCGGAAATCCGGAACGGAATCCGGTTGAATGTCTGTTCGCCGGCGGGAAAGTAGCGGAGATCGTTCTCCCCCTGATCGGTCCAGCCGTTGTCGCCGTCGCCGCTTTTCCGGTCCCGGAACGTCCGGTTGACGTAGGGGGCGAGATCGACGAACCGGTAATCGACGGCGATCTCCCGGTTGGAAGTCCGCTTGCAGGGAACGCCCAGATTGTTGAGCAGGGTATTGCCGATCCGCCGGGCTTTTTCGGAATCGGTTCCGGGCCAGTCGATCAAATCGACGATCACCCTCCCCTTTCCGCGCGGAATGACCGAAAACAACGCGGGCTCCGTCAGGGCTTCGCCGCCCTTGAATTCGACCTGCGCCTTGCCGATCCGCCGCGACGTGTTTTTGACCCGGTGATAATCGGAGCACCAGTAAAAATCGGCGGCAGTCAACCCACGGAACAGTTCCGGCTTCCCCTTAACCTGCACCTGGATTCCGTTGAACTCCCGACGTTCGCCCCGGGGCAGGAAATCCCCGATCGCCCCGGAATCCGATGCGGAAAGGACGCACAGGTAGACGGTTCCGCCTCCTGCAACGAAGCGGGACAAGCCTGCCCTTTCCGCCGGAGATGCCTCGGCCAGCGCCTTGCCGGTGGTGATGACCAGCCCCGGAAGATACCCGGCCGAAAGCCCGGCGGCGTCGAGCGTCCGATACTCGCGCCCTTCGAGGGCGAACGCCAGAGAAGAGACGTCGCCGAAGACGGCGGCGTCAACCCGCGGAGAATCGCCCGGAGCATATTCCGCACCGTACCGCAGCAGGCGATAGAGCAGTTCGCGGGCCACCGGTTCAAGGCCGAACCGGGAGACCAGCGGGAGCGAGCAGGCCAGCCACATGCCCTTCCCTTCCCGGAATTCAACCAGGGAAGTGCACTCCAAGTCGAATCCGCCGCCGGTCAGGATGCGGCAGTCTCCGGCCGCCGGTTTGCGGAACATGCGCTCCGCCGTCGGCCCCCCGTTCCACCAGCGCAAATCGCCGTCGGTCAGCGGGAAGTCATAACTCCAGACCGGGTGGCCGGGCAGGTTGACGAAGTTGATGGAATGCGGCTTGGCCGGTCCGTCGGCGAGTCCGGGCAAGACTCCGGCGGGTTGCCGGAGAATCACGGCGACGCCGCCGTCACGGACGAAGCGCCACAGCTTCTCCCGCTCGGAATCCTTCATCTGCCGCATCGCGTCCGGAGCGACCAGAAGCAGACGCTCCTTCCCGGAAAACGCCGGGATGGAGGAGACGGGAACCGCATCGCGGTACACGGCGCGAACCGCGTTCATGGTTCCGGAATCCGCGCCGAAGCAGAGAAGCCGCGTCCCCCGGGCGTCGACCCGGGGCGGCGTCGCGGAAAAAACAGCGTAATCCGCCTTGACCGAATCGACCGTGCGCCCTTCCCCGTCCTTCAGGAACGCCGTGAACGCGAGCTTCTCTTTCCGCCCGGTCGCCGGAGCCGGAAAGGCAATCTTCACGGTTTTGCGTTCACCGGGAGCCAGTTCGGCGGGTTCGTCGCCGGAAGCGACGGTTTTCCCGTCGACGGTCGCCGCTCTCCACACCAGGCGCAGCGAGCGGGAATCCGCCGAATCGTTGAGAATGCTCAGCGTCCGCGTCACCCGGCAGCCGCTGTAGAAACGGCCGCCGCTCTCCCGCATCAGGAGCGCCACGGGTCGGAATCCTTGCTTCTGCTGTTCCGAATAGGGGCCGGGGATGGCGGTCCGGGTTTCAAACATGGTGAAGGGGGCCATGCCGGCGATGTCCTGTTCGCGGAAGGCTTCGATCTGCCTGCGGGTGATCTCCCCGCGCAGTTTGAAGCGGTCGTCGCGGGTTGCCGCATAGGCGGCTTCCCCCATGACGATGGCCGGTTCGCCGCGGTAATCCTCCGGCCCGTCGGACCACTCGGTGGAGAATTCGCCGACGTACAGCGGCTTGCCGAAGTAGGGAACATCTTTGAAGGTGCGGTAGTTCGGGAAACAACGGCCGCGCTCCCGCCAGTAGAAGTTCTCCGGAAACATCGCCTTGTCGTAATCCCACCAGCAATGGACGTTGACGACCGGCATGACATCCATATCGGTGTCGCCTTCCGCTTCGATCGGGCGGGTCCGGTCGAACGTCAGTGCATGTTCGTAAAGTTTTCTCACTTCGGCGTCGGTGACTTTGCCGTTGCCGTTCAGCCCCATCTCGTTTTCGATGCTCCACATCACGACCGAGGGGTTGTTGCGCCGCGCCTTGAGAAACCGTTCGATATGGACGGCGCAGTTTTTCCAGAAGACCGGATTGTTCGAGCGGACGCCGTTGGGCAGGCCGACGGCGGTTTCGCCGACCATCAGAATGCCGCGTTCGTCCGCGAGGTCGTACCAGTCCCGGTTCCGAGGCTGGAGGTGGAGCCGGACAATGTTCGCCCCGCTCGCCTCGACCTTGTCGTAAAACGCCGCCGGGTCCATTCCGCCCTCGCCGAAGTGGGCGCTGGTCCCCATCAGCCGGATCGGCAGCCCGTTGAATACGAACCGTTCACCCTCGACCCGGAGCTGGCGGTAGCCGAACCGCTGCGAGATGCGGTCCAGCAGAGCTCCTTCCGCGTCGTCCAGCCGGATTTCGGCCCGATAAAGTGCGGGCGGCGCATCGCCGAGCTCCGCCGGGCGGAAGGCGCGCGGCCACCAGAGTTTCAGGCCGGCGGCGGGAAGGTCTTCGTAGGTGACGCGCCCGCGTTCGCCCGGTTCCAGCCGGACCGTCTTACGCGGCAAAACGATGCGTTTGCCGTCTTTCAGCGGAATTTCACCGCCGACGGCGCCATTGAAGGCGCGGGAACCGGCGTTGACCAGCTCGAGTTCCACCCCGACCGTACCCCGCCGCACATCGGGTTTGACGAAACAGTCGTCGATCCGCACTTCGGAAACGATTTCCAGGGCGACATGTCCGAGAATCCCCCAGTTGCTCATCTTGTTTCCCTGCGGCGAAACCGGAACACACCGCTCCCGCTCGGGAATATCCACCGCCAGCGTGATGTCGGAACGCAGTTCCGGCGGAAGGGAGGCGTTTTCCCGGACCTGCTTCATTTCGAGCGCCTGTACGTTCTCCGCCACGACAAGCAGGTGATTGACGCCGGGTTTCACATACGCGGTCACATCCGCGTCAAACGGGATATATCCGCCGAGGTGCGTCAGCACCGGATGTCCATTTAAAACGATATGGCTCAAATGGTTGACCTGCTCGAAACGCAGCAGATAACGCCGGGCTGGATCGATCGTTTTCAGGGAAAAGTCCCGCTCGTACCACTCCGCCGGGGATGTCCGCCGGTCCATACGCAAATCAGGAACATTCACCGCCTTCCAATATTCGGGCCTCCGGTCCGGAACGGCGGCGGCGGCATTCTGCCAGTTGCCGTCGAGGCAGAGGGTTTCGCGGACAGAATCGGCGCAGGCGCAGAAGGAGAAGACAGCCGCCAGCGCGGCACACAGCAAGGCTCTCATAAACAGGCTCCGGATTCAGATGTTTTTCCCGCGGCGGATTTCAGCGCATATCCCATTTGTTCGGCTGGTTGTAGCGATGGTAGAGCAGGTCGGCGGTATAGAAATTCGGAATCACTCCCGATCGGGCGAAAAGAGTGCCGGCGTGTCCGTCCACCCAGAGAAGATTGGCTCCTCTTTCATGCCGCCCGCTCACCAGCGGAGAATTGTTGCTCATATCGTATCCGGCGTACACGTAACAGTATCCGTTATCGGAAAAACCGCCGTTCAGAACCCGCTGGGTATCGACCGCCATCACCGTCTCCGACGGCCTTTTGAGTTCCGTAAGCTTGATGTTCGGGCTGTGCGAACTGCCGAATCCGGGAGAATCGGCATTGGTGAACCACGAGGAGTTGGGGCGGCCGATCAATTCATTGATTCCGTAATGCACATAAAGCGGATCGGTGAACTTCACCGGCATGGCCGGGCACTGCAACAATTCGAATCCGGAGAGATAACGATTCCGCTTCAAGATTTCCGGCCACGGAATCGAGGTTCCGGCGTCCACCCCGTTGATCCGGATCAGGAATCCCCGGGAATCGTCGGAATAGGTCATGAAGACAACCCCGAGCTGCTTCTCCGCGGAAAGGCACTTGGTCCGTTTGGCCGTGCTCCTGGCCCGGGTCAGCGCGGGAAGCAGCATCGAAGCCAGAATGGCGATAATCGCGATTACCACAAGAAGTTCTATCAGTGTGAACGATGTTTTCCTGCCACTCATGATACGGTCCTTTCATGAAATTTCGTTTTACGGTGCATTTCTCATGCGGATCAATTGCATTCGCTCCGATGTTCTGCTATAATTATATCCTATTGTGCAATCAATGACAATAGAGACCCGTAGCACTTATTTCGAAGAAAGTAGCACTTTTCTCATATCGAGGCAAAATGGAAGTCATTTCGAACAACCAGAATCCCGAATGGGACAGGCTGATTTTCTACCATTGCGGCCGCTTTTCGCGGCGGCGGAGGATTGTGACGCACCACCACCCCGGGTGCGAATTGATCTATTTCATCAACGGGGAGTGCCTGAACCACTTGGAAGGCAGCCTGGTGCTGCCCGGCCGCCCCGGGAGCATTCTCATCGTTCCGCCGGGGATGCCGCACAGCCAGGAGAACCTCCGGGAAACCGAGACCATGTTCGTCACCTTCTCCTCGGGGCTCGAGTCGTTCGAATATCCGCCCCGAATCATCGACGTGGAGCACGACGCCCTGACCGAGCGCTGGATGAACGACATTTGCGCGATGAACGAAAACGTCACTCCGGCCAGCGCCGAAATGACGAAGGGAATCTTATACGCCCTGCTTTCGCGGCTGATCGGAATCGCCGCGCCGCCGGACGGAAGCGACGAAATCCACCCGGTGCTGGCCAAGGCCCTGATGTATATGGACAATCACTACGACCGGAACATCAACATCGACGAAGTCGCCCGGCAGTGTGCGGTGAGCGGCGGATATCTCTGCGCGCTGTTCCGTAAATCCTTGAACCTGAGTCCGGTGCAGCATCTCACCCGCATCCGCCTCAACGCGGCGGCGCAGCAGCTGCGCAACTCTTATCTGACGGTGGGCGAAATCGCCGAACGCTGCGGTTACGGCGATGTCAACTACTTCATCCGGGTCTTCCGGAAGCATCTCAACTGCACTCCCTCCGAATTCCGCCGCATCGAGCGGACGCGGCAGAAAACCGGAACTTACACCGCGAAATTTCACTCCCCGGTGGATGAGGAAAACGGGGAGTTTCAGAAGAACAGGGAGTGAACGCCCATCTCCGAAGCGCCGTGACTTTCCGTCAGGCGCAATCGGGCGCCTTCGGCAACGACTCCGGCCGGGATGCGGACGAAGCGCCGGAAGTTGTCGGTTTCCTCCCGGACCTTCCGCCAGACGCCGTCGATTTTGAGCTCCAGCGTGAACGCCTTCGGCAGTTCCGGCGGCACCCGGCGGCAGTCGGAATTGCCGGGAACCAGGGCGATGCGCCGCCAGAGCCCGCTCTCGAAGATGACGCCTACGGTTTCGATCCGGCGGGGCTCCGGCCACTCGACGGTTACCGCGCCGCCCGGAGCCGTCCGCCAGCAGTGCGGTTCGGAGCCGATCGGACGGGTTTCGCCGTCGAGCAGCGGTTCCGTCCCCTCCCCCGAAACACGGGCGTGCTCGAATTCCGGGAGCTTCATCCGGACGCCGGGCAGATAGCAGTCCTGCCTCAGCAGCCGCTGCTGGAGTTCGTCGAGATGACGAACTCCGACTTCGCGCGGCGAAATCCCCTGTTCCAGTGCAATCGCGGCGGCGACGCCCGCCGCCTGCCCCATCACCGCACAACTTCCGATCACCCGGGTCGAACTTAGGGCCGCGTGGGTCACGCTGGCGCAACGCCCTCCGATGAAAAGATTTGCAACGTTCCGCGAATAGAGGCACCGATACGGGATTCCGTAAGGCGACGGCGCGGGGTGGTGGATGTTGATCGGCGCGTTGCAGTTGACCGAGCGGAATCCGGCCGGATTGTGGTCGTCCATCGTCCAGCCGCCGTAGGCGGCGACGTCGGAAAAACGCCCCCCGGATTCGATATCGCACTGAGTCAGAATGTGGTCGCCGACGTAACGGCGGCTCTCGCGTTTGGAGGGGAGGAACTGAATCCAGTCGAGCGTCAGGTACTCCGCGCCGTGTTCGCCGCGGTTCTTGATATGGTCCCAGACGCCGAGCAGGATTTTCAGGAGTTCCGGGCGGAGTTTCTCGGTGTCGGCGATGGAATCGTCCTCGCCGCCGAGTTCGACCCACCAGTAGCCTTCAAGCAGGTTGCGGTGCCCCTCCGCCCCCTGCGGCAGGTCGAAGTCGGTCGGGTAGACGTAGGCCCAGTCCGGCCGGAGGAACGGCTGCGGCGTCTCGCAGCGGCGGGTCTGGAAGATGCAGCTCATCCCCATGGTCTTGCGGTCGGCGGCCAAGGGAGCGATGGATTCGCCGAATTCGGCGCGCGCCTCGCGGCCCACCCGGAATTCCGCCCCGGTGAGCGGCGCGAGCACCGCGTCGCCGGAGCAGTCGGCAAACAGCTCCGCCTCGATGCGGATTCGCTTCTGGGTGGTGGTTTGCCAGCCGGAAACCGCCCGGACCCGGTCGCCCGCCATCTCCGCCCCGCAGCAGGAGCAGTTGTAAAAAACGTCGAGATTCGGCTCGCGTTCGAGGGCGCCCCAGAGGACGGTGTCCCAGACGGAGTAGCTCATTTCGGGGTTGACCCGGCAATTTTCCAGCCGCAGCTCTTCGAGGATTCCGGTTTCGCGCAGGTTCGGGATGCGCCCCAGCCGGTCGGCCCCGGCAATCTGCACCCGGCATTCGCCGGAGGCGTTTCCGCCGGGAACGGGGCGGTCATGCATCAAAGCGACCTTGTGTCCGGCGCGGGCGCAGGAGAGCGCCAGCGCCATCCCCGCCACGCCCCCGCCGACGACACAGAGAGCGAACCGGGAGGAAAACGTATCATTCATTTCTTCTTCACCAACCTGAGATAGAGCGGATTCTGCCGGAGGACCAACCCGTCGACCGAGAAGACTCCCGCTTCGTTTTTCCATGGAATATCGTAATTGAGTCCGGTGATTGCATCCTGCGCAATCGCCCCGTCCACAGTGCCGCAGCCGTCGAGCCGGAAGGAGAGCACCCGGCTGTTGAACTCCTGTGCATAGGACTGTTTCGACCAGACCGCCACAATCACCTCGCCCGCCCGGTTGCGGAAGGGCAGCACCATGCAGCCGTTGTCGCCGTCGACCTGGACATCGTCCCAGTCTCGGACCAGGATCGCGCGCCGGTTGCCGCGATGAAGCGGTTCGGCGGTGATCGTCACCTTGATCTCCGGCGCAAAGTGGAAGCCGTTGAGCCGCGAATTGAGCCGCCGGAACGCCAGGTAGGAGGGTTTGAAGCTGAAGTCGTTCCGGATCAACCCGAAATTCCCCTCCGCCGCATTGGTTCGGGAGTTCATTTTGTCGAGGAAACAGTATTGCATCACCGCTGCGATATCAAGCGTCACCGCCTCCACGAAACGCCGGACCAGGTAGACCGCCTGCGCCTCCTCGGTATAGCCGCCGTAGAATCCCTTCTCGTTGGTGCCGTCCCACCAGTAGGTGGTGTAGCCGCATTCGGTGAGCCACAGCGAACGATCCTTGCCGCTCTCTTTGAATTTTCGATGGTAATCGGCCACCAGCCCGGCGAACGAGTTCTCCTTGTCGCCGACGCGAACGCCGTCGCGCTTTTCGTAATTCCAGCCGTAAGGGATCTTCTCCGGCGGCAGGCAGTAGCTGTAGGGGTGGTCGGTCACGCCGTCGAGGTTCGAAGTCACGCCGATATCGAAATAGCGATAGTTGGTCGGCGTATTGGCCCCGAGGCCGATAATCGTCGCCGCCGGATAGATCTTTTTGAACCGGTCGGCAATCGCGTTGGTGTATTTGCAGTGGGCGACGACCCAGCCCGAGGTGGAGTTGTCCTTCTCCTTCCCGTTCCACGGACCGCCGAATTTCTGCCGCCAGCCGCCCTGCCCGAAAGGTTCGTTGCCGAGTTCGTAGATATCGAGCAGATCGCGGGTGTCGCGCACCATCGCGTCGACTTTTTTGATATACTCTTCGACGGGCTCGTTGGCGTAGAGCCGGAAGATGGCGATGACCTTCAACCCTTTTTCGCGGGCGTAGCGAATCCACTCCAAATCCTTCTGCCGGACGCGGTAACCGCCCTTGTCGTCCTTCTCCAGCAGCACGGTGTCGCGGATATATTTGAAACCCGCCGCGGCGATGAGATCGGTCAGCCGCCGGTAATCGGCATATCCCCCGAAGGTTCCGTTTTTCGGGTCGCCGTAAGCGAAGTGGACCTGCGTCCCGATCTTGGATTCGGCGATTTCCGAACTGGAGTAAAACCGCTCCATATCGAGTGCCGCATAGCCCGCCCCGGTCAGCGCAATCGAACGCTCCGAACAGAACCCTTCTCCGCTGAGTTTCACCGCAAGCGTGTAACGGTTGAACGGATTGCCGCAAAGTTCGGCCCCGATCAGCTGATCGATCCGCCGCTCGCCCGCCGCGGGGTCGAGCTCGAACCGCCAGACCTTGTCCCGCAGCAGGAAGGGAAAGGTGACGGAAAGTTGCGCACGCGGGGCGTCCTTCGCCGGTTTCGCGGTCATTTGCAGCAGCAGCCCGCCGGGATGGCCGGAGAACGTGCCGGAAAGCTCCCAGCCGTCGCCGTTCCATTGAAAATCATCCGCTTTCGGCAACGCCATTTCAGGCGCGGAGCAGCGCAGTGCCGTGATGGCGACGGCTCCCGACTTCGGACTCTTTTCATCAAGATGGACCAGCACCATCACCGACTTCACCGGCGGAGTGAAAGTCTTGACGTTCTTGTCGCCGCCCCAGCTCGAAAGGAAGGGCCCGGCGACCGGGCATCGGAACTCAGCCGGAGTCCCGGCCTTGAACAGTTCCGGGCGGGTCTGGAACAGCCTGCCCTTCGCATCGGTGAGCCGCAGGGAGAGCTTCACATCGACGCTGGGAGTGAAGCCGACGGCGAACGCGTCCGCAGTACCGACCACCCTGCCGAGATACTTGATCCCGACATAACGGCCGCCGCCGGTGAAATCATAATCGAAAAAGAGTCCGCCGTCTTTTTCCGCCACGCCTCCTTTGGCTCCGGGATACTCCGCCCCGTCGAAGAAGCTCCAGGAATCGGAATTCCTGACGCCGTCCAACTCGAACTCTCCGGCGCCGCAGAAAACGGCGGCCAGCAGAGCGACGACCAATAATGCTGTCTGTCTCATACTCACTCTCATTGATGCGGTTAGATATCTGTCGGACGGTTGAACACTTCCCACCGGTTGTTCTTCTTGCCGGAACTGGAAAACGCGCCTGCGGTGTACAGCCCGGAATACAATCCGTTCGACGAACGCACCGATTCGACATGACCGTCGAGAAAGACGGCGTTGCAGCTTCCGCTGTGGCGGGGGAACACCTGCGGATTCGCGCTGTTCGGCACATAGTGCGCCCAGTAGTGACCGCGAACCGAGCTGGCCAGCACACTGGTTGCGGCGTCGGCCACATACATGACCCGGGGCGCATCGGCGATGCGGCTCAGCTTCTGGGGCGGGTCCACCAGCTTGCGGTTGACGCCGTAGCTGATCTTGCCTTCGTCGAAGAGCTGAATCCGGCTCTTGGTTCCGTTCAGCCATTCCGGCTGGATGTCGAGATCGCACCAGAACACCTCCGAGGCTCCCCGATTGACCACGTCCTGCCGCTTGGAGAAGTAGGGAACCGTCTGCGTATGCCATTTGAAGGAGTTCCCTCCGGTACCGGGTGAAACCGGCGCCCACTGGCCCTGGTCGGCGCAATAAAGCGCCAGAATAGTTCCGTGCTGCTTGAGGTTGCTTTTGCACTTGGCGCTGATCGAGCTCGCCCGCGCTTTGTTGAGCGCCGGCAGCAGCATCGAAGCAAGGATCGCGATAATGGCAATCACGACCAAGAGCTCGATTAAAGTAAATCGACGAGAATTCATTGCGACACCTTTCCGTTATTCCGGGAATTTCGAAGATTCCCCGTATTCGATTTCAAGAACGGCGGGTTTGAGGCAGCGGCCGACCGCCCCTCCCGACCGGAGCACTTCAAACGCCTCTTCCGCCAGCATGCCGAGATCGGGATTGGCCAGCGTGGTGATGCTGGGGGTCAGATAGGGCGCCCAGCCTTCGCCGTTAACCGCGGCGAGACTGACGTCTCTCCCGATCATCAAGCCGAAATCGTAAAACACCCGTGACAGCCCGAGGGCGGCGGTAAATGTCGTACAGAGAACCGCTTTCGGATTCCACTCCCCGCCGCGCAACAGCGAAGCCGCCACCGTCGCGGTGTGGCTCAGCGTGTCGCCGAAAAAATCGACAGGGTAGTTGAAGCAGCGTCCGTGCCGCGGAAACTGTTCCCAGAGCGTCAGGCGGCGGTCGATGATGTCGTCCAGCGGCTGAACATTGAAGCAGTCCACCCGGTCGCCCCGTCCGGCGAGGTGGTCGAGCAGTTTGCCGATCATCTCCGGCGGAAAGGAGAGGATCGAGAGGAATCCGCGATCGCTCCAATCCGCCTCGAGCACCACCACCGGCGTGCCGGACTCCCGGAACTTGGCAAGCAGATGCTCCGGCGGCGGTTCCACCTTGGGCAGCAGAAACACCAGGTCGAAATTGGGCAGCGTCTCCAGAATCACCGGGTCGTTCCAGTGCATGAAGTAGACGGAACGCAGAATCCGCCCGCCCCGGCTCAGTGTCCGGTCCAGCGCCGACTGCCAGCGCATGGTCTGCAGCGAAACGAATGCCGGAGCCAGAAACGCACAGGCGGCGAACTCCGTCTTCGGCTTCGGCAACTGCGCCTTGCCGTCCTCCGCCTTGCCGATCACCCCGGAATCCACCAGGTGCCGAAGCGCCTTGCGCGCCGTCATATAGCTCACCCCGATCTCATCGGCGATCTTGCGTTCGCCCGGCATCGGCGTATTGAGATAATCGCCGTGCGCCACCCGGCTCTTCAGGATTTCGGCAACCTGTAAATATTTCGACATGAGAATAACCTCATTTCCTATTTTATAGCACTCTCGCTATATTAATTATAGCAAAAATGATTCTCCATGTCAAGAGGCGACCGAAAAAAAAAGAGAAGAAAATCAGGCGGATGGCTTTTCCCGGCTCAGTTCGGCCACATGGCCGTCGCCGCGGAGCGAATTGCCGATCACCACTTCGTCGGCGTCGAGCAGGTCGCGAAGGGAAAGATGCGCTTCTTCCGCGTTCCACTCGCGCATCCGCGCGGCGCGCCAGATGCCGGGCAGCAACCCGCAGTCGAGGGCCGGGGTGAACCAGCGCTCCCCTTTGCGGAGAAAGACATTCGAGATCGCCCCCTCGGTGAGTTCGCCCTTCTCATTGAAGAAGAGCACCTCGTGCCAACCGGACTCGCGGGCGGCGTGAAAGCGCGTGTTGTAGAACTCCCGGCAAGTGGTTTTGTGATAGAGAAATACATCGGAAGAATCCGTCCGCTCTCCTGAAATCAGGACGCGAAGCGACAGACCACTCCAATCCGGCTGACGCGGCGGCGAAAGCTCCGTCCGCACCCGGCCGAGGCGGTCGAGGGTGAATTTGACGCAGGCCCCGGCCTGATACGCCTGCAACTCCGGAAGCAACTGATCGAGAACGGATTTGATCTCTCCACTCCGTACCGGGCGGCCGAAATAGGCCTGACTCTCTTCCGCCCGCCGGATGTGTTCGGCAAGGAAGGCGAATCCCTCCCCCGGCGTCCAGCGCATGGTCTCGAACACCTCGAACTCGGGCGGTGCATTCGTGGCGTAACGACTCTTAAGCAGCGCTTCGCGCCACTCGTCTCCGGCTTCGGAATCGTAGGTGATTCCGCCGCCGACCCCGGTTTCGACCGTACCGCCCGCAACCGTCAGCGTGCGGATCGCCACGTTGAGCCGGAAGACGCTGCCGGGGAAAAAGCAGCCGATAGTCCCGGTATAAATGTTACGCGGACTCTTTTCATTGGCTTTGATGACGCTCACCGCCCGCACCTTGGGCGCCCCGGTGATCGAGGCGGGCGGAAACGCCGCGCGGAAGAGGTCGAAGAGCCCGGTCCCGGGCAAAAGTTCGCCGTGGACCGTGCTGATCATCTGGTGGACGGTCGCATAGGTATCGACATGGAAGAGCGGATCGACGGTGACGCTCCCCGGACGGCAGACCCGCCCGAGGTCGTTGCGCACCATATCGACGATCATCAGGTTCTCGGCCCGATTCTTGGAATCGCGCGCCAGCGCGACGGCGGCGGCGCGATCCTCTGCCGCAACCGGGCGGCGCGGGGCGGTGCCCTTCATGGGGGAGCTGGCAATCCGCGTTCCGTCCGATTCGAGAAAGAGTTCCGGCGAGAGTGACAACAGCTTGACTCCGGCGAGGTTGACCCATGCCGCAAACGGCACCGGGTGATGCGAAAGCAAACTCAGGAACAGCGCCTCCGGCTCGACGGCGAGCGGGGCGCGGCAGCGAAAGGTGAGATTGGCCTGATAGATGTTCCCGGCGAAGAGTTCGGCGCGAACCGCCGCGATCCGCTCCCGATACTCCGCCTCGCGCCATTCCGGCTGTAACGCGGAGACAAACGCACTGCCGCCGCAATCGGGGAATTCGATCCTGTCCGGCGGACGCTCGTAAAAGGCGAAAGCGAGAAGCGGAAATCCTTCGTTGGGATGCGTTTCCATGCAGGGATCGAATGCAGCGGCGGCCTCATAGGAGACGAATCCGGCGGCGTATCCGCCCCGCCCGGTCCACTCCTCCAGCGCCCGGAACGCCGGTTCCACCTCGGAGACACTCCGGGCGATGACCAGTTCGGCCGGAGCGCAAAAGAGCCCCCAGCCGGAACCGGGGAGCGACGCAAGCACCGTCCCATCCTCCCGCAACCGGGCAATCAATTCTTCGCGTTCCATCGCACCTCCGTCCGCACCATGCGTCCGGAGAATATACCATTTCACATCCGGTTTTGCCAGACGGACGGACGGATTCCCTATGATTTTCCGCTATTTCCAGGTGGACGCCTTGCCGCCGCCGTCATCCCAATCGTAATAGAGTTTGCCTTTGGTTCCGGCGGGGTAGCTGATGCCGGTAAAGAGATTCGCATCCCATCCCGAGCGGCCGTCCGACATGGTGTGACCGTCGGCAAAAACGACATTGAAGAAGTTGCCGTGAAACAACAGAGGTTTGCCGAACGAGGAGCCGAAGCTCCAGGTCCAGCGGGAGGGACCGTCGGAATCCATCACCAGCGCGCTCTCGGTGGGGCGGCGGCTGCCGGTGATTTTGCGCCACTTCCCGGCGGCGACCGACGTCTTGACCCGCAGCTGGGCGTTGGCCGCATAGTTGGTTCTCCAGTTCATCGAGTCGCCGTTCAGTTTCTCCTTGTCCGACGGGCACTGATAAAGTTTGAGTTTGCGCAAATAAGCTCCCGTCAACGCCATCCAGCTGGCGGTCGCCACTTTTCGATATCCGCTCGGCTCGACCATGGAGAGCTTGGTGTCGCCGTCAAACGCACACGGAAGCAGATCCCCGCTGTCGGCGGCGTAAAAGAAGAATCCCTGACCGATCTGCTTGAGCTGGCTGGCGCAGGTCGATCGCTGTGCAGTCGCCCGCGCCTTATTGAGCGCCGGAAGCAACATGGCGGCGAGAATGGCGATAATCGCGATTACGATCAGCAGTTCAATCAACGTAAAATACCTTTTCATCTCCCTGTTCTCCTTATTTCTTTTCCGCCTGAACCCGGCCGTTGGAATCGATGTAAATCGCGCCGTTGCCGTAGTGCGCCATATTGAGCGGCTTGTTGTGTTCGCCGCCGATCCAGACCTCACCCTGATTCACCGCGTTGCCGAGGATGGTGACTCGCTTCGAACCGGTGCCGATGAACATCGCGCGCCGTTCGAGGTCCGGGTTGTAGATGGTATTGCCGCAAATCGCAATATCCTCATGGCCGGTGTCGCCGGGGAACTCCTTCGTATTCAGGTAGGTGAGCCAGATTCCGGCCCGGATTGCCCACTGATCGTGCAGCCCGGTCTTGTAGTGCCTGGAATTGATGATCGTGTTGCCGGTGATCGACACCCGGCGGGCGGAGAAGAAGAGCGAGATGCCGCCGTTCTCGGTATTGCGCACGACGTTGCCGGTGATCGCCGCATCGTCGCACCATTCGAGGTCGATGCCGACATCGCGGGCGCCGTCCACCAGGTTGTTGGCGATGACGATGTCGCGGTAGCCGGTTCCCCAGATCGCCCCGGCGCCACCGTTGCGGACCCGGTTCCCGGTGATGATCAGCGATTCGCAGCGGGACTTCGGGTCCCATTTGAAATTGCCCCAGAACTGGATTCCGTGCTGACGACAGTCGGAGATATCGCAGTCGAGAATCCGAATGCGGTCGGAAAAGACCAGTTCGGTCGCTTTCGCGACATTCCGCATCGTGCATGCCCGGATAATCGCCGTATCGACGTGGTCGAAGTGGACGGCGAAATTCAGCCGCTCGAACGAAACGCCGGAAACCGTGACATTTTTCACATTAGCGGCGAATACCCCGTTCATCTTCGCCGGGGCGGAAAGTGCGAGATTCGACGCCACGGCGTTGTCCGAGAGCGTCAAAAGCGCTTTTTCTTCGCTTCCCGCGAACGCCGAGAGGCGGGAATCCGGACCGAGGCCGGTGAGCGTACACCCGGCGGGAACTTTCACGTTCCGGATGCGGAAGTGTCCGTTCGGAACCGTAACCACCGTGTTGCCGGCGGCAAATGCCTTCCGGAACGCATCGGTGGAATCGGTCGCGCCGTCCGCAACGGCGCCGAACGCGGTGACCGCGGCGGTGAACGGCTCATCCGGGCTGACGATGCGCTCCAGAGAGACGTCGTCGATCAACACATTCCGCATCCGGTTCTCGAAAAGGAAACGGATCGTGTATTCGGTCTCCTCGGGGCCGGTTTCGAATTCGCAGGAGAACTCCCGCCAGTCGAACGGCCCGTTCGCGGTCGGCTGCCGCAATTTCCAGCCGGGGCCGCCGCCGAAGATGACCGGCCGATCGCCCTCCCCCGCCTTTTCCATGAACCGCAGCCGGTAACGACTGGAAGGACGCACCGGAACCGCCTGCCAGATGGTGGAGTAGGCCCCCGGAACCGGGTCGGAATCGAACTGCGCCTTCAGCGCCAGCTTCCCTTCGCAGCCGGCCTCCTCAACCGCGGCGAGGGAAGAGGCGACCTTTTTCGTCACATCGACGCCCCACCCCTTCAGCCCCTCTTCGAAGCCGGGATTCCGGACGGCCTCCGCGGCAAGCGTCCCCAGCGAGGCAGCCAGAGTGCAGGTAAAAACGGCTTTCCACATCACTTATTCTCCTTTCGAATTGATTGTATCTTCCGGTCGGCTTTCGCCTTTCCGGGAGAGATCGGCCACCGAATGGCGGACGACAAGCGGCATTTCGAGAATCATCTTTCCGGAAGAAATCTGACGCCTCTCCAATTTCGCAACCAGCAAGCTTACCATGTGCTCAACCACAGTGTCGAGCGGATAACGTACCGTAGTCAGAGGCGGAATGATCGTCGCCGCCTGCGGAACGTCGTCGTAACCGATCACCGAAAGATCGTCCGGAATCGTGATCCCATGATCGTAGGCCCAGCGGTAAACCCCGAATGCCATCTGGTCGTTGCCGGTGAAGACCGCCGTCACTTTCCGGTGATTGTAAATCGTCTCCATCGCCGAAATTCCGGTCTCGATCGCATCGTCGCCGATCATGATCAGCCCCGGATCGAATTCAACGCCATGCTCTTCCAGAAACTTCCGCATCGCCGAAATGGAGGGGTCGACTCCGCCCGACTGGCGAGTTTTTGAGGTGATGTATCCGATATCGCGGTGACCGCGCTGCCAGAAATAGTCGAGAATGTTCCGGGTAAGCCCGCAATAATCGAGGTGGACCGGGAACGCCGGTTCACGCAAATTGGTCACCACCGGGACCGCTCCGCAGAGCTGTTCGGCCTCCTCCGGTTCGATCTGCGGCAAAAGGTTGATGATGCCGTCCACCATGCCGGTCGAAAAGCGGCGGAGCATCTCTTCACCCTTGTCATGGTTCAGCCCGGTGATGGCGACCACCGGTTTGAACGAGAACTTCTCCAGCTTCTCCGCCAGGCAGTCGAGATAAGAGGCGGCGCTCGGATTGCGGCACTCGTTGACCACCACGCCGATCAGCCGGGTGGCATTGTTCTTGAGCGCCTGTGCATAGAAGCTCGGCCGGTAGTCCAACTCCTTGATTTTGTCAAAGATACGCTTCTTTACCGGGGCGCTGATGACTCGTTTCCCGCTGAGCGCATGAGAGACGGTGCTCGGCGACACTCCGGTCGCCCGCGCCACGTCGATAATTGTCGTTGTTTTCTTCTTCATTTCTCCCCCTCAAAATCGTATCATTCACTGTCGCCGCCCCAAAAACTGAAATGACGCATAACAATGGATATGTTAAGCTCATTCGGCAAATGGAAGAGGTTGGAATCATGATTCTGAATCGCCCGCTTGATATTGGTCAGCGGATGAAATGGAAGCGATCGAAACAAGTTTTCCAATCACAGAACCATTCTGGAACAAAAGAATTAGAAGATCGATTGCAGTGAAAGTTCGACAGAAAATACGGGTTCTCGCAGGAAAGAAATATGAGCAGGCTAGTCAAAAAAGATCAAAATATTTGTCAAAACAATGAATCCGTCGCCGATGACTGCCCAAATGATTGATCTGCGCAATTCATTAACATATCCATTGTTATACGTCAACAAGCCTGATTTCACAAAAAGAAAAACGTTTTGATTGGCGTTGCATATATTATGACACAATCAAAACGTTTTGTCAATAGCAAAACAGAGAAAAAATCGAGGATTTTCGGGAATAAAAACAGTCGGACCAGCCCGACAAGTCAGACCGGTCCGACAAAAAGGAAATCGATTGGAACGGTTACTTGAGCACCAGCTCGATCACCGGAACTTCACACCCCTGTTCGGGCAGGAGGATGGGAAGTTCGAGCGTCACCGCACCATCCGGCGTCGAACTGTTCAAGTTGTGGCACTTCTCCTCGCGGATGCGGATCTCGCTGCCGTCGGCCAGGAGCTGGGCGTAGCGGAGCTTGCCGGACATCCCTTCGAGATGAATGTGCTTGAACGGCCACACCAGACAGTGAAGATAGAGCCTGCCAGTCTCCGGATTCCAGGTGCAGCGGCAATCCTCCGGCGTGCGGAACCACTCCGGCGGCTGGCAGCAGCCGTAGATTGCACGCGAATTGTACTTCATCCACGCACCGTAGGCGGCAAGGCGATCGAGCGCCCGCGCGTCGAGATAACCGCGCGAAGTCGGGCCGACGTTCATCAGCAGATTCCCGCCCCGCGAAACATGGTTGATCAGCATCTCAATGCACATCCGCGGCGACTTCCAGGTGGACTCGTCGCGGTGGTATCCCCATGATCCCGAGAAGGTCTGGCACCCCTCCCAGACCACCGGGTTGCCGTTCTCATCAGTCATCCCCTTGTCCGGCGTATACTGTTCGGGAGTGACGATATCGCCGGAACCGGGCAGGTCGAGGCGGTTGTCCACGATGATTCCGGGCTGGAGGCGATGGACGAGTTCGATCATCTTCTCCGACTCCCAGTCGGCGCATCCTTTCCCGTTATCGTCCGGATAGGAGAAGTCGAACCAGAGGATATCGACCTTCCCGTAATTGGTCAGCAACTCGGTCACCTGGTCGCGCATATACTGCGCATAACGTTTGATGTCGCGCGGCGCATTGAGTTTGGCAATCTCCTCCGCCGGCAAATCGCGCAGCGGATGAAGCCGGTCGATGGTAAAATCGGGGTGATGCCAATCGAGCAGCGAATAGTAGAACCCCACCTTCAGCCCCTCCGCCCGGAACGCATCGACCACCTCGCGCAACAGGTCGCGGCCCGCCGCCGTGTTTGTCGCCTTGTAGTCGGTGTATTTCGTGTCCCACAAACAGAAACCTTCATGGTGTTTCGCGGTGATGACGAAATACTTCATCCCCGCTTCGCGCGCCGCCTTCGCCCACGCTTTCGGGTCGAAGAGATCGGGGTTGAACATCTCGAAATAGATCTCATAAGCCTCGTTCGGAATCCGCTCAATATTTCGAATCCACTCGTGCCGCGCCGGCAGCGCGTAGAGCCCCCAATGAATGAACATGCCGAAGCGGTCATGCACGAACCAGCGGGTATCGCCTTTTCCCATTTTCACTGCCTTTCTGATTTGCAAAGTTTCCGGGAGTTGCTTATATTGTAATGGAGAATATGAATTTTTGCAACAAAGTTCCTATGCAAAAAGTGAACTCGAATATGATGAAAACAAACACCCCCCTCATTCCGGACCGGCAGCTTCGGATCGATGGAATCTGGCAGACCCGGCTGGATGCCTTCTGGCACCGCTTCCACCTGACCGGCGGCTTCTGGCGGCTCTACCATCACGATATCCCCGGAGCCGGAGTCTGGATCGACGGCCGCAAAATCGAACTCTCGCCCGACTCGGTCTACCTTTTGCCCCCCTACCCCGAACTTGTCACTTGGCGCGAACAACCGGTCAACCAGTTCTTCATCCACTTTGAAGCGGCCTTCCTCTTCGGCAACCCCGAACACCCGCTCACCCGCCTGGAACTTACCCCGGAACTCGGCGCATTCATCGCCGAAGCCAGACGGCTGATCGCCGCCGAGCCGGCGGAAACCCGCCTCGACCTGCTCGGCTTCGCCATCGCCGGAATCGCACTCGCCCGCCTCCCCGGCGAAGCCCTCCGCGAACTCGACAGCGACCGCCGCATCACCCGAATCTGCGACTGGATGCGCAACCACCCGGCACGCGAACTCGATATCCCCGAACTCGCCTCCCGCACCGGATTCGCACCCAACTCGTTCATCCGACGCTTCCGCGAAGTCACCGGCAACACCCCCCACCAGTACCTGCTCAACCTGCGCTATACCTTCGCCGCACGACTCCTCGTGTCAACCGAACTCGAAATCGACGCCATCATCGCCGAAATCGGCGTCAAAGACCGCTTCCACTTCTCCCGCACCTTCAAACGCCTCTACGGCTCCCCCCCCGCCGCCTACCGCGCTTCTGCGCGAAAACGGTAGAGGACTTCGCCCCACCCATTCCCCCCAAAAAAGCGGAGTATGCGGGCGGATGTGAGCAGCTGCGCGATCTGGTCATTCAAAAGCGGTATAGCAACGCGCGCAAAGCCGCACGCCATGCATGACCTACAAAAATGAACTCGCGCCAGACGACCAGAAACGTTCCGAGAGCCTGCCAAGCCCGGTTAAAGATCTCCACACGAGCGTAACTACCAATCATCCCGGCTACGGTCTTGTGCCTCGCAAACCAACCTCCTGCAAAAACAGGCGGAAGGAGTGCCGCCTTTCCGCAAAAAAGCGGAAAGGCGCGCCGGAGAGAGCGGTATTTTGCGCCCTCCGGAACCTCGAATTACCCCCCGAACCTCCTCGGTCGGAGCGTCAAATGCGCAGTACCTTACTCGCAGGCATGAGTACGGCGAAGCCGCACGGAATGCCGGAGAGCGGGGCCCCCGAAAAGTACCCGAAGCCCGCCATAGGCGGGACCCGAGGCCGAAGGGTGGCAACTTTTTGGGGAAAGGCACCGGCAGCCTGCCGGTCGGGAGGGTTAAGGGAGGGCGAAGCGCCTGCCTTATTCCCACGACCACGATCAGGCTGGCGGGAATCCCGGCAGCCAGCGTTCGAGCACTTCGCGCAACCGGTCGGGGGTGACCGGTTTGGTGAGATAATCGTCCATTCCGGCAGCGCGGCAGATGTCCTGATAGCCATCCAGCGCGTGGGCGGTCACAGCGATGACCGGAATCCGGTGATTCCGCACCGGACTCGCCGGGTCGCGAATCCGCCGGGTCGCCTCGAGGCCGTCCAAATCCGGCATCTGAACATCCATCAACACCAGACGGTAAGGTTTCTCGGTCAGTTTCTGAAGCACCTCGAAGCCGTTCCCGGCGACATCCGCCCGCACCCCCAGCTTCTTCAATAAAAACAGCATCACTTTCTGATTCACGGTGTTGTCGTCGGCGAGCAGGATATCCGCACTGTCGGATTCCGGCTCAGGCGTTGTGGAAGCGCCTTCGGCGACCGCTTCCGCACCGGACTCCGCCTCCAGACAGGCGCGCAGCAAAGCACGCAGTTCCGTCCGGTTGATCGGTTTGTTGATCGAGCGGCAGAACCCGACCGCAGTCGGCAACACGTCTTCCAGCCGGGTTCCCAACGGAATCATGGCGATCAGGCAAAGCTCGTCGAAAGCGGCGTCCCGCCGGATTTCAGCAGCCAGGGTGACGGGGTTCTTCCCCGGCATGACCCAATCGATCAATACGGCGCGAAAAGGCTCGCCGGCCTCCTGCGCTTGGCGCAGCAAATCGGGAACCGCCGCGGGGTCCGCCGTACCGGACGGACGCAGCGAATGCGATGCCAGCTCCCGCATCAGGGCTTCCCGCACGGCGGGATTGTCATCGACCACCAGAATTCGGGCGCCGCGCCATTCCGGAGCGGCAAGGAGGACCGAGTCTTCCGCCGCCGCCCGGGCCAGCGGGATCGCGAAGCTGAATTCCGACCCGACGCCGACCTCGCTTGAGAATCGCATCGTACCTCCCATCCGCTCGACCAGCCCCTTCGTGATCGGCAGCCCCAGACCGGAACCGCCGTGCCGACGGCTGACCGACGAATCGGCCTGATAGAACGGATCGAAGAGGAACGGCTGCTGCCGCGGATCAATCCCGATCCCGGTATCCCGCACTGAGAAGCGGACCACGACGGAATCGGCGGTCTGACTTTCGACAAACGCCTCCAGAACGATTTCTCCCCGGTCCGTGAACTTGACGGCGTTGCCGGCCAGATTCATGAGCACCTGCCGGAGCCGCAGGCTGTCGCCGCAAAGGTGCGCCGGAACCTCCGGAGAAACCGCCACAACCAGCTCGACGTTCTTGGCATGGGCCGACAGCGCCAGGCCGCCGGTCACGCCCTCCAGCAGTTCGTCCAGGTTGAAATCGCCCGGGTGGAGCTCGATTTTCCCGGTTTCGATCCGGGAGAAATCCAAAATGTCGTTGATCAGCTCCAGCAGCAGCTTGCCGCTGGAATGGATGATATCGACCAGATTCCGCTGCTCATGGTCCAGCCGGGTGTCGCGCAGCAGGTCGGTCACGCCGATCACCCCGTTGATCGGAGTCCGGATTTCGTGGCTCATGTGGGCCAGGAATTCGCTCTTGGCCCGGCTGGCCGCCTCCGCCTGTCTGCGGCTGTGGAGCAGCGCGGCCTCCTCCCGGCACCGGGCATGAATATTGACCAATATCTGCGCAAAGACATGAAGCAGTCGCGCCTCTTCCTCCGTGCAGGCGTGCGGCTTGCGGACGGAGTCGAAGCCAACGAAGCCCAAGTGGCAATCGCCTTCCGCGAGCGGGACGCAGAACAGGCTTTTGATCTCCTGCGCTCCGAGCATGCTCCCGATTTCGTCCTCCGGCGGCAGTTTCTCCACATCGGGGATATCGAGCCCCTCGTCCCGGCAAGCGTCCTTCATCCACCGGGCCATCTCGGGAAACGGGATCTCACGGAGCCGCCCGATCCGCGGAGCGATGCCCGGCGCGCACCACTCGTGAGTGTTGCAACACAATTGCCGCACGGGGTCCAATTCGAACACATAAAAACGGTCGGCATTGAGAAATCCGCCCAGTTCGGCCATGGTATGGTCGATCGCGGCATCGATGCGGTCCAGCGGGAGATTGATGCAACTTGCGGCGACCTCGGTCAGCATTTTCTGAAATTCGATCTGCCGGGTCTTTTCAGCTTCGGCGGTTTTTCGCGAGGTGATATCGATGGATTCGCCGCGATAACCGGAGGGCGAGCCGTCTTCCGCGAACAGCGGCATTCCTTCGGAAGAGGTCCAGATCACCCGGCCGTCCTTGGTCTCCATGCGGATTTCAAAATCGCGGAACGCCTGTTTCGCCCGGGCCAATACAAGCATGGCGTTGCGGAATTTCTCGCGGCCCGCTTCGGGGAGCAGGTCGTGAAAATGCATGCGGCCGACCATCTCTCCGGGGTGATATCCCAGCAGGCTCTCCGACACGTCGTTGACGTAGGTGAAAAGCCCCTGCGCATCGATATCCCAGACCATGGTCCTGCTGTGCCGGCACAGTTGCCGGAAGCGGAACTCGCTGGAGCCGAGTTTCTCGGTGCGCTCCCGGACCAATTCCTCCAGCTCCGAACGGCGGCGCCCGGCCAGGCCGACGATGTTCGCCAGCGCGGCGGTGAACACGAGACCGACAAGAAACGCCACGCAGTGCTTTTTCAACGGATACGCTTCCATGAACGCCGGGCCGGGGCGGGCGGACAGGCAGAACACTTTGCCGAACGCGAACAGATACCGGCGAAGCACGAACCCCTTCCGGCCATACATCGGTTTTCCGAAGAGCGACAGGGTCCTTGCGGCTCCGTCCTCCCGCAGCAGGGAGAAATCGACATCCACGATATCCCGATTGATTTCACAGCGGGCCCGGATCGCAGGAAGGGAGAGGGAGATGACCGCAATGCCAAACAGCCGACCGCCCTGCTCGGGAGCAAAGACCGGGCGATAGATTACCACCGTCCTCCCCCGATCGCGCGAATTGAGCAGCCAGACCGGCTCGGTGGCGGCAGGCAGGTTGGTGTTCAGCGCCTCTTCAATGGCCGTGCGTCGTTTGGAGTCGGCAACGAGGTTGAACCCGATCACATCGGGGTTGCGCCGCTCGGGCTCCGCATACAGGACGGGAAAAATCAGGCCATCCGCCGTCACGGTTTCGGAACTGCTTCCGGGGCGCGGCGGCCAGATCTTGAAGCGGGGAACACCGTCCCGCCTGACCAGCGCTTCGAATGCGTTCGCTTCGGCGACGGGAACCGCCGGAGCCCACATCCACATCCGAACCAACGGGTTCTTCGTCAGATGGTCGGCAAAATAGGAAAATTCCTGCTTATCAACCGCCGTGCCGTGCTGGAAAAAGGCGGCGAACCCTTCCAGCTCGGAGGAACGGATATTCTCCATAATCTGCGCGAGCTGCGCGGTTTCGCTCGAAGCAAGCTGCACAAAAATCCGCATCCGGGTGAGCGCTTCCTGCTCATGGATGCGCCAGGCGACGAACAGCGAAAGGACGGTCCCGACGGTCACGATTCCGAACCCGTTCAACCGGAACATCCAGCGGGGCGCCGCGGCCCCCCGGCGCAGCCGGTAACGGAAAAGCCGCATCCAGAGCAGGACAATGCCGAGCAAAAGCAGCGTAAGCCCGGCCCCCGGCAATGCGGCGAAAAACAGCGATTTGTTCCAGACCCGGGCATCGACATCCACGCCCAGCCCGGCGAGAACCCGCCCGGTGCGCAAATCGATGACCGGAGCCAGCGCCGAAACCCAGACGCCCCACTGGTCCTCCCCGGGCCCGGAGACGACTTCGACGCCCTTGCGTATGGCCTCGCTGAATTCGGCGCTGCCTTCGGTATATTGCTGCCCGGCGGGAGAACAGTCGGGGGAATCCGGCGGCTCGTTATCGACGAAGAAGAAGATCGCGCCGTCCGGGCGGGCCCCGATCAGATAGATGAACCGGATATCGGGATTGTTGCGCTTCAGCAGAGAAAGCTGCTTCTTGATCCGGAGATATTCCGGCTTGATGAGATCCGCCGCGGAACCGGAAAGCTCCTTGACGCGATCGGCGCTGACCGCCTCGGCCATCAGCCGGGTCCGCACCAGCAAATCCTCGCGCATCCGCCGGTCGGCGCCTTCGACCTCCCGCCAGGTATAGAGCCCGCCGACCAGAATAAGCCCGGCCACGACGGCAAGTTGAATCAGCCTGAAACGGTTCCGGATGGAACAGAACGCTCCGGCCTGATGCATGTTCCCGGCCATGATATTCTTCGCACTCTTCACGGGAATCTTCTCCGTCAACCCGGTTCCTCGAGAATCCCTCCCGCAAAACCCCGGGGAGAGATACCTCCGGTGATTACTTTACGCCCTCCCTGTGCATTTTTCAAGCCCGAAAAATAAATAGCTGATATTTCCGTCAATCCCCTTCCCTTATCGACATTTCCGAATCGTGAACGCCGTCAACGGCAGACGGAATTCCACAATTTCACGTTCAGTTGCCGGAGACTGCCGGAAAAGGGTCGTCCAGGACTCCGCCAATTGTTCCCTGCCGGAGTCGGAAAGCAGATAGGAGTAGTAGAAAAACGGCATCAGCAGAGTGGCCAGTGCTTCCGGCGTTTCCCGGAAAATCACATCGAACTCCAAAAAGTTCAAATCGTCTCCAAAACCGTCGATCCGGTCAAACAAGTTCACGATCCCCTGGGCGCTGCCGAATTCCGGGCTGCCCAGCGCCACCAGTTTCTCCGGAGCGACATCCTCTGCGACGACCGCCGACAGCGCTTTCCGAATCGCGGCAAAGGGAAGATTGCCGCCGTCCGAGCCCGGAATGACCGCCGCCAGAACTCCGGACGGGCGCAAAATCCTCGCAATCTCCGCCAAGGACCGCTCGACCGGCTGAAACAACATCAATGCCATATGGCAGAGCACCGCATCCGCCGACGCATCCGGGAGAGACAGCGCGGCCGCCGATTCGTTGAGGAACCGCACGTTGTCGTACTCTCCGCAGCGCGCCTCGGCCAACGCCAGTTCGGACCGGTTGAGGTCGATGCCGAAAACCCGTCCGGCCGGCCCGACCTTCTGCGCGGCAAGCAACGTCAGCGCACCGCTGCCGCAGGCCAGATCGACCGCCGTCATGCCGCTTTTCAGTTCCGCCGCATCCGCCAGGATCTCATAACAGGAACGGCCGTCGCCGGTTTTTCCATGCCCCAGCACGCTCTCGGTGATACCGGGAGCAACGTCATGAACCGACATCAGAAATTCCGAAGCACGATCGGCAGACGGAGAGAAATTTGAATTCATTTTCATGGTAACTTCCAAACCAAAGTTAACGTCAGATAGAATCCGGCGGCGAGAAATACGACGCCGGTGATCCGCTGCGCCCACACCTCAAACCCGGCCAGGCGGTGGTATGCGCGCCCGACCTTGTTGGCGGAGAACGCCAGCAGAAACGCAAAAAGCAGCACCGGCAACCCGGTGGCGACCCCGAACACTCCGGGAAGGAGGAAGCCGGATTCCAGCCGGACCGCCAGCGGCAGCAGGCTGCCGAAAAACAGCGCCGCCGAAGTCGGGCAGAAACTCAGGGCAAACAGTACGCCGAGCAGAAATGCGCCGCCTACGCCGAACCGTTCCGCGCGCCGCCGCACCGCTTCCCCGAGTCTGCCGCCCGAACCGGTGTTGAACCGGATCAGCCCGAGCAAGACCATCGCCACCAGAATCAGCAGCGGCCCCATCAGCAGATTCATGTACTTCTGGAGCACATGCGAAAGCGCCGAAGCCGCGGTGAGACCGCCGACCAGCAGCATTCCGAGAATCGCATAGGTCAGCGTCCGCCCCAACGTATAAAGGAGCCCCGCTCCCAGAACCGCGCCGACCTTTCCGACTTTGCGGCCGACAAAGCTGATCGCGGCGATGTTGGTCGCCAGCGGACACGGGCTGATCGAGCACAGAAAGCCGAGCCAGGCCGCGGTGACAATCGCCAGGAGGAATTCGCTCATTGTTCCGCAAGCATCTTTGCCGCGCCGTCCTGAATATAACCGGTGAATTTCTGCGGATCGCGCACCAGCGTCCAGACCGCGTCGAAGGTTTCGTACTTCCCGTCCTTCGCCATGACAACCGTCCGCGACGCAAGCTGGAAATCCTTGATGAAATGCTCATTGGCGGGCTCATCGACATTGACCGAACGGAACACCACCCGGCCGTCGGCGAGCTCTTCGGCGTATCTGGCCTGAATGGCGGCTTTGGCGAGCTCCTCGATCCGGTTGCAGGTCATGCAGCGCTGGGTGCCGTGAAAATAATAGACGGTGAGCACGTCGGACTTGGCCGGGACATCCCCGGTTTCGGACACGGCGGCAGTCGAATCCGCATTCCGGGACATGACCTCCCGGACGACCACAAACGCCACGCTGGCGAGAACGAACAGCAGAAGCACCGCGGTCAGCCATTTTTTCGCACTCCCGCCACCGCAGCAGCAGGGTGTTTCTTTCGCCTTCTCCGTCTCTTCCCCGCCGCAGCAGCAGGAGGAGGAGGTTTCTTTCGCCTTTTCCGCCTCCTTCTCCGCCCCGCCGCAACAGCAGCAGGGAGACTCTCCGGCGGCGGGTTCCTCCGGCGACGCGGCGCAGCAGGGAGCGTCGGCGCCCGGCGTCATCAATTCCGCTGCTTTCTCGGGAGAAAGAACCTTGCCGAAGCTGACCACTTTGCCGTCGATCGCCAGTGCCGGAGTCATCATGACGCCGAACGCGGTGATTTCATTGATGTCGGTCACCTTTTCGATCTCGCACTCCAGACCGAGTTTGGCCGCCGCCTCTTTGACATTGGCCGCCAGCTTTTCGCACTTGTCACACCCGGAACCAAGAATCTGCACTTTCATGATCGTTACCTCCTTGTCATGGAAATTGCCGTCACATCAAAACCCAATCGAAACAATATCCGCCGATTACCGCGGTCAGAAAAACCAGCGCCACGATGGCGGCGACAATCCGCGCCCGGAAGATGCTCAGCAACATCGACATCTCCGGAATCGCCATACCCGCGCCGCCGATGATCAGCGCGATCACCGCACCGAGGCTCATCCCTTTTTTCACCAGCGCGAGGCCGATCGGAATGGCGCTCTCCGCCCGGATGTACAGCGGAATGCCGACCAGCGCCGCCGCAGGAATGGCGAACACCCGATCCTTGCCGGCAATCGCGACGACCCATTCCCCGGGAACATACCCGTAAATCACCGCCCCGACGGCCGTTCCGAGAATCAGGTAAACCAGCACGCCAAGCAAGTCGCGATACGCAGTGGAAAAGGCCTTGCCGAGTTTTCCTTTCAGGGAAGGAGCCGGCGCGTCTCCGGTTTCGCAACAACCGCCGTCCGGCACTCCGGCGAGGGCGCGCACATAGCGTTCCGCATGAATCCGGCTCATCACAACCCCGCCCCCGATCGCGGCCAGAAAGCAGACGCCGGAATAAACCAGGCACGCCTTCCAGCCCATCATCGTCCAGACCATGCCGACGATGATCGGGTTCAGCAGGGGCGAAATCATCACGAACGTCATGATCGGCCCGATGGCGACTCCGGCATGAAGCAGCCCCAGCGTCAGGGGAACGGTCGAGCAGGCGCAGAACGGCGTGACGCCGCCGAGCGCCGCCGCCATGACGTAGCCGTACCGCCCGGAGAGATACCGGCCGAGTTTCTCCTTCGGGATGTACTGCAAAATCAGCGCGATCACCGTACTGATCGACAGGAAAAGCAGTACCAGCTCAAGAAAGATGAAACCGAAATATCCGAGCGCATCAACCAGCGTGTTCATTCTCAGAAGCTCCCGTAGATGAATCCCAGCAGGGTCGAAAACACAATGACCAGCGAGACGAAGGCGACCGTCTTCTTCGGCCCCATCACGCCATTGATGACCAGCATGTTCGGCAGCGACAGCGCGGGGCCCGCCAGCAGCAGCGCCAGCGCCGGCCCCTTGCCCATCCCGGCGTCGATCAGCCCGGCGAGGATCGGAACCTCGGTCAGCGTGGCGAAGTACATGAACGCCCCGGCGAACGAAGCGAAGAAGTTGGCCGAAAGCGAATTGCCGCCGACCGCGTTTGCCACCCACTCTCCCGGAATCAGCCCCTCGTGGCCGATCCGGCCCAGCAGCAGCCCGGCGATCAGGACGCCGAAGAGCAGGAGCGGCAGGATCTTTTTGGCGAAATCCCAGCTGGTTTCAAACCAGCTTTTGAGTTCGCCCTCTTTCGCTGTACTGGTGAATGCGCCGATGCCGAGAAATCCGGCGGTGAACGCCAGCAGCGGATTGTCCGGAAACACCGCCGCCAGCGCCGCCACCGGGACTGCAATGACAAGAAGTTTCCAGAGTTTCAGCCCGTAATACCTGACCAGCATGAAACCGAGAACCAGCGCCGCAGCCGAAGTCAGATACCATTTGACGCTCCAGATCGCCGTCCAAACGTCCCCGGAGTCATCCGATTTTCCGAAATTCGCAAATACCAGGATGGCCACCATGCTGCCGAGATATACCACATTCTGCCAGAGCGGACGCCCGGCCTCGACTTCCGGCTCCTGCGCGGCCAGCCGGACTTTTTCCGCCTCCTCCTTACGGAAGAGCCAATGCATGCACAGGCCGATGACGACCGACAGCCCGACCGCGCCGAACGCGCGCGCCGCTCCGAGCTCGACGCCGAGCACCCGCGCCGTCAGCACGATCGCCATGATGTTGATCGCCGGGCCCGAATAGAGAAACGCCGACGCCGGGCCAAGCCCCGCGCCCATCTTGTAAATCCCGGCGAAAAGCGGCAGGATCGTGCAGGAACAGACCGCGAGAATCGACCCCGATACCGACGCGACCAGATAGGCGAGCCATTTCTTCGCCTTCGGCCCGAGGTAACGCATGACCGCCCCCTGGCTGACGAAAACGCCGATGGCACCGGCAATGAAGAACGCCGGAACCAGGCAGAGCAGCACATGCTCCCGGGCATACCATTTGACCAGCCCCAACGCTTCGATGACGGCGTTATCGAAGCGCACCGACCCCACCGGCAGCCAGAAACAAATCAGGAATGCCCCGGCCAGCCAGGCCAGATACTTCCATTGCGACTTCCACATACAACACCCTTTTATATTTTACAAAATGACGTAATGACTAAAAAATAAAAAATCAGTTGCCGCATCCTCCGCAGAGGCAGGCGATGAACTGAATCACGCACGGTTTCAAAAGACGATAAAACACCTGCTTGCCGCGCTTGTCGTCACCGATGATCCCAGCCCGCTTCAACACCGCAAGGTGCTGGCTGATGGTGGAGAAGTCGGCCCCGGCGGCCTGTACGAACTCGCAGACGCAATGCTCCTGCCCGTCGGCGAGCTGCTCCACGACCCAGAGCCGCGTCGGGTGGCCGAGCGCCTTGAATATCTCGGCTTCCTTCTTGCAACACTCTTTTTCAAATTTCTGCATTCATTATCCTTTGTTATTTTACAATATAACATAATGTTATAAAAAAGCAAATTTTTTTCCGGACCGGAAGCGCCGGCCCGCGTTATGCTGGATTATTGTTCCGCAACCGTCGCCTCGCGGGGAGGCAGATAGCCGAGAATGAAACGCAGTTCCCGGGTCTTGCCCCACGGCGCACTGTATTCGACCGAAACCGGAGTGAATTTGATTTCGGGAGAACCGACCTGCTTCAGGAAGCCGGCCAACTGCGCGGGCCGCTTCGCAATCAGCAGGGCGCCTTCGCGGGCGATGCGATCCTTGTAGAGGTCGAAATACACTTCGTCATCGACTTCACACGCCGGGGGCCGCTCTTCGCTGTAATTCTCGACAACACCCGACAGCCAGCGTTCGCCCACCACCACCGGAATCGGACCGGAGGAATGCATCTTCCAGAAGTTCAGCGCCGGATTCACGATCGTCTCCGGCCGGGAATGAAGCCGCGACCTGGAGCTGACCAGAAGGTCGATGCTGGTTCCCACGAAAAGAACCGCCGTATATACCACCAGCACCAGAAACAGCCGCCGGAACAGATCCCGGGTAATCACGAAGGGGAAAGCCGCGACCACGGCGATCCCGGTCCAGCAGGCGAGCGAAGAAAACCACATCAGGATGATGTCGCTCCCGAACAACGAAATCAGGATGAAGAAACAGGATGGCACCAGCGTGAGAACCAGAGACCAGCAGAGCGCATTCCGGTCCAGCGGCTTCCGTTCCCGATCCCGGTAACGCGGGAAGCAGACGAGAAGCAGCACACCCATTTCAGCCAGCAGAGGATAAAACGCCGTGGCGGTCACATTGAGCGGCGTATACCAGGGGTGCTGATCGGCCATGCGGTTCTCCACATGCTTGAAACAGGCGAAATCGTGGTCGATCAGCCAGTTGATGTGCGGGGCGACGACCAGGAGGAAGACTCCGAACGCCAGATACGGACCGTAAGAGAACACTTTCTGCCGGTTCTGTTTCTGCAGGAAGAAAATCACAAGGAAGGCGGCCAGAAGGAGCACGGTCGAATACTTCGCCAGAATCCCCAGCCCGCAGAAGAAGCCGAACAGCGCCCACTGATGCCAGCGGTTGTTGCGCAGCGCGATATAAAAGTAGTAGGCCATGATCGGGCGGAGCGCGATTTCAAGAAAGAAGGAGCTGTACTTCATCCAGGACGGATTGTAGTAATGAAGGACATAGAGCAGCAGCGCCGCCGTGGCCGCGCTGTACTGATCCTGCCAGAACTCCCGGGCCAGCTTGTAAGCGTACCACACGCCGACCGCCAGACAGAGCTGCGCGAGCAGATAAAGCCCCCAGTCGGAGTGACCGGTCAGTACGGAGAATCCGTAGCCCAGCCAGCCGGAGAGCGGCGGATGTTTGAAATGCCCCCAGGCCCCCTGGGCTCCCCAGGTGACGGCTTCCAACGTATCGAGGCTCTGAATATTCTGAAGAAGGGAACACTGCGTCGTCCAAAGCACGATGGAGCCGCCGATGAAAAATAACAGCGCCTTCGACGGGGAATTCCAGAAATTGGCAAAAAAGCGCCGCAACAGCTCCCTCATAATTCTCCTTGCAAATCAATAATCTGTCTTATTAATATAAACTGAAAACAGACAAAATAAACTTTGTAATATAACATTGAGGAAGCTGATTTACAAATAAAATGCCGCTTCCATCCGTAATTTTTACGTTTACGTCATAGCACTGTTTCAAAGGCAGTCGATCCGGCTCATCAAAGAATAATCTGTCCGACAGTTCGCCCGCTTGCTTTCCGGGAAAGCTGCGGTATAGTGATCCCCGATAAGATCATTTGCAAGATGAAGAAATCATGATTGTACAAAACGCCAACTCTCTCCCCGGCCGCGGCAAACGGCGGAGATCCCGGATCGTCGTTGCCGCGGGAATCGTCGGACTGGCGCTCCTGTGCGTTTTCGTCGCCGGTTATATCCTGATGCTCCGGTTTTTCGAAACCGGAATCCTGAAATCGCAGCAATCCCGGCGGCCCTCCCCCGAACCGTCGGTCCGGATCGATGTCGGGAACGGGAAGAAAATCGCGGCGTTCTACCTGCCCGCGCCGAATCCCGAAGCGGATACGATTCTTTACAACTACGGCAACCTCGAAAATCTCGAAGGGAAACTCGAACTGCTCAGGGAATTCCACCGGTACGGCTACGGCGCGATCGGCTACGACTACGAAGGGTTCGGCTCGTCGGAAGGCGAAGCCTCCCTGACGGCGGCGCTGCGCGACGCCGACGCGGTCTACCGCTATCTGACCCAGACCCGCGGCATCGCGCCGAACCGGATCATCGCGGTGGGATTTTCGATGGGCAGCGGCCCGGCCTGCTACCTCGGGCGCCGTTATCCGCTGGCCGGAATCGTGCTGGAAGGCGGACTCGCCTCCGTGCTGCAGGTGATGATTCCCTGGAGCGGATGGCCCGGCGACCGGTATCCCAATTCGACTTGGCTCTCGCAAAGCAACGTTCCCGTGCTGATTTTTCACGGAACCGAAGACAAGGTGATCCCGTATCGGGATGCGGAAACAAACTACCGCCAAGCCGCCGGCCGCAAACAACTGGTCCCGGTTCCCGGCGCCGGCCATCAGACCATCCTGAAAACGCTGGGGAAAGAGCGCTATTTCCAGATCTTCGCCGACTTTTTCCAAACCAGGTGAAATCCGAAGACAACAACGATTCCGAGCGGCGTCATCCCGTCGACAATAGATTCCAATACCAGAAAAACTTTCAAACAAGCTCTCTCTACAAGTCTTGCGCCGAGATGATTTACCATAACTATTTATTTTTTGCAGAACTTTCCTTACATTACTTCATGATTCGACCGCGGAACCTCTCCGCTGAAGTTCCCGCCAGCGGCGCGGCGAATAGCCGGTGATTTTGCGAAACACGCTGGAAAAATACTGACTGGAACTGAAATTGCTCCGAAACGCCGCCTCGGTGATCGAAAGCCGCCGGGAGGCCAGCAGCCGCTGTGCCTGTTCCACCTTCAACCGCAGCCGGTATTCGTGCGGGGCGTACCCGGTTTCGGCGCGAAACCGCTGATAAATTGCGCTCCCAGCCAGTTGCGAGACGGCGAGAACCGAGCGTAAAGGACGTTCGCACAACGGATCGGATTCCATCGCCGCCAGTACCGCCGCCACCGGAGGAGAGAAGGCAATCCGGATTTCGCAGGAGGCCGTCCACGCCCGGGCCAGTTCGATCAACAGCACACTCACCCGGTTTCGCAGCATTTCGCCGCGGTCGACATGTTCCGCCGCGCATTCTTTCAGCATCGCTTCGCACTCCTGTCGCCAGCGTTCCGGGTCGGGGAGTTTCAGTTTCCCGTTGGGTACGATCCGGAAAAAATCGGCAGTCGCGGTGGAAGGAAGAAGGATTTCCGGGTTCACTTCCATCCAGTAGAGCAAACAGGGCGTGAGCTGGTTGTTCACGCCGGAATGCACAACGCCGGGTCGGCAGAGATGCAGATCCCCGGCGTGGATGTCGCAGCAACCGTCCCCGATTTGATAGGACATGGTGCCGTGAGCGATGAAACAGAGTTCGAACACCTCCCGGTGAACATGTTCCGGCAGCGAACTGGCATTTCGGCAGCGGTAACGCCCGATCAGATTGATCCCGTCGGGCAAAGCGGTATTCTCACGGCAAAAGCAGTCGCGATCAATCCTGGTCGCACTCGATTTACGGTCTGATTCGACTTTATGCTGACTCATAATACGCCATAACATATCGCATTTTCCACTTTTCTCAATGTTTGTATGAAATTTTCCGGCAAAAAAAAGCGAACGCAATTCATTTTTCTTGTGGTATAATATGGCAACACGCCCGTTTTCCCCACAAAAAAAGGAAGGATATGGCAATGGCACAGACATCACGTGAAATCGTAAAGCGCAGTTTGACTTTTCAGTCGCCGGAACGGGTACCAATCGACCTATGGGCTCTGCCTTGGGCGACCGCCCGCTACCCCGAGGAAATTCGGAAACTCACGAGGGAGTTTCCGAATGACACCGCCATACCGCCGCATCCGTGCGGCAAGGCGCATCGGGTCTCCGGCGAACCTTTCTCCATTGGACTCAGCATCGACGAGTGGGGGTGTGAATTCGAGAACCTGCAAGAAGGAGTGATCGGTGAAGTCAAATCTCCGATGATCAAAGAGCCGGGCGATTGGCGTCTGGCTGCGCCGCCGCAGGAGATGATTCCGACCGGAGTTGACCGGCAAAAGGCGATCGATCGAGTCAACGCGTTCTGTGCCTCAACCGATAAGTTCGTCCTCGCGCCGGTCTGTCCGCGCCCCTGGGAACGTTACCAGTTTCTGCGCGGAACCGAGAACGCCATGATCGACATGCTGTTGCGGGAACCGGGAGTGGACGAGCTTCTCGCGTTGATTCACGACTATTTCCGGAGAGAACTGGAATTCTGGGCGGAGACCGATGTGGACGCCCTGCGCTTTATGGATGACTGGGGATCGCAGCAGAACCTGCTCATTCCGCCGGATATCTGGCGCGAACTGTTCAAGCCGCTCTACCGGGAGTATTGCGACATCGCCCGGAGTTCCGGCAAATTCACCTTTATGCACTCCGACGGCAATATCCAGTCGATCTACCCGGATCTGGTCGAAATCGGGGTCTCGGCACTGAATTCACAGATTTTCTGCATGGATATGGACGAACTTGCCCGCATCGCCCGGGGCAAACTCTGTTTCTGGGGAGAAATCGACCGCCAGCATGTACTGAACAATCCCGATCCCGAGGCGGGTCGTCGGGCGGTGCGACTGGCAGCGGAAAAACTGTGGATGCCGGAGGGCGGCTGTTTCTGCCAGTTCGAAATCGGTCCCGGCTGCCGTATGGAAACCGCGCTCGCCATCTGTGAGGAGTGGAGGTCCATTTCGAAGGGCTGAGTCCTGCACACGACACATTGAACTTCGGATAAAGTCAGGTTAAGCGCTTGCAATCTGTTGTCAAGGAGCTTATGGTAATGAGTGAACCCTGCTGCAAGTGCTTGGGATAAATCGTCCACCTCGGAGTATGGACGCGGTCATTTTCCCCTTGAAACTGCCCGGTGCCGAAGCCTTCAGTCGGACCGGCCGGTTGGTGAAACTCGATAAACAGAGTCTTGAGATATATGCATTCCGCGAAGTGACAAGCGGCATTCGTATTCCTGTCAAACCTGAATACAGAGGAGTAAAGGAGGAGCATGATGAAACAGATGACGGAACAAAACATGATCAATGCATTCGGCGGAGAGTGTCAGGCCCACATGCGCTATTTGCGTTTCGCCGAAGTCGCCGCCAAAGAAAACTTTCCCAATGTCTCCCGGCTGTTCACCGCGATTGCCGAGGCGGAACGAATTCATGCGTTCGACCATTACCAGGAGCTGAGGCATCTCGACGCCGGGCGCGTCGCCAACAGCATGGCGGCCTTCGGACCGGGCGATACGGCGAAAAATCTCGGCTTGAGCATCGCCGGCGAAACGTTCGAAATCGAAGAGATGTATCCCACCTATATCGACACCGCGAAATTCCAGGGCGAAAAAAGTGCGGAACGGAGCTTCACCTGGTCCTACATGACCGAGGTCGAACACCGCAAACTGTTCCAGAAAGCCAAAGCCGCGGTTGACGGCGGAGAGGATGCAAAACTCTGCACCGTTCAGATCTGCGAGGTCTGCGGTTATACCGTCGAAGGCGACGCGCCGGACGCCTGCCCGGTATGCAAAGCGAAAAAAGAACGCTTCAAAGCATATTGAGCGGTATCGGACCGGCATTGAAGCAACTCGACGGGAGGAGTTATGGACATCAATATCAGAATCGCCGGGGAAGCCGGACAGGGGCTGGTCGTGGTCGGCAACCTGCTGGTCGGCGCGGCGGCGGCCGCCGGACTTCAGGTTTTTTCCGGAAAAGGTTACATGTCACGGGTCCGCGGCGGGCTGAACTGGTGCGACCTGCGTTTTGCCGACCGTGAACTGTTCGGGTTGAACGAGCGGCCGAATCTTCTGCTGGCGCTCAATGAAACCGCCTTGGACCTGTTGCGGGAACACACCGCTCCCGATGCGATTATTTTGCTCGACGGCAAGGAAGACCGGCCGCAGACGCAGACGATCGATTTCACCGGGATCGCCAAACAAAGCGGCGGCATAGCCGTCATGGGCAATACCGTCGCGGCCGGAACGATCTGGGGCATGCTCGGGTATCCGCTCGAATTTTTGGAGAATTTTCTGCGGAAGGAATTCGCCGGGCGCGACGAGATCATCGGGAAGAACCTCGCCTGCGCCGCCGCCGGATATCAGAAGGGCCTGATGCTGCCGACGAAATTAACCGCGCCGCAGCCGGTTCAAGCGCCAACGTCGGTAACCACCGGCGCGGCGATGATCGGGCTGGCCGCCGCGACTTCCGGGGTAAAATTTGTCACCGCGTATCCCATGTCGCCCAGTACGGCAACGTTGACCAGTCTGGCGGCGGCGTCCGACCGTTACGGCATTGTGGTGGAACAGGCGGAGGATGAAATCGCCGCCGTCAACATGCTTTGCGGCGCGGTTTACGCCGGAGTCCCGGCGATGACGACGACCAGCGGCGGCGGCTTCGCCCTGATGGCCGAAGGCATGTCGCTGGCGGGGATGATGGAGCTGCCGATCTTTATTATGATCGCGCAACGTCCGGGCCCGGCCACCGGAATGCCCACCCGCACCGCGCAGGAAGACCTGAAGTTCGCGATCAATACGGGACATGGCGAATTTCTCCGCATCGTTTACGCGCCGGGCACGCACCGGCAATGCTATGACCTCACCCGGACCGCGCTGGAAACCGCCCATCGGTTCCAGGTTCCGGCGCTGATGCTCACCGATCAGTATCTTCAGGATGCCGAAACCAATCTGGAGATGCCGAGTGCCGAATACCGTCCGATCGACCGCGGGCTGGTCGATGGCGCCCCGGAGACCTACGTCCGCTATGCGGAGAGTCCGGACGGGGTCTCGCCGCGGGCGATTCCCGGCCACGGCGTCGCGGTGGTCTGTGACAGCGACGAACACGATAAAGCGGGGCACCTGAGCGAAGATTTCGCCGTGCGGATTCAACAGCAGGAAAAACGGCTGCGGAAAAATGCCGGATTGCTGGACTCTTTTCTCATGCCGGAGGTGTACGGCGCCGACGACGCCGACATCGCCCTGGTCTCTTGGGGCTCGACCTGCGGCGCCTGCCGGGAATACGTCGACGCCATGAATGCCGACGGCGGCAAATTAGCCATGATTCATTTTTCGCAACTCTGGCCGCTGCCGGTCGACCGCCTGAAGCCGCTGCTGGAGCGGCCGCAACGCCTGATGGTGGTGGAAGGCAACGCCACCGGCCAGTTCCGGGCTCTGCTGCGGGAGATCGGCATCACGCGGGAACTGTCCGGAATCAACCGTTACGACGGCTTGCCGATCACCGTGGAATTCTTAACCGCCGAGGTGAAATTATGATTGCCATTGCAAAAGCGGATACCCAGCCCTCGTGGTGCCCGGGCTGCGGAAATTATTCCATTCTGAAAGCATTGCGGGAAGTCCTGGCGACCGGGGCGGTCGACACCGGGAAACTGGTGCTGGTCTCCGGCATCGGCCAGGCGGCGAAACTGCCGCACAATCTTCCGGTCAGCGTGTTCAACGGCCTGCACGGCCGGGCGCTGCCGGCGGCGACGGGAATCAAAATTGCCAACCATGAACTGGAAGTCGCCATCTTCTCCGGCGACGGCGACATGTACGGCGAAGGCGGCAATCACTTTCTCCACAATCTGCGCCGCAATATCGGCGTTAAAGTGTTCGTCCACAACAATCAGGTTTACGGGCTGACCAAGGGGCAGGCGTCGCCCACGTCGGACTTCGGCTTTGTCACGCCGATTCAGATTCACGGGCAGAAATTGCAGCCGATCAACCCGCTGGCGATTGCGATTGTCGAAGAATGCTCTTTTGTGGCGCGAAGTTTCAGCGGCGACCCGGAACACCTGAAACAGATGATGCTGGCGGCGTTCGCCCACCGCGGCGGGATGGCGCTGGTGGACATTCTGCAGCCGTGCGTCAGCTTCAACCACACCAATACCTTCAAATGGTACAAGGACCGGGTGAAGCCGATTCCTCCCGACCACGATTGCCGCGACAAAATGAAGGCGCTGGAACTGGCCTTGCGCTGGGGCGACGAGATTCCCATCGGGATTTTCTACAAAGGCACGCGCAAAAGCTACGAGTCCGACAACGAAGTGCTGGCAAACGGAACCCTGGTCGCCAATTATTCCCAGCCGATGGAGGTGAAAAAATGAGTGATCTACGAAATAAGCCGATCGGCCTGATCGTGGCGGAAAACCTGGCGGCGGCAAGCGTGTTCGAAGCCCGCGGCATGGACTTCTGCTGTCATGGCGGTCAAACGCTGGAAGCGGTGTGTAAGGCGCGTCGCATCCCCATCGAGCAGCTTGAAACCGAATTGGCGGCCCTGAATCCAGAGACTACAGCGGAACGCCCGGATCTCAATGCCATGACCCCGGCTGAACTCGCCCGGCACATCGTTGCCGTTCATCATGTCTACACGAAAAAAGCGCTGCCGGAAATTGCCGGTCATCTGGATACGGTCGTCCGGGTACACGGCGGCAACCATCCGCAACTGGCGGCGATCCGACAGCTCTTTACGACGTTGCGGCAGGAATTGGAACCGCACCTGGAGAAAGAAGAGCAAATCGTGTTTCCTTACATCGAAGCGATGGACGAGTCCGGCAGTCCGCCGCCCGCCGATTTCAGCGGGGTTTCGCAGCCGATCGCCGCGCTGGAGCGCGAACATGAAAGCGCCGGAAAGACATTTGACCGTATTAACACCCTGGCCGAAGGGTATCAGCCTCCGGACGACGCCTGCAACACGTACCGCCTGGTCCTTCGCGAATTGCAGGACCTGGAACAGGATCTGCATGTTCATATTGCAACGGAGAACTATCTGCTCTTCCCCAAGGCGGTCGCTCTTGAAAAATCGTTGGGCGGACGGAAATCATGATTACGATCAAACGTATCTATGCGGAACCGTCTGAAGCGGATGGTTTTCGGGTATTGGTCGACCGGCTCTGGCCGCGCGGCATGACCAGGGAAAAAGCCAGGGTGGATCTCTGGCTGAAAGAGATCGCTCCCACGACGGAGTTGCGAAAGTGGTTCGGTCATGATCTCAAGCGCTGGCCGGATTTTGTCGAGCGTTATCAGGAGGAATTGAAAACGAAATCAGAGCTGCTGGCCGTTTTGGCTGACAAAGCTCGTCAGGGAACGGTGACATTGCTTTTTGCCGGCCGCGACGAAGACCACAATGAAGCGGTGGTTCTTTATCGCTTATTGACACCGCACCAAGAAAAAATTCAAATGCGCGGATAATTTCGGACACTACCAACGCTGTCATACATGTACTTTCCGTATGAACATTGGACCCGGTTGCGAACCAATAACGCCCTGGAACGGATCATGAAAGAGATCCGAAGACGAACGCGAGTCATCGGAGCTTTTCCGGACGGTTATTCCGCCCTGATGCTGGTGGGAGCCCGTCTCCGGCATATTTCCTCTACAAAATGGGGAACCCGGCAGTATATGGACACTGGAAAACTCTACGAAGGGGGTGTATGGTAAGCTAACGGGGACGCCTGCGCAATTCGGCCCTGCTCCTCCGGAACCTTTTGTCGGGCCGAAATTGCTCCGGCTCCGTCCCGTACAACGTTTGAGTCCGTAATCACTCGGAATCAAATGTGCGCAAAATTCCGAACACTACCCCTCCTGCGGCGTGCTGTTGCAGGCATCAATCCGCATCGTCCGCAAACGGAATCGCCGCCGCGACGAGCCACTCTTTCAGCGCTTTGATTTCCGCGTCATTCGAAAAATCGTACCACTTTTTCAGAAGGTCGCGGTCTTCGAGAAAATCCTTCCAGTTCCCGTAAGCGCCGCGATGCGAAAAAATACGTTCGACCCGCATGAAGTCGTTTTCGGACAGATTGTCGGCCGCGAAACGGAATACCAGCTCCTTGCCGAGATGCAGCTCGTATTTGTCCGGGAGTTCGATCCATTCACCGGTTTCGAGCTGTTTTTCCGCCGCTTCGATTTCATCGTGATCCGAAGCGATGGCGCTGGGAACAATGAGAACTTTTCCCGATTCGGAATTCAGGTGGGCGGACGCGCCGCCGTCACTGCCGATGCAGACATATTCGTAAGCGTCGTAAACCTCGTTGAATGAAATCATGTTCCCCTCCGTTGTTTCCTCCTCAGGACTTCATCCGCTCCGCGCAAAGAAAGCTTTCCGCCGTTTCGAAAATGCCGGAAACTTCTTCAATCAGGGCCGGTTCGTCCCCATTGAGCCGGTTGCGGCAAAGCAGCAGGAACATCTGCTGCGGACGACTCAACTGCGTCAACTGTTTCAGTACTTCCGGCGGCGACTCCTCTGGAAGCTTGTTAGTGCGAGGTGTTGACGCCTGACGCGGCGGGTTCCGGTTAACTGCACTTCCGCCGCCTGCTCCTTACTCATGATCCGGGCCGTGAGCTTATCAATGCCACCCGGTATAATCGGTTTGCGCAGTCAAACGGCCGCGCAAGCCGATTATTTTTTCCGTTATCACAATTGATTTACGCTCCGATAACAACCGACTGTGCAAACCGACTGTGCAAACCGATTGTGAAGCCGCGCGCACTATAGGAACTGTCACGTTTTGGCAAGAATGAAAAATGGCGGAGAGAGAGGGATTCGAACAATGGCATAGCAGAGCCGTTTGAGCGTGAAAGTACCGAAAAAGTCAATGATGCGGCAGTTATAGCGGCAGTACCGAATGATTTGCTGAGGGTGGTTCACTGTTGGAGTGAACTTACCCCGGAAACCAAGGCCGCAATTTTGCTTCTCGTCCAAGCCGGGAGGGAAGTAAAATGAATCAACTGTTTTGCGATAGTGCCGCTGCCCGCTGCGCAAGTTCGACTGTTTTTCCGCCCGCCGTGCCCGCCGGACGGAAAAAAGGCGAACGCAGCGCGGGCCTCCCTTCTATTCTTGAATCAGAGGGAATAAAAGTAACGTTCCCGCCTGGTGAGGGAGAAGATACGCTTTGGGGGAATTGGTTCGAACACATCAAAGAACCGGAAACCCAAACATTCCATAAGTGCATTTCCGTTACCTGCAAAAGCTGGCTTTGCGAAAGTTGCCGAAGAATCAAGGGGATTGCGGTACGTGAACAGTTGATTCAAAAAGCCGCAATGTTCAAGGCTCCCCGCCTCTACACCATCACAGTGAACCGGGAATGGTTCGCTTCTCCCGAAGAGGCTTATCACTATGTGATGGAGAAGAAGTTTATTTCCCGACTGTTGACCAAAGAATTCGGTATTTCCCGTTGGTGTTGGGTGCTTGAGGCACAGGAAAACAGCGGTGACGGTTGGCCGCATTGGCATATTCTGATTGATGTCGGGGATTTGCCGGGCGCATGGTATCACCGGCAAACAAAAGAAACTCGAAATACGGAACCGGAAAACCGTTCCGGCTGGTGCCACATTCCGCATTTCTTCGACTTGGGGCGGGTTCATCGCCTCTTGCGCAAGTGGAAGATTGGCGAACAGTGTTATCTTTCCACTCGTTGCGATTCCTTCAAGAATCCGGTACACGCGATTCGCTATATTACAAAATATCTGATCAAATCCCCGGAACGCGGTTTTCCCCGCTGGTTGCTGGAAACTCCCGGAGTGCGTTTCTATCAACCTTCCCGCGCTGTAGGCTCTCTCAATGGGGAAGCATCGGCGCAATCTCTGAGAAATGAGGATTCCGCAAGGATACGGGAACGGAAAATTCCGGTTGATCGAATCGCGGAATGCCGCTTGAAAGTGATCTTTGTGCATTATGAAAGCTCGCTGGATCGCTATATCTCCACCCCCGAAATGCCCGGAATCAAGGACAGCGTACCCCTCTTTCCCGGTTCCGTAATCCGCGATGATTTCGATTTTGAATCGGGAAAGGAGTTTAACACTGTTGGATTCGAGGATATTTCTTCGCTGCTCGACTTTAATCGGGCTTGGTGTTCGCCGCCTTTTCAAGAATTGATAGCCAGTCAACGGCAAGAGCGAAAATCGTATCTTCTGCAGCAATGGAATTCCACGTATAAAAAACGTTTAGCCGATCACAAAATGCGAAAAACAAATTTATAGCTATAATCAAAACTCAATAATGAAATCTATTGGAATTTTGGCATTCTTTAAAAGAAAAATACGGAATGTATTTTTTTTTGCTAAGAATTCCTTGTTTTCTTTACAATTGAATGATATTTTTCAAAGTATATTGTAAATCCGTAAAAAAACAATTGCTGTTCCAGAAATGGACGTTCTCCATTACCGTTTCGCATTTGTGATTCTACGCTAATATTTTAGAAGATTCATTTGGAGCTGGCAAGAAGCGTTTTTGATTACAGGAGTGTTTTATGCGTATTGAACTTAAAAAATGGCTTGAGAATAAAGATTTTTTGAAAATCAGCAAATCACCCCAGAGAACAAAGACTCCCTATCGCAATTTGGCTCCTGTCGATAATTACGAAAAAATTGAACCGTATGAAGAAATGTTATTGGCTGCATTGCAAGACACTGATGTAAAAAATATTGCGATTGCAGGAGCCTATGGCGCCGGAAAAAGTTCAATTATAAAAACATTTCAGAAGCGTAATCCCACTTATAAAAACAAAACCATCAATATTTCATTGGCTTCTTTTTGCCTTCATGACAAAAAGGACGGAAACAATGATGACAGCAATGCATTACAACGCCAATTGGAGTTAAGCATTCTTCAGCAGCTGTTTTACCATATCCACCCATCGGAAATTCCATATTCACGCTTCAAGCGAATTCGCAATATTTCAACAAGAACAATTGTCTTCACAATACTTGAATGTCTCATTATTACCCTAGCAATATTGCTGTTTATGCCAGTCCGCTTTCTCCATGGCGTTGAAAATATTCAAAATAACCTATGGGTTGTGATTGTAATTCAAATTATTGCATCCGTTATATTCTTGTTTCTTTGTGTTAATTTGATACGTTTTTGCAGCAAATTGAACTGTTTAAAAATCAATATACCCAATGTTGAATTAGAAATATCAAAAAATGATGCATCTTCAATTCTAAATAGACATATGGATGAAATCATCTATTATTTTGAAGTTTCGACCAAGGAGATTATAATTTTTGAAGATTTGGATCGTTTTGATAATATTGATATTTTCCAAAAATTGAGGGAAATAAATCTGATTTTGAATAATGCAGAGCAGATAGAACGTCATATCATCTTTATTTACGCTTTACGCGATGATGTTTTCAAAGATGAAAATCGGACAAAATTTTTTGATTACATGATTCCGGTTGTTCCGATTGTCAATATCTCGAATTCTGGGGATAAGCTAATCAAATTTTTTGAAGAGAACGATACTCCGCCTACTCCAAAGAAAGAATTCCTTTCAAGCATCTCCGTGTTTATTGACAATATGCGTTTGTTGATAAGTATTTGTAACGAATTCACATTGTATCAAAAAATTTTAAGTTCGGGAAAATTGATTTCTGAAAACCTATTCGGAATGATTCTATACAAAAATCTTTATCCAGACGATTTCGTGACATTGCATAGTAACCGAGGCACACTTGCCAATATTTTCCAACAGAAGCATGAATATATCAATAACGCAAATGATAAATTAGATCAAAAAATCAAAGAATTAACAGAAGAACAAATTCAACTCGAAGAAGAATTTCTGAAAAATGAAATAGAACTGAGAGAATTGTATTTGTACCAAATTGCGAAAGAGAATAAGTACGAAATCGAGATATTATTAGAGAATGCCCAAAAATGGCATAATATTTTTGAATGTACACAAGATGAGCTTTGGAAGGAATTATATAATAATAAAAACAAACAGCTACAACTTCGGATTTATTCAGCTGGAAAAAATCGAGGATATGGTTCAGAGCAGAGAAGCTTTTTATTCTCTGAATTGGAGAAATATCTTGGTTCATATGAGACACGTTCAAAGAAAATTTTCCAGACACGAGATGAGAATAAAAAATATTTACAATCTCAAATTACAAATTTTAAAAAGGAAAAAATAGATTTAAAAACAATTACAATTGCGAAGCTACTATCTTCCCATCAACTCACCCTGGATAATAATATTGATTCGAAAAAGAGATCAGTCATCGGATTTCTTCTTGGGAATGGATATATTGATGAGAATTACCATACCTATATCTCATTTTTTCATGAAGGAAGTTTAACTCAGTCTGACAATGATTTTGTAATGGCTGTTATCGGCCTGAATCCTCGCCCATTTGATTATTCATTAACCAATCTGCAAGCAATCGTTGATAAATTATCTGTCCAATATTTTCATAACCCTGAAATTTTAAATTTCGATTTGCTGACATATCTTTTGTCTGATTCATCTTCTCTAAGGCGTGAAAAGCGCAATGAGGTCATTAGTCAAATATCAACACTAAGTGATAAAATCAGAAAATTTATAGATGGATATATCGATTATTCCAAATCAGAGTCAGATACACTGCTTGCGGAAATCTGCAAAAGACGTCCTGACTTATGGGATGTGATTGAAAGTCAAAGTGGTTATACGGAAAAGCAAAAAGAAAAATATTTATCTATCCTTCTTGATAAATGCCGCCAATATTTAGAAGGGTTGAATGGGTCTGGCCAACTGAAGACTCACTTGTTAAACATGGATCATTTTTTCCAATTTGCAGATGAATTCAGTATTGCGGATGCATGCATTAATGCGATTAGTGAACTAGACATACAATTTGCAAAGTTGGATAATCCCCAAGGTGACAATGCAAGGCAGATTTTTGAATATATCTATTCGAACAATGCCTATAGTTTCACTTTAAGCATGTTGTCTTTGGTTTTTCATGTAAAACAAGGTGAACAATTTGTTGAATCGACATTTCAGAAGGCAAATTATACCTATATAAAAGAGTCTGGGTTAAAAGAATTGATTTCGTATGTTGATAGCAATATACTTACATATCTTGATCAGATAACTTCACATCTAGAAGTACAAGAGGACAGTCCCAATATGGTTCTGTCGATCATAAACAATTCAAGTATTGATATTACCAAAAGAATTGAATATCTTGCCCATCAGGCAAGTAAAATAAGGGAAATTCAACTTATTAAAGAGAAAGATATGCGAAAGGCTGTTATTTCAAAAAATTTAGTTATATCATCGTGGAATAATGTCTTTTCCTATTTACTCAGTAACTCAGATACACTTACTCCTGAACTTATTTCTTTTTTGAATATACCGGAGAATTATGAAAAACTAGGAGAAGAAACATTTAAGTTACAACCTCAGATAACAACACACGAGAATGCAAAAAAAATATTCTCAATAATAATGAAAGCAGATGTTATCACAGAAACCGCGATTACAGAATTGCAAAAAGCATGTCCATTTACATGGCTTTTATTTGGATTGGAAGACTTGCCAGAGAAGCGTGTTGCAACATTGCTCAGAAGCAAAAAATTTGCTTTAACAGCGGAAAATTATTCAGGGTTTAAAGTCAAAGTCACGAATGGACACATCGGACTCATTGAGCAATGTAATTTTACTTTTCTTGAAAGATATAAAACATTACCAATCGATGATACGGATTGGGTACTTATATTAAAGTCTTCACTAGATGATGAAATAAAGAAATCTTTATTAGAACAAGAGCACAAAAAAATTTCGGAAACAAAATCTTTAGCCAAAGCGAGTTGTCCCATAGTCGAGAAGTATTGGCGTAATTATTGGGGGATTGATATATTGATTGCATGTTTGCCTTGGATGGGTGCTGATATTGCATTGAAGACGGGAATATATCATTTGCGCAAAAGGAACTTTGACCGAAAAAATTCTATGATGATTATTGCTCGGTTGCCGGAACCCTATTGCAAACTAGCAATTTCAGGAACAAGGCCTATTCTTCCCAAAAACTCAGACACGGAATTTTTACTTGATCATATTAATGATTGGAACATAATAAGCCATCGTGATGATTCTGATAGAAAAGTAGTGAAAGTTTGTATGAAGCGATTTTAATTTATGCAAAAGCATTTCTTATACAGGAGAGGGAAAAAACGCCTGTTGCAAAGATTCCAAATCCGAAAGTCCTTTTAGAACTGATTATATGTTAAGAATTCCCATTTGAGATACTGATGGAGCGAAGCGGATCGGGGGGAGCTGTGGGGGCGGAGCCCCGGAAGCGGCGAGCAGCCCTCCCACGGCTCGGCAAGCCCATCCCGGCCCGCGAGAATACACAGGGCATTGCCTGCCTTTCCCATCCCTCTAAAAGAAAAACAGAAAGTTTTCATTTTGTCAACTTGACATAATGTAAAAACAGTGTTATTTTCTTGACAACGATACGGAGGTAATGGAATGCATGAATATGAACTTGATCCAGCAGAACAGAATTTGTTGGATTCCGAAATGCATATTGTTGTTCCTGATTCAATGCGTGAGATTTTGGGAAGCATCGAAGAATCGGGAAGCCGTTCTTTTATACAGCGCGGAAAATATGAAAAATATCGGTTATGGTCACAAGCAGTTTTTGCGTTAACCCGTGGGGATATTGTCAGCCCGGGAGGGGCTTCGGCCTTATTGCATGTGTCGAGAGCCGCCGTTTATAACAATGTTCGCTCCGGGCGGCTTACCATGTGGACATTTGAAATTACCCGACAGCATAAGATAGATGGGATTGTTCAACCGAAGGGGTACACATATATTTGGCTCCCCTGCTGTGAGCTTGATGCTTGGAATGCCACAATTAAGTGGGGGCGTGGAGAAAATTCCGCTTCCGATAAATAAAAGATGCCGGGTTAGTTTGAGCGCTCTCCCGGCAAAATGTTCACTCATAAAGGATTAAAAATGAACAAAGAGAATGTACCCCATGACGGAGAAAAAGTCAAGTCTTTTTCTGTCGAAACGCCTACCTTAATCCCGTTATCGGAAGCCGCCCGGCTTCTTTCCGTCAGTGAAAGAACGGTCCGGCGCTTGGCGGGGCGCGGCCATTTTCCGCGACTGATCAAGTTGGGGCACTCCATCCGGATCAGTTATCGGGCCTTGTCTGAATACATTAAGGCGCGGGAACAGGGGGAAAAGGTATGACTGCTTATATTTTCAAAAAGAATTACGGCAAGGATAAGAACGGAAAGCCGCGCAAGGCTAAGACTTATACCGCCGTATTTCAATGTGACTGGATGCCGGAAGAAAAGCGGGTTCCCCTGGGCGTAACAGATAAACAGGTAGCCCGGCAACGGCTTCAAGAATTGATCGCGGAAGAAGAAAAGGCGCAATACGGAGCCGTTCCGCGCGGCGTCAAGGAATCTGCATCAATTCCCCTGCATGAACATTTGAATGATTTTATAGAGACTGTCCGGGCTCACGGGAGAACGGAAAAACATCTTTATTACCTGAACTATCATTGCAACCGGATTATCGACGCTTGCAACTGGAAGTATCCGCAGGATATTTCATTGTATGGCTTTGAACAATGGCGGGCGGCGTCTCCGCTTTCCGGAAAGACGAAGAACCATTATTTAGGTGCCTTCCGCGAATTCTGCTCCTGGCTGATCCGCCATGAGCGAATCTTGAAAGATCCGTTGACTGACGTAACCAAAGTCGATACCCGCCGCTTGCCGAAACTCCAAAGACGCGCGTTATCTCTGGAACAGTTGAAAGCTCTGCTTGCTGTATTGCCGGAGCGGCTGCGGTGTATTGTGCTTCTGGCGGTTTATACCGGCTTGCGGCGCAATGAGATTTCGAAATTGAAATGGGCCGATTTGCGATTGGATCAGCCTGATCCGGTGGTGATTGTTCCGGCTGCGATTACAAAAAACGGAAACAAAGCTGTAATTCCGCTGCGCTCCGAGGTTGTCGCCGCGCTTGAGGGATTCAGGAAACAGGCCAAAAGCGACTTGATTTTCGGAACGTTTCTAGAGTTCGGAAGGCTGCGCAAATACTGGCTCGCCGCCGGAATTCCCGCGCATATCGGCAGCGGCTATGATTTTCATTCCCTGCGCGTTACGTTCGGAACGATGCTTGGAGTGGCCGGAACCGCTCCCCGTGTGGCGCAAGAGGCAATGCGGCATAGTGATTCCCGCTTGACGGAGTTTGTTTATACCGATGCGGGAAAACTCAATATCCGGGCCGCCATCGAGGCGCTGCCTTCCGTGGAAAGTGCGGCAGCTATAGCGGCAGTAACTCCAGTCAAGCGAGGGGAAACGGTGGCCGGAACTGTCCAGAAACAGAAAATCGGATTTTCGGGAATTGTGCTCAAAACTGAGGAGAATTTACCGAAATTGTCAACTATTGGCAGAAATGAAAAATGGCGGAGAGAGAGGGATTCGAACCCTCGATACCCGTGAGGGTATAACGATTTTCGAGACCGTCGCCTTCGACCGCTCAGCCATCTCTCCGACTGCGGCGGTCTTCGTCGAAAACCGCCTGGTTCCATAACATATCATTGTTTCAGGGAAAATCAAACGGGTTGCTGCGGATTTTTTTCAAAATCCGCGGATCATCACGGCTGGTACAGCCGGATCAGCCACTCCCCGGCCAGCGGCGCGCCGTCCAGGCCGGAGCGGCCGTAGTCGCGCTGGCGGTCGTAGAGCAGCGAGCATTTTCCCGGAAACGAGGTGAGTTCAAGCGTGAATCCCCCCTCCTCCGGAGAAACCGGAAACTTCAGCGTCGTCAGCCCCGGACGGTCGATTTCGCGCACCAGCGGCTTGCCGTTCACCCGAAAGCGAATCCGTCCCGCCGAGTCCGCCAGGATCGTCCACGCCGCCTCCCCCGGGCGGTCGAAGCCCGGAAAACGTTTCGTCAGCTTCCGCCCCGGCGTCATCTCCACCTCGCTCCAGCCGCCGAAGGTCAGCGGCCCGTAATCCAGCCGGTAAGGCGTTCCGCCGTAGTTTACGATGGTCCCCTCCGGGCGCAGGCTCCGCAGCAGCGGCGCTTCCAGATTCGAACGGTAGAATTCGTACCCGGAACTCACCAGCCAGAACACAGCGAGGAATCCGCCGCCCCAGTAGAGCAGCAGCTGTTTGCGGCGGTCCGGAGCGAGTTTCCAGCGCCGGACGAGCGCGCTCACAAACGCTCCCGCCGCCACCGCCACCAGCGGCAGGATCGGCGCACGGAACCGCGAAAGAATGTAAAACAGCGCCGTCGCCGCCCAATAGGCCGCGACCAGCCCCACCAGCAGCCAGAGCCGCACGTCGCGTTTGCGGTACGCCTTCGCCGCGATGAAGAGCAGCCCCGCCAGCCCCAACGACAAGAGCGGCAGGCTTCGCCCCGGCATCAGCCAGCGCAGAATCCGACTCTCTTCGGCGCCACCACCGGGACCGTGGAGCGAAACGTTGTTCGGAATTTCCCGATAGTCCCAGAACAGCAGCAGTTTACGTAATTGCAGCTCGAAAAACGCGCCGGGCTCCCGGCACATCCAGTCGAACATCTGCGCCGGAACGCTCATCCCGCCCTCCGCCCGGCTCATCATCCGCTGATACGACTCGGGGTACTCCATCGGCCCCGCCGGGAGTTCCGGGTCGCGCCCGCCCGCCGGAGCCTCCGGAGAATTCCCCAGCGCCAGCACCGCGTCGGCGGCGGTCGAGGGGCCGGAAAGTTTTCCGGTCGCCCGGCTGTTGTGGATCGCAAACGGCAGCTGCACCAGAATGACGGTTCCGAGAAAAAGCGCCGTCCCCGCCGCGATTTTGCCCCAGCCGATGCGCTGTTTCCGCCCCGCCCAGACCAGGGCGGCCAGCAGCAGCGGAAGAAAGAGGTTGATGTTGCCGCGGGTCAAAATGGCGACGCCGGTGACGACGCCCGCCGCACTCCAGCGCGGCAGCGTCCAGCGTTCGCAGCCGAGCACCGCGACGTAAAACAGGAGCATCAAATTGAAGGTCTGGAGCGTCTCGTTCTGGTGGTACGGCGTGTAAAGCAGAAGCGGCGTCGAAATCGCCACGAGTCCCGCCGCGACATACCCGGCGGTTTTGCCGAACAGCCGCCCCCCGGCGAGTCCGGCGAGAAAACTCGTCGCCGCGCCAAGCAGCGACTGGATGAAGATGACGAACCCGATCGATCCGCCGGAAACCCAGTAGCAGAGCGGCAGAAACACCGCGTAATAGAACGGTTGGTAATAGAACGGCCCGCTGTATTCGCCGGACGCCACTTCGCGCCCGAGCTTCATATAGGTGGCCAGATCGCTCAGCGCCGAGGGCGCGTAGACGGCGTTGCGTCCGCCGTTGGCCGCCCCGAGTTCGGCCCAGACGTCCAGCCGGAGCAGCAGCGCGGCCCCGGCGATCGCCGCCAGGACCAGCAAAAAACCGCGGCCGGAAGGCGGGAGCCCGGCAGCGGCTTTCGAATTGGATCTGTTGTCCGCCATCAGACGGTCATCAGCTCCTTTTCCTTATTGACCAATTCTTTATCGAGATTCGTGATGTACTGGTCGGTCAGTTTCTGGATTTCATCGAGCATTCTCTTGAGTTCGTCTTCGGTGAACAGGCCGTCTTTCTGCGCCTTCTTGGCCACTTCGTTGCCGTCGCGGCGGATGTTACGGAGCGCGACCTTGGCTTCTTCGACATAGCCCTTTGCCTGTTTGGCCAGCGTCAGGCGGCGGTCCTGGCTGAGTTCCGGAATCGGCAGTTTGATGTGCGAACCGTCGTTCATCGGGGTGATGCCGATGTTGGAGGCGAGAAGCGCCTTCTCCACGGCGGCCAGCGCGGTTTTGTCCCACGGCTGGATCACCAGCAGGCGCGGTTCGGGAGCGGAAATTCCGGCGATTTCCTTGAGCCGGGTCGGGGTTCCGTAATATTCGACCATGATCCCCTCGACCAGGGAAGGAGAGGCTTTGCCGGTGCGAATGGAGTGAAAGTTGGTGACGAGCGATTCTTCGCTCTTCATCATATGCTCTTCGAGCTCTTCCAGTAGGTTGTTGGGGTCCAGTTGCATTGTTTCACTCTCCTGTTTTGCTGTGCTGTTCCATGGGTAAAATAGCAAGCATTCCGTGAAAATGCAAATGGGAAGCGTTCGAAACCGCGGAATTTTTCGAGAGCAGGGAAACAGAAGAATGCTTTGGGTAACGCCGCCGGGTTCCAAACAAAACCCTTTCCCGGCACCGGCACCCTGCCGGTCTGGGGTCCGGGGGCGAAGCGCCCCGGCCGCCGGAGGCAAGGGCTGTCGCTCACTAAACAGCTCAATTGCCGGACGAGTCCGGCAGTGAGCGGCAGCGGTGGAGTTGACCGCGAGGTCAACTCACCCGCTCGCGCCCGAGGGGGGGGCCCTCCCGCCC
>Ga0183100_1000109_pt1 | contig 115661 bp, 81 predicted proteins | sample Biomet2_FD_127789 | JGI IMG/M metagenome (GOLD analysis project Ga0183100, IMG submission 127789) | Microbial communities from bioreactor (seeded with anoxic lake sediment) at LBNL, California, USA - Biofuel metagenome 2 | ecosystem: Engineered > Bioreactor > Anaerobic > Unclassified ... | reverse complement strand
ATAAAGAAAAAATATAACACATCTAACAATATTTTGTAAAAGGTTTTAATTTATGTGAGGAAATTTAGACTTATTTTAATTTTAGATTGCTCATTTTTACATCTAAGGCAGCATATAGAAATTTGCGTGGGCTGATAACCGAAAAGAGTAGCGCGTACGGGGGTCGAACCCGTGATCTCCGCCTTGAGAGGGCGGCGTCCTAAGCCACTAGACGAACGCGCCAGTGTTTTTAAAAATAAAAACAAACTATATTATAAATATATAATTGATATTATTTAAATCAAAATATTATTCTGTCAAATTTTGTATTGCAGCTTTTCTGTTGGCAAATATTAAGAACAATTCATTCATTCCGGTCTTGTCTATTAAAGACTGAACTTCTGATTTTGCAACTACTAAATTTATCCTGCCTGATTTACTGTTTACCTGTTGCAAAGCCAAAACCATCGAACTTAAAAATGTAGAGTCAATTTTATTGCATTTTGATAAATCAATTACTAACTTAATAAAACCCTTATCTATATTTTCCTGTAATAGATGTTTAAATGCATCGGATTCATCTTTAGAAGCACTTTTCAAGTTAACAATAAATACCGCTACATCATTCTGTAACTGAGTTGAGAACATATCATTTTCCAAAATTTTACAACTTGTAAATATATAAATTAATTAAAAGAAAAACATTAGAATTATTTTCCCTTTATTATTATCGAATATATTTGTATAATTATTACACTTTCATTAAGTAACTATATCTAGAAGATTTATATACATTTATTTTTATTGACCATCAATAATATAAAGACCTTCTAATTCACTAACTAAACCACTGCGAATTAAATATATGGAAAATAATTTTTTTAACATCCTTTTTAGCAGAAAAAGCGTAAGAAATTTCACTGATAAAAAAGTAACAAAAGAGCAGCTTGAGCATATCGTAAAGGCCGGTATGACCGCTCCCTCGGCTATGAACAAGCAGCTCTGGACTTTTATTATTATTGATGATAGAAAACTGCTTGATACACTGGGAGACCGCCTCCCCCATTCCAAAATGCTAATGCAGGCGTCGGCTGCTATAATAGTCTGTGGGGATATGCATAAAGCGCTTGAAGACTGGCAGCGGGAATACTGGGTACAGGACTGCTCGGCGGCTTCCATGAATATACTGCTGGCAGCAGAAGCAATGGGACTTGGTTCTGTCTGGACAGGCTTATACCCCGCCAAGGGACGAGTAAGAACAGTAGTGGAACTGTTAGGCCTGCCTGAGCATATTGTACCCCTTAATGCAATACCAATAGGCTACCCGGCAGGAATTGAAACTCCTAAAGACAAATTCAATCCTTCAGCAATTCATTGGAACGGCTGGCAAAAATAATTCTTAAATAATTTTGTAAGATTAGATTTATTATCAGATATATGAACAGCCTCATATTTTTACCTTTTGATATTCTCTGTCTTTACTAGAAGACGAATGAATTAATCGCGAGACTGCTTCATAGTATTTACCTGAAAAAGATACTCACCTAATTACCATCATTTTTCTTGTCTCAGTATATTTGGAGCCGTTAAATCCTGATACTTCAAGTTTATAAAAATATACCCCGGAACTCAGTTTGGCTGAGTTGAATGTTACTTCATATTTTCCTGCCTGCTGTTCACCATTAACTAATATTGCGGCTTCCCTCCCAAGAATATCATAGACTATTATTTTAACATTTCCAGCTTCAGACAATTGATAACTGATAAGCGTACTGGGATTAAAAGGATTTGGATAATTTTGCAATAATCTAAAGTTATCCAGATTTGTAATATTATTTTTATTATCCGTCAAAGAAATGTACTGAATATCCACACTGCCGCAATCGACCACCAAAGTATCTTGCTTGCTGTTGTACGTTATATAACAATAATTATGATAAGGCATCCACATATTGTTTACCCATTCGTAATTATCTATATGAACAATATTCCCATATGCATCATATGAAAATAAATTTTTGCTTTTATTCACCCATACACTATCGCCCCAGCCTTCATTGGTAGTAACCAACAAATTTCCATTATAGTCATAATAATTGTTTCTTCGGGAAGATGGGGTCCAGGAATCTTTATACCAACGCTCATAAAGATATGTTAACAAGTTCCTCGTGCAATCGTACGTATAAGTCCTCTTAGAGTAATTAACCCACTTACTTTGTTCCCAATTTTCATATAACTCTGTTTCAGTTTCCAAATTACTTGAATAAATGTATGTATACCTATATTGGAAATTCCATTTATTATTTCCCCACATCTCCGAATAGCGGGAGAGTAAATTTTCATTACTGTCATAAGTATAAGTTGATTTATACTCATTCAACCATACTTCATTCTGACAGTTTTCAGATAATTTAGATATGATTTTTCCTTTCGCATCATATACATAAGATATCCTACTGTAATTATGCCAGTTATTATTGTACCACGATTCATCAAGTTCAGTAAGAACGTTACCATTTAAATCATACGTAAATGTTTCTTTATATGCAAGTTTTCTAACTTCATCTTTAAATGATTCATATAAGTATATAAGTATTTTACCGTTATTGTCGTATGTATAAGAAGTATTTTCATAATGATTCCACTTATTGTTTACTAATCTCTCGTAACAGCAAATTTGTATATTTTCATTGTCTTGGTATGAATATGTATACCTATATTTTTCAATAGAGTCATTATCTTGCAAGCCTTCATAAAGAAAAGTGAGCACTCTTCCCTTAAAATCATAAGTGTATGTAGAAATATCGGAGAATACCCAAGAGCGTTTATTCCATTTCTCATTTTTTTCAACTAACTTGTTCCCATGAGCGTCGTAATTACAAGTACATCTTCGGTCTTTTTCCCAATAGTCGTGATGTAATTTTGTTTGAATACTGGATATAATATTTCCTTTTATATCATAAAAATAATCGATTTTGTGATTACCATAGTCATTATAAACTATTAATTGCTTAACTAAATACAATGTAGAATCCATTTTCCTTGAAAGTTTCCGCCTGGACTGGATTTTATTTTCAAGCCCGAAATCAGGATTTAGAGTATCCCCATGCCAAATGGGATTTATAAAGGTAGAAGATATCTTATTTTGCTTTTGCAGCTCAGAATATTTTGACGATTTATTTTGTTGCCCAAGAACAAAACTATTTAGTAACAATATGGAAACAACAGAAAAAAGTATAAATTTCACTATCTTCCTCATTTATAAGTATAATTAAAATATATCCGCATTTCGTGATTATATAAATTACAATATTTTTTTATTAAATCCCAAAAAATTTTTGTTAAGTTTAAATATTTAATGTTAGTTTAATGCTTTGTGAGTGCCATCCAGGCTCATTACTTTTGCAAGATTATGATTTGAACAGACTACCTAAATGACCCTTTTAATCCTTTAATCAAGTGAATCCGGATTCGGATGAGACATCATGGTTCAGACAATTTCTAATCCTACAAATCGGCATTTTCTTTTTCTATAAATATTAAGGTAAGTAATCTGAATGGGCATAAAAAAAGCCTTGCAAATATTTCATATACAAGGCTTAAAGAGTGCTGCCCCGTCAGGGGTCGAACCTGAACTTTCCTGATCCAGAGTCAGGCGTGTTGCCAATTACACCACGGGGCATTATTTACAAAATTTAGTTTCAAAAATTAAACATTTTTTTCAATTAATACAAATTTAAAATTTTTTTTCTGCGTTTAATTTTTATAAATATCCAACTTGCTCTTTTTTTTTGCCAGTTTTTTTAATAAAAACCACTTATTTGCACTTTTCATTAAATAAAATGCTTTAATTTATTATAATATATGCATATATTTTATAAGGAAATTCTCAAATATCTATTTTTTCACTATAAATGCTGTTATGAAAAATATTTTCGCCCTAATCGTTGTATCAATTTTGCTTTCTGCTTTTCAATTTTCATTCGGCCAAAATGACTCACTTGACCGCAAACTACAAAATATAAAAACTAAATACAGTCTTATGGGTCTTTCCGTAACTGTCATAAAAAATAATGAAGTGGCGTTTACTAAAAGTTACGGACTGCGCTGCCTTGGCAGGAACCTTCCTGTAACTGACAGTACTGTCTATCGAATAGCATCTATCTCTAAAACGATATGCACAATTGCATTACTTCAGCTTTATGAGAAGAATAAATTTAAATTAGATGAAGATGTAAGCCGTTATATCGGTTTTACATTGCGTAATCCAAATTTTCCAAATGATTCCATTACGTTTAGAAAACTGATGTCCCATACCGCCAGTTTAAGAGACGGTACCGGTTATGACGACTTTTTAAGCGCTTCATATAATGATACTCCCCCTCCTTCACTTCAAAGTCTGATGGTACCCGGAGGAACATACTACAGTGCAGATATGTTCAGTTCTTCATACTCTCCAAGCGCTTCATACTTTACTTATGCTAATATTGATTTCGGTATAGTAGGCACTTTAGTTGAAAAGATATCCGGTGAAAGATTTGATATTTATTGCAAAAACCATATCCTGCAGCCATTGAATATGTCTGCAAGCTATAACATTCAGGATCTGCCTAATATTAATAATGTTGCAGTTTTATACCGCAAATCCGGCAGCACCTGGACTCCCCAAGTGGATAACTATAATGGGGTAAAGCCGACACCAAGAAATCTTTCGGGATATGTTATTGGCTCCAACGGTTTACTATTTGCCCCGCAGGGTGGTCTGCGTGTCAGTTCTTATGATTTATCTAAAATAATGTCTGTATTAATGCATAACGGTGTATGGAATAATGTAAGAATACTCAACGATACAACTGTAAACAAAATGCTGGCAAGTTCATGGGTTTACAACGGCAGCAACGGAGATAACTATGCCGGAATATTTAATGCATACGGATTAGGCTGTCATAGGACTGTTAATTTGCTTCCGGGACAAGTTTTATTTGGACATCCGGGTGAAGCATACGGACTTATCAGCGATATGTATTTTTCTAAAGACAGTTTGTACGGAATTGTATTTATTACTAACGGAGGTGTCTGGGGCAACGGCAATTACAGCGGCTGGTATAATATTGAAGAAGATGTTTACAAAGCTGCATTCAGCGAACTGACGGAATTGACAACAACCTCAGTTGAACAGAGTTCTGTTACTGCACCTGATAATTTTTTAATTGAGCAAAATTACCCTAATCCGTTTAACCCAAGTACAGTTATTAGTTATCAACTGCCGTCTAAGAGTGACACAAAAGTGATAGTATATGATTTGCTTGGACGTGAAGTGGCAGCTTTAGTAAATAAAGTTCAAAATGCAGGGCAATATCAGGTAACATTTAATGCGTCAAAACTTTCCAGCGGTATTTATATCTGCAGGGTTAAAGCAGGAGAATTTAATAAATCCATCAAGATGATGCTGCTTAAGTAGTGGAAAGCTTATTAAGTTGGAAAGTTATAAGGTTTGTAAAGTTGAAAGTAGGTAAATTTTTAAAGTTGGGGAGTTTATAAAGTTTTTAAAGTCATAAAGTTAAAGGTACTGCGTTAATTGTATAGGCGTATATAATGGTTGGTTTAGATGTAAAACACCGGAAGGAATAACATTCTCTGTGTAAAATTCTGAGAAGATCTGAAGTTTATAAAGTTGAAAGTTTTGAAGTTATAAAGTTAAAGGTACTGCGTTAATTGTATAGGCGTATATAATTCGTTGGTTTTAGATGTAAAGCATAGGAAGGAATGACATTCTCTGTGTAACTCAGGGGCTTCTCCGGGAAACTCTGTGCAACAATTCTGAAAAGATATGAAGTTTGTAAAGTTGAAGGTTTTTAAAGTTATAAAGTAAAAGTTACTGCATAAATTGTATAGACGTATTTTAAATGCTATCTAACCTTAAAGGGTCAGCAGTTTTTCTACAGAAGGTATAATTCTAAACTTCCCTTCCTTCCCGCCATTTTCGTTAAATTTATCTTTCGACTGATGCCCGCTAGAAATTAATACACAGTCCGCCCCTATCTCACAGGCAACTTCATAATCGTGAAGAGTGTCTCCAATAAACAGCACTTCCCCTTCTTTATGCCCAAGTTTTTTCATCAGGTCAATCCCCTGCTTTACTTTGCTTGCAGCATATATATTGTCCAGACCTACTACATTGGTAAAATATCCGCTTAGTTTATAATGCCCGACCATCTGATCCAAAGTATGCTGGGAATAAGCGGATAGAATGGACTGTTCAATTCGCATACTTTTAATTCTGTCCAGAACATCATAAATACCCGGATACAAATCGCAGCTTAACTTCCTTCTTTCGTATTCATTCATCCATCTTTTTCCAACTACTTCAAATGACTCCTTGGAAAAATCAAAACCCACGGCCTCATAGTAATTACGGACAGGAATTGTAAAATAATTACGATACTCTTCCAAAGATAATGTTTTCAAATTCTGCTGAACCAATAATTCATTAACCAAATTGATACTTAACTCAACATCGTTAAGAATAGTACCGTTCCAGTCCCAGATAATGTGTTTATATTTTTCAATCATAATACCAAATATAATTAACCCGGCATTATGTTTCAAAAAATAAAACAATTAATAATTTCAATTTAATATTCTATTAGCAATTATCTCCTGAATATTTGAATAATATAATGAACCATTGATTTTGTAATTTTATCAGAATAAATTATATTTTGCACGGTATTAATCAAACTAAATGAGACGCAGAATTTCCTGATAGTCTCTCTTTGAATTTGAAGATTCTATTATTTTAACTAAAATGCAATTATTATGAAACGAATTTTGTTTTTATTACTGACATTACTGTGCATTCAGTCTTTAGTCTTTCCGCAGACTGATTTTAACAAGCCGCCTGAATGGTCAAAAAATGTTATATGGTATCAGATATTTGTTGAGCGTTTCTATAATGGAGATAAATCCAACGATCCTAAGCCTGAAAATATTAACATCGCGCCTGTAAATATGTTTGCCCCCAAAGGCTGGTCTGTTACCCCTTGGACACGCAACTGGTTTGAACTGGAAGACTGGGCTAAAGCTACGGGTAAACCATTTAACTATATTGCAATGTACAGAAGATATGGAGGGGATTTGCAGGGGGTTTTGGATAAACTGGATTATTTAAAAAACCTTGGCATCACTGCCCTATTCCTGAATCCCATCAATGATGCAAATTCATTGCATAAATACGATGCCCGCAATTATCATCATGTAGATGTTAACTTCGGACCCGATCCTGCAGAAGATAATAAAATCATCGCAAGTGAAAAGCCCAACGATCCTTCAACCTGGAAATGGACTTCTGCCGATAAGTTATTTCTCAAGCTGATTAAAGAAGCACATAAAAGAAATATAAAAATAATTTTGGACTACTCGTGGAACCACACCGGAACAACCTTCTGGGCCTGGCAGGATATCTTAAAGAACCAGTCATTATCACCTTATAAAGATTGGTATGATATAAAATCATTTGATAACCCGGCTACTCCACAAAATGAATTTACTTACAAAGGCTGGATGAATGTTGAGACACTTCCTGAACTAAAAAAAGTTGATATTACTACCGAAAGGAAATCAGGACACCCTTATGAGGGTAATATAAATGAAGGCGCAAAACAGCACATCTTTGCAGTGACTAAAAGATGGCTGGCTCCTGATGGTGATACCTCTAAAGGAATAGACGGTTACAGGCTTGATGTTGCTGATCAAATTGGTTTGGGCTTTTGGAGAGATTACAGGAAATATGTTCGCTCAATTCAGCCAAATGCTTATCTTGTTGGAGAAATATGGTGGGAAGAATGGCCTGATCAATTAATGAATCCCGCACCATATACTCAGGGTGACATTTTTGATGCTGTAATGTTTTATCAGGTGTATCGCCCCGCAAGATACTTTTTTGCTAAAACCCTCTATGATATTGATGCTAAGCAATTAAAAGACAGTCTTGAATTCCAGTGGAGTCGGGTTCCCAAGGCTAACCGTTATGCAATGATGAATACATCCTCCACGCACGATGTTCCAAGACTACTGACGTGTTTTTATAATTCGAATAAATATAAATTCAAATCAACTCCTAATGACGATCCCGCTTATAAGACCGGCAAACCTGATGAAGAGACTTACCGAAGAGTAAGGCTATACCTGGTTCATTTATTTACCACCATCGGGGCCCCTCAGATTTGGAACGGTGAAGAGCTTGGTATGTGGGGTGCAGACGATCCGCACAGTAGAAAACCCCTTTGGTGGAAGGAATTTAAATTTGAACCCGAAACCAGAAATAATTATCAACCGGGACCTAAGGAATATGATAAAGTCGGATTCAACAAAACTCAATATGAATGGTATAAAAAATTGATAAGCATAAGAAAAAGTAATCCCGTTTTAGCTACAGGTGATATTGCTTTTCTAACTACAGAAGGTAAAAAGTTGTCATATAAAAGATTTGATGATAAGAACGAGATTATTGTTTTATTCAACCTGGAACCAAATGAGCAGACTTTTACATTACCTGAAAAAGCAGTTTATAAAGATTTATTAACCAATAAAAAGATATCCGCCAGAAGTATTAAGCTTCAAAGTCTGACTTCGGCCGTTCTGAAAAAATTAAAATAAATATATACTAAAAGAGGCTGTCTGATTAAATAAATAATTTTTGACAGCCTCATCTTAATTCTTTATTACTTTAATAATTGCATCTTTCTTATTTGTGTGAATGAACCAGTTGTTAGTTTGTAGAAATAAATACCTGAAGATAAATTACTTCCATTAAAATTAACTTCATAATTTCCAGCCTGTTTTTCTTCACTAACAATTGTTGCTACTTTTCTGCCGAGAATATCATAAATTTCCAATTTCACCAATCCTGCATCTTTAATAGAGTAACGTATAGTTGTACTTGGATTAAATGGGTTGGGATAATTTTGGCTTAAGGAATATGTCGCGGGACCTGTTATGGATATTTCTTTATTGAAGTAATAGTATTTACGGCTTCCGTCATAATCGGTCTGTTTAAGCCTGTAGTTGTATTTTGACGAAGGTATTTTATTATCAATGTAAGAGTATGTTACCGGCTTTGATGATGAGCCGGCTCCCTTAATAAAAGCTATTTCTGCCCATTGGGCTGAGTTGAAAGCTTTCCTTTCGATTGTAAACCCGTAATTGTTTACCTCCGTTGCAGTAGTCCATTCAAGCCTTACATTATTTCCCTCTGTTTGTGCTGTAAGGTTAACAATCTCAACGGGAGTTATGGCATCTGCATTTCTCCATACGCTCTCATCTGTTGCCAGATATACATTATTATACTTATCAAACCTAATCTGGTTTACGGTTGTATTAGTCAGGTTTGAAAGTATATTTTGCCAGCTTTCACCGTTATCTGAAGAGTAATAGAACTTATCGTCTTTTTGGGTAGCCATATAAATCTCTCCTTTACTATTAATATTGAGAGATGCTGCCATAAGGCTGCTCAAACCGTTATTCTTAACCGTCCAGGTAGTTCCGTTGTCTGTTGACCGTAATACTCCTTCCCGCATATTGGTTGCAAATATATTGCCGTTGGGAGCGATAACCATATCTACAATAACTGAATTGTATATGTTATTTGAGTTCCTGAGCAATGTCCAGCTTAAGCCGTCATTGGTGGATTTATATATATAGCCGCTTCTTGTACCTGCATAAATATTATTACTGCTGTCAATGGCAAAACCAAATACAAAAGAGGAAGCGAATCCATTATCTATTTCCTGCCACGTATCACCGAGGTCAGTCGTCCTGTAAATTCCGTCTCCATAGTTTAGGGAATAAATTCTGTTCCTTTTATCCTTAAATAAACTGAAGCAGAAATCATTCCCCGGTACAGCAGTTTTAACCCAATGTTCTCCTTTATCGGTTGACCGGAAAATTCCGTGGTCTGTTCCTGCCATTAAAACACCATTGGTATCCTCAATAATTGAAAGCAAGTTAACATTGGTAAGTCCGTTAATTATCTCAGTCCAGGAGCTCCCATAATCGGTTGATTTATATATACCGTTGCTCCAGCAGGCAGCATAAAGAGTTTCGTCTTTGTCAAATATAATATCCAAAGTTTGTGCAGCATAAAGTCCGTTATTGATAGGAGACCAGTTCTCTCCAAAATCAGTACTCCTAAAAATGCCTGATTGACAAGTTCCCACATAAGTATCATTTCCTGATTTTGTCAAAAAAATGCAAGTCATTTCCGGCGGGAAACCATTGTGGGAATATCCCCACGTTGCGCCATAATCATCGGATAAAATTATACCCCATCCCGGCTGAAATTCATTTAAGCTGCAGCCGCCTATAAGCCGGTTATTGTATATCATTCCATATACATATGTATTAAAGATAAAGTGATTTGTATCCAGCATTCTCCAGTTGTCCCCATTATCAGTACTGTTAAATAAATAACCATTAGTATGCACAAATATGTTATTATCATTACCTGCAAAAAAGCGGAAACAATTATGGTCATTAAAATTTATTGGGATCCAGTTCTCTGAGTCTTTTTTCTTTTTTAATATTTTCATTAAAGAGCCAGCTAAAAGACTACTATCTTTGGATAGAAAAAATGAAATTATTGTAGAATTAGCACCGCTCACTAACGAGTTCCAAGAGATCCCATTGTCATAAGACCTATACATCAGTCCACTTTCTGTCCCTGTATATAATACACCGTTATAATCTTTTCCTAATCCACAGAAGGCTTCATTATTATTAAAAAGAATATTATTCCAATGCACGAGGTCATAAGTTTTATATAGGCCGCTTCTATAGACGGAAGCAATTAGTCCCCCATCATCTGAAAAGACATAATCGACTATCTGTGATTGATCACCGATAAAAGAAGTTTTAAAATCTGCTTTAAACCATTGGCGGCCTCTATTTGTAGAATAAAAGATGAGAGCTTTATCCAGACCGGCTCCTGCTATTATTGTATCTCCTTTTGTTATTAACGCTGTTATAGCAGCACCTTCAGGGCCTGGGAGTTTTTTCCATTTATCCTGAGCTTGTAATTCTAAAGTAAGAAGGATACATAAAATGAGAAATACGGTTTTCATTTATTAACTCCTAATAATAAAGGGATACAATTATTAAAATGATACCCCTTTAGTGCATTATTTTATTAATTGCATTTTTTTAATATCAGTGAATGTTCCTGAAGTTAATTTGAAGAAGTATGTTCCAGAAGATAAATTATTTCCTGTTTCAGAGACATAGAATGTTTGAAACTGAGGGATATTATCCGGGGTTTGAGCAAAAATTAAAAAAGAAACAGAAAAATACAAAGACACAAAAAGTATAAAGAGTTTCATAATACCTCCACACAATTTGTTGTTAATAATTATTTAGGAGTCCCTTTAAATAGTGTCTTTGCGTATTATCAATTTGCGTATGTAGTTATAAAATCAAAGAATATTAACTCAATCATAATATGCCGGAACTTATGAATCAAAAATTGATATTATTATTATTATTAGCTGTGATGCAGGATAAACGAAAGATGGGGCTATGATTTTGGGTATTAAACAGGTGAATCGAAGCTTTAAGAATAAAAGTTTTTCTTTATTTTTTTACAGAGGCAATACTCATTAACTGAGATTCAAAGTTAGGGTTTGAGATATTAACACATTCAAAATCATTTACTTTTCCCCCGTTATTTAGTAAACGGCATAAAATTGCAAACGCCATGGCTATTCTATGGTCGCCAAAACTCTCAAAGCTATGTTCATTATTAATAGACTTATTCATAATTCTGAATCCGTCAGAATATTCTTGAACTCTAACCCCTAACTTGTTAAGATTAGTACAGATAGATTTTATTCTATCAGATTCTTTGTATCTAAGTTCCCCGGCATTTCTTATTTCAAAACACCCTTCCGCAAACAGCCCTGCAATTGCTAATATTGGTATTTCATCAATTATTTGAGGAATATCTTTTTTGTTTATTGCAATATTATGCAAACGGCTTGATTTAACTTGTATGTCTCCATAAGGCTCATTATTTGTTGAAGTTTCATTTAGAAATTTAATATCCGCTCCCATATTTATTAAGATATCAAGTATCTTTGTGCGTGTAGGATTCAGGGAAACGCTTTTTATTGTTAACGATGAATCTTTGGATAAAAGGGTAAATACTATAAAAAATACTGCAGAAGATATATCTGACGGAATAAAATAATCTTGCGGCTTGGGATAATCTGAGCTTGAAGCATAAATAATTTTCCCTTCAGACGACTGTTCGCAAACTAAATTAAGCATCCTTTCAGTATGGTCCCTTGTATCAAACGGATCAATAATTTCCGATCTTTCTTTGCAGTGCAAGGCGGCTATCAACACAGCACTTTTCACCTGCGCACTTGGCGTATCCAATCTATATTTAATTGAATGTAAACTATTGCTTTTACCAATGGTTAATGGAAGCGAATTATCGGATATTTTAACATTTAGTCCCATTGCATTTAGCGGATCCGCGACTCTTTTCATCGGCCGTTTACTTAAGGATTCGTCGCCTGCTAATACAGAATCAAAATCCTGGCAGGCTAAAAGTCCGGTCAGAAGACGTGCCGTTGTACCTGAATTCCCTGCATCCAATACATTAGCCGGTTTGGAAAAATTTTTGTATCCACACCCTTCAACTACAAGTATTTTCCCTTTTTTAACAAAAGGAACTCCCATTTCTTTAAAGCACTGCATTGTGGAAATAACGTCTTGAGCATCGGATAAATTTTCAATTCGTGAGGTCCCCTTTGCCATTGAAGAAAACATCAGTGCTCTGTGTGAGATTGACTTGTCCCCCGGTAATTCAAGTTCACCCGCTATCATATTACTTTTTGAAAAGTACTTCTCCATCTATTTCTTGGAAAGGTAATCAGTAAATTCATTTAATCTGTCCGGACTCAGTTCACTTTTCTCATACATGCCCTTTGCGGCCCTTTGCCTTGCCGCTTCATATAATATAATTGCAGCCGACACAGAAACATTTAAACTTTGAATAATACCATGCATGGGTATCATAAAAGTTTTATCTGCTTTCTCCCCTGCTTCATCAGAAATCCCCCTGTGTTCATTCCCCATTACAATAGCACACTTTTCAGTTAAATCTAAATCATATAGATTAACCGGGTCCCCTGCAAGCGTTGAAGCATAAATTTTAAATCCCTGTTTATGCAAATTGGAATAACATTCATCTATGGTTTCATATTTCTCTTTATCAATCCATTTATAAGCGGAAGCTGACGATTTTTTTCCAATTTTAGGGAATTTCTCCTGATTATAGACTAAAGATACATCAGGTATGCCGGCACCTTCGCATGTTCTGAAAATAGCAGAAACATTATGCGGATCATGAATATTTTCCAAAACAAGATGAAGAGAAAACTGTCTTTGAAGTGCAACTTTTTCAATTCTTTCTCTTCTCTTATCGGTAATTATATATTTCACTTATTTATCAAAAATTAGTTTATAAATTGTTTTATTTTTTTCTTTTCTTGCTATGTCAAGCTTCATCTTTTCTTTTGAAGTACGATGCAAATAAAATTCTGTCAGTTCCAGAATCTTATCCAGTGCTTCATCTTCCGTATGGCTCCAGCACTCACAGCCCTTAAGACTTGGTACTTCAGCAGTATAACCATCATCAGTTTTAGTTAAAATTAAATCAAGAATCATTAATTTCCACCTGAAAGGATGTCCACGCCAGAACTTGTTCCAATTCTGGAAGCACCATTTGCAACCATTAGTTCAGCTTTCTCTCTGGTCTTAACTCCGCCTGATGCTTTTACTCCCAAAGAACCCCCAACCACATAACGCATTAAGGCTATATCCTTGTGGTCAGCCCCGGCTGTACTGAACCCCGTTGAAGTTTTAACATAATCGGCTTTAGCAAGTTTTGAGAGCAGGCAGGCTTTTATCTTTTCTTCATCTGTAAGCAGGCAGGTCTCAATAATAACTTTTAGCAAAAAGTCGCCGCCTCGCTCTTTACAACAGGCAATATTCTTAATATCATTAAATACATATGCATAATCCTGATCTTTCAAACGTCCGGTATTTATTACCATATCAAGTTCGGCAGCCCCATTTTTAAGAGCGCATTCTGCTTCATAAACATTAGCATTGTGAAAATTGGATCCCAATGGGAAATCAATCACTGTGCATACTTTTACTTTACTTAGTTTTAAGTGTTCCCTGCATAAGCTTACGTTACAAGGATTTACGCAAACTGACATAAAGTTATATTTCGCTGCTTCACTACACAGCTTTTCTATATCTGATTTGCTTGCATTTGGTTTAAGTATGGTATGATCAATCATTTGAGCAAGAAAATTATTTGGGAGGCTTTCACCTGTTTCTTTGATTGAAAAATCTTTAATGCTCAATTCGGATTTTTCTTTCTCTAATTGCTCATTAGAAATAATATTTAATGGGCGCAGCTCTTCAATAAATGAAGTTATTATCTGATCAATTTGTTCTTTATTCATATCGCTTTTCTCATTTTTTTTATATTCAAATATAATAAAATTTAAAGTTATATAGATATTCTGAGGAAGATAAAACTCAATCGTTTTTCTGGAGGGCACCGACCTGAATAATATGGAAACCGAACTGGTCACGAATCTTGGTAATTGCTTTAAGCATTTTTGCCCTTTTAGCTTCCTCATCTTCAAAAAGAGACTCCTGTTCGGCATAATCAGAAAGATTTGAAAGAGAAATGCCAATTAGCCTGAAAGTAGCACGGCGCGTAAAGGCTTTATCAAGCAGCTGCCAGGCAGTATTAAAAATAATTTTATCATCATCAGTCGGCTTAACTGTCTTGGCTCTTGTTAGTGTTTTAAAGTCTGAATATCTAAGCTTAATGGAAATTGTAGAAGCTTGTAAATTATCGTCCCTTAAATGCTGCCCGACTTTTGAAGTCAAATAAAACAAAGTACTCTTCATGGTATCTCTGCTCAATTCATCTTTACCGTATGTATGCTCTTTTGAAATACTTTTCTGCTGATAATCGCCCATGTGAATGACATCGCTCCCCCGCCCATTAGCCTTGTCCCATAAGTCCTGTCCTGATTTCCCGAAAGTGTGATAAAAATATTCCTCGGGATAATTTAATATATCTTTAATTAAATAAAATCCCCTGTTGTTTAACTCACTATGCATAACTTTGCCTACTCCGGGAATTACTTCCACAGGCATTGGAGCAAGGAACTCTTTTTCAAGTCCGTGAATAACAAAAGTGATCCCTCTTGGTTTTAAGCAGTCGCTTGCTATCTTCGCAATCATTTTATTGCTCCCTATGCCTATGGAGCAAGGCAGAGAGAGCTTTTCCTTAATTTCCTTTTGTATAAAACTTGCAAACGACATTAAATGCCCATATATTTTTTCGCAACCTGTAAAATCCATGCTGAACTCATCAATAGACGACTGCTTAATCAAAGGGGCATACTTGGTTAGCATATCCTTAACACCATTGGAATAACGAATGTACTCATCATAATGACCTTTTAAATAAATACCGTTTGGACAGAGTTTGTAAGCCATTCTGATTGGCATTGCAGAATGTAAACCATACCTTCTTGCCTCGTAAGAACACGCAGACACAACCCCCCTTCCGCCGGGATCAGCCCCTACTATAACCGGTTTACCGTTCAGTCTGGGATCTAAAATCCTTTCAACCGACACAAAAAAAGCATCCAAGTCTAAATGAAAAATCGTTCGCATTTAATCTTCACTTCGCTTATACAGTTCAATCATTTATTAAGCTGCAATCTCTTTTAACCGCGGAAACGCTTCTATGCAATTCTCCGGAATATTTATTTCCCTTTTTTCCGTAAGCATATTTATAAACTCAAAAGCATTTGCGGGTGCATTGCCTGATGGATGATTATTCATTATTACATATATGTTTTTAACTTCATCATGAATCTCTTTTATCTCCCTGCTTATTTCAATCAGCTCACCCGGTGAATATAAGTAATCATACCTTTCGCTCTGTTCCGAATATGTCTGCTTTTCCGTGCTGTTAACATTTAACGATTTAAACCATGCCCCATAGTTCCTTCCGTGAAACCGAAGATAAGCGCTTCCCCCGGTTATGATTGGATTAAAGGAAATAGATTTACCAATCAAAGGCTGATCAATAGTGCAGAAAGTTATATTTGCAGACTTGAAATATCCTAACACCTTATCATTATTCCATGATGTATGCCTTACTTCAACAAAACAATCAAATAAATTAAACACATCAATCAATACTCTAATATAGTCTAAATTGGCCTCACTAAATGCAAACGAATAAGGAAATTGCAGCAACAGACCTCCTAATCTTCCTTCACTATTTAATATATTAAGATTTGTCATTGTATCTCTGATATTCTGCACATTATAAATCCGCTTGTGAGTAAAATCCTGGTGCAGTTTAATAGTAAAACTGAAATCCTCATTGCCTGATAACTTATGCATCCAGGAATCTACAATCGATGGATTTAAATATGTATAATAAGATGCGTTAACTTCTACGCAATTAAAATATGAAGAATAAAACTGAAGCCAGTCGAATTTTCCCGACTGAGACTTTGGATAAAAGGACGGAACCCAGTCTTTATATGACCACCCCGCCGTACCAATAAAAAGCCTTGCCATGATATTTTTCTCCATGCTGATTTTTAACTTAAACAATGTTCTTTTCCATGCTTCTGTAAATACCTATAACCACACCCACTATTTTGAATTTTTGATTATCTTTATTTATAACGATAGGAGCATATTCCGGATTTTCAGAAAGCAGCTTGATAGTATCATCCTCCCTCTGAAATCTTTTAACAACGGCAGCATCTTCTAAAATTGCCGCAGCTATCTGACCATTCTGCGGTAACATATTCGGATTAACTATTACCACATCACCGCTAAAAATATAGGCATCCTTTAAGCTGTCGCCTTTTACCCTTAACAGGAATGAATCTTTTGGTAAATGAGCAATAGTAGGAAGCTCTATTGTATCTATTGCGTCCGGATAAATTGTTAGTGGAGTGCCGGCTGCTACTTCCCCAAGTACAGGGCGCGGGATAAAGAATTTATCCTCCAAATTTAGCTCAATATTTCTGGATAAATTTGGATTCTTTTTGAGGAAGCCTTTTTTTTCCAAAGCCGAGATGTGCTGTTGCACAGTTGACCTGTTACTGTAACCGAATTTTTTGGCAATCTCTGAAAGAGTAGGTGTTTTTCCGCGTGATTTCTCGGATATTAAAAAATCAAGTATTTGCACCTGTATTTTAGTAAGCTGTTTTGACATTTTTCTTTATCTTTTACTTTAAAATAAAATTACCATACATTTGTATGGTAATTTAATAAAAGATTATAGGTTTGTCAATTACTAAAGCAGGTTTACATTACTTTTTGCAGTGCCTCGATAATTTTGCTTCTAAAAACCGGTTTTGAGATGAATTCATTAAACCCTGCGGCAATAAACTTTTCTTTATCACCGGGCAAAACGTAAGCAGTTACGGCTATTATTGGGGTATTTAAATATTTTGGCATTTTATGGATGAGTTTAAGAGCATCCAGACCGTTATATTCTCCCTGAAGATTTATATCCAGTACAAGGAAATCAAAATATCTGCTCTCCAATTCAGGGACTGCATCCTCAAAACTTACAGCAAAGCGAATATCTTTTATTCCCTTCATCTGATTTTTGAATAACATCTGTGAATCCAGCTGATCTTCGATATATAAGCAAGAATACTTGCCCAGATCAAATTCCTTACTTGAAGTTTTATGTTCAGGAACATGAGTAAAAATTAAATCGTTTGATGAAAATTCGTCACTGCCTGATAATGAGCCCACACCTTCTTTTAATGAACTAAACTCTAAATAATCAGGATCTTTTTTCTCCGGCTGATTGTCTCTAAATATATTACCGTTGCTTTTGATCTCCTCAAAAGAATCAAATTCAAATAAATCCTCAACAGGCTTTTTATTTATGACGGAAGCATCGTCTTCTGCTATTACCTTAGACATATCTGAGAGAAGCACAAAGCCGCATTCATTATCATTATTGAATGGTTTATAAATAAACTGACCTTTTAAGCTTATCAGTAATAAATTTGCCAGCCTGGAAGTAATTTTCGATATGCCAAAATCTTTCTTAATATTTTGTTCTTCGCCGCTGAATATTTGTCCAAGTACCTTTGGCAGGTCACTATTAGTTGTTTTAAGCAAAATAATAAAGTTATCAATATTAAATTGGGAAACCGATAATGCAGTCTTGTTACCTTTATTTAATTGTGCAACAATTTTTAAAATAACATCTAATAACTTATGAAACTTTTCCTTGTCGCTATTTAATACAAGAGAAGATGAGACCTTGCCGAAACCGAAAGTATGATTATAAGTTCTGTTCAATTCTTTGATTTCATCCTGCATTTTTTCAAGGACATCAACAACCGTAAATTTACTTAAATTAAGCCCTTCCCTCTGAACAGCCATCTCTGAATACTCAATAATGGAATTCATGGTACCGAGGAGATTATTTCTACTTTGAGCAATTATATCAGCGGCTTCTTTTTGTTCATCATTAAGATTCTCTATACTCTCAACAATCTCCTGAGCAAAACCAAGTATCACATTTATAGGAGTCAATATTTCATGAAAGATTCCTGAAAAATATTCACGATTTATTTCAATAGGAGTAGGGAATAAATTATTATAGTTTATGCTTTCAGATGCAGCAACAACTTTTTCCTTTTTCTTCACAATTACCGTATATGACTCTATTTCTTCTTTATAATCAAAGACTGGTGTGGAAATCAATTCAACAGCTACCTGAGTTTTATCCTTTTTCTTTATCTCAGTTTCAAAATTACCGGTCGTCTTATTTTCAGGATTGAATATCGAATTATTTATCTGTGCTCTGTCTTCTTCGGCAACTAATGATACAAAAGAAGAACTCTCTAATTCTTCATGAGTATAACCAAAAACTTCTAGAACCGGGTTATTTACATAAGTGATAAAACCGCTGTTATCGGTTACAAAAATGCATGATTCCGCATTGTCAAATGCTGATTTAAATACCTGATTTTGTTTCCCCAATTCAAGAACATCTGTTACGTCTTTTACTAAATTGAAATGAGCAGCTACATTGTTATATTGAAATCCTATCCTGCTAATCTCTACAAAAATGGATGCTCCATCTTTCTTTTTTTGCCTGTAAGGGCCGGTAAATTCTCCCTCATTGCCCAGGTTATCACTTAACAATGTTTGAATATCATCCGGAGTATATAAATCTGTTAAATCCATCTGAAGGAATTCATCTTTCCTATAACCATAAAGTTTTAACGCAGCGTCATTAACCTCTAAAAATCTTAAATTTTCTTTATCATAAATGTAAATAGGTTCTGGATTATTCTTTACTAATTGATCAAACATCTTCCCTCCTTTTTTAATAAAGGTTTCAATATCAAGCTCGTCTTTCTCATGTAATATTACTATATATGAATCTTCATTGTTAATAAATACATTTTTTAAGGCATAAATATAATAATTATCATTTAAATGATATAATTTTTCTCCGCCTTTTCTGTCTTTAGAAAAAAGATTTTTTTTGCTTTCCGTAATAATACTTTTAAATAATTTTTCATTATTTATAGACAGCTTTTCTGTTTCCTTATTTTGATATAACAGACTTCCGTCAGATTTAAGTATAAATAAAGGCACATCTATTGAGTTAAAGAGTTCGTTATAATTTGTAGCTCCTCCTATGCTGCCTTCCCTGGCGGATTTTTTAGCAATACCTATCACCGCAATTAAATTATTCTCTGAATCACTTAATGGAATTTCTATAGATTTATAATTGGCTAAAGCGTTATTTCCTTTTATTGGAATGTTTTCCAAAATTACTGCATTATTGGCAGAAGAAATATATTTTTCAATTGACTCATAAAAAGATTTTACATATGCAGGTATAAAATTATGCTCATACTCTTTTTCTATTTGAGAAGATTTTATCCCTATAAATTTTGAAAATTTTTCATTTACAATAAGGAAACGTCCCTCGGCATCTTTCAGCCAAAAGAGTACATCAATTTTATTTATCTGTTTTCTAAATTCTTCTTTCTCTATAAATGTAAGCGGGAAATTCTTTTTCAGATAATCTATGGCTGCTATTACACTCTTATCGTTAATTTCTTCATTTATTTCTTTAATTACATTAACTTTTGAATTTAAACCAAAGTTAAAATTGTTTTCTTTAACAGCAAAAGTTATAAAATAAAGTTTACCTTTTTCATCTGACAAGGTATTTATTATTAAATCGCACTTTATTAATTTTGAATTTTTTGTGCTAAGTATATAATCTTTTATGGTGAGAGTTTTCTTGTCGGAAGCTTCCTGAAGGAAATCAGAAAATTCACTGCCGTGAATAGGTTCCAGAAGTTCTAAAATATTTTGGTGTTCATTTCCGATATTAAAAAGACTATTTGCCTTTTTATTTGATATTGCTATAAAACCGGATCTATCACATACAATAAAAGGATCAGTTACATTATCCTTTATTATGTTTATTATGTTATAATCGAGTTTCTGATCATTATTTATTTCTTCGATCATAATTATTTGCAGCTATCCCAATTTTTTATTGTCTTTTCACTTGAATATGGAGAAACTGAGTAATCATCAACTGCTTTAATCCTGTATATATAACTTTGCTGGCAGAGCGTTCCATAGTCTAAATATGTTCTTTCGCTGCCTGCTATTTCAGCAACTTGTACAAATGAATTATCAACACCAATTTGTTTTCTCTCTAATATAAATTTAGAAGGATTTATACTATAAGTCCAGCTAAGATTCATTGCCCCGCTTCCATACCAGCCTGTAAAACCTTGTGGCGCAATTAAAGGAATGACAGCCGATACCAAACTTAACTCTGAAGTATATTCAGATGTATAATTGTCATCGTTTTGTCTAATTTTATATGCATATTTATGGTTCGGTACAATAGAATTATCTTCATAGCTATAAATATTGCCTTCAACATTCGCAATAATTTGATAAGTTCCGTTATCAATCTGACGCGCAATTTCAAAATTTGCCCATCTTTGGTCGTTATCTTTCCACTTTAGAACTATAGACCTGCTTGATGCGTTTGTTAAACTTATAAAGGTAGGAATACTTAAAATATACTCCGGTGTATGCACTAAAGCTTCATTTGACCACGCAGAATCAGTTGAGGATATTCCCTTTACTCTATAATAGAAATCGTGATTAGGGACTAATCCGTTTATGCTATCTGTATATGTAATTACATTTCTATTTACTATGCCAACTGTTTTAAACTGCGTATTTTCATCACGTCTTTCAATCCTGAAATAGTTTTCGTTATTACTGTTGTCTTTCCAGTATAATTTAACTACCCTTGTACCTGCTGCAAATGCTTTTAACTCTGACGGAGGCAAAATTGAAAGATTTCCTGTTGAACCCATTGAATTTAATATATAAGAAAAAGCAGATACTCCTCTTGTATTTATTGTTCGGATTTTATAATAATAAATATGAGATGCATCAACATCATAATCATTTACATTAAAAGTATTTGCCTGAGAAACAAGATGTTTTGTAAAACTGGTGTCATAATCTGCTTTTCTCCATATTTCATAATATGGAGAGCCTGTAGATGAGTCTTTCCAAGACAAGTTTATGGTATTATCCGATATTCTTGTAATAGAAAAGTTATATGGTATATATGGCTGAGGAGGTATATTTGTAACAAGCAGATTGGACATTACCTCACTTTGACAACTTTTCCCGTTTTTATCGTAGTATTTTAGATATAGTGATATTCTGCTGCCATTGTAGGCAGAGTCCAAATAAAATCTTACCACTGGCTGGTTAGAATTCTCCGGAGCAAAATGTTCAACAAATTTATCATTGATATAAAGTTCTATAAAGTTGATTCCTGTTCCTATATTCAGAGTATAAGCAATCTGCTCACCCTTATAAGTTACTGAATCATTAGTCAGTGGCTTTGATATAGCAATTTTTATGTCTGATGAATTGGAATTTCCTATTGAATCATTGGAGGATAAAAAATCTGAGCAACCTGCCAAAAATAAAAGAGGGATAAACAAAATAAAACATATAGTAATTATTTTTTTCATACGTTTAATTATCTATTTGTTTTTGTATAGTCTATATTAAAAGTCCTTGATTCACCAGCCTTTAAATTTTTAATAAACAGATAAAGAGAATTATCGCTTTTGTTATATTTAAATGCCGGAGCTTCAGTACCAATAATTTCAGATGTTAATTTAATGGATTCTGCATTATCATTCATGTCCACCAGAACACTAAGGTCTGAGTACACTTCTTTACCAGGATTAGTAACAACCACTACAATTCTCGATATTCCCCTGCGTTCAATTCTTAATTCAACATAGTTCTTTTTCATATACCATTTCTGAATTTCATCTGCTGTTGTAATCCAGAATTTTTTCAATTTTAAATCTCTAATAACATCCCGTACAACCTGAACATGTTCAGCTTTGCATTGAAACTCGGGATGCAACTTCATGATATATAAACCACCTTCAAACAGAATTCTATCAATATCCTCTTGATAAGTATAGAACTGAAATTCATTTTGTGTAAGATGCAAATCTCTGATAATTTCATTATCATCTCTTGCCGTCTTTGTCATTGCAGAAACCCGGTTTTTATCTCTTATTAATACCTTTGGAACTGATCTGTCTGTTAATGAATCTGTCATTACATATAGATATCCGGCATCAATAAGTGCCTTGGGGGTCATCTGATCGAATAAGCCGAACAACGGGAATAATCCCTGAACTGGCTTTTTTGTTATTGCTTCTATTCTTCTCTTTGCATCTCTAATTTTTGCTGTTTGTGTGTAGAGATCATTTAATTTATTTACAGTATCATTAACTGAAGCAAGGTAACCAATATCAACTAAAGATCCGACCTCTCCGTATTTACTCAACTGCTGAACCAAACTTTTATTTTGTTCAGCAATATACGGATCAATAAAGAATGAAGCCTTAACATTTTCAGATGCCAATATCGGTAATAAATTTTCAGTACCGGATATTTCCTGAGAAATTTCCGGAGTAATAACAGCAGCTGCCTGATAGCCTTCCGGCCATTCACTAACATATGCAAGCGGTTGATAAGTCAGCCAGCTCATGCAGTTTTTAAATAGTTTGTCAAAATAAATGTAATCTTCCTGCACACCTATAACGGAATTTATTTCAAATCCCATCCACACAAAACGCCCTGCATTATATGTTCCGTACGCAATACCGGCACTTCTTTTAATTTCTTCTCTAACTAAACCATCCTGAAGTCTGAAATTATACCAGAAGCTTGCCTGAATTGTTCGTGGATCCAATATTTCGCATGCAATAGGTTTATCCCACGTAGCAATCTTTAACGGATATCCTGTTGGTATATTTGCCGTAATAGGAAGCTGGCCTCTTAAAGTATGAATTTTGATAACTTGATCATTATCAATCTCTTTAGAGAATTTCAAGCCATAAACTTGAGAGAAATACTCCCAACCTCTCCATTTGCCATCTTCAGAAAAAGTAGCAGTACCGCTTGTTGCAAATACTGATCCACCACGGTCTAAGTACTTTTTAATTTGAATAATTTCCTTATCACTCAGAGATTTTGAGCCCATAAGTATAATTACATCATAATTAAAATGCTTACCCTGTTCAATTATGGAGTCTTGTATGACAGTACAACCATAACCGTTATTACTTAAAAATCTTTTCCATGTATTTAAATTATCTTCCAGCCAGGTACTGCCTTGTGGAAGCATATTTTGAGTATAATTTGAATAAAGAATTGCTACCTTAGCTTTACCGCCTGCTAATAAATTATTAGTGCGTTCCATCTTCGGTATGAAATTGTCGGTAGAGAAATCGCCAAAAACACCTTTTAAAATAAAAAAGTACGTAATAATCGATAAGGATACAATTATTAAGCCTACAAAAAGTATATGTAGTTGATTAATAGATCCTTTTTGAGGTTTACCTACCTCCACTTTAATGACCCTTGATTTTTATCTTCTTTAGGAGGAACATATCCTTCCGAAGTATATTTCAAGAAACGGGAACTTGTATTACCACGTAGTTTTTCTTCTGTATTTCCGGTTTTCCTTCTAACTACATTTCTCTTTGGAGTTTCAATATATTCACCTGAATAATTCTGCTGTTGAGGACCGTAAGAGGGCTGCTGATAATACTGCTTAGCAGGGCCGGGCTGCGGAACATAGTAAGGTTGCGGCTGCTGAAAAGATACCTGCTGCTGCGGCTGATAATAAGGCTGAGCATTTATTGCCGGTATTTCTTCATATTCTGGCATTTCCAGTGGCGCTATAATTTCAGCTCTGACTTTACTTGGCTCTGAAATTGCGACATGCTGCCCGCGTCTCTCTCTTACTTTATATAAGATGTAAGCTCCAATAGCTAAGATGAAGGTCATCATTGTAGCTACTAATATAATTGTTGATAAAATCGGTATTAATTCCATAAAAACCTCTAGTTTCTAATTATGCTTTGACAGTTCCAACTCGTTCTAATTTACCCCATGTCATTTTGATTCCAATAAATTCCTCTACTAATGACATCACTTTACAAATATCAATAATCAGAATGAAAAACATCCTGTATATTATTGCGTAAAAAACTAATCTTATTTCCTCTTTTTCAACAGCAACACAATAAAGAGCAGTCAATAAATCCAACAAGGCTAAACCCGCCCACCAGAAAAAGATTAGCTGCGTAAACCCAAATGCTACGGCGGCAATAATAAAAGATATATTAGTTGCTATATTCATTACAGGCCAAATCAATGCTTCATAAAACATCATCCAAAGAACAAAAGTATCACCAATGTTGATTGTAGGATTCAACATTACTTTCTTATGTTTGCGTATTGACTGAATAATTCCACGGGTCCATCTATATCTTTGTTTTAATAGCTGCTGCAAAGTTACGGGTGCTTCTGTATAAGAAATTGCGTTTGGCTCATAATATATTTTCCATCCTGCTGATAGAATTTTCAAAGTCATATCTGCGTCTTCAGCAAATGTATCAGGAGAATATAGTCCTGCCTGCTCTATAGCTTGTTTCCTAAATAAACCTATAGGTCCGGGAATAATATTTACTAATCTTAAAAAGCTTTGAGCACTTCTTGCCATGTTAAGACCTTCAATATACTCTAAAGCCTGTAGATCGGTAAAAAATTTCTTCCTATTCATTACTTTTACATTACCGGCAACTGCTCCAATAGCTGGATTTGCAAAATGTTTTACTGCCAGAACTAAAGAATCTTCATTTAATTGAGAATCACCATCCATACAAAGAACAATTTCAGCCTTTGAATATTTAATGCCGGCATTCAAAGCTCTGGATTTTCCACCATTAGGTTTATTAATTAAGCTAACTTTAACCTTTCCAAATCTTCCATCTTGATAACCAACTAAATCCTGTGCTACAGCACCTGTAGCATCTGTTGATCCATCATTTACAACTATTATTTCATAATTGCTGTAATTTAATTTTAGTAAAGATTCTACTGAGCCTTTTACAACTTTTTCTTCATTATAAACAGGTACAATAATAGAAACAAATGGAGCAAATTTGTTATCATTCTTAAATGTATACTGATTTATATAAAGATAAGCCATTACAAGAATGGAAAAATATCTAAATAACAAAACAAATAAGAATATAACCAGAGCAACAATAGTAGCATATTCAAATAAGGATGTAAGCGATAAAACTGTTTTCGGCAGTGTAAAATAAATAATTGCAATAAGAACAGCAGATAATGCTCCATAGACAAATATTCTTCGTAAGTATTTGCCTTCAGATGGTGGTTTTGTTTCAGACAATTGATTGTCTAAAACTATTTCCTGTTTTGTTATTTCTTGTTTATCAATCATTTATTTTAATTGTTATAATATCTTAAGTACTTCTCCAATATTTATGCCAATTAAATCCTTTGAAAATATGCATTTTTTACGGAAGTCCTGTATCATATTGATACAACCATGCAGTTCTTTTATATTATGCATCATTATTAGACTGCAAAACATTACTGCTTAAGTTTTTTATTTTAGATTAGATAAGTATTATATAACGGATGGTTATAGTGAAATTATAACCATCCATAAAAATAATATAAAATTATTTGTTATACAAATTTAATAACGATTGGGTTAACAGGTGAGCAACTTTATCTCCGCCTTCATAGGTAAAGTGTGCAAAATCCCGCGATACCAAAGGAGGTCTTGCACTAACCCAGGTATCTACTGAATTTTCGCCACCCATAGCATCAAACAAACTCCAATATGCAACATTAGTATTCTTTGCTACATTCTGCTGTGACTGTAGTAAAAGTTTGATAGAAGGGTCAGTAACAAATTTAGATCCTTTTTTAACTCCTTTATCACCAACGCTTACAATCAGGATACTTGTTTTTGGGAAAGCTTCCTTAAAATAATTAACAACTTTCTCCATCTTTTTTTCATACCAGGAGTAATCTCTATATTCAGGAGATAGTACATTTAAACCAAAGCTGATAATAATCAATTTATAATTTAATAAGTTATTAAAGTCAGTTAAAACACTCCTGGGTATATCTACTAATGAAACACCTGAGTTTCCTTTAATAGGAAAGTTATCTACATAAACACCATTACCATTTTCAAGACTAACACCATAGAAAAAAGTATTTTCAGCATTTATTGGTTCAATTTTAAACCAGTTAGCGCCGTTCCCTTTTGCAACGTACTCCTGCACTTTATTTCCTGCCATATTCATTTTTACAGTCTGTGAAGAGTTGCCCAATGAATATTTCAACTGTGCGTCTTTATCGCTGCTGTTTGTGTAAAATACTCTTGCCGTATTAAAACTTTTTAATGTTTTTGAAAGTGTTGAAGCATCAAATTGTGCCCAGCTTTTTGCAGAAGGCTGAAATACAGCAGCATTTATTCCGAATTGCCATTTGTTAGGATTTCTTTTAAAGATAGAAGCTTCTTTCCAATCCTTTGAGAAACTAACTTTAGTAGTTTTTCTCATCATCGCATCTTCAGTATTGACAGAGATAAACCCTGCTCCATTACCTCCGAACTTCTGCTGCAAGATATCTCTGATTTCCATAGTGACAACATCGCCTTCAATTACTGAATCGCCAAAATGCGCAACTCTAATTTTTTTTGATTTTGCCTCTTTTAACGCATCAAAAAAATACTTTAACTGGCTTGTGTTGCCGGTAATAGGAACTTGCCTGCCCTGTCCAAATGTATAGCTAAAAGCGCACACAATTATTAATAGAAATAAAACATACTTTTTAAACATTAATCTAACTCCAATTTGAATTTATTTATTTAAATAATTTAAAACCATTTGTTATACTTTAATTTCACAATAGCGTTCCATTAATTCAGGCTCCAATAAGCATTCAAGAAAGCGGAAACATAATTATAACTTGATTCGTTCCTATATGTACTTCCGATGGTTATTTTTCCACTGAAAATTAAAGATTTAAGCGGTTCATATTTTGCCTGAATATATACTTCGCGTGTAAGCAAATCACCTGAAGGGATATATCCAAGCTTTCCGCCTACGGTAATATCCGTTTCCTCATCATGCTGTGCATGCCAATCTGCCCATAAGCTATGTGATTCAAAATCTTTTGGGGAGTAATATCTAGACGACTGAAAAGTGAAACTATCATAATAGTATTCATAGCCGATCAAAACATCTGTATAAAAATTCTTTCCAAGTCTCAATTGAAAATCATTACCTGCGTTGTTATCAGAAACAGTTAATGAAGAGAAATACCCGGAAGCATAAAAGCCTCCCTTGCTTTTGTAATAGCCTAATACTCTAAACAAGTTTACATCATAACTGACATTCAGTAGATTTGGCGAATAAAGTATCAGTCTGGCGTCGGTATTTTCAAAATAACCAGTTACACTAAATATGTCTTTCTTTTCAATCTTTACAGTCGCATCAGTTGCATTCCTTTTAACAACACCAGGGGAATTGATATTTCCGAACCCTGCATTTACGCTTATCATATCGTTTATACGCAGAAAAACATTTCCTTTAATAGTTGAGATATGCAGTTGTTCCGTAGAATCTTTCAAATTTGTCCGTAAAAATGTACCGCCAATAGAAAGGAAGTCAGTTATACCTGCCTCTAACCTCAAACCACCATTGTTAAATGAAAAGTTTTGGTTATCCCTATAAAAAGCAGTAACCGGAGCTATCGCGAAATGATTAGGAAAACTTCCCCATCCGCCTGTACTTTGCGGCAGCCAGCCAATTTGCTGCTTAATATAACCTATTTTAATAGTATCGGTTTCGGTTTTAAGCATATTTTCCCAAACATCTTTTGCATTGCCATATTCTTTATTATATGCATAAGCAACGCCAAGGTTTAGATTGGCGTTATAATCATCAGGTTTTTCTGCCGCTAATTTTTTTAGTTCAACTAGTGCATTAACAGTATCCCCTGCCATAATCATCTTTGTAGCTCTTGACACTGCAATGTCAAAATCATACTGCTCAGCCAGCAACTTATCATAAATCTCAATTGATTTCTGCGGATTCTTTGCACAGGCAGTAACATCAGCATATTCAATAAATTCTGATCTTGTGGGAGAAGTTATTTTTGAGAAATACTCATCGTATTTCTGCATAGCGCCCGGGCAATCGCCATCAACCGTAAGTTGTCTTGCATCCTCAAGCAATTTATAAATTTTCAGCCATTCTGCATTTGCATAGCGGGAATCATAGTAATTCTGAACAGTCTCAATCTCTTTTGCATTTGGGGAAATACTTCTTGCAAGATCGAGGTTCACCTTTGCAGCTTCAAAATCTTCTTTTTTAATTTTTACTGAAGCCATGGTAACAATACCGATAAAATTCTTAGGTTCTTTAGTCAGAACGTTATTTAAATAACCCTCTGCCAGGTCAATATCCTGATCCGTCCAACTTGCAATTTGTGCTCTTAGCAATTGATATTCCAGATTAGATGGTTCGTTTTTCAGCAAAATATTCAATTGGGCAATAGCATCTTCATATTGATAATTCCAAGCTTGATATTTGGCCAGCCGGAATCTGGTTGAGATAAACTTATCCTCGGGTTTATCCTTCAGATAATTATTTAACACAGTAATGGCACTGTCATATTCCAGAGTTGTTGAAAAATATTCTGCCAGTTGTACAGCAGCTTTTTCGTTTGTAGGATCCTTTTGTACAAGGTCTCTGTATTCGTTAATACTTAATGCCGCAGCACTATCTCGAATGGATTTAACCTTTGCAAAATAATTTTGATATCTTTCATCTGTTGATGCAGAATCCTTACTAATAAATTGAAGCTGCTGAAAAGCTTCTTCATACCTGCTGTTTTTAACCAATTCATCAATTAATTTATATCTGGTTTCAACATCGTCAGGTTTTTTCTTAAGTATTTTATAATATTTATCAATGGCATATTCAAAAGCTGGTTTCTTTTTCTGTTTTGGAGGCCCCTGCATCTGATATTTGTAACCACTGGTATCATTAAAAGTATAAATATAGCCTTTCCCTTTAGCCTGATCTAATCCATCCATTGCTTCTTTAAAATAAGGCTTAAGTGCCAGAGCATTTTCAAAAGCTTTTATGGCAATTTGTGTTTTGCCGAGCCATAAAGAAAAATAACCGTAACGGGACCACAGTCTGTTATCCTTTGGGTATTTGTCGCAATACCTTTTTAATATCGGCTCACCTTTGGCGATATGGTTGTTTTTTGCCAATATTTCGGTATATCTTATAATCTCATCAGGAGAAGCCTCTTCTTTTGCCAGATATTTATCGTACCACTCTTCGGCTGTTCTCCACTCACCCATATTTTTATAAGATTTTCCAATTTCCAAATAATTTACCGGCTTTTGGGAATTTATTGCAATTTCTCTTTTATGTCCTTCAATTTTATTAAAAAGTAGTTTGTTAAAATTATCAGTAGTCCTTTGAAGGTTTTTATTTATTTCCTGATTGTTTGGAGCTAATTTTCTTGCTGATCTAAAGTCATATAAAGCCAATTCATACTGGCCTCTTCGTTCATAACATAAGCCCCTAAGGTTGTATCCTTCAGGAATCTGAGGTTTAGCAGCAATGTATTTATTCAACAAATCAATAGCTTCACCAAGCTTATTAACCTGCATATTTTTAACGGCATTATTTTTTAGCTGATCTACCTGCGATTGCCCATAAGTAAAACCGGCAAAAATAAATAATATTATTACTAAATACTTTTTAATCATTAATTTAAAGTTTCCTGTTTCTCATTTTCATTAATAATTTCAAAAACATCTTCAGAATTTTTAATATTACTATTAATTTTAATAATAAAAAGTCCGATAAATTTAGAAATATTATTTATATCATTTTCTCCTAGTACCGGCAGATTTGATTTTATCTTTGATGCCAAATTAACCATCAAGTTATCATCATCTTTTGAGATCAATACAACAATTTTATTATCTATAAAACAAATTTTATCTTTTTTATCGGTCGATAACCTGACAACATTTTGCAGCTGCTTTAAGATTATCAATCCGCTTTCTTCAGCATTATCATCCAATTTAACAGAGACAATATTGAATATCTGCCCGGTGCTGTTAAATAAAGCAATCTGGTTATTCAATATTAAATTAAACTCATTATAGTCGTAGATATTTGTAAAATGAAACTGATCTTGCAAAGTGTCAATACTGCTCAGAGGTTTGTACTTAGAGTTTGTTGAAAAACTCGAATGGACTGAGGATGCTATTTCATGATGCTCACCGGGCTGCACTCCATATTTATTATCCTCAATTTCTACAACAATTCCTTTATATGGTTCAATAGAATATTCAGCGCTAAATTTACCTTCGGTATGCCCAACGTTGGGGGTTATAATCATTTTTCCGTGCTTAGAATCATCAGAATCTTTTTGCAGATAAAGGACGCCTGTAGCAGAATTAACCAATGTATCAACCAAGTTCTTAGCAGCCGGTGTTACGGGATCTCCTACTACAAATAAACTTGTTATTCCATTATCTTCAATAATTTCAGTTGTTCTTCTAAACTGATTTTCCAACAGTTGAGTATTTTGGAAACCAATAAACGGCGTCAATTCATCAAAAATAATTTTGCTCGGCTGGTACTGGTCAACTACTGTCACGATGTCATTTAGATAATCAGCAAGAAAATCATCAGGATTTTCTACATCATAAATTTCAGAAGGAGGGGCCACTTTTACAACAATAATCTTGTTTTCATTCATAAAACTTTGCAAATCAAAATCAATTGAAGCAGCCTGAATCATCAAATCTTTGGGCCTCATATTAGTAAAATAGAGACAAACCTCCTTTTGCTTAGTACATTCCAAAGCAAATTGCAAAGAAAGTAAGGTTCTACCGGTTTTATGGGCACCTACAAGCAGATATGTACCGCCATTATAAAACCCGCCCCATGCACTATCAACAAGTGTAATTCCGGTAGGCAATATTTCTATTTTCTTCTTCATAAAATCCTTATTTTTTTATAAGTTATCCAAAATGTGTGCCAAAAAAGTATATTAGAATATGGTATAATTATTGATTTCTGTCTTATAAAAAGACATATCGTTTTTATGATGTATCATATTATTACAGGAAAATAATATTTTAATTTCGCGAAAAGTTTAATTTTGAAGTATTAAGTTACGCATCCTGACTTTTAGTTGCAACCTTTTATTTACCTACTCGAATAATTCCCAAATACAAATACAGCCGTTGCATTTCCAACTATCGTAGGTTCGTTAGTCAGATAATCGTTTTTATCATCGTAATATCGTGCATTTTCAGTATTATAATTATCATACGTAAAATTAGTTCGCTTTATAGCATATTTCTTTAACAAATCCGGAGAACAAGGGCCTGCCGTTAAAGCTCCCGGCAATTTTCCATTATTAAAATAAGCTATCTGTGAATGGATGTTAGCCGGATACTTTTTACCTACACCCGTAATAAAGCTAATCCCCCATTGATTTCTGCCTAATATATAATCCCTTTGCAGAACAGCAAGAGAATCAAATTCAGTAGATCCTGTCAATTTTTTATATAGGATTGCCTGAAGTGTAACACCTAATAATGAATTTGTTGTACCCCAGGTATATGGCATACCTTCACTGAAAAGCAAATTGTTTTTATAAGTATTAAAACTAGCCAAATTATTATAAATATAGTCTTTATATTTTAACTCGTGCTGTGCAAGCTTATAGTGAGCCAGTGAATTTATATTACCCCAGCTCCACCAATAGTCAGAACCGGCACTGTCTGCAAAAACTTTTGCATCTTTCAGATAACTTTCATTCTTGGTTGAATTATATAACTCAACCGCGCCAAGTGCCAACTTACCCCAAAAAACAACATCCTGATAAACTCCGGAAACATTTTTATCAACATTCGGGGCAGTTTTATAGATAGGATATAAAGTTTCGGCAGCGGTAAGCATTTTCTTAGAAAATTCATAATCATAGAATTTCTCTGCCCAAATCCGCGAAGCTAAAGACATAACTGCAGCAAACATTCCAATTTGATTTTTTCCCAAACCAACAAATGCAGGTCTGCTGAACTGCAAACTGTCATTTTCAGGTAGTCTCCATCCAACACTGTGGTCACGTGTATCCTGTACCTGGTTAATAATATTATCTTTAGTAAAATAGCATCTTAAGAGCCAATCAATACCTACTCTTGCTTCTTCCAATATATCCGGTACGTTGTTATGGTTATTATCAACACCAAACTTAATAGGGTCATACTCATAAGCAAATAAAAGCATATAAGAAGCATAAGCAGCAGTTGAGAAAAACTTTATATAATCGCCTGCATCATGCCAGCCGCCTGTTACATCCACGGGTTTACTGCTTTTCCAGCCGCTAAGTGATGTTGCATCCGATAAATGACATGGTCCGTGCATAAGAGGATTAGTGGGCCCACATCTCTGTGCAAGAAAGAACCGCATCAGCAGATCTGTTACCTGATTAAATACTTTTTTCCCAATAATAAAAGCATAAGACCTTTGCCCGTCAACTTCTATATAATAGTTACCTTCTTTATTAAATTCAGTAAATCCTGCTTTATAACAATATTTAAACTTATCAAAGGCAGGAAGACTTTCATTAATGTTTCCTTTGAAAGCTGTTTCTTTTGTAGCCGCATCTACAACCTTGAATGATTTACTAAGGATAGGACCTTTTGATATGATAACAAATGTTTTAATATCATTTTGCAAATACCCTACCTGAGAAAGTCTGATATTCAAGTTGACAGGATTAACAACCTCACTGCTGCAACTGAACAATGGGAATAATGCAACAATTAATAGATATTTTAAAAAATTCATGTAATTATATAGAAATTAATACAGCAAAGATAACAGGATTTCATAGATAAAAAAAGTCCCGCATAATGTTCTGAAAACTAATGTGCTTCAAAAGATAACTTTTAATCTTCCCCCTATTATAAGCAATTGTGCATGATACTTATGTATAAATTTTCTCTACTGCATAGACTAATTTTGTTCTGTATCAATAGATATTGCAGTATTCCTCATAGAATGAACTTTATTTCTAACAGGTAGTATATTTTCACTACTTACTCTCTTCTCAAAATAATCTCTAAACCGTGTTATCATAAATTTTACCGGCCAGGCAGCAGCTTCTCCTAAAGCACAGATAGTATTCCCTTCAATGTTATTAGCAACAGAAACTAATAAATCAAGATCCTTTACTGAGCCCTCGCCGCTGACAAGTCTGTTTAAAATTTTAAGCATCCATCCCGTGCCCTCCCGGCAAGGAGTGCATTGACCACAGCTTTCATGATAGTAAAATTTAGCAATACGTGCCAGTATTTTTACTAAGTCAGTATCTTCATCCATAACTATTACGCCGCCGGTTCCGATGGCAGTACCGTAAGCTTTAAGGGATTCTGCATCCATCTTAACCCCTTCAATCTGGTCACCCCGTAAGGGTGGCATTGAAGATCCTCCAGGAATAACACACAAAACTTTTTTATCACCCGGAACCCCGCCGCCATATTTATAAATCAAATCAGTCAGCAGTGTACCGGAAGGAAGTTCATATATTCCGGGTTTATTTATATGCCCGCTTAATCCATAAAGTATAGTTCCGGGATGTTTAGGTTCACCTATTTTAGAGAACCATTCCCACCCCTTTTTAATTATGGGAGGAACATTCGTAATAGTTTCGACATTGTTAATAGTTGTCGGGCAGCCCCATAAACCATTTTGGGCAGGAAAAGGAGGTTTAACCCTGGGATAGCCCCTTTGACCTTCAATGGAATTCATAAGAGAAGATTCTTCGCCACAAATATAAGCACCGGCTCCTTTATGTATGTAAATATTAGTATAGAATCCGATACCGAAAGTGTCTTTCATCTTTTCGCCAACCAGACCATTACTATAAGCATCGTCAAGTGCTTTCTGAAGAAGTTTAATCCACTTATGATATTCCCCTCTAATATAGATATAACAAGTATTCGCCTGAATAGCATAAGCTGTTATAAGTATTCCTTCAATTAACTGATGAGGATTATATTCAAATATCTGACGATCCTTAAATGAACCCGGTTCGCTTTCATCACCATTTATGCATAAATACTTAGGTTTATCAGAAGATTTAGGCATAAAGCTCCATTTAAGTCCTGCCAAAAAAGCAGCTCCGCCTCTGCCTCTTAAGCCTGATTTCTTAACCTGATCAATTATTTCATCAGTCGAAAATGTAAATGCTTTTTTAGCAGATTCATATCCACCGTTTTTAATATATACATCAATCAGATGATAATCTTTTATTTCGGGAAGAACAATTTTTTCCATTTACTTTAATGACTCTAATATATTAATAACTTGTTCTTTTGTTAAATTTTCATAATAATCTTCATTAACCGCAATCATAGGGGCGGTACCACATGAGCCCATACACTCAACTTCTTCTAATGAAAACTTCATATCCTGGGTAACTTGTCCGTTTGAAATGCCTAGTTTTTCCCTAACAGTATCATAGATCTCATAGCCGCCTCTTAGCATACAAGAAACATTTGTACAAACCTGAATATGGTTTTTTCCAACCGGCGATTGATGATACATTGTATAGAATGTTACCACACCCAAAACATCTTCAGGCGTCATTTCCAAAACATTTGAAATTTCAAGCATCACTTCATTGGAGATATATCCGTTCTGCTCCTGTGCCAAATAAAGAACCGGCATAACAGCAGCTTTTTTAGCCGGATATTTTCCTAAAATATCTTTAATGTTTTTATTGTTTTCTTCAGAAAATTTAAATTCCATAATCTCAATTCTTTTTAATTATTTATCAGCTTCACCCATAATCGGGTCAATGCTTCCAACAATTGCTACTACGTCAGAAATCATATAGCCTTTAACCAGATGCGGTATTGCCTGCAGATTGTTAAATGAAGGAGAACGGATTTTGCATCTCCAGGGCTGTCCGTCACCTTTGCTCACAAGATAAAAGCCTAGTTCACCTTTCGGGTTTTCAACAGCACTGTATATTTCTCCCTCCGGAGGGTTTATACCGGAATCTATTATCATGAAATCGTGAATAAGCTCTTCCATCTTAGTATAGATTTCACGTTTCTCGGGTAAAACCTTTTTCGGCTGATTGAGCCTTATTTCTCCCTGCGGCATTTTATCAACCACCTGTTTTACAATTTTTGCGCTTTCACGGCATTCGTCAATTCTTATAAAATATCTTGCAAGGCAGTCGCCTTCAGTATATGTGGGAATTTTAAAATCAATTTCATTATAAAACAAATAAGGTGAATTCCTTCTTAAATCAAATTCAACACCAGTAGCGCGCAAGTTCGGGCCTGTCATTCCAATATCCAGAGCTAATTCCTTAGATATGGTTCCAATACCTTCAAGCCTTTGAATGAATATTCTGTTTGTGTTTAACAAACGTTCACATTCATCCAGATTTTCGTCAAACTGGCCTATAAACCACTTTACTTTTTCAATTACTTCAGGATAAGCATCGTTTGCAACTCCGCCAATTCTCACAAAACTGTTTGTAAATCGTGCCCCACAAATTAAGTCCCAAATATCAAGAATTTTTTCACGCTCTCTTAGTGTCCACAGAAATACAGTAAGGGCACCAACGTCCATTGCCAAAGAACCCATAGCAACAAGGTGAGAAGCAATTCTTGAAAGTTCTGCAACCATCATCCTTATATATTGGGCTCTGGGAGGTGCAGTAATACCCGCAAGTTTTTCAACCGCAAGGCAGTAAGCTACGTTGTTGCACATAGGTGCTATATAGTCAAGTCTGTCCGTATGAGGAATGAACTCAATGTATGACATATTCTCAGCCATCTTTTCATAACCACGGTGCAGATAACCAAGCTCAGGCACACAGGCAACAATAGTTTCACCATCTAAGCGCAAAACTAACCGCAAGACTCCATGAGTTGCAGGGTGCTGGGGACCCATATTCAAAATCATTTCATTTTCTAACGAGTCCTCGATGGTTAAACCATCTTCAGCTTTAAGCAGCGCTTCAATTATTTTAGGATGAAATTCTTCTTTGTTAAATGTATCCATATTTTTTTTACTTCTTAGGAATTGGGTTTGAACCAGGGATACCCATTAATGGAAATTCTTTACGTAAAGGATAATATTCAAATTCTTCAGGCATATACATCCTCCGTAAATCAGGGTGATTTTTAAAGCTTATACCAAACATATCATAGACTTCCCTCTCCTGCCAGTTAGCGACTTTGAATACAGAAGAAATTGAATCAATCGAGCAATCACATTCATCTACATCTGTCTTAACGGAAATTCTAAAATTATGCCTTAAAGAGAATAAATGATATATTACAGAAAATCTGTTTTTCCTTCTGGCCCAGTCAACTCCTGCAATATCTTCTAAAAGTTTAAACTCCAATTCAATATCTTCTTTTAGGAATTTACACAGTTCAAGTATATCTTTTTTATTAATAATTATTGTAAGCTCGTCCCTATGTTCATTTGTTTCAAATAAAATATTAGGTTTTACTTCAGTTAAACTGTTTATAATTTCATCTTTTGTAATAGCCATATTATTTAGCATTCTGAATTATTTTTAATTCCGGTAACTTATTAGGGAAATCTTTTGCTTTGCTTCTACCGATTTTTTCCTGAATTTGAATTAAAGCATTAAGTAAATTTTCCGGACGAGGCGGACATCCGGCACAGTAAACATCAACAGGTAAAAATTGGTCAATTCCCTGCACAACATTGTAAGACCTATACATACCACCGCTTGAAGTGCATGCACCCATTGCAATACACCATTTTGGTTCCGGCATTTGGTCCCATATTTTTTTAACTACCCAAGCCATTTTATTTGTAACTGTACCGGCAACAATCATTAAATCACACTGGCGTGGAGTAAATCTCATAACTTCAGAGCCGAATCTTGCAATATCGAATTTAGGGTCGCCGGCTGCCATCATTTCAATAGCGCAGCAAGAAATTCCCATCGGCATAGGCCACACTGAATATTCTCTGGACCAGGCAACTAATGCATCCACAGTTGTAGCAAAAAAACTATTTTCGCCTAAAGAGGCTTCTAGTCCCATTTGAAACCACCTTTCTTGTAGACATATAAATATCCCAATTCAAGAACAACTAAAAATATCAGCATAGATATGAAAACACTTATTCCATATTGAATATACAGTTTTTTAAATTGAACTGCCCACGGGTAAACAAAAACCACTTCCAGATCAAATATTATAAAAAACATGGCTACCAGATAATACTTAACTGATACTCTTTCTTTTGTTGTACCTACCGGCTTCATACCACTTTCGTATGTGGAAAGTTTTTCTTTATTAGGACTTTGAGGGCCAAATAATGTAGAAGAATATACTACTAATCCTGCAAATCCTGCTGCTGCTGCAATAACTAATAAAATTGGGATATAATTTATTATCATTTATTTTACTTATTATCTGTTTTGTAATTAGAGATTTAAACTATTCAAAAATAAATCTATTGTCAATTGCGATAATTAGAATCCGTTGTGCCAGAAAACTAAAAATTTCAATATTATATTTAATATTTTAATTTGTTATTTTAAATGACAGAACTTGTATTTTTTCCATTTTTAAGAATATATGCGTTTTTCATCAATAAATATTAAATTCTTAAGCTTTACAATTACTGCCCTATCAATTATTATACTTTATGGGTGTGAAAGGTTAACAATTCCGGTAAATGATAATAATTTAATACCTCCGGCTGTTCCTTCAGGTTTATCTTTATATTATGCAAGTGACGGAGTTGTTATTTTGCACTGGTTTGAGAATAAAGACCCGGACATTTTAGGCTATAATATTTACCGGAGAATCAATAAAACTAATTTTGAACTAATTTCATTTACTGCCAATAATTATTTTTATGATGATTCATTAGGTTATGGTGAAAATTACTACTATAAGATTTCTGCTGTAAACACTTCAAAAATGGAAAGCTATCCAACTGACTCTGTATTAGCCCAACCCATTAACAGATATAAACCGGCACAGCCAAGATATTTATCAATTAATGCAAGAAATTGGCAGGGCAACCTTTCTGTTTACCTAAGGTGGCAGCCAAATTACGAATACGATATTAAACAATACAATATTTACAGGGGAATGACAGCAGATTTTACTGTATCCGGTTCTTCATACGTCGGCTCTACAAGCAATTTTTTCTTTGAAGATAAAACTCCACTTCAAATAGGAATAACATATTTTTATAAGATTACGGCAGTGGATAATGGAGATTTAATAAGCGTTCCTTCGGAACCTGCTAATGATATTATATACCCCATTGCCGGTATGCTTTCACCCGCGAATGGTTCACAAATTGATTACCTTCCCATTTTTAAAATTAAAACACTGCCTTATCCGGCAGTGTACAAGATTATTGTTCAGAGCAATGAGTATTCAGGTGAGATTTGGAGTCAGACCATTCAATCTGATTTACTTAATGATACTTTAAGCGTTGATTTCTATTATTATGGCTTAGATTACGGTACAAGTTATTATTGGAGGGTGCTTACATATTCACCGAACGGTTCGGAAGTAAATAGTATTTCAAACTTTTATTCCTTTATTCTTAAACCGCAAAACGGATATTGACGGATTGCTCTTTATATTACTATTTATTATTTTAATCTTTTATAAATCAAGCAGAAAACAAATTTGAAAAAGCTCTGTCTATTATTAATTCTTTTACTTTCTATCCCTGCTGTTTATGCACAAATAACTGCAGATAGTCTGGAATTAATACACTCAGACAATGATATCAGTTTTCTTTCCAACAGATTTGAAAAGCAGCTTAATACTTACTCCCTTAATTCTATTCTAAATTATAATTATAACAGAACTTTTGCAATAAATGTGTACGAAAATTATAAATCAAATTTAATTAAACAGTCTGAAAAAAATATACGTGACGAACATTTCTTTAGTATCGAAGGTTCGTATCCGGTAAATGAGTTTATTAGAATAGGGCTAAGAGCAAACAATAATATCCTCTCTGATAATAGGAAAATTGCAATAAACAGCTCAACAATAACAGACGGCATTCTTTTTATCGGCATAGAACCGATAAAGAAGCTCCAGCTAATCCCATTCGCTGGTTTGATTAACAATAAGCAAATCGGGAAAAGCGATAACGGAGTAGTTTTTGGCTTTGAAGGAAATTCTGATAATTTTTCATCTACTGATTTTTTAATGAATGCAAATCTAAAATATAGGAATGAAAATATCCTACCCAGACACAATATAATTTCAAACTTTTCTTTGCTTTTTAGAAACCAATTTACACCTGATATTTCAAACGAAGTTATGGCAAAATATTCACAGAATAAAAAAGATTTCTATTATGATGCCGATTCACTAACTTCAGTTTATTTTGATATAAAAGAGAACCTGCAAAGCAGAACAGAAACCGATTATCTAATTCAGGACAGACTACGTTATAATAGATTTTTGTCAATGTTTGACATGGAATTAATTGGCAAATATTACTACAGGGATATTGATAGAGACACCAGATATAAACTTATTCAGCAGGCAAACTCCTCATTGTTTGATACCAAGATAAATGAATTAAATCTTAATTTTGAAGGCAGTTTAGCATATGCATCCGAGAAGTTTAATTCAAATTTGAGAATAATATATGGTGAACGGGATGAAAAGAATTTAACAAAAAACATTAATTCAGTAAATGAAAATCTATATCAGGAACGCTCAAAACTGGAAAGCGGTAAAAACAATACCGGCATCAAAACAAGCGTGGCTCTGACAGGCGATTTATTATTTTCGGCAAGCGACAGACTAAGTTTTTCTTTATTCCAAAACAAATTAGCTTATAATACTCCAAGCACTGATAACTATGATGACAGAGACGAATTGTTATCAATGGCTAAATTGAAATATATAACAAAACTTAACCCATATTTTGAAGCATTTGCTGCAATTGAAGGTACATTTAACCATATTATTTATATATATTCACAAAAAAGCTCCAACAACAATATTAACAGGATAATAAAGCTATCATCCGGAGGAAGTTATATAGCTAAGAATATCTCTTCTCTTAATACTTTTGAAGTTTCAGCCAATTATACCGTATATGATTTTGAAGATTTAGTTTCAGGAATTAGGAGCTTGTCATTCAGACAATTTTACTATAATGACTCAACGTCGTTGTCATTAAATAAGTCATTCGATTTACTTTTCAACGGATATTTAAAACTTTCGGAGCAGGGTGACCTGAAATGGAAAGCGTTTTCTACTAAACCATTCAGATATCTCAAGGAAGTATTTACCGAACCCAAAATAAAAATAAAATTGAATGAACTTTCCCTATATATTGGTGCAAGATTTTTTTCCCTTAATACCTATAAGTATTTATCCGATAATACAAAAAAACTGGATACCCGCTATTTAAGCCGCGGACCTGTTTTTAATATAACCTACAGTCTTAAGACTTCGTTATTTTTGATGCTAAATACTTGGTATGAATTTATTGAATCTGAAAATAGCTTAAATAAAGAGCAGGCAAGTGCAAATTTGCAAATAAATTGGATTTTTTAAATTGAATCCGTATTCGGATTTTATTATTTTAACAAAACATTAAAAACGGTTTTATTTTGCCAGAAGAAAAATACACCTTACAGATTGAAAGTGATCCAAACAATCTATTAACAGTTGAAGAATTTGTTAATTATTTTGCAGTTGACTTAAAAATACCTGAGAGCAAACTTCAGAATCTTTTGCTTGCTGTAACCGAAGGGGTAACTAACGCCATTATTCATGGTAATAAGTGTGATATAAATAAAACTGTTTCCATTTCTGCAAGCATTGTAAGTAATAAATTAATAATTAGAATTACTGACCAGGGACAAGGCTTTAACCCTGATAATGTTCCCGACCCTACTTCCCCGGAAAACCTGCTTAAAGACTCCGGCAGAGGCATTTATTTAATGCGAATCTATATGGATAATGTTGAATATCATCATACTCCTGATGGAAATGAGACAATTTTAAGCTTAAATCTATAAATTTTCTCATTTAACGTGCTTCTCACCTTTTCTTTTTGAAATATATTTCCTTCTTTTGTGCTGGTTATTTTTATATTTTATATATAAATATTTTTTATGAATGATTTAAATGAAAAAAGTTAAGGAGATATTATGAAACGTAAAAAGATTTCGATAATTGGCGGCGGACAAATAGGCGGAGTATTAATTCAATTAATCGCTTCTAAGAACTTAGGTGATGCTGTTTTATTTGATATTGTTGAAGATTTGCCTCAGGGTAAAACCCTTGATATTGCAGAAGCTTCAGGTATTTATAAAACCGATTCCAACATCTCTGGAACAAATTCTTATGCAGATATAAAAGATTCCGATATAGTTATTGTTACTGCCGGTTTACCAAGAAAACCCGGAATGAGCCGTGATGACCTGTTGGTTACCAATGCAAAAATTATGAGATCTGTAGCTGAGGGCGTTAAAAATAATGCACCAAATGCAACTGTAATCATAATTTCCAATCCTTTGGATGCAATGGTTACCTTGTTTAAAAATATTTCCGGTTTCCCTCAAAACAGAGTTTTAGGCCAAGCCGGAGTTTTGGATTCTTCTCGCTTTGCTACATTTATTGCATGGGAACTTGGAGTTTCAGTTAAAGATATTAACGCTATGGTTCTTGGTGGACATGGTGACACTATGGTTCCTTTAACCAGATATGCTAATGTAAATGGCATTCCTGTTATGGAATTATTAGAAAGAAAATACAACAGTAAAGAAAAAGCAGTTGAAGTTATTACTGCAATTATTGAAAGAACGAAGATGGCTGGTGGTGAAGTAGTAAAACTGCTTAAAACCGGATCTGCTTTCTTTTCACCTGCTGCAGCCGCTATTGAAATGACTGAAGCTATTCTTTCTGACGAAAAAAGATTATTGCCTGTCTGCGCTTACCTTAATGGTGAATTTGGCGTAAAAGGTTATTATGTAGGTGTTCCTGCAATTTTAGGCGCAAACGGAGTTGAAAAAGTTGTGGAACTTTCTCTAAATGAAGAAGAGCAAAAATTGTTTGACAATTCAGTTAATGCAATTAAATCCTTAGTTGCCGATATGGAAAGACTTGGATTATAAACAATGAATTTGGAATAATCATTATAAAATTCCTGTTTATTTACCTCTTCTCTAAAAATAATTTTTAGAGAAGAGGTTTTTTATTGCGAAATTTTAAATGAATTATTTATATACCACTAATATGGTCTTTGATAATCTTCAGCATTGATAACCTGAGTTTTAGCAGCCATATCTGCTAATTTCCTTCCATCATCTGTAGCAAGAACCATTATCGGTTCAATCCAAAATGTGATAAAGTTTAAGTAAGGAATCATTACTATCAGGCCGCTTATCAAGGTTCTTAAGGCGCTTGAACCTTTTGAACAAGGAGCATTTGACTCAACATTCACCACCATAAGCCCCATAATCCTTTTACCCCAGCTCTGTCCTTCTCCAAGTCCGTCTTTAATAAATCCATAGACCAAAGGAATAATATATAAAATCACAGCAACAACAATTAGGCCTATGTTATCATAGAACATCTCCAAACCGGTTGCTTTGTCAATTCTATAATGACTACGATAATTTTCCGGACCAATTGTATTTACAATATTTATAATAACTATAATAACGCAAATAGTTGAAGGAATAGCAAGTAAAAACGAGAACAGACCATCCAGCAGATACGCAGCAAATCTTTTGCCTAAAGCAGCCTTTGGATATATGTTAGCTCCAAACCTGTTATAAGTTCTGCTATTAGAATTCGGGTTATAAGGATTATTATATTGATTATAATCCGGCGGATAACTTTGATAACCTTCAGATTGGCTACCTTTATACTGCTCTTCAATATTAGGATTTGGAGTACTTTTTCCTGTAAGATCGGTACCGTCAAATACGCATCTTGTAGTTCCCTCAGGATATTCTCTTTCACATACCGGACATTTAGGATTCATATAATTTATTTTTTTTAAGAATTAATGTTCATTTACTTTTTTCCTTTTTTTAAAAATACTTAATTTCCATAAAGATAAAAAGGATTTCATTCTTCCCCTACTACTGCATGAAGATTATATATATAGTAATAGGAATCCGCCAACCATAGACTGACGGTTTGGTTTATAAATATGCTAAAACTCTATTTCAATAGAAGCATCTTTTTAGTTGCTCTGTAACTTTCTTTCCCATCAATAGACATCATCTGAATAGTATAAAAATACATTCCGCTTGCCAAGTTTGCTGCTTTAAACTGAACACAATACATCCCCGCTTTTTTGTTTTCATTAACAAGCTTTGTTACTTCTTTGCCTAAAATATCATATACCCTTATCACAACATTTGCCTCCTGAGCAACTGAATAACTGATGTTTGTAACAGGATTAAATGGATTAGGATAGTTATAGCTTAAATTATTGCTAATTGGGATAAGGTTATTATCATCTACAGAGGTCCCGCTACTTATGCTAAAAGTGCTATCGCTTATATCCAATATCCTAATATTATCAAGAGAAGTAATTTTTATTTTGCAATATGTTGAAAGAGTATCAGGCACTTTCCAGCGATATTGATTTTTGCTGGATGGGATCGAATCTATTATTGCGGCCCAATTACTACCGTTATCAATTGAATATTCAATTTTTATATTTGTTGTAAAGTTGCCTGTCCACTTAATGGTCTTCCAAGAACCTCTTTCCCAATTTTCTCCGCCATTAGGAGTAGTTATTTTTAAAGCTTTTAGACGAATGGTAAAAAAAACGGTACTAACATCAGATATATTTGTACTGTCAAGTAATGTAATTCTTACTTTACAAAGTTCTGAAGAAATGTTCGGAATACTCCAAAGATATCGTCCGCTTGCAGATGCTGAAGTTGTTATATAGTTCCAATTAGCCCCATTATCTGTAGTATACTCCAATTTGACAGTAGATACAGCAACGATACAATTCCAAGTTATATAATGAGCAGATCCTTCTAACCATACTTCATTGCCTATTGGGGAAGTTAATCTTAGAGGCAATACGTCAATTTTTGTTATAAAGCCGTCATTATCCATTTCAGTACTACTATGAGTAGTTCTATAAGCTCCTGGCGTTGTCGGATAATTATTTGATTCCGTATATCCGCTTATATAGACATATCTATTTGCATCAAGTACTATTGAAGTGCTACAATCATATATACTCCCGCCAATATAAGTAGAATAAGTTAAAGCGCTTCCTGTAGGGTTAAACATGGAAATAAAAGAATTACAGCTACCATTTGAAGTAGCTTGAAAAGCTCCTGTTGTAGTAGGATAATCATTAGAGGCTGTAAGTCCAGTTATAAAAGCATTCCTATATGTATCTATTGCTATTGCAGTACTCACGTCCAAATCATTGCCACCAACAAAAGTAGAGTATACTAATGAACTTCCTGCAGAATTAAGTTTCGATATAAAAGTGTCAGCGTTACCTCCATTGTAAGCAGTTTTATAAGCCCCCTGTGTAGTTGGATAATTATTAGAGTTAGTTTGGCCCGTTATATAAGCATTACCATCTGCATCTATTGTTATTGAGTTGCCGTCTTCCGCACTGCTCCCTCCAATAAAAGTAGAATAAACTAATGCACTTCCTGTAGAATTAAGTTTCGATATAAAAGTGTCATAGTCACCACCGTTGTAAGTAGTTTTATAAGCCCCCTGTGTAGTTGGATAATTATTAGAGTTAGTTTGGCCCGTTATATAGGCACTTCCACTTGTATCTATTACAATTGAATTACACCTATCAAAACCATCTCCTCCGATGAAAGTAGAATAAATCAGCCCGTTCCCTACCGAATTTAATTTTGTAATAAAAGCATCCGTTCCATTTCCTTTAGTCGTCTGGAAACTGCCCTGAGTAACAGGATAATTATTAGAACTAGTCATTCCGGCTAAAAAAGCATTGCCATACGTATCAACTTTTATTGTGTTACTCCAGTCACTGCCACTTCCACCAATAAAAGTTGAATAAATCAGGGCACTACCGGATGCATTAAGCTTTGTTATAAAAGCATCACTATTTCCACCACAAGTTGTTTGAAAAGCTCCGGGCGTAATAGGATAATCATTAGAATTTGTTTGCCCCGTTATAAAGGCATTACCATTAACATCTGTATCTATTGAATATGCACAGTTCCCACTACTTCCCCCTATAAAAGTGGAATAAACTAACATATTTCCGTAGGAATTTAGTTTTGTAACAACGACTACACCTACTGAACTGAAGGTAGTACTATATGCTCCCCATCTAACAGGGTAATCTGCAGATTGTGTAAATCCTGTAATATAAACATCTCCGGCTTTATCTACTGACATTGAAAAGATCCGATCATCTTCACTTCCACTAATAAATGTTGAATAAATTAAAGGATCAATTATTAAATCTTTTGTTCTGTCATATTCTTTCACATCAAAACCAATACTTCCATCTTGATTTTGTTTAAACTTACAGGCTACTTCTATTTTGTTATCATTGCCGGACTGATAAGAATACAATTTGCCGTTTGTTACTTCCCCAAGGCTTGTTTTAATTACAAGCTCGCCTTTCTCATTTACTCTTATCGACTCCTGACCATTAAATTTCATCTTAAGCTTTGTTATATCTGCTCCAGATTTTACTATGTAATCGTATCTGATTGAATTTCCATCAAAGTAATATTTTACATTTATGTTTGGATATATCTCATTAATTTGCAAATTACCATAAAGGGGAACATCAGAAGCCCATTTGTTTTTATCTTTTCCTATAAAGTAGTTATAATATCCTTCCTGTTTGTTATCTTCTTTGCTAACAGCATCGGCATTTACTCCTATAAGTTGCATCTGTACAACGTGTCCATTTATGCTTGTATTTTTTTGTTCAAAGTCTGCCTTTTTATCCGGAGTAAGTTTATCCAGTTGTTGCCGTTTATAATTTTTTGTTATTTTATAATAATCATAGACTACACCTGAATTTGTAATCCAAGCATTCATTCCGCCTACCTTGGCAAGATATTTTACTTCGGAAGGCCACTGCCCTTTGTTTTCAATAAAGAAATTTTTGTTTATGTTATTCAATCCCTGCTGCAAGTTATTAACTCCGGCATAAATTGTAATTGTCAAAAAAGAAACAATAAGGAACAACACTTTTCTCATAAAATGTCCTGATAAATAGTTATGCAATAAGAATGAGTCTAAATAAGTTTATTATTTATGAAGAATTACAAGTTTAATTTTGCAGCCCCAACTTATTAAAAATATGATTAAATGTAAAGAAATATTTTAAGTCTCATCCTTTTTGGGATAACAATAAAAAAGCCGCCAAAAATATTGACGACCTTTTGATATTTGTTATTATTTTAATCTGCTGCTTTATAGTAAGCACTTATAAGTATTGACTCACTAATCAATAAGGTATTCAATTCTACTGTAAAGTTATTTGGACCGCGATAATTAAGCTTACAAGCAAGATCTATAGATGCCGGATAATACTTCCTGCTCTATCTGATATTAAAGAAACGGCAGAATTCAAGGACGTATTTAAATTGATCTCAGAATCTTTTAGATATGGGATATGTAGTATTTTGTGGTTCCTTCAGGATATTCTCTTTCACATACCGGACATTTAGGATTCATATAATTTTCCATTCTTTAAATATTTATTGAACCAGATGATTTTCTGAATTTCAATTTCTTTTTTGTAATTTTTGATATGATGATCTCCTTTATCAAAAATTATCAGTTTGTAATTTCTTTTAAATTTAGTAAATTCTTCAGCCAAAGACAAAGTCTGATTAACGGATACAACATCATCACTACCCCCATGCATTAACAAAAAAGGGATATCCGGAAGTTGCACTACTTTATCTATAATGGTCCTCTGTTTTATTCCATTATCAATGTTTTCAGGTCCTGCATATTTGGCTATTATCTGTTTTAATTGGCTGTTTTGTTTAGCATAACCTTCAAAATCAGATATAGCTCCGGCAGCAACTGCACACTTAAAGACATTAGTTCGTAATAAAACTAAATACGCCATCATTCCTCCCCTGCTCCATCCTTCAATACCCCAGCTTTTTGTGTCTGCAAAAGGGAATTCATTAGCGGCATTTATTAGATTCAATATATCATTCACATCACTTCCGCCGGCTTCATCTCTCCCTTCACTGCCATCATTCCCTCTGTATTGAGTTGAGAATACAACAAATCCTTCAGCAGCAATACGTCCAAATATGCCCTTAGCCGTAAATTCATCAATAGCGCCATTTTCACCATACCCACCACGGCACCACATTACACATGGATATTTTTTATTTGCATTATCTTTTGGATAACAAACATACCCATTTATTTTAAGACTGTCAGAAAGATAAGTTATTTTCTCTAATACTGTATCTGAGAAAGCAGGTTCACCCCAACCGCTAATAACCATTTTTGATTGCAGGTTATTTAGCATAACTTCTTTTTTATCTAATACAATTTTTTCCATTGTTACATTATTCATTAATTAATAAGGAAAGTATTTAGCCCAATTGAAAAATTATTTTCGCCTCGATGGTTAAGCTTCCATGCAAAATCTATGGCAATTGGGAAAAGAATATGTCCAAGTCCAAAACCAGCTTCAAAAAATGGACGGTCAAAAGTTTTACTTGGTTTTATAAGAATACTTTTTGCTTTATCGGACAAGGTAGACAATGCGGTATTTACAAAAATGTTTAACTGAATTTCGGAATCTTTCAAGAAAGGAATATGAAGCATCTTAAATAATTCGTCACTAAAGTTATGGTCAAAAAAAGCTGTAAGAGTTCTATCTCCGACATATTCATTTAATCTTAGAGTCCTAAAAGAATTTTGCTTTGCGGTTACTGCTATGTTGCCAGAAAGTGAATTCAGCAACTGATACGGAAGATACCCCTCATTATAAAATCCGGTTACCTCATATCTTAATCCGGCATTTCTAAATGTTTTAAAATTACCGTAAAGACTTGCTTCGTATTTTGTAAAATTTAGACCGCTCTTCATGATATTATTATTTGAATATGTAATATTTCCATTAAACATCATATTGAATTTACTGTTTGGAATCCTTCTCCTAAAATAACCATCCTCAATGTAATTTCTAAAGTCTAAAGTAAACCCTGCTGAAATCATATTTAGTTTAGTCTCAATTACAGGAAGGTTTTTGCTAAAACTTTTTTTCTTATAGAACCAGGTAACATTGGAATTAGTAAAAGCATTTGAGTATGTATTATTTTCAAAGCCGATTTTGACTGCCAGGATGGGGAATATTTCACCATTATACTTAAAATTAAATCCTTTAGTATAATAATAATCATTAAAATCATACTTAGAAATTAAAGCAGTTAAAGTTGAGTACATTTCATTATAATTTGACGACTCTGAAAATAGTTTATTTATTTTGTCAAATGCATAAAAAGAAAATTCATGTGTTCTGTAATCACCATATAGGTATTCCGCGTAGAGTAAACCTTTTACTCTTTTATCAGCAAAACCATAATTAAATATTGCATTTGCATTAAGTCTTTGGTCTAAAAAGCCATTCCCCCAGATACCATAGTCTATTGCATGTCCTTCAACTTTGTTAAAATGATACATTCCCATAGGGGCACTGACAGAAATATTTTCGTTTATTCCAATTGTTGTTGAGAGAAAAGAGAAATTATCCCAAAAAGTCTTTTTAATGCTGCTTACGCTGTCAATTCTTTTGTAGGCAGTCTTTTCTTCATCAGTATTAGGGATAGACTGTAGATTAGACCAATATAAAGAGTCTTTTTTATCTGCATCATTAAGAACAGTGATAGTTGCTTTGGAAAAGAAATCATCCTTAAGACCGCTATTAATTTCATAATTATTAAGTGATGTTAAAATCTCGAATCCAATCTTGGCAAAGTTGAAGATATTTAAAGTTGCATTAATATGGTAATTAGCAGGCATCATAATGGAATCCGATTGAAGTTCAAATTGTTGTCCAACAGCAAAGGATTCAAATAAACCGCCTGTATTAGCAGCTCTGTTCAGCCCCAGTTCAACTTTTATTAAATCAAAAGTACTGTCTGCTATATAAATATATCCGGTTAGTCCGGGATTTGACGAATAATCCGGCGCCATATAAATTTTGTAAACCGGCAAATTATTAATCATCAATCTGTCTTTAATATAATAATAGTAATAAGAAAGGGCATCCTCTGACAACGGCCCAGGCACCTCTTTACCGAATAAATTTATGTTTTCGTTGTAGAAATTTTGAGTCAGCCTTCCGCCGGTAATTGTATTTAATTGAGAAGAAAAGTTTGCACTTTGTTTACGGGCAATTATAACATCTTTTTTTAAATTAGGTTGCTTAAAGTAACCTTTACTTTCATTTTCAAGAATCCCTGCAATTGTAAGAGTTGAAGTATCCTTTGAAGTGGAGATCGAAAAGCTACCGACGCTTCCTTCATTGGAAACATCCGATTGTGTTTTTAGCACTCCTTTGGTATATGCATAATAAACAAAATCTTTAATTTTAGAATTTCTTAAATTCTTTTTGAGAATCGCTTTTTTTATAATGGCATTGGCGGGATTTTCCCCCGGCAGTATTACTATTTCAGGTAAATTGATATTAGTTTCCTTTAGGTGAAAATTTATCCCGTTTTCAGTTTTATTTAAATCAACTGTAACTGTATCTGAATAATAGCCCATATAAGAAGCAACTAATGCATATTTCCCTTTTTTAAGTCTTATTTCAAAAACACCATCTTTATTTGAGGTAGTGCCAAATGCCGTATTTAAGACTCTTATACTGGTAAAAGGGAGAGATGTTTTTGAGTTAAAATCATATACAGTTCCACGGACAAAATAATCCTGCCCATGCAGATTAAATATAAGTACAAAAAGTAAAACGGTTATCTTCTTCGCCATTTTTATTCCGGGTTTGTAATGTAATTTATCAATTTTATATTTTTGAACTATTCTAAAAGAGTATATGCAAAGTTATTTTTAGGTACAATAAATTCAGCAGATTTTATTAAAATGTATTATTCCCGCCTTGCCTTTTATAGGAAAAATAAATCTTAAGACATAGAACTTATATTTAGACGCAGGGGAATTAAAACAGTTCAATAAAAAAGAATATTTTTATGTTATTCAGTTTTTTTTTAATTTAGCTTTATAAATATACAAATATTATAACATAGTTAAATTACAAATATGAAACCTCAGCCTGAAAATAAAAAAATCAAAAACACCAAACTATATATTATTGCAGGTGTTTTATTAACTTTAGCTGCCATAATCATAGTCATTGTTAATCCATTTTCTAAACATAATGATGAATCATCTAACAATACTACAGAGAAGGAATTTATGTTCAAAAAGCATGGCGAACTTACATTTACAAACGCAGATAAGCAGATACTTTCAAAGGTAGATATTGAAATTGCCAAAGATGATTACACCCGTGAGCTTGGTTTGATGTTTAGAAAAACTATGGAAGAAAATCAGGCAATGTTATTTATTTTTCCTGTTGACCAGAAACTTTCTTTCTGGATGCGTAACACCTACCTTCCGCTGGATATGATTTTTATAGATTCTTCGAATAAAATAATTACAATTCACAAGAACACCCAGACATTGTCAGACCAGTCCTATGCTGCAACAGAAAACGGAAGATATGTTGTTGAAACCGTTGCCGGCTATACTGACAAGCATAATATAAAAGTTGGAGATTATATTAACTTTGTAGAAGTAAAATAGCCTCCCAGTATTTTCTATTAAAGTATAGCTTATATTTTATGGAAAAAGAAATTGACTTTTCAATAAATAAGCATAGTAACGTTAATATAATTTTATATTTTAATTTAGTATGTACTCAATTCTTAGTTTTATTTTATTCTGTTTTGAGGTATTTTAATATTAATAATTTCAGTAAATGCATATTGTAAATATTATAAGGCCTTATGGAAAAAAATAAATTCAGCCTGTTTGTTCCTGCGCTATTCCTGTCACTTCTTCTGGCGGTTGTTCCCGGCTGTAAACGGGATACTGAAGTAAAACAGTTAAAAGAGACTTCCCCTTGCACACAGTGTGAAAATAACCTGACTTTTACGTGTACCGCATTTATAACCGGTCTTGAAAAATGTGATGAAAATAATATTCTTAAATTTGATTCCGTTGCATATTTTACTGGCAATGAGGCACTAAAAGCTTATGCAAAAGATAAGAAAAATGATAGCAAATTAGAAGCTCCGGCTGGTTTCTACATTAGGAATGAATCTGTTGACAGCTTGAATTTTGTTATTTCAAATAATTGTGAGATAGTTATGCAGACATTATCTCACGACGCCGAAGGTAATTATAAATTTAACGAGAAAATAACCTGGGAACGGTTCAATAAATTATTCAGGACAGAGGGCCTAAACTTTTTTAAGCATAAACCTTTCAGATTAAGTATCGTAAACTCAGAAATTGTTTCCATTAAAGAGATTTATATACCCTAAGCAAAACCAGACATCTAATTAAAATTATTTCAAAATATAAAATTATACAACATTTTGTAGAGACAAATTAGCTCTATAAAAATTCAATTGAGGCAATAATGAAGAAAGTACTACTATTATCAATTATATTATTTTTGTTTGGTATTCCTTTAAATGCGCAGGTTAATTTTTTAAAAATTTTCGAGAAAAAATATTCGGAGATCCCTATTCAAATGAGAACCGAGAACTGCGGGGTTTATTTTATTTCTTCGTTTGATATTGATAAAGATAATATTTGGCTGACTGCCTTTGACTCACAGGAAAGCTATTGTTATAATAATAACAAACTGGTCAATAAGGTTATTACTAATAACAGCACTAAGGATTTTATTTTTAGTTCAAAAGACCTTCAAAAATTAAATTGTACTGTGCCGGCATATAAATTCAATAATATTAAGTATAAAAAAATATTTATAAATAATACTGAAAATATATTTTCTGATACTGATGGTGAACTTTTAAACTTAAAAAATGATAAAATAAGTATTTCAGTTAAAAACAAAAATGAACTTGATATTAATTATTTGCTGCCTGACTTTAATAAGTCTTTAAAATTAGACTTCCCTTCTAATTTAGCTTATGCAGACCTTATAGGTATAGATAAAAATGCTAATTCTTATATTCTAATTGAGACGTACATTACGGAAGTACCGTTAAAAGTTAAAAGAGAAGTATATACTGTATCTTCGGAAAGCAGAGTACTTTCAGTCTTAGAAATACCTTCAATTAAGTATATCTATACTGTAAGAGATTTTCAAATTGATTCAGATGGTAATCTTTATCAATTACTCTCGGAAAAAGATAAAATATCTGTAATTAAATGGAGCGGTTTATCAACTAACACAAAAGGTATAATAAAATATCCGGCAGAATACAACTATGAATTCCATTATAACAATTTGGAACCTGTTAAAGAACCGGTTTATCAAACGAGCCAGGGTGAGAAAATAGCCGTCGGGCGCGCTACTGCCCTGCACATTGGCGAAACTTATGTATTAAACAAATATTCATGCAAATTAAATAACCTGGCTCCTTCAGATGTTACAGGCCCGGACGGCGATGTTGTAAGAACCCCGTCATGGTTAATAGTTGGAGTAAACTCAAAAGTCCCTTATAAATGGGGAGGATTCAATACAATTGCACAATATAATTCAGGTATTTCTGCCGGTAAATATGCCGGAGATATAAATACAGCGGGAGTTTCTTCTTATGCTGTTGGAGTTGACTGCTCAGGCTTTGTAAGCCGCTGCTGGCAGCTTAGCAGTCATTATTCAACAAGCGCCATGCCTGATATTACCACCCTCTATACAGGCTGGGACCAAATGAAACCGGGCGATGCAGTTCTTAAATCAGGACATGTGCGAATGTATGTGGGCTTAGCTTCAAACGGTACACTAAGAGTTGTTGAATCATCCGGGCGTGACTGGGGTGTCTCTTACTGGAGTTATGCTCCATCTGATTTGACTGCTTATTCTCCAAGATATTACAACCAGATGGCAAACGATTTTTCATTGCAGCAGCCTACTCTTTTATCAGCTTTGTTTAATACTGACAATCTTGCCAAATTGAACTGGTCTTGTGACACTGCAGGTGTTAAGGGATATAGATTATATAAATCCGTGGACGGTTCAGCCTGGACTATGGTTATGGATGAAAACACACTTAAAGGTAATGTTACTTCCTATAATATGACAAACGATGTTGAATATTATCGTATTTCAAGTGTACTTAATAATTCACCATACTTTACTGAAAGTAACTGGTCTAATGTAATGGGTGCTTCTAAAACAGTAAGCACAAAGAAGATACTTATAGTTGATGGTTTTAACAGAGACGGAGGAAACTGGCGCGGAAATGGGCATCCTTTCGTATTGAACTATGGTAAAGGTCTTGACGCATTAAATCTAAGATTTTCATCAGTTAAAAATACTGAAATCATTGACTCTTCAGTTACACTAAACAACTATGATGCAGTTTTATGGATTTTGGGTGACGAAAGCACCATAAACGAAACTTTTAATTCTGTAGAGCAAACTAAAGTAAAAAAATATTTGGAAGACGGCGGACATTTATTTGTTTCCGGCAGTGAAGTCGGCTGGGACTTAGGTGCGCAAGGAAGTACTTCAGATAAAGATTTTTATAACAATTATATAAAAGCGGCATACCTTTCTGATAATGCCGGTTCTTCCATCGCTTCAGGTGTAACAGGAACTGCATTTTCCGGAATGACTTTTAATTTTAGCCAGGGATATCCCGTAGGTTATCCTGATGAAATTAGTACATATGGCGGTAGTACTCTTTGTATGCAATACTCTAACAATAAAGGAGCAGGCATTCAATACACAGGAACTTTTGGCACTTCATCATCAATCGGTAAAATAATTTACCTCGGTTTCCCTTTGGAAACAGTTGCAAATGATACATCTTTTAATACTGTAATTGCAAAATCCATATACTATTTTTATCCTGAATTGAATGATGTCAGTACTGATTCCAATGTACCATCAAAATTTAATTTATCGCAGAATTATCCCAATCCATTTAATCCTTCTACAATTATTAAGTATGCACTTCCAAAGAGTAGCTTTGTATCATTAAAAATATATGATGTTTTAGGAAATGAAGTAAAACCTCTTGTAAATGAAGTACAGCCTTCCGGCGAGCATACTGTTCATTTTAACGCTAAAGGATTATCGTCAGGTATTTATTTCTATACAATAAAAACCGGAGATTTTATTCAGACGAAGAAAATGATGCTGGTTAAATAAATAATAACCAGATTAGTACCATTTATTATTATGTTATTTTTGTGCATACAATCTCAGCCTTATCCCCTTTCGTAAAAAGAAGGGGGATAGAGCCGGAGATTTGCATTATAATCTTTTCAATCCCTAATAAATTGAGTCTTGGCCCGGACATTTTACAATTATTGTCAAGTGTGGAATGTAATTGCATATACGTACCTGTTTACTTATTTTGCCAACACTAATTAACAATAGAACTTCCAATTATTGCATAAAATAGTAAATGAAATTTTGGCTTAGAAAAAACAGCAGGCAGCAACTTATTAAAAAAGGATTCCCTGCTGACTGGTTAGAGATAATAGAAAATAACGTGCGTTTTTATAATCTCCTTCCTGCTTCACTAAAAGAAGAATTGCAGCAGCTTGTACAAATATTTTTGGCAGAGAAATTCTTTGAAGGTTGCGCCGGATTATTAATAACTGATGAAATTAAACTAACAATTGCCGCTCAGGCGTGTATTTTGCTTTTAGGGCAAGATCATGATATTTATCCGAAGCTGCGGACTATTCTGGTTTACCCTACCGCCTATTTTGCACCCGAAACTCATTATCTGAAAGACGGTACTATGATTGAATCAATTCAATTCAGGTTTGGGGAGTCGTGGGCAAGAGGGCAAGTTGTTCTTGCCTGGGATGAAATAAAACAAGATACACTTGATATAAATGACGGACAAAATCTTGTTTATCATGAGTTTGCTCACCAGCTTGACCACGAATATGGAATAATAGACAGTATTCCCGATTTGCTTCAAAGGACAAGCTATGTTACTTGGGCAAGAATTATTTCAAATGAGTATGATAGACTTGTGAGCGATATAATGAACAACAGGCAGACCCTGTTAAATGAATACGGAGCTACTAACCAGGCAGAATTTTTTGCGGTTGCTACCGAATATTATTTTGAGAAACCTATCGAACTTAAAAAACTGCACCCTGATTTATATGACCAGCTTAAAGACTTTTACAATATTGACACAGCTTTACTGATCCAAGGACAAATATAACCATTACTTTAATCTGATTTCTGTACAATATAATGATTTATAATCAATTCCGTATCTAAGACTATGTTCTTCGGTAAAAAGGGCCCGGTCCCGTCAATCTGTTGAATCATAAAATCAAAAGCTTTTTTGCCAAGTTCCTTTGTCGGCTGGTTTACAAAATTAAAAATCGAGGGGGCATATTTATTAAAAGTATTCAATCCAAAGCATGTTATTTCAATATCACTTGGAATATTTATGCCAACTTCAAGAGCTGCTGTATAAATTCCCAGAGCTACAGGATAGGATATTGCAAGAATATACTCAGGCAGATTATTTTTATCATTTTTATACATCTTCATAAAAGCGTTATAACCATCTTCTTCCCTTAATCCGCCCTCAATAACCCAGTTATCATTTACGGGAATGGAATGCTTATTCATGGCTTTCATAAAGCCTTCATAACGGTCCCTTCCAATATTAAGATTCCGGTAACCGCCGCAATGCGCAATTCTTGTATAACCTTTTTTAATACCGTATTCTATTGCGTTAAAAGCCCCTTCCATATCATTTACAGTAATGCTGGAAATATTAGGCATTTTGGGGGTTCTGTCAATAAACAGAAGCGGAACACCCAATTCATTTACTTTTTCAAATATTGCCAAATCGTTTGTCTGCTGTGTAACTGAAACAATAAGGCCATCTACCCTCATTGAAAGAAGTGAGAGAATATGTTTTTTTTCTCTTTCATCCTGCTCTTGCGAGACAGTCAAAATTATTTCATAATTATTTTCAAAAGCGGCATCATAAATAGAATCAATAATTGAAGCAAAAAAGATATGTGCAATTTCCGGGATTACTAAACCAATCGTACGAGACTTATGTGCAGACAGAGTTCTTGCCATAATATTGGGCATATATCCCATCTTCTCAGCAAGTTCTTTTACTCTTTGTGTGGTAGCAATAGAAATGTCCGGATGATCTCTTAGTGCTTTAGAAATAGTAACCTTGGAAACGTGCAACGCTTCAGCAAGGTCATCAAGTCTTATAGGGTGATTTTTCTGATTCATTATTTTTAGTAAAGAAAATGTTTGAATTACTACATATAAATAAATACAAAATAATATACTAAAAAAAAACGGTTACAAGCAATAGCCAAATTGACGATTAATTGTTTTATTCAATATTTTATTTAACAATTTTTTCCTGTAAATGTTTCAATTCTTTAAGTCCTGTCTTAACTCCTGAGACTTATTTTTAGCTTTGCAAAAATAATAGAAAGACATCTTAAATATTCTTAATATAAGCACTTAAAGTGTTTCATTTAGAGCACTTGTAGCATAATGAGACATTTTTCTATTTTCTATCAAAAATAACAGTTTAATATTCTTCTATTTCCTTATATATTTTCATGTTACAGGAATTTTATTTCTATTTTTTTTGGCTTAATTTTTGTGGGTGTTTTCTGTCACAATTAATAATAGTAGTTTACTGGAAAAATAAATGAAAATTACATCAAAATCTGTAACCTCTGCTCTGTTTTTTGCAATTGTTATACTATTAACAGGCTCCACATTTGCAATTAACCCCAACGATTTATTAAATCATTGGAATGCAGTTGTCAGTAACAATATAACAAGTGTAAGTGAAATCGAAGGAAGATTGTATGTCGGCGGAGATTATAATATTTCCAATTCGCATCAATTCGGTTTTAGATTAAATGGTAATTCAAATCAAGATATTGTATTTGCAGTTGCCGGAACAGTAACAACAAACGGTATGGCTAACATTAAAGTATTTAATGGAAGTGCCGCAGTAAGTTCAAATGTAACCAATACCAGTTGGTTCTCTCTTATGAATGGCGGCTCACTGCAAAGCAACAGCACCTGGCCGCAGAATAATTCCCCTGTTCAGGCTCTTACCGATGCTTCCAATTATTGGAAAACATTACCTGCTAACGGCACAATTCAGGCTCCGGGTTCTCAGCCTGCACCTTTAAAATTCATATGCCCGGCAGGTCAGAAATTAGCTGTATTCAGTGTTACCGATGTACAAAGTTTAGAAAATTCTAAAGTACAGCAGATAGAGGTAATACCTTCAGACTCAACTCAGACAATCATAATAAATGTTGCTTCCATTGACGGTAACGTTAACTGGAATTATGGGAATATGGTCGGTAATTTTGATAACGAGTATTGGAGAAGCCGCATAATTTGGAATTTTTACACTACAGCAAATAATGGACAATTAGGAACAGTAAGCTGCTGCGCAAATATGAAAGGTGCTCTAATTGCCCCTAATGCCACTCTTACCGGCAACTCCAATTTTGACGGTCCTGTTTTCTGTAAAAATCTTCAGGTAAATAGTGAAATTCACTTTGCATCTTCTACAGGATGGAACGGAAACGCACCTGGTCCCAACCCTCCATCAATTACATGTGTAGAATCATGGAACGGTGTTATGCCTCCAAATTCAACCCTTTGCGAATATGCACCTAAATATATTACAACTACAGCAAGTTTAACCAAACAGCCGGCTAATTCCAAAGCTTATCTTCAGCTTTACTGGAAAGTTGTTTCTCCGGCTTCTGCTGACACAAGCACAAATTATACTTCAAAATGGATTTATTCCGATACGTCTGTTTCAATTACAGGTCAATGGCCCGGCATACAGTCAAGCGATACCTTGGTAAAATTGAAGTTCGGTATGAGACTTCTTGACTGCGATCTTAATCAGGTCGGCAGTGATGTTGTCAGTTATGTTATATGGAACCCGACAGTATGCCCTGCTCCTTTACCGCAGCAGGCTGATATAAAAATAATAAAGACAGTATCTAAAGACAGCGTCCAGAATGGCGATCCTCTTTCATTCACTATTACGGCTACTAATTTAGGCCCGAAGTCAGCATCCAATATCCGCATTTCAGAGCAATTGGCCGCCGGTTTGTTATATACAGGACACTCAGTATCAACCGGTACCTATTCACCTTCAACAGGAATATGGGAAATCCCATCACTCTCAAACAGTCAATCGGCTACATTGAATGTAAATGTTAAAACCGACATTACTTCTTCACTGAATGGATCCATCAGTCTGGGTGCAGCAAAAGATTTTAATCTATTTGTACTTGAAAACTTTTCAGCACCAAGTTCAGATGTTGAAGGAAGAATGGCAGTCGGTAAAAATGCTACAATGAGTGGATACAGTGTTGGAGATAAACTTCCTGTTTCTAATTATGGTACAGAAGATGTTTTAGTTGTAGGCGGAAACCTTACATATACAATAGGTGCAGTTTATAACGGCAATATCCTTTATGGAAAATCTACTAATTTGCCGCTAAACTCAGTATCAATAGTAGGAGGTGTACTGCATCAGGACTCCACAATTACTTTTGATTCTGCAAAAGCAAGTTTACAAAACCTATCTGCTAAATTATCAGCAATTCAAACAACTGGTTCAACAGTATATCAGTTTGGAGGAGTATTTTTAACAGGTATAAATCCGGGTACAAACATTTTTAGAGTTGACGGAAGCAAGCTTTCCATTGCCAACGATTTGCAGATACAGGTTCCAAGCGGATCCGTTGCAATTGTTAACGTTATTGGCGATAGTTTAAATTGGCAGGGTGGATTTGAAATTTTTGGAACTACTCCAAATAACATTCTTTTCAACTTCCCAAACACCAAAAAACTACAATTACACGGAATTAACGTTACTGGTTCTGTTCTTGCCCCTTATGCAGATGTTTACTTCCCTGCCGGATTAGTAACAGGTCAGTTCATTTGTAAAAACATGACTGGAAGCGGACAATTCAATTTTTCTCCTTTCCTTGGCAATATACCGGTTGATTCAAACCTTGTAAATAATGCTTATTTGATTTCTTCTACTCCTGTTGATCCAAATTCATTAAATAATCAGGATTCAAAATCTTTTAAAGTATCTATTTTAGGGTCAGGCAATAATAGCGGTACTAATGTTAATTGGCAGCTTGCGCAGAACATACCCGCAGGAATGCAGATACAAGATATTATTACAGACTCTAACAATAACCTCTATCTTGCAATTCAGGGTGGTAAAATACTTAAATCTTCCAATAACGGAAGCATTTGGAACGAAGTTCAGTCAAATCTAAATGTATCTTATGTTTGGAATTTAACTGTAAATTCCGGTAATTGGATTTTTGCCTCAACTGAAAAAGGATTATTTGTTTCTAAAAATGCCGGTACTTCCTGGGAAGCAGCCGGATTATCAGGTAAAGATGTTCGTGATCTCTGCATTACAAGCAACAATAAAATGTATGCCGGTACTTGGGGCAGCGGTGTCTTCTGCTCAACAGATAGCGGAAATAGCTGGTCACAACTGAATAATGGTTTGGATTGTCAGGCTATCCATGCTTTAACCTGTATTGGCAATACAGTATTTTGCGGTACATTTGGTAATGGCGCTTATAAAATTGAGTCTTCATCTAACAGTTGGCAGCCTTTGAATGTCGGTTTTGATTATATTTGGACTCTTTGTGTAACCCCTGATAATACGCTTATAGCAGGTACATACGGCGGCGGTGCATACAGAAGCACAGACCTCGGAACAACCTGGCAGACAGCTTTTAACGGCTTGCGCTCTCGTTATGTTTACAATTTATATGTTGATAATTCAGGCATTGTTTATGCAAGTGCCTGGGCTGCAGGTGTATTTGTTTCTGCAAATCAAGGTGCTTCATGGAACTTGGCAGGACTTGCCGGTCAGGGAATCAACATAGTATTTTCAGGTAATGGGCAAAAGTCAAATTCTAACAGAATTTTTGCAGGTTCTACTGATGGAAAATTATATTTTACTGATTCTCCCCTTTCAGTAGAAAACAGTCAAACTGTTCCTGCATCATTTGAACTGTCACAGAACTACCCTAATCCTTTTAACCCTACTACAAAGATACGGGTTTCAGTTCCAATGACTACTAAAGCAACTTTGAGTGTTTATAATGTTCTTGGACAGAAAGTAGCTGTCCTTTTCAGTGGTGAATTAAAAGGCGGCATTCATGAATTTGATTTTGCTGCAAAGAATTTATCGTCGGGAATCTATTTCTATCGCATTGAGTCATCAGTATTCACTGCAACAAAGAAAATGGTTCTGACCAAATAATAATGAATAAAAAGCAAAAAGGAGAAGTAATTACTTACTTCTCCTTTTTTTTTATCCTTTAACTAAACTGACGCTTCCCTGACCCAATTTTTGCAATTGGAGACCAAACTTTTATAATGTTACTTTAGAAATTGTGCCGCTATGTTAAAAACTTCATTAAATGCTGCATCTACTTCCAATTCCAGCGCAGGGCTTGCAGAAAATGGCATAACATGGTCATATTTATATGGAAAATCTTTTACATCAACATGAATTGGAATATCTCTCTCTTCTCCATTAAGCGTATTCTTTACTTCATTAGGAGGTACAACCTCATCATTCTTAAGTGCCAAAGCACAAATTTGATCTTTCAATTCTCTAAATCTGTTTTCCCTTACCTGAAGGTCTTTATGATAACTAAGCATCGATTTAAAATACTTGCCTGCCCGATGATCAGAAGTTAAAAAATGTGCTGCCCTCTTATCATTCCTTAGTTCCATTTCCAATCGTTCAGTATAAAACGAATAGAGGGAAATTGTTGCGTCGCTATCCAGAATATATTTGGAATTAGGACGCATACGGTCCAAGGTCGGACCTCCGCAGAATGTAAACAATCTGGAATTATCAAACAACCCGTTATGATTTGTCATCACTAAAATTTCACTTAAAAAAGACCCGACTGAATATGAAAACAAATCTATTTTGGCATCAGCGTTTATTAATGGATGACTTCCTTCTTTTATAATTCCAAGCAATTGTTCAACATCAAAAAAAGTCTGCAAACCTGACCAAAAAAATCTTTGCGGTATTTCCTGAATTCTGGCGCTTATTGCAGCATTTGCAAATGTTGAGTTAACAATTGAGCTTGAATAATTCTGGCGGTTCCTGGATACACCATTCATTAACCTGTTATGGCTCCAGTCAGAGGGAGAACGGTTCATGTGAAACGCGATTGGAAATAATATAACGGCTTTTCCGGTAAGCTCAACCAGTTTTTCAGCCCACGGAAGGTATTTATCCCAGTATTTTTCATTCATTCCGTGAAGCAATATGATAAAACTGTTGGATTTTTCTTCATTCGATTTTTTAAACAGTGTATAATAAAAGTTTCTGTTCTCTTCTATTATACAATCCTCATGCTTTAAGGCATCCGGATATAGCTGATACAAGTCAGGTTCTCTTTGTTTAAGGTTTTCACTGAACTCAATATTATGCTTTTTACAAATATATTTATTTGAACCTGGCAGAAGCGACCAGTTATCAGAAGAGAATTCAATATTAAAGATATCAATGCCGGCTTCAGTATCCTTTATAAGCGGGCTCTGATAATTAAAAATACTTTTTAATCTGTTATATTTTTTTAGATAAGTCATTATTGCGTAATACCAATTATTTTTAGAAAGTAAAGATTACTAACTATAACATCCATAGTTAAATTTAAATATAAAATAAAATGTCAAACTATCCTATATAAAATATGAGTGCTAAAATAATGATATAAATACAAAATATTTTATCTTTTGTAAGATGGACTCTAATCTTTTAACTGTTTAAGAACAAATTCAGAATATTTTGACTTAGGAATAAAATACTTAATGTTTTCCATTCGCCATTGCATAATTTTCTACTATTGATAATTAAAACAAATTTTTATAAGTTAATTTTGCTATTTAAAAATTTTCTCATAATACAGCATTTATTGGAAGTAAGGAATAACGCAGGTAACGTTTTTCAAGTAAAGTGACTTTTTTGGGCAAGTATTCTATTTGTTTCTTTTATAATTTAGAAACTGGATTATTAATAATATTTGATAGATAACAAACAATTGAGTATGTTTTAGCTTGAAGATTTCTTTTGCAAAATATTCAAGGTATAACATTATATAGATATTTTTTATTTATTGTACAAGTAAATTGGAGTAATAATGGACATAGTAGTTGATCCCAGAAGTAAGAAAGATCTTTTAGCTGGTTTGAAAGACGAAGTTAGTAGTTTTCATCCAGTTTTGCTAAGCCTATTTAAAAACTTACCCCGAATTAGAAGAGTCGAATACACTCATGGTAAAGATGAAAAAGGTGCTGATTTCATATTGTTACGTCATGACGATACCCTTATGACAGAAGAATATATTGGTGTTATTGTCAAAGTTGGGAAAATTCATCAAGATTTATCAAAGATTAGAGAACAAATTGAAGAATGTGATATTGAGAGATTATTTGATAATGGCAAGCATAAAATCAAACTTGACGAAATTTGGGTAATAACAAATGATAATATTACAGAAAACGCCAGACAAAAGATTTTTACTTCCTTTTCATCGAGAAAGATACGGTTCATCGCTAATAGTGATTTAATAAATTTATTGGACAAATATCTTCCTAATTTCTGGTATGATATTCCAATTGATATTAGCGATTATCTTGTTCAAGTTAACAATTATAATATTAATTTGGAAAATACTTTTAGTTTAATTTCAAATTCAAAAGGAGATTTTTATATTGATCAAGATTTACAAGAAATTGATACAGAATATATTAATAATTTTTCAAATAATAAAAATAAAAAGTCTAAAAAAATACATTTAGAAAAAATTATTGACATTATATTGGCTAATAAAATAGTATTTGTTGAGGGCAAACCGGGTTTTGGTAAATCAAAATTATTGAGATACGCAGTAAGCTATTTTAGCAGTCCTATTAATTACTTAAAGCATAAACTTATACCATTATTTACTACTTATCGTGACTTAGTAGATACTTTTGACGGAAGCCCTCAAACATTTTTGGATAAAAAAGTTTTACAGCTAAATAAAAATGATTCGGAATGTATCTTTATCCTTTTCATTGACGGTTTTGATGAAAAGTTGTATACTATAGATGAAGAATTTGAAAAGTTATCATCGCTTATCACAAGTTTAAAAAATATTAGTAATTGTAAAACTGTAATTACATCTCGACCATTAAATTATATTGAGCCACACCAGTTAAAGCAAATCGATATAAAATGGTATGAAGTACTTCCATTGACAATACCTAAAATAATTTCTTTTTTTGACAAATTGTGTAAGAAAAGTCTAATATCATCTCGTATAATTGAAGATATTAAAAAATCACATTTGTTTAAACAATTGCCTCAAAGCCCAATTGCTGCAATATTATTAGCAAATTTAATCAATGATAACTCTAAAGAACTTCCATCAAATTTGACAGAACTATATTCAAAATATTGTGAATTAATGTTAGGTAGGTGGGACATTTCTAAAGGGTTGCAATCCGACAAAGAATACGAGGCAGCCAAAGCAATAATTATAAATATAGCAAAATATTTTATTGATAATGATCTTGAATATTTAGCAATTGACGAGGCTCAACACTATTTCGAGGAGTATTTAGGCCAAAGAAATCTCAATATCGATCCAGACGAATTATTTCATAAATTAACTTGTAGATCTGGAATAATTCAGTGTCAAGATTCTAATAACAGAGTTTATTTTAAACATAGAACATTTATTGAATATTTTTACGCGTGTTGCATTATAAGAAACCCTATAAAGGATTTTATCAATGAAAAGGTATATTCATACTATTGGAGAAACATATATTTCTTTTATATAGGAAAACAAAAAGATTGTGAAGACATATTACAAAATATAATTGACCAAGTACCGACCACTGATCTACAAAGGTTTAATAGAATTGCACATCTTGCTGACTATTTCCTGGCTGGCTATACGACTCCTTATAGAATTGTTTCAAATAATTTAACAGATATTTTAGTAGAAGCTGCAAATTTTTACATTGGAGTAGTTAATAATGAATTTTCAACACCACTTCAACAATTGCCTGAAATTGGAATTCTATTTCTTTTTCAATCAATAATTCGCCATGCTTATTCATATGAATTCTTTTTTCAAGCAATTGAAGAAGCCATTTTAAATATTCTGAGTAGTTCAAACATTGAAGAAAATGTTAAGATGTATGCAATGTTTTTCATTTCTATAGTTTTAATTGATCTTGGAAAAGAGAACCCATTTAATGGTTTAATTGATAATTTCAAGAACAAATTACCGTTTCCCATTCAAATTGCAATTATGTATGAAAGTAATAATCTAAAGTCACATTCAACAATTCTTAAAAAGCAGTCTAAACATTTAGAAAAGATTTTAAAACATGCGAATAAGGAATTAAAAAATTATATAGAAAACATTCACACAAAACCAATTAAACAGCTATCAATTTAATAAGACGTTCAACAGAATCTTAACATATTTTATTTCCGGTATATAAATAATATTATATAAGGTTTATGGACGATAATATAAAAATTAAGTTTTACATAATTCTAAGACTTCCTTTATTGTACTATAAATATCGTTCTGAAGGTTAAAAAGATTTGAAGTTTTAATAGGTCGTTTTTTGTTTTTGTGGGAACATCCCTGGACTCCATTAGTCTTTGAAAAGGGGTTTTAGGCTTATCCTGCACTTTGATGATTTTAGAACCTTCGCGTCTTTTCTCTATCAGCTTTCCACTGGGAATAAAGAAGTTAAAAAACAGACTCCAACTTTTCGCATACATCTGATTCAATATATCCTTAATCTGAATTTTATCAAATCTCTCATAACCCAAATATTGACGGATATGCGTCCAATTCTTTCCTCCGATCTGGACGTTGTCGTTTTTCTGGTACGGTCTTGAGCGGGTATAGTCAACAGGATGCTTCCTGTCGACAAAATAACTCATTAAGTGATAATTAAGGAATTCTGACCCATTATTGCTACCAAAGACACGTATCTTAAATGGTAAAGCTTCTTCAATGCTTCTAATAGCCTCATATGTGCTCTTTACTCCTTTACACCATATTGCCTTTGTCTCAATCCAACCTGTTGCTATATCTACCATATTGACGCTATAAACAAAGTTTCCTGCTACACTTGTACCACAATAAGCTACTGTATCAGTTTCAACAAATCCCGGACGCGTCTCATCCCATTAGTTGGTCCTTATGGGGACTTTCTACTTTAGCAGGTTGCCGGATTTGGTTGTTGACAAACCATGCTTACCAATTTTCTTCCGTTCTTTTGAAAGCAGACGGTCAATTGTTGCAGGTGATATTTGTAACAGCTTCTCCCTGTCTGGCTCAGGTATCCTTATGCAATAAGTACTTTCGTATGAATCCAACCATAGAGGCATTGAAGCTTTTAATCTTTTTGAGCAAATTAAGTTAGTTTGGCGCAAGAGTACTTTAAGGAAATGCACTATGACCGGAGTATTGTATTTCCGCGGCCTGCCGCTTCTTTTTCTCCTTTGACTTTTGCTTGTCCTTTTATTTAATAACCGTATGACATATTTACGATTATATTTACAGACAAAACAAAATTGATCCAGTATTTGAACCTTTTCGCTTTTATTTGCTGTTTTATATCTTTCCTTAATCTCTGAGAGATACTCTTGCCTGGCTTGTTTGCTCATAATGATTCCGTTTTATTTAAGATATATATATTATGAGTCAACGTATCTTTTTTATTCTCCCAGGGTTACCTTATTTATGAGTCAATCCGAAATCTATTCTTGTGTTGACAATCAAGTTAATTTTTTTTATATTAGCAATAATTATATTATCGCTGAAACAATTTGCTTAGATCAGTAATTTATAGAACTTTCTATTGATATTTAGAAATATTTAGATTGAAAATATTATGTACAGAATAATTTTTTAAGTATAATTAACTTTAAATAATACGAGGTACAAAATGAAGAATAGAATAGTGCTTATTTTGTCGTTTCTTTTTATTGCAATTAGAATATTCTCTCAAGAGGTAGAGTTATCTAAGCAAAAATTTTTTCCTGACAGTTTATTACTTAAGTCAAATAATAACTTTTCTAACAATTCAGGCTCCATTAATGTCTCTCATTACTTGCAATGTAACCAAACTTGGTCAAATAATCAACTTGGAAATTGTAGTAATGCAACCATCTGTTCAGACGGTTGCGCTCTTGTTTGTGCAACAATGATTCTAACAACAAATGGTATTGGCCTTGATCCTGGGATGCTAAATAATTGGCTTAATAGTAATAATGGCTATGCTAATGGCTGTCTAATAAAATGGGATATTGCGGCCACATATCCTAGAAGTACAACTAATTATATTGGAACCGCTAATTATTCTCTTTCAACAATGAGAAATGAAATCGACAATGGGAATCCAATAATAATAAATGTAATTCTTCCTAATAATTTGAACCATTTTATACTAGTAAAAGGTTATCAAAATTCTGGTATCAATATTAATGACTTTATTGTTCTTGACCCATTAAAATACACGGAAACAAACCTCAGTAGTTATACTATCGCATCGAACCCTGCATTAAGATTATTTCATAATGTTTCTCCGACCTGGACAATAACGATTAACAATCCAAGTGGTGGCGAAACATGGTACAAAGGCACGGATTATCAGATAAATTGGAGTAGCCAAGGTTGTACTACCCCATTAAAAATTGAGCTATACAAAGGATCTGTCATGATACCTCCTCAGATTACTACCAATGCCCCATTAAGCGGAAGTGTGACCTTTAATCCATCTCCTTCCCTTGAAAATGGATCTGATTATAGAATTGCTGTTTCAGAAAAAGCTGAAAACGGAATTGCTTATAATTTTAGTAATAGCTTTACTATTACGTCTCCAACTTCAAGTATTGATAATGACACTTGGGATAAAATACCAACAAGGTTTTTTCTCTACCAGAACTACCCCAATCCTTTTAATCCAATAACGAGAATAAGATACTCAGTTCCTAAGAGTGGCTTTGTTGCAATATCGCTTTTTGATTTGTCTGGCAAAGAGGTTAAAAAATTAGTAAGCGAGGTAAAACCAGTAGGATATTATGACTTAATTATTAATGGAGATAAGCTCTCTAGTGGTGTTTATTATTGTAAACTAAGGTCTGATAGTTTTGTAAAAACTATTAAAATAGTATTAATAAAATAGAATCTTTTAAATTTTGTACATCTTTAGCGCCACTCAGAAGTGAGTGGCGTTTCACATTTACACTGATCTTTATTTGCTATATTAGTATGTTATGTATACTAATTTTTTCAAATAACAAGAGGTGATTTTGTCTACTTATTTTGCTGTTTTCCCAAACAAGATATTACACCAACCACTTTTTACGCTGCAAATTTTTTGCGGGATTTAATTATGGCCTGCATATTCTCCTGCGCCCAGCCTACAAGTCCTTTTATATGCGGCAGCAGGCTTATCCCAACTTCCGTAAGTCTGTATTCTACACGCGGCGGTACTTCGGGATAGATTTTCCTCGATACCATTCCATCAGCTTCCAGTGTTCTAAGGGTTACCGTAAGCATTTTCTGAGATACATCATCAATAGCCCTGCACAATTCATTAAAACGCATAGTTCCCTTGTCCCCCAAAACGAGCAATACAAGTATTGACCATTTATCGCCAAACCTATCCAGTACATTACTGCTGATCCTGACCTTGCCAAAGGAAAAGATATTATGGCAATGCGAATGACAGTAGCACCTAATGCTGAACAGCTTGTTAAAATAGCAGAGCTTGTTGATAGCGGCACTCTGAAAGTTAATATATCAGAGACAATTGAGCTAAGGATATTGTTAGTGCGCATGTTAAAAGTGAAGCCGGAGATACTCACAGTAAAATATTAGTGAAAGTTAGTGAATAAACATTATTTTAAGCAATGGAGACTGTCTTACACAGTCTCCCATTATTTGTTCAGCATTTTATTTAGAAATTCTGGATATCTTATTTTGGTTACTTGCAGTGAGATTACTCTAAGCCCATCTCATATACTTTTAAGATAGCCTCAAATCGATTATAGGAAAAGGATGCCCGGATGGAACCCCGAAAACATGTGGCTACGCCAAAGGCGGACAGGCTACGCCGTGTGACACTATTGCATTCAAAAATTACAAAGAAATCATAATGTCACCCTTTCAGGGTTTATTGACTCTTCAATGTATCATTCTACGATCATATCACCCTTTCAGGGTTTCATAATTCCGAAAACGAAGCGAGGAATCTGTTATTTCTTTTGACATGATGCAGAACTCTGCTAATCAGTTCACAGAAAAGGAATTTTACAATTACAAGAGAACAACCAAATGGCGGGAAGCATTTGTAATTCTCCCCTATTTTTAGCCCATAGTGAAGATCAATCGTAATGAAATGAATATACATTATATTTTTAGTGTTTAACTGTTCTTCTCAAAGTAGTATGATCATAAACGATTGATCGATTATGGGGCGTAATTTAGCTATATAAGAGAGTATATATTTCTGATTTGATTATCGCTTTATTCGTTAGTTACCAAGTAATGTGTCTTGCGCATTTTTTTCAACTGCCAGTTCAGAACTATAAGCGTAACCACTGAAGCGGATAAATCTGCTGCCGGAATGGAATACCATACTCCGTTCAATCCAAATATCTTTGGAAGGATAATTAAAGCAGGAATTAAAAATAAAACCTGACGGGATAGTGACAATAGTATTGATATTTTAGCTTTAGCTATAGATTGGAAGAAACTTGAAGTAACTACCTGAAAACCTACTACCGGGAACATCATTACTGTAATACGTATTCCAATTACAGCCATATCCACAAGTTCATCATTTGTTGTAAAAGCTCTTGAAAGCAAATGAGGGATTGTTTCCCCCAAAATGAATCCCAAAACGGTTATGCACGTTCCGGCAATTATTGTATATTTATATACCTTCATAACTCTCGGGAACTGCTTTGCACCGAAATTATAACCTGCAATTGGCTGCATACCCTGATTTAAGCCAATAACCACCATCACAAAAATACTAAGGATGCTATTAACTATGCCATAAGCGCCGATAGCATAATCCCCGCCATATACACCCAGACTGCGGTTTAACAATACAATTATTAATGTAGCACATATAAGCATCATAAAATTGGACATACCGATAGAAAATATGTCAATTACTATTTTCTTTTTAAATTTAAAATAACCGGGGACAAAATGAACCAGATGTTCTTTTCTCATAAAGTGTGTAAGCACCATAACAGTACCAATAAACTGGGCGCATACCGTTGCTGTTGCAGCACCGCGGATACCCCATTTAAAAACAAATATAAATAAAGGAGCAAGAACCAGATTGACTGCAACTGTTATTAATGTTGTAATCATAGCTTTTCTGGGGTATCCTGAAGAGCGCATAATATTATTCATGCCCATATAAATATGGGTGAACACATTTCCAATCAGGATAATTTGCATGAATTCTCTTGCATATTGAATTGTATTTGGACTGGCACCTATAACAGACAAAACATTATCAAGAAATATCAGCATTATGATGGAGTAAACAATACTGATTACAATATTCAGCATCAGTGCATTTGCCAGTGTCATAGCCGCGTCCGTATGTCTTTTTTGCCCCAGCCGGATCGAAACCATTGTTGAGGCTCCGATGCCTACAAGTGCGCCAAAAGCTGCTGCTAAATTCATTAAAGGAAATGTTAGAGCAAGCCCCGAAATTGCCAACGGTCCAACTCCCTGCCCTATAAATATACGGTCAATAATGTTATACAGGGAAGCCGCAGCAGTAGCAATAATTGCCGGGATTGAATATTGCAAAAGAAGTCTGCCGATTTTTCCTACGCCTAATTCATCGGCATTATTTTGTTTTTCCATAAAAAAGTATTAACTAAGAATTTTTAATATAAATGAAAAAAGACTTAAAAAAATATTTTAAGCCTTTTAGTAAAAATAACCATAAATCACCACAGAATGAATGCACTTTTCAGCGACAGTGTTAGCATCCGGTTATTATTTAACAGCGGACACATTAAAAAGTTTTTTATAACTAGAAGAAAACAATATAAGAATTCTTAAAATTGATTGTCATCCCGGAGAATTGTTTAATTATATCCTGCCCAAGATTTCCATAAAATTTACCCTGGCTATTGCTTAAAGTATCTGTTGATATCTGTGCATTAGGCAGTGATATTCTTTTATCAAATGATTTAAGCTCGATAGGCATAGTGTATATATTCAATTTCTTGCTTCCGGAGGTTCCCCCGACTCCTGCAATGCCCGCCTTGCCGGAGGATTTTATAAACGACTCATATCTGGAATAGAATACTTCGCTAAACAAACTGCCATCCGCACCTGTATCAAAAGTAAACGGCAGCTCATCGGCCCCATACTGCAAATATATAATCGGCAATAGCTGATCAATAGCTAAATTGTATGATTCAACTGCCCCGGATACCTGCTTTGGCACAATCAAGGTATCATGTGCAATTGTAATTTCTTCAAGCTCTTTAATTACAGGGAATCCGATAATGCCATTTATTTTGTACACCCCTCCACCAAAAGATAATGAGCTGTCAGGGAAGACAAGAAACACGACATTATGTGCAATAATATTACCCATTACTAATTTTTCCGCTATGCCTATGCGTGCAGTTGTCGGTATGCCTGTTATTCCGCCTTTAACTTCAGTTGTCTTCTTTGAAGGATAATTTATGTTCATTTTTTTTGCCAGGCTTTCAGTCAATACTGAAATACCGGCTCCGGTATCGAATACAAAATTAGTTATAGTAGAATCAGTCTGCACCGGAATATTCCATAGTCCGGCTATGTCCCTTTTCATATAGATACGGGTATCTTTTTCTTTTGATAATTGCTGCGGTGCCTGTTTTTGTAATACATCCCAGATAATCAAAGCTTCGGATTCTTCCTGCATTTCTTCCTTTGTGAAATGACCCGGGAACTGTTTAAGCAGTTTTGATCCGGATATATAAGCCTCGGCATAGCGGCATAATTTTATATTATTATCATATTCAGTCCTGATAATTAAAAATTTAAGCGAATCCGGCAAGCTGGAATAAGTATCCGACAGAGATAGTATCAGTTTATTTGAGGCCTCCGGCTGTCCGAAAACATTTGCCAGTACAGCTTGTATTACAAGTTTTTCTTGTGGAGTGACTACTAATGAGTTTGCAGAGATTAACTTATTGAGTCTGGTATATTCCTTATTATTCAACAGCTCGAAAGCATTATTTTGAGCAACCGCCCCTGAAGTTAAAATAAAAGCGACAATAGCTAATGTCAATTTTATAGATATTCTGTAATACTGTCTCATCATTTAGTCCTAAGTATATTAATTTTCATCTATACAAACTTATCAATAGCATTACAAAACATCAATTTTTTAACGACCGCATACAAATGTATATAACCGTTTATGTAATAGATTATAAGTGTTACCTGAGTTCACAAAAGTATGGATATTTTTATTAGTGAGCTAATTTTCTAATATTCTCCCATTATTTTCCCTCCGGATTCTGTCTTTGTGACAAACTATAACCCACTATTTACTTTTTTAAGCTATTTTTATAAAGCATTAGTGAAATACTGTTTGCTTGATGTTATGATTAACATCTTGTCTGTAATTAATAGAGCAGCAAACATTATTTCTTATTCATTTAGAAAGCTTTTAGAAATTGTAGAAAGGAAAAATATTATGTTATATACCATAGCTGTAATATTAATAATATTGTGGTTACTCGGATTGGTTACCTCATATACTATGGGAGGAGTTATTCATATTCTGCTGGTAATTGCAATTATTATGGTTCTGGTTAGGATAATTAGCGGACGCCGCGCACTCTGATTATATGCCAAAAACTATTTTTAGTTATATGAAGCATTAATAATTGATTACACAATTTTTATTCAGATGAATTGCACAGAAATAATGCGATGCTAAGTGAAATAAAGCCGCTATCCGAATGTTTTGAGAATAAATATTCTACGTATGTAAGTCACATAAGCTAAAATCTATATTATTTCTTAAAGTCTAATTGTCCCTAATCCTTTGATTACCAGCACTTCTTGTGTACTTTGTTTTTAGTTTTAATAATCGGAATGTAATGAAGGTAATAAATCCTAAAATAAATCAATCTTTATTCCGCCTGAAGGTTCAATTTAGCGAGAGTTTTCTTGCTAAACAATTTGCCGGTGGCGAACCACTTTTGCGTTCTGAGTTATTTAACGCAGATCAGATGGAGCAACATGGCAAAACTCTGGCAAATTTACATACTTTGGCCTATCCCGGCATTCCTGATCAGTACCTGCTTACCAGATTAGCTGAAAATGAATTCTTTTTATTTGAAGTCCATAAATTATTAACGGAAACAGTTAAAGCAAACAATCAGCGTACACCTGCAGGCGAATGGCTGCTTGATAACTTTTATTTAATCGAAGAACAGATACGCATAGGCAAAAGGCACTTACCCAAAGGATACATTCAGGAATTGCCCCGCCTGTCAAACGGACCACTAAAGGGTTTTCCCCGCGTTTATGATATTGCGCTTGAAATCATATCGCATGGTGATGGACGCGTAGATCCTGAAAATCTTAGTCGTTTTGTAGCAGCTTATCAAACTATCCAGACATTAAAATTAGGCGAGTTATGGGCAATCCCTACCATGCTGCGATTAGCATTGATAGAGAATCTCCGCCGTGTAGCCGCGCGCATTGCCTCCGGTAGAATAGAGCGAAATTTAGCTGATTCATGGGCAGCCAAAATGATAGACATTGCAGAAAAAGACCCTAAGAGTTTAATTCTGGTTATTGCAGATATGGCAAGAGCTGACCCACCTATTACAACTCCATTCGTATCGGAATTTGCACAACGAATAAAGGGTTTAAGCCACGTTCTGGTTTCACCTTTAACATGGATTGAGCAGAGGCTTTCTGAATCGGGCTTGACGATTGAGAAATTAATACAGTCAGGTAATCAGCAGCAGGCAAGCGATCAGGTATCTATGAGCAATAGTATTGGCAGCCTTAGATTTCTTGAAGCGATGGATTGGAGAAAGTTTGTTGAGTCAATGAGCGCTGTTGAGCGCATACTACGAACTGATTTGGGTGGAATATATGAAAATATGGATTTTACAACACGGGACAGCTATAGGCACGTAATAGAAAAAATTTCCAAGAAAAGTCCCCATACTGAAGAAGAAATAGCTCAGACCGCAATAAGCCTGGCACAAAAAGAAACTGATAATAATGGAACCGGAAGCAGGACGTCCCATGTTGGATATTACCTGATTGACAAAGGCTTAAAACAGCTTGAAACTGTAGTAAAAAAACGCTTTTCCATTTTATCAATGATAAAGAAGCTATGCCGCCATTTTCCTTTAGTAATTTATATTAGCCCAATATTGCTTATTACAGTTATCTTTTCAGCAGCCTTACTACTAAAAGCAAATTCTCAGGGATTGCATGGATGGCCTTTGGGATTTTTAGGCGTACTTTCTGTCTTTTGTGCCAGTCAATTGGCCATAGAGTTGGTAAATTGGCTGACAACATTGTTGGCCAGGCCTCAACCTTTACCCAAAATGGACTTCTCCGAAGGCATACCTGATGAATTTCGCACTCTTGTTGTTGTTCCGGCTATGCTAATAAATGAGCAAAACATAAAGGAACTGACAGAATCGTTAGAAGTGCGGTTCCTTGCAAATAAAGATAACAACCTTCTTTTTGGACTTCTTACTGATTTTCAAGACTCTGACAAAGAAACTCAACCGGAGGATAAGTCTCTTGTTTTACTGGCACAAAAGAAAATAGAAGAGTTTAATGAAAAATACAAAGATTCAAATAGCAATACTTTCTTCTTATTCCATCGTCCAAGACAATGGAATCCCAAGGAAAAACTTTGGATGGGCTACGAGCGCAAAAGAGGAAAGCTTGAGGAATTGAATTCGTTACTCAGAGGTGAATCAAAGGAACGCTTCTCACTTATAATAGGAGGAACTGATATTTTGCCATCGGTAAAGTATGTAATTACTCTTGATATAGATACTCAGCTTCCCCGGGATTCCGCTTGCAGCATGGTAGGCGCCATGGCTCACCCATTGAACCGCGCATCTTACAACGAAAGTAAAAAGAGAATTATAGACGGATATACTATTTTGCAGCCGAGAGTGGCTGTAAGCCTTCCGGGAACAAACCGCTCACGTTATGCCCGTTTATACGGCAGTCAACCGGGAATAGACCCCTATACCAGAACTGTTTCTGATGTTTATCAGGATGTTTTTGGAGAAGGGTCATTTATCGGTAAAGGCATATATGATGTTGATGTGTTTATGAAATTTCTTAAAGGACGTTTTCCTGAAAATCAAATTCTCAGCCATGACCTCATTGAAGGGTGCCATGTAAGATCCGGATTATTAAGTGACGTTCAATTATATGAAGAAAACCCGCTTCTATACAGTACAGATGTAAACCGCCGGCATCGCTGGGTTCGAGGTGACTGGCAGTTAATTCGATGGTTATCCCCTTTTATTCCCAAACAAAACGGAGGTGTGCAAAAAAATCCTTTATCATGGTTATCCCGATGGAAAATTTTAGATAATCTTAGACGAAGTATTTTTCCGCTAGCACTTACTCTTTTGATATTATTTGGCTGGATAATTTTATCTCAGGCCTGGTTCTGGACACTAACGGCGGTCGGAATTATCCTGCTCCCCTCCATAATGGGCTCGTTAGTTGATCTATTTAAGAAACCGGAAGATGTGCTTGTTAGACAGCATATTGCCGATACGATTAAGGACGCGGAAATTCGATTAGAGCAAGGAATATTTACGCTATTAACTTTACCCTATGAAGCATTTTATAATCAGGATGCCATTCTCAGAACGATCTGGAGAATGCTTATTTCACACAAAAAGCTTCTGGAATGGAATTCCCCTAATGTTACCAATCAAAAAAGCCGGGTCAGCCTTTCAGGTTCTTACAGAAAAATGTGGATATCTCCGGCAATTGTAATCTTAATAATATTTTATTTTGGTTTTTCACATCTGACTGTGCCCCTTGCAGCTTTTCCTGTATTATTTTTATGGGCTATTTCTCCTGCTGTCACTTGGTGGATAGGTTTGCCTCTTGAAAGCCGAAAAACAAAATTAACAATCAATCAGAAATTATTTTTGCGGAATATTTCCCGAAAGACATGGGCTTTCTTTGAGACTTTTGTTGGCCCTGAAGATAACTGGCTTCCCCCGGATAATTATCAGGAAGACCCTGGCAGCATTATTGCACATCGTACATCACCAACAAATATGGGACTGTCACTCCTTTCTAATTTGTCAGCCTATGATTTTGGCTACATTCCCATGGGGCAGCTAATTGACCGTACCCTGAACGCCTTACGAACCATGGAAATTATGGAAAGATATCAGGGACATTTTTATAATTGGTATGACACTCAAACATTAGCACCATTAAAACCTTTATATATTTCATCAGTTGATAGCGGCAATCTTGCAGCCTACCTCATTACTTTAAGTCAGGGAACGCTTACTTTACCAGATGAAAAGATATTTGGATATCAGATTTTTGAAGGAATTAGCGATACTTTAAGAAATCTGATTGAAGTCTATAAGGGGAAAGATAAAAATACACTTGTTCAACTTCAGAAAGATTTGGAGAGAATTGTCAATTCCCCTCCTCTTTCTCTTGATGCAGTATGGCAAAACCTTGAAGAATTGGCAATATCCATCGTTGGAATAAAAAATAATCTTATTTCCGAGCAGGAAAAACAGACTAATCGGTGGATGCTGGCGCTCGAGAAACAATGCAAGACAGCAATTGAAGAATTAAAATATTTGGCCCCATGGATTGGAATACCTATTTCTTCAGACATTAAAAATCACTTTCCCGGTGCCAATACCATACCGACGTTACGCGAATTAGCCAAGGCAGGTTCAGAATTGTTTCCTATTGTTAAGCAAAAAGAACTTTCTGAATTGCCTTCCAAAAAGAACAATATTCCGGAAAACTATCGGCAGTTCCTAATAGAATCCGGTAAACGCGCTATGGATAGAATAGCAACAATCAGACAAATTTCAAAAAGATTAAATGAACTGTCTAATATGGAGTATAAATTTCTATATGACAAGTCACGCCATTTACTATCTATTGGATATAATGTTGATGAAAACAGACGGGATTCAAGTTATTATGATCTATTAGCTTCAGAAGCCAGACTAGGCAGTTTTGTAGCAATTGCCAAGGATCAATTACCGCAGGAGTCTTGGTTTGCATTAGGAAGGTTGCTTACAAATATAGGCGGAGAACCAATTCTTCTTTCATGGAGCGGTTCAATGTTTGAATACCTGATGCCGCTTATTATAATGCCGACATACGAAAATACACTGCTTGATCAGACTTACAGGGCTGCTGTTAAAAGACAAGTTGAATATGGTAAACTTCGCGGGGTTCCGTGGGGAATTTCTGAATCCTGCTATAATACCGTTGATGTTAATCTTAATTATCAATATCGGGCATTTGGTGTACCGGGGTTAGGCCTTAAACGCGGACTTGCAGAAGATTTGGTAATTGCCCCTTATGCTACGGTGCTTGCATTGATGGTAGAACCTGAAAAATCGTGCACAAACCTTCAACTGCTTGCTTCCGAAGAGTCAACAGGCATATTCGGTTTCTATGAAGCAATTGACTTTACAACATCCAGAATGCCGCGAGAGAAATTAAAAGTCGTAATAAAATCTTATATGGCCCATCACCAGGGGATGAGTCTTCTTGCTCTTGCTTATCTTCTTCTGGATCAGCCGATGCAGAAAAGATTTGAATCTAACCCTTTGTTTGAAGCAACCATTCTGTTACTTCAAGAAAGGATTCCAAAGACCGGTCTATTCTATTTGCAGGCTTCAGAACTCTCTGATCCAAATAAGAGTTCCAACATCCCTGAAATTCCGATACGTAAATTTAGTAATCCCGATCTGGTTATTCCTGAAATACAGTTATTGTCAAATGGCCGCTACAGTGTTATGGTTACAAATGCGGGTGGAGGTTACAGCCGGTGGAAAAATATTGCGGTTACGCGTTGGTATGAAGACAGCACTTGCGACAAATGGGGTACTTTCTGTTATATCCGTGATGAATCCAGCGGCGAGTTTTGGTCAACTACATATCAGCCGACACTTAAACGAACAAAGGATTACGAAGCTATCTTTTCTGAAGGACATGCTGATTTTCGCCGCAAAGATCAAAATTTTGCTACTCATACCGAGATAATAGTTTCGCCGGAGGATGACATTGAACTGCGTCGTATTCATCTGACTAACCACTCCGATACAAGAAAGACAATAGATATCACCACTTATGCAGAAGTAGTTCTCGCACCACCGGCAGCGGATGAGTTACATCCTGCATTCAGCAATTTATTTGTCCAGACGGAGATTATCGAGGATAGGAATGCAATTCTCTGCACCCGCAGACCCCGCTCTGTAGAAGACCAGATACCATGGATGTTTCATATGATGGCAGTTCGAGGAGCAAATATCATCAAAGTGTCTTTTGAAACTGACCGGATGCAATTTATTGGCCGTGGTAATTCCATAAATTCGCCCCAGGCAATGAAAAATTTCACTCCGCTTTCTAATAGTCAGGGTTCAGTTCTTGACCCAATTGTGTCCATCCGATATCATATAACACTGGAAGCAGAGGAAACGGCAACGATAGATATGATATACGGAATTGGAGAGACTCGCGAAATTGCCTTAAATCTCATTGATAAATATAGAGATCGTCGTCTGGCCAACCGTGTCTTTGAGCTTGCATGGACGCACAGTCAGGTGGTTTTACAGCAGATAAATGCAACAGAGGCTGAAGCGCAGCTTTACATCAGCCTTGCAAATTCAGTTATCTATGCTAATTCTTCTCTGCGAACCGACCCCAGCATTATTGTGAAAAACAGAAGAGGACAATCAGGTTTATGGGGATATTCGATCTCAGGCGATTTACCAATTGTTTTACTGCAAATTGAAGATCCCTCTAATATAACAATTGTTCACCAGATGGTACAAGCACATGCCTATTGGCGCTTAAAGGGTTTGGTAGTTGACCTTGTAATCTGGAATGAGGATCATTCAGGATACCGGCAACAACTGCAGGAACAAATAATGAGACTGATTGCTTCAGATGTTGAAACCGGGAATATTGACAGACCCGGAGGAATTTTTATACGGCAAGGAGACCAGATTTCAAATGAAGACAGAATACTTATACAAACGGTAGCCCGTGTAATCATTACAGATAAGCGCGGGACACTTGATTCGCAGATAAATTACATCGGTAAATCCAATATTCAGGTTCGCCGTTTCAAAGCAACCCGAACTTACCATTCACCTCGCAAGGAAGAACCCATTTTACCAAGGGAAGATCTGATCTTTTTTAACGGATATGGGGGATTTACTAAAGACGGGCACGAATATGTAATTACTACCTCATCAAAAAAAACGACACCTGCTCCGTGGGTAAATGTGCTGGCAAATCCTAACTTTGGGACTATAGTCTCAGAAAATGGGCCAACTTATACATGGAGTAATAACGCACACGAGTTTCGCCTGACACCATGGAATAACGATCCTGTAAGCGATTCAAGTGGAGAAGCCTTTTATATTCGTGATGAAGAAACTGGACATTTTTGGTCACCTACCCCATCACCGGTTTGTGGAATAGGTCCATATGTAAGCCGCCACGGATTTGGTTACAGCGTTTACGAGCATACAGAGGGAGGTATAAGATCAGAACTATGGGTTTATGTAGCAACTGATGCGTCAATCAAATTTTCTGTATTAAAAGTACGAAACGTTTCAGACAGACCTCGCCGGCTTTCTGCTACAGGCTATGTTGAGCTTGTACTGGGAGATTTACGGTCAAAATCAATGATGCACGTAATAACTGAAATTGATTCCGCCAGTGGTACAATTCTGGCACGAAATTCATATAATCCGGAATTTCCCAATCAGATTGTCTTTTTTCAGACAGATGACACGATAAATACTTTAACATGTGATAGGACAGAATTCCTTGGACGTAATGGGACAGTACAGAATCCGGCAGTTATGACACGGTCTCACCTTTCTGGTAAGACAGGAGCAGCATTGGATTCTTGCGCTGCTATTCAAGTGCCCTTCGATTTAGACGACGGGCAAGAACGCGAGATCATCTTTAAATTTGGTGTTTGCCAGGATAGCAAGGAGATTGAAACTCTGGTTCGGCGCTTCCGTGGTCCAATTGATGCACATAGCGCTTTGGAATCCGTATGGCAGTATTGGAATTATACATTGGGTGCAGTACAGGTAGAAACACCTGACCCTTCGTTAAATGTACTTGCAAACGGATGGCTTTTATACCAGACATTAGCATGCCGTATTTGGGCAAGAAGCGGATATTACCAATCAGGCGGAGCTTTTGGTTTCCGTGATCAGCTACAGGATGTAATGTCACTAATTCACACAAAACCGGATATGCTAAGAGACCAAATCCTTTTATGTGCAAGCCGGCAGTTTATAGAAGGAGATGTACAGCATTGGTGGCATCCCCCATCCGGAAGGGGTGTAAGGACACATTGTTCAGATGATTACCTCTGGCTGCCGTTAGCAACATGCCGCTATGTTCTTAGTACAGGAGATACGGGTATACTTGATGAAATTGTAAATTTTCTGGAAGGGCGCGAAGTAAAGCAGGAAGACGATTCCTATTACGATCTCCCAAACCGATCAGATGAGACCGCCACATTATATAACCATTGCGTGAGATCTATTAAAAGAGGGCTCCGGTTTGGTGAACATGGTCTGCCTTTTATTGGTACAGGAGATTGGAACGACGGTATGAATCTGGTTGGCAACCTGGGCAAAGGTGAAAGTGTCTGGCTTGGATTCTTCCTTTATGAAGTCCTCACGCAGTTCATAAAAATAGCTGATTTAAAAAGTGATCATTCATTTTTAGATCTTTGCAAAAACGAAGCTGCTACACTCCGCAGGAATATTGAACAGAATGGCTGGGACGGCAAATGGTACCGCCGCGCTTACTTTGATGATGGCACACCGCTGGGATCTGTAAATAATTCGGAATGCAGGATTGATTCCATTGCACAAAGCTGGTCTGTCCTTTCCTGTGCCGGGGATACAAATCGTTCCAAGCTGGCAATGGAAGCGTTGAATAAATACCTTGTCCGCCGGAATAGTTCACTGATTCAGCTTTTGGATCCGCCATTCGACAAATCAGATTTAAATCCCGGCTACATAAAGGGCTATGTACCGGGCGTAAGAGAAAACGGCGGGCAATATACTCATGCCGCTATTTGGGCCACAATGGCCTATGCTTCTTTAGGCGACAGTAAACATGCCTGGGAATTGCTTTCAATTATTAATCCTGTAAATCATGGAAGAACGCAGGAAGGAATTAATACCTATAAAGTAGAACCTTATGTAGTGGCTGCTGATGTTTACGCTATTTCTCCACATATCGGACGTGGCGGGTGGACTTGGTATACCGGTTCTGCCGGGTGGATGTACCGTCTTATAATGGAATCTCTACTTGGGCTAAGGCTGGAAGTTGATAAACTGTTTATAGAACCCTGCCTCCCTTCTGATTGGCAAACTTATAGAGTAAGCTACCGGTACAGAGAGACCTTTTACCATATCTCTATTATTCAGTTAAATAATACTGATGCAGATGCAGGTGTAACTGTAGATGGAGCAAGAAAAGAAGATAACTTTATTTATCTTGTTGATGATCATCAGCCGCATCAGGTAGAAGTAAAACTATCAGGTCGGAAGTTCCTAAATAGATGATTTGTATCTAAGAAAGTCAAATTTTGGCAATTTTTGTGATAAATAGCTTAAGAATAATTTTAGTCTAAGATATATGATATTTTTTTACTAACTTTGTATACCGGAACTAGTCCGGAAATGTTATATTTTTTTATAAGGTTCTATTGTGAGTACTAAATTATTTATCGGTTCATTGCCATGGTCAATTAATGATCAATCTTTAGAAAGCACTTTTGAGAAATACGGTACAGTTATTTCTGCCAAAGTAATAATGGATCGCGCTACAGGAAGATCTAAAGGTTTTGGTTTTGTTGAAATGGAGAACCAGAATGATGCTAATGATGCAATCAAATCATTGAACAATTCAGAAATAGATGGTAGAAGTATCGTCGTTAATGAAGCTAAACCACGCGTCTAATATAGATGCGCGCTTAGTTCTTTGAACAAGTGTCGTTGTTAGAAATTCAATCCGAGAGTAAAATAGCTGTAACTAAGTTATCTTCTTTCGGATTTTTTAATTTAATTACCTCCTTTTCTTTTTAACCATTTCTTTCAATTACTTTTAGTACTAAAATAGCCCTTCATTTCTTTAGAGCTATTTATATAATACTCTTAAAATATCCGGGAACTCACATAATTAAGCAGTCTGGTCAACTATAGCGCCCTGATCAGATTCCAGAGTAGTCTTCAGGTTATCAATAAAATTGTCTATGTCTTTCTGATTTACATTCCCTGATTTTTCATTACTCAATAAATCAGTCAATTTTTTAGATAAATCTTCCTGTATCTTAGGCAAAGAATCTTTTGAGCTCGTTTCATTTGCTTCTTTTGTTTGGGATAAGGCATCGGTGTTATTTTTCTTGGCAGCCTTGTTTGCCTTTGCGGCACTGGCTTTAATTTTTGCTATTTCATTTTGCTCTTCTGTCTGGGTAATCTCTTTCGCCTCATATTTAGCTATAATCTCCTTAATTTTCTTTTTTTGTTCGTCGGATAAGTCGGCTGTAGAATCCATTTGAGACTGTAGCTGAGTTGCAGTTGTACTGCCTAAAATACTAACCATGATATGCTCCTTAAAATTTATTTTCCGGTTTTAATCTCATTTCTGTTTACTTAATATATTATCGCTTGATGCATATATTTTATTATGGTCAATTTAAGCCGAATTATGTTACAAATGAGACAATTTACGGTTCACTTTAACTTATATACCTTATAGTACTGCAAATTTCACTTTATTTGTCTTATCTAAATATATTTTATAAATAACAGAGCAGTTGTAAAGCATTAAGCACTACTTAATTAGGCTGTAGAAATATTTAGCAGAAAGGAATGGAGACATAATTTCAGCGTTGTTTGGAAGGATTATTATGGAGGTTTTAAGAAATTTTTTTTTATTTTAAGAAAAATTAAATTATATTAATCATTATAATTATTATACGTTTCTAATCATGATTTTAACCTGCAAACTCTATCTTGTTTACAGGTAGAATTATGAATAGGATTGAAGCAGCAAACATAGAACAAAATTGAACTAATCATGAATAAAGTATTTCCACGACCTTACGACAAGCAGACTGTTCATTTGAAGGAGATTATTACAAATCCGGATATTATTGTTGGTGACTATACATATTATCACGATTTCAACAATCCCTGCGATTTTGAGAGGAACAACGTCCTCTATAAATACCCGGTAAACAATGACAAACTTATTATCGGAAAATTCTGTTCAATTGCCTCGGGAGCAAAGTTCCTTTTTAACGGTGGCAACCATAAGGGAAAATCATTTGGAAACTACCCCTTTACAATATTTAATGATTTATGGGAGCATACCCTGCCGGTTGAATCAAGCTGGGATAATAAAGGCGACATTACAATAGGCAATGATGTATGGATAGGCTATGAAGCAGTAATAATGGCAGGAGTGCATATTGGCAATGGAGCAAGGATTGGAACCAGAGCTGTTGTAACCAGGGACGTAAATCCATATGAAGTTGTAGGCGGCGTGCCGGCCAAATTAATAAAAGAACGTTTTACCCCGGAAATAAGACAGATGCTTAAAGAACTGAAGTGGTGGGACAAAGACGACGTTTTCATTAAAAACAACTTAAGCATTCTAATGAATGATGATACCGAAAAGTTAAAAAATCTTCTCAATATGTAGCCAAAGAGCCACAGTTTTATTAGTGACAAAAGAAACCGGTGAAACAATGTTTAGGGAATGCAAGAACTAAAGCGCATACCAGTTTTTAAATTCGGCAGCTCGGTTCTTGCTTACAAATATCTTTTCTTCTGCCTCTACAGTCATATTTACAAGCAGCCTGCTGTCAAACCAGATAGTAATATCCTTAACGGCATTTTTCGATATTATATACTGTCTGTTGGCACGTATGAATATTTCAGGACTGAGTTTTGACATAATGGAATCAAGCGATTTGTCTAAGTTCAACTTTGTATTATTAAGAAGAGCAACTTCTGTAAGCTTATTTGTACTGTAAAAATAAGCTATGTTTTTAACATCAACTGAAATTATTTTATCTTTTACCGGTACAAGTATTCTTTGCGCATATTCCCTGCCCCTTAAAATGGCATCAAATTTATCAATTAGCTGCCGGAGATTTTGCTGCTTTATCCTCTCTAATTTTTCAATGGCTTTTTTTGTATTTTCAAGTGTTATGGGTTTAAGAAGGTAGTCTATGCTGTTTACCTTAAATGCATCAATTGCATACTGGTCATATGCAGTAGTAAATATCACCGGGACTTCTATGTTTACGCACTCAAATATATTAAATGCAGTACCATCTGCCAGTTGTATGTCCATGAATATTAAGTCGGGCGCCGGGTGGCTTTTAAGCCAAAGAACGCTGTCAGTTACCGTATCAAAATTGCCCAGTACTTCAATTGAGGGATCTATCTCACTCAGAATCTGCTTAATGTTATTGTAAGCAGCAGATTCGTCTTCAATTATTATCACTTTCATTGCTTTTCCTTAAGTAATGGAAGGGTAACAGAGAACTCACTTTCGTCTTCTTTAACAGTGATTTCCTTATCCATTAATATTTTATATCTGTTATTCAGATTTTTAAGCCCAATTCCTTCAGATTTAACCTGTTCTATTTTCCGTTTGATTTTATTTGTCACTACCAGACAATCGTTAACTACATTAATATTAATGACCATATGGTTTTTATTGCTTATCTCATTATGTTTTGCCACATTCCCGATAACCGGCATAAGTGTTATTCCGGGTATGCAATATTCAAGATACACCGGATCAATATTACAGTTAATAAAAAGCTTATCGCCATATTTTACCGAAAGCAAATATTTGTATTCATCAAGGAACGCCAGTTCTTCATTAAGCTTAACCAGACTTCCTGATTCGCTCCTCATGATATACCTGAAGATATTGGACAGGTTTGAAAGATAAGACAGAGAATCATCCTTCTTGTCTTCCTTTATTAGAGAATAAAGAGAATTAAGTGCGTTAAAGAAAAAGTGCGGGTTTATCTGATTACTAAGGACATCCAGTCTGCTCTGAAGAGATTCAGACTTCAATTTTTCCAAAGATTGTTCAGTTTCAATTTTCTTGGTATTCAGTTTATATATTAGGGCGCCCATATATACAATTATCAAAATATAAACAGACCTGACAGCCATATAATTGATTTTATGATAATCCCTGTGAAATTGTTCTATCATATAAATTTTATAATATCCTTCGTAAAGAGCGTGGTGAGTTATGAAATTGGCCAAATAATACATGAATAAGGTTATACACAGGCTTATTGTAAAAAGTATTGCCTCACGCTTACTCCGCTTCCCAGGCCACTCCAGATTAATTAACAACAGACAGAATATCAGGATAATTGAATACAAAATGTAAATCAGATAATTCATTATGGCAGGCTGAATTTCCTGAAACTTATATGTATTATACAGATATAAGCAAAAATCGATGTCCCTGAATGAAATGACCGCTCCCAATAGCAGGGAAACGATAAAAATTAAAAATATTTTTTTTCCAATTGTTTTCATCTTAGCGCAAACTTTTTTTCCTGCTAAATATACTTAATCGACAGAAAAGAAGCTACTGATAATTTTTCGTTTCAGGAACCTATTTTTTCGTTTTCATGGAAAATTGAACCGGAGTGGGAATGGCAATAGTTATTTTTGCTGTTTAATTAAAGAATTGTTATTAAATAATACACAATGTTAAAAAAGAACCGGATATGGCTTACTGTCATCATATTGTCGGCACTGCCATTAGTATATTCGTCAATCTCAGTGTTAGGCAGTCTTTTAGGTTCGGTACCGGAAGACGTAACAACCGGGCTCATTAATACAGGAGAAAGCCTTCCTCTCTGGGAAAGACTTCACCAGCAGACAGGACAATGGGCAATCCAAATGATTGTAATTACACTTTCCTGTACTCCCATCAGTATTTTATCCGGCAGTAATAGAATTCTACGCTATAAAAAAGTATTTGGCATATATGTATTCATTTATACCATACTTCATCTTTCATTTTACATGGCACATTACAGTTTCTTTGAAATATTCAGGGAAATGGACCTTATAGTTGCACTTATTGCAGCAGTCATTATAATACCTCTTGGACTGACATCAAATAAACTGTCAAAGAGATTATTAAAACAGAATTGGAAAAAATTTCATGAATTTGCTTATGCGGCAGCAATAGCAGCCGTACTTCATGTTGCCCTGCTCGGTAAAGGATTATGGCTGACATATGCAGTCATTTTATCCATAGGATTTATTCTAAGAATTCCCGCAGTGGAATATTTTTTTAGAAAAGGAAGAACTAATTATTCAATAGGACCCACATTATGATTACTCTAATCAACAATATATTTTACCGTCTTAATCCCAAAAGATTAAAGCTAATTGTTTATGTACTGTTATTACCCTGCATATTAATATCGCTTTGTTCCTGCAGGAGCGACGAAGCTTCGCCGGATAAAGACAAAAAAGCCATAAAAACATATGCCGTAATGACAGTAGAACCACAGTCTGTAACACTTAACATACAGTACCCTGCATCTCTTCAGGGCAAACAAAATGTTGAAATAAGACCGCGGGTAGAGGGTTATGTTGAAAAGATACTCATAGATGAAGGCGCCTCCGTAAAAAAGGGACAGCTTCTGTTCCGCCTGGACGGTGCTCAATATGAGCAGAATGTCCGTTCAGCCGAAGCCGACATTAAGATGGCTACAGCAGAAGTAAATGCAGCGCAGATGCAGGTAAATAAGAATAAAAATCTTGTTGAAAAAAATATTGTAAGTCCGTATGAACTTCAGTCTGCAGAATACACGTTGCAGTCCAGACAGGCGGCTTTGGCTCAGGCAAAAGCAAAACTTCTAAATACAAAAACAGATTTAAATTATACCTATATAAAAAGTCCTGTAAGCGGAGTGGTAGGAAATCTAACATACAGAATTGGCAGTCTTGTAACCGGCAGTTCGGTGCAGCCCCTCACCACTGTTTCAGATATCAGCAGCATATACGCATATTTTGCAATGAATGAAAAAGACTTCCTGGCTTTTGTTAAAAGCAGTAATTCACTTCAGCAAAAATTAAATCAAATGACAGGCATTACACTCCTTCTGGCAGACGGAACAGAGTATTCATATAAAGGCAAGATAGAAACCGTAAGCGGAATTATCAATTCAGCAACAGGTTCGGCAAATTTCCGCGCAATATTTCCAAATCCTCAGAATCTTATCCGGAGCGGATCAAGCGCAACCATAGTAATTCCACAAAACCTTAAAGATGCAATCCTTGTACCGCAGAAAGCCACTTATGAAATACAAGGCAAGCGGTTTGTTTATGTTGTAAATAAAGACGGTAAGCTAAAAGCTTCAGAGATAACAGTTATGCCGGTAACAGTAGGACAGTTTTTTGTTGTTACCAGCGGAGTAACCCCGGGAAATAATATTGTAATTGAAGGGGTAAACATGCTTAAAGAAAAAAGCCTGATTAAGCCTAAATTTGTTGCGGCTAACCAAGTATTTAAAGATTTAAATAAACTGGTAAGCCCTTTTTAATTTCCTTAAAAATAAATTCGGAATATAGATGTTACAGAAATTTATTGAACGGCCGGTACTTTCTACAGTAATTTCAATTATAATTTTGATACTTGGAATTCTGGGCATAATGGCACTCCCTATTGCACAGTATCCAAATATCGCTCCCCCTACCGTACAGGTCTCGGCTTCATATCCGGGAGCAAACGCACAGGTAATACTTAACAGCGTTATCATCCCGCTGGAAGAACAGATTAACGGTGCAGATAACATGACTTATATGACCTCAACTGCCAGTAACGACGGTTCAGCAACAATAAACGTATTCTTTAAAGTAGGCACCAATCCTGATATTGCAGCCATTAATGTTCAGAATCGTGTCTCCAGAGCAACGAGCCTTTTGCCAGGCGAAGTTACAAAATCAGGGGTAACAGTTGTAAAGAAACAAAGCAGCACACTACTTTCCTTTGCAGTTTATAGTACAAATAAATCTTATGATGAAGCATTTTTACAAAATTATGTAAATATAAATCTGCTTCCACAGATTAAACGTGTTAACGGAGTTGGTGATGCAAGTGCAATGGCCTCACACGATTATTCAATGCGCATCTGGCTTAAGCCCGACGTAATGGCTACATACTCCCTTATTCCTGAAGACATAGTAAATGCTCTTAACGAGCAGAATATTGAAGCAGCCCCCGGCGCATTCGGTGAAAACGGGAATCAATCCTTTCAGTACATTATCAGATACAAAGGACGTTTTAAAGATCCTTCCGAATATGAAAACATCATTATCCGCGCTGGCGCTGGTGGGCAGCAGCTTAGGTTAAAAGACGTTGCAAAAATTGAACTCGGTTCCCTGTCTTATGCAAACTCTTCAAGTGCGCAGGGAAAGCCCGGTGTTACGGTTTCCGTAAGTCAGGCGGCCGGCTCGGATGCAACGGAAGTTGTTAATGAAACAAAAAAACTTATTGAAGAGGCTTCAAAAGAGTTTCCGGATGGGATGGAAGTTGTCATCCTGCAGGATGTAAATTCATTCCTTGTAGCTTCGATTTCCAAGGTGGTTCGTACTTTGCTTGAAGCATTCATACTTGTATTTCTTGTTATTCTGGTTTTCCTTCAGGATGTGCGTTCGACTTTCATACACGGCATTGCAGTGCCGGTTTCAATAATCGGTACATTCTTTTTCCTTGACCTTTTCGGCTTTTCCATTAATCTGCTTACGCTGTTTGCACTGGTACTTGCCATAGGCATTGTGGTTGATGATGCCATTGTAATTGTGGAGGCAGTTCATGCAAAGCTGGAAGCCGGGGCAAAATCCACAAAACAAGCTGCTTTTTCAGCTATGAAAGAAGTAACGGGCGCAATCATATCAATTACACTTGTAATGTCAGCCGTGTTTATACCGGTTACATTCATTGGTGGTTCTGCAGGCATATTTTACAAACAATTCGGCTTAACACTGGCCGTAGCAATTGTCATTTCGGCAGTAAATGCACTTACGTTAAGTCCTGCACTATGTGTAATTTTCTTAAAGCCGCATTCAGAGATAAAACCAGTTACCAACAAATTTATTTTAGGATTCAAAAAATATTTTGAAAAAGGTTATACATGGTTAACAAATAACTACCGGCAGACTGTTCATTTTTTAATTGAAAGAAAAGTAACTTCAATATTTATTATACTCGGTTTTATTGCACTTCTTTTCATACTTATGAAAACAACTCCTACAGGATTTGTTCCAAGCGAAGATCAGGGCACCGTCTTTGTTGATATAACAATGCCGCCGGCAGCATCTCAGGAAAGGACGGTAGCAGTTGCTGACCAGGTTGACAGAATTGCAGCAAAAATGCCGGTAATTTATGCCCGTACCAGAATTACAGGAGTAGGCCGGTTTGGCGGTAAAGGTAGTGCATATGCCACGCTCATACTTAGATTAAAGCCGTGGGATGAAAGAAAAGATAATGACATTCAGAAAGTAATTGCCGAACTTAGAGCAAAAACCGCTTTTATCCGCGAGGCCAAAATTACTTACCTCCAGGCGCCGACAATCCAAGGATTCGGTACTTCAGGCGGTTTCTCTTTCCAGATTCAGGATAAAACCGGGGGTGACTTAAATGAATTTTTCAGAATAAGCACTGATTTTCTTGCTGAGTTAAACAAACAGCCTGAAATTGATTTTGCAACGACTTCATTCAATCCGAACTACCCGCAATATATGGCCAACATAAATGTTGCCAAATGTAAAGATGCGGGAATTACAGTTAACTCAGTTCTTTCCACGCTTCAGGGTTATTACGGCGGCATTTATGCTTCCAATTTCAACGATTTCGGGAAACCTTACCGAGTAATGGTTGAAGCAGAAGCACCTTACAGGGCAAATCCGGAAGGATTAAATAAAATATTTGTAAGAAATGCCAGCGGCGTAATGGCCCCGATTACCGAATTTGTAACTCTGGAAAGAGTTTACGGACCTGAAAACATTGCCAGGTTTAATCTTTTCACAGCAATGTCGGTCACCGGGAACCCAAAACCGGGTTACAGCACCGGCTCCGCCATTGATGCAATTAAAAGGGTTGCAAAACAAATGTTCCCTCCCGGTTACGGCTATGAATTTGACGGAATTGCAAGAGAAGAATTATCAGTCGGCAATCAGGCTGTAATGGTATTTATGCTATGCCTAATATTTGTTTATTTCCTGCTATGCGGACAATATGAAAGTTACATACTTCCATTTGCCGTAATTTTCTCATTGCCTGCCGGGCTTTGCGGAACTTTTATTTTTGCAAAGCTGAGGAATCTTGATAACAACATTTACATGCAGATCTCACTTATAATGCTGATAGGTCTGCTTGCCAAAAATGCAATTCTTATTGTCCAGTATGCACTGGCTAAAAGGAGACAAGGAATGAGCATAAAGGATGCGGCCATTGAAGGAGCCATGATTCGTTTCAGGCCTATAATGATGACCTCCTGCGCATTCATCATAGGACTCCTTCCTCTTGTATTTTCAACAGGTGCCGGGGCCGTCGGAAACAAATCCATCGGGACAAGTGCTGTAGGCGGGATGATTACCGGTACTGCACTTGGGCTGCTTGTAACTCCGGTTCTGTTCGTTATTTTCCAGACCCTTCACGAAAAAATAAGCGGAGCTCCTGAGCCAGCAGGCAACATTTCAACCTCCGATATAAACGAGGTTAAACAATAACGTGTTTATGACTAACAGACTTTAAATTATATAAATACCATGAATGTAAATAGATTTAGAAATATTGTTCTCTTATTGATATCATCATTTGCCCTTGCTTCCTGCGGAATAGTTACCGATACTTACAAGAAGCCTGATATTAATGAGCCATTGCATTACCGGGACACGGAATCTGAAGATACGACAAATCTGGGCTCTGTTTCCTGGAAGGAAATGTTTAAGGATAAATGCCTGCAGGATTTGATTGAAGAAGGTTTAAAGAATAGCCCGGATCTAAAAACAGCGGTTGCCAGGATACAACAATCAGAGGCTGCGTTTGGCCAGAGCAAGCTTGCCCTGTGGCCGTCACTTAGCACAGAAATATCTTCAACTTCAAAACAGAAAATAACAAATAACAGTGTATCTTCATCGCAGAATTTTGAGTTGTCACTTTATTCAAGCTGGGAAGCTGACATCTGGGGAAAACTTACCAGTGCAAAGCGCGCAAACCTTGCTGCCCTGCTTGAAAGTAAAGCCAACAGAGACGCCGTTATTACCACTTTGATTTCGGGAATTGCAGGTCAATACTATTCCCTGCTTGCCCTTGATGCACAGCTTGATATTACCCGCAAGACTGTTGATATTAGAATAGCCGATGTAAACACTATGAAAGTTCTGGAAGCCAATGCTCAGGTTACCGGAGCTGCCGTTGTTCAAAGCGAAGCAAGCAGATATGCCGCCGAAGTAACCCTCCCTGACATTCAGCAGAGTATCCGTTCTGTTGAAAACAGCCTCAGCATTCTTTTAGGGAAAGCACCGGGCGCCGTAAAGCGCTCAACACTTACCGGGCAGGCACTGCCGGAAAAAGTACAGCCGGGTGTACCGGTCCAGCTTCTCGGCAACAGGCCGGATGTAAGGAAGGCGGAATATGCCTTCAGAAACGCTTTTGAACTTACAAATGTAGCCCGTACTTATTTTTATCCGTCACTTACCATAACAGCTTCTGAGAATACTTCCGCCGGTAAGATTAGCGAGCTTTTCAACCCTATGGTAATATTAGGCAATCTGGTTACAGGACTTACACAGCCCATATTTAATCAGGGAATAAACACAGCAAGACTTGAATCGGCAAAAGCACAGCAGGAAGAGGCTTTACTAAATTACAAAGAAACGCTTCTTAATGCTACTAAGGAAGTATCCGATGCCCTTTTCTCTTATCAAACAGCAGTCCTCAAATCGGAAGTAAGAGAAAAACAGATCAAAGCACTGGATCAGTCAGTAGAATACACAAAGCAATTGCTGGCATACGGAACTGCAAATTACACGGAAGTATTAACGGCCGAGCAAAATCTGCTTTCAGCTGAATTAAACAGAGTAAACGATAAGCTTCAGCAGCTTCAGGCCTGCGTATCGCTTTACAGGTCATTAGGCGGCGGACTTAAATAAAAAGTTTAAGCGAAGATAGATTTGATCTTATTTTAAATACTGAAGATTTATCTTTATAATTTTCTAAATATTTTATTCCCAGTAAAGTATGCATAAAACTGGTTCGGAATTGACAGCTCATCAACTCCGAACCAGGTAAGATAACTAAGTACCGATTCTAATTTATAAGTTACATAGCTTTTTCAAGAATCTTTTCGCTTATATCCAATGTAATATCTTGTGTCTCTGAAAGTGCTGTCAGTCCATGAGCCTTTAGCTGTTCTATCACAACCGGTATTTTATCAGCGGTAACCCCATACTGGGAAAGGTGAGTTTTTACGCCAAGACTTTCAAAGAAATCCCTTGTCTTCTGGATAGCCAGGTCAATCTTTTCATCTTCACTGCCATTCTTTATTTGCCAGACACGTTCTGCATACTGCAAAAGTTTTGCACGTTTTTGAGTACGTCTTACATCAAGTAATACCGGATATATAATTGCTAAAGTCTGACCATGATCAATACCAAACAATGCTGTAAGTTCATTCGCTATAATGTGAGTTGCCCAATCCTGCGGTACTCCTGCGGCAATTATCCCATTTAAAGCCATAGTTGCGCTCCAAACAAGGTTAGCGCGTGCATCATAATTCTCGGGTTCGGCAATTGTAGTTGCGCCTATTTCTATCAATGTTTGTAAAATACCTTCTGCCATTCTATCCTGTAGTTTTGCATCGACAGGAAATGTAATATACTGCTCAACAGCATGTGCAAATGCATCAATAATGCCATTGGCAACCTGTATGCTTGGAAGAGTAAAAGTAACTGTGGGATCTAATATCGAGAATTTGGGGAATGCCAACTCGCACATGACTGAAAATTTTCCGTGCCCATAGCTGATTATAGCTCCGTTATTCATTTCAGAACCAGTAGCCGGTAATGTAAGCACTGTACCAAATGGAACAACTTTACTTACTACATCTAACGGGATCGGCGTAAAGCCAAATTTTAATAAGTCACTTAAATCTCCTTTGTAATTAGAAGCAAGTGTTATAAATTTAGTTCCGTCAATAACAGAGCCGCCCCCAACGGCAAGTATAAAATCAATATTTTTGCTGCGAACAACCTCCACAGCTTTTACCAGCGTATCATATTGTGGATTGGGTTCAATTCCACCGAATTCATAAACTTTCCTGCTTCCAAGAACGGTTTTTACTTTTTCGATAAGACCGCTCTTTTTAGCACTTCCGCCTCCAAAAGTTATTAATACTTTGGCATCAGCCGGAATATTTTTATTAATTTCATCGAACCGGTCTTTCCCGAAGAAAATCCTGGTCGGATTGTAAAAATCAAAGTTAAACATGTTTAGATTTCCTTTTTTATACTAACATAATCTATAATAAACATTCTAATCCCCCTAATCCTGAATGAAAATAAAACAAACAGGTATCATCATTTTGGGCAATTACATTTTTTAGCGAATAAAGTTTGTACTTATATGCGCTTCCTTCTCCGGTAAAGCAATTCCGGCTTTGATGCCTGCCTCTTTGCATTTTAAGAACCACGCCATATTTTTTCCTAAAGTGCGCATAATCTGCAGTCCTTCAAGATCTTTTTTTACATCCTCAGGCACAAGACCATGCACCATGTTCCAATACTGCGATGATATTATCGGCATTTCTGAAATGGTAAAATATTTGTTAAGCTGGTCGAATGTTGCAGTGGTTCCCGCTCTTCTGGCAGATACAACCGCTGCTGCCGGCTTTAGATAAAAGGATTGCCTCCCGGTATTCATATCGGCAAGGAACACACGATCCATAAAAGAAGTAATTGCACCGCCGGCAGCCGCATAATGTACAGGAGAACCGAATACAAATCCATCGGCATCTTTTGCAATTTCCAGAAAATCATTAACTCTATCGGATAATGCACATCGTCCCAGTTCCCGGCAGTTAAAACAAGCAAGGCATCCTGATATGGGCTTTGATCCGATCTGAAATATTTCCGTATCTATACATTGGGCCTCCAACGTTTTAGCCACTTCTTCCAGAGCAGTATATGTACACCCTTTTCTATGTGAACTTCCATTCACTAATATTACTTTCATTCTTATCACTTTTTTATTTTTTAACAAATTTGTTTTCACGTGCACTGTAGCGAGGTCCAATGTTTGGATATTTATTTACAATGACATCAATATCTTCCAAATCTTTTGCTGTCAGTTCTACATCAACCACACCTGCGTTTTCTTCCAGATATTTTCTGCGTTTTGTTCCGGGAATTGGAATAATATTGCTGCTCTGTGCTATTACCCAGGCAATTGCTAACTGAGCCGGTGAGCAGTTTTTACCTTCAGCAAATTCTGCAAATGCGGCTGCCAGTTTCTGGTTATTTTCCAAATACTCTCCCTTATATCTTGGCAGGTTTGCCCGGAAATCAGTAGCGGCAAGTGAACCGACATCTAATTTATTTGTTATCAATCCACGGCTTAATGGAGCAAATGGCACAAAAGTAATCCCCAACTCTTTGGTTAACGGCAGAATTTCTTTTTCGACATCACGGGTAAGCAAGGAGTATTCGCTTTGCAATGCAGTTATCGGGTGAACAGCATATGCTTTTTTTAAATCATCAGCAGCACACTCGCTCAGGCCCAGAAAGCGCACCTTACCTTCTTTTACAAGCTCCGCCATCGCCCCTACAGTTTCCTCAATCGGAATATTCGGATCTACACGATGTGCATAGTAAAGGTCAATTGTCTCAATCTTTAAACGTCTAAGGCTGTCTTCTACCGCCTGCTTCATCCACTTAGGTGAAGCGTCAACATAACTTTCTCCGCCGACAAATACGTCTCCCCCGTTACCGCCCTTTAACCTGAATCCGAACTTTGTTGCAATAAAAATCTTGTTACGGTTTGGCACAAGAACTTTGGAAATCAATTCTTCGTTTGCTCCATTCCCATATATGTCTGCCGTATCCCAAAAGTTAATTCCAAGCTCCAGGGCATACTCTAATGTTGCAATACTTTCGGTATCATCTGCTTTACCATAGGCTGCACTCATTCCCATGCATCCTAAACCCACTACCGATACTTTTTCTCCTGTTTTAGCTAATTCTTTGTACTTCATGATATTACACCTCTATTTTTAATTTCTATAATAAATTAATTTGTTAAATTATTCCGGTACTAGTGCATTTACACATCTTATCTGCTGTTTTACTTATAGCATAGTTTAGTCCTCTTTAATAAAATTACCATTCATGTGCTCTTTTGTTCTAAGATTTTTTACCCATGTCAAATGCTTTATTCATGGCATCGCTTTTTTTAATATCACCGATATTCCAGGCACCTGTTCCGTAAATTATCCCTTTTTCTTTTGCTCCGTTTAGGCAGTATGTAAATCCCCTGAATTCCTCCAGAGTCCTTTCCATTGCCTGTTTGTTACTATCGGCAGCAGTAACAATAAAATAAAATTCTTTACTGTTGAGCTCAGTATAGCGGGAACAGGTTCTGTCAATAAATGTTTTCATCTGTCCGCACATTGTATAAAAGTAAACTGGTGTTGCCATCACAATTACATCGGCGGCAACCATTTTCTCCAAAACTTCTGCCATGTCGTCTTTTTGGGGACAACTCTTCTTTCCGTTAAGGCAGGTTCCGCATCCGGTACAGTAGTTGATCTTCTTATTTTTTAGAAATATTTTCTCTGTGTCATGCCCGGCAGTCTGTGCACCCTGCATAAACCGGTCGCACAATAAATCTGAATTTCCGCCTTTTCGTGGCGAAGAGGATAATATTAAAATGTTCTTACTCATTAGTTTGTTCTCGTTACTTGGTTTGCTAAAAATCACTATACAAAAATATATAAAAAGCCGCAGAGAATGGTTTTCCCTGTGGCTCAATTAGTTTTGTTGTAAAGCTCAATATTTGATTTCAGTAAAGGAAAATATATACCTTAGTCATTTAATCTGAAGCCGCTTATAAGTTTCACTCTTTCCGGATCTCTATGGTCAAAGAAGCTGCTTGTTTTAGTATCCAGTGTTATGATAGTTTCCATATCCTCATTTTTCAATTCAAAGTCAAAAATATTGAAGTTTTCTATAATTCTTTCCTTGTGAACCGATTTTGGAATGGCGACTACACCTCTTTGCGTAAGCCATCTCAAAATAATCTGGGCAACGGATTTGTTGTACTTACCTGCAAGGGAAACCAGCATTTCATTCTTGAAAATGTCATTTTTACCTTCGGCAAATGGTCCCCATGATTCAATCTGAACATCGTTCTCCTGTAAGAATTTTGCCGTTTCAATCTGCTGACAGAACGGATGTGTTTCAATTTGATTTACCGCAGGCACAACTTCGTTATGAATTATCAAATCCATCAAACGGTCAGGTTGAAAATTGCTGACGCCGATAGCTCTAATTCTGCCCTCCCGGTATAACTCTTCCATAGCACGCCATGCCCCGTAAACATCGCCAAAAGGCTGATGAATCAGATACAAATCCAGATAATCAAGTTGTAATTTTTTCAGTGACTTCTCAAAAGCCTTCTTTGCACTTTCATAACCGGCATCCTGAATCCAAAGTTTTGTGGTAATAAATAGTTCTTCCCTTGCCACTCCACTTTTTATGATCGCTTTCCCAACCGGCTCTTCATTTCCATATATTGCGGCGGTATCGATCAAACGATAGCCCGTATTTATGGCTTCACTTACGCTGCTTTCGCACTCAACAGCATTAGGAACCTGATAAACACCAAATCCTAAGATGGGCATTTCCACGCCGTTGTTTAACACAACATTTTTCATAATAATTCCTTTTTTTTACTTGTATAGCATTTTCGGAAATCCTTTAGATAGTTCCGATGTGAGATTCATATTTACATCTGAATATATCAATTATTGTCTATATTTTTTATTTGGTACGTCCGGCTGCCAAGGCCCAATTTTTCAGCGTGCTCCAGAGTATGTATGCCGTTCTTTGATTCGATACGCTTTACAAGGTCTTTACCGTCAGGAGATTTATAAACGAGATCTACGCAAGCCTGATCTAAAGCTACCGGATCGAAAGATGCAAGGATGCCGATATCAGACATTGTAGGATCGGCGGGATGAGAATCGCAATCGCAGTCAACAGACATTTTATTCATAATGTTGATGTATATAATATTCTCTCCCAGACTATTCATAACTGCACCGGCTGCTTCTGCCATAGATTCCAGAAAAGCATCCTGCGGAGTTTTAAAGGCCAGGGCAAAGTCTTCTAATTTGTGTGTCTTTCCTGCAGTGTGAATCCACATTTTTCCGTTTGCGGATGCAATGCCTATGGACATATTTTTGAACGCACCGCCAAATCCTCCCATTGCATGTCCTTTAAAATGGGAAAGTATTATAAATGAATTGTAATTCTTAAAATGTGAGCCTACAAAATCTTCCCTTATGTTTTTTCCTTTTTCAAAAGGCAGGGATATTGAACTATCTTCGTCCATTATATCTACAGGTGCAATCTCAGTAAAGCCATGATCTATTGCAACCTGTTTGTGCTGAGCTGTACCGGATCTTTTACCATTATACGCAGTATTACATTCAACTATGATCCCGTTTACTGACTGTACCAAATCTTTAATCAGCTTGGGCGAAAGGAAATTATTTCCGCCGGGCTCTCCCGTACTTATTTTAACGGCAACCTTGCCGGTAAGGTTTCTCCCCAAAGCTTTATATATTGCCATCAATCCGGCAGAACTGATGTCCTTTGTCATATATACGACGGGCTTTTCATTTTTCTTTGGCTCACTTTTTTCCGGGGGTTCACTATTAGTATTTTTAAGCGGGCCGGCACTAAAGCCAAATGATACCGCCATAAGCAGCATTACAATAAGTTTGATAGAATAATTACGTTTCATTTTTTTACCATATTAATTTATTTTGTTTGTCCTTATCGCATCTTGCCAACCCACTTACCCGGCAGATATGGAAAGACGCAGGCAAATATAATTCAAGCAGAAAATTTACCTCGTAAAGATATAAAAAAACCGCAAAGAATAGTTTTCCCTGCGGCTCATAAATTTTTGCTGACAAGCTCATTTTTATCTTGTTGGAGAATACCCGTACTGCTTTTTAAATGCTGATGAAAAATGTGACAGATTTTTAAAGCCGACTTCTATGTACACGTCCGAAACTTTTTTGCTTTCGTTACGTATTTTATCATATGCAACCTTAAGTCTTTTTTCTATTAACCATTTTTGGGGAGAAAGTGGACTAATCTTTTTAAAATCCCTTTTGAACGTAGCGAGACTTCTTCCGGTAAACTTCGCTATTTCTTCAATTGTAAGATCATACATATAATTATCATCCAGAAAATCAAAGATATCAATTTTCCAAGGCTCGGTAAAATCGAATAAGTTCGGATAAAATCTTTTATCAATGTTTAACAGTGAATAGACGCCTTCCTGCAATTTAAGATTCATTAATTCTGCGGCAGGTTTTATTGACGTATCGAAATAAGGGGTTATGGACTGGAACAAACTTGTAATATCGGGGGTTTGCGGCAGTTTTATAACACTTGGTTTATACTTTTCTACTTCCATAGGCAATAGCTTTTTATCAATCGTCTGATAAAACTCCCTTAGAAAATTGCGGTTGAAAATCATGAATATTCCCTTGAACATCTCTTCTCCTCTGGGCCTCTTTGTCATAATGACGCGGTTATCCCTTCGGAGGAAAACGCACTCACCAGCGTGAATTGCTGTCTCTTCATTATTCTCCTCAACCAATAGTTCACCGGAATAAACATAGACAAGCGAATGTTCCCTTACCATTTTTGTGCATTTTATAGTATTATTAAAATAATAGCTAAAAAATACGTCAGAATAATTAAACGTAAGACTATCTTTGCTTACATTATCCATAAAAATATCACCTCATATATACAAATATCAATCAATAAAAATAATTGCTCTCCCCTAAAGAAACAAGGCAAGGATAAAGCTAAAATTTCGGATAGTTTTTTGCGGCAACACCTATCAGGATTAAATGCAGGTTAGTAAAAATGATAATTGAAAACTGTTCGCCGGTAGCTGAACAAATCAGCCGCAAAGACGCCAAGACACAAAATAAATTCTATGCTGCTTTGCGTCTTTGCAGTTTGTATTTCTGTTTCAACTATTATTTCAGAGCTTCTTTTACGCACTGCGCTAGAGAAGTTGTGGGCTTTCCAATAAGTTTTGATATCAGCTTTGAATCGTCAAACAAATCGCCCTTTGATGCCGAAACATCCCAGCCTGCAATTGCTGCAGCAATACCTTCCGGCAAACCGAAACTTTTCAAAATGCCTGCATACTCTGCCTCAGGCAGGTTTTTATACGGTATATTCTTTCCGGTCTGTCGTGAAATTTCAGCAGCCAGATCAGTTAGTGTGTAAGCCTCATCTCCGGCAAGCTCATATACTTTTCCCCGGTGTCCTTCTCCGGTTAAAACTACTGCAGCAGCTTCAGCAAAATCAGCCCTGGCTGCAGAAGAGATTTTCCCATCGCCCGCGCTCCCTAAAAAAGCACCGCCCGCCAAAGCCCCTTTTATTGAACCGGTATAGTTTTCAGTGTACCAGCCGTTGCGCAGTAATGTATATTGAATGCCTGACTCTTTTAATGCAGCTTCTGTTTCGCAATGCTCTCCTGCTAAACTTAATGAAGATGTATCTGCGCGAAGCAGACTTGTATAGACAATCCATTGAACGCCAGCTTTTTTAGCTGCTTCAATGACATTTTTATGCTGTACTGCCCGCTGGCCGATTTCGTTGCTGGAAATAAGCAATAATGTATCAATTCCTTTTAACTGCCCAGCCAGATTATCCGGCTTACTGTAGTCAAACTCACGCGCTTCAACATTTAAATCAGCTGCTTTTTCAGGTGCACGAACCAATGCAGTTACACTTCCCTTTTCAATTCTATTTTTTAGGCTTTCTATTACAAGACGCCCCAATTGGCCGGTTGCCCCGGTTACTCCGATTTTCATAATTATCTCCTTTGTTTTTTTTTTACTTTTTGTTACTTGATATTCATTATATATTTAATTACTTTTGGTAAGTTAAAACTAATAAGTAAGTATCAAAGAAACAAGAGCTTACAAAAAAGTAACATACTTACCAAAATGTTAGAAATAATAAAAATAAAGAACTTATGGATAAAAATATTTTTTTAAAATATAGTGACTCTGAGCATTGTCCGGTCAGAAATGTAATCGACAGGATTGGCGATAAGTGGTCCGTGCTGATACTTATGATTCTTGAAGAAGGCAAAGTATTGAGATTTAATGAAATATACGGATATATCAAAACCATATCTCAAAAAATGCTTTCTGTTACACTAAAATCACTTGAAGCCGATGGACTGGTTAAACGTACTTTTTACCCTGAGATTCCCCCAAAAGTTGAGTATGAGCTGACTGCAAGAGGAAAAACCTTAATGCCACATCTTCATGACCTGGTAAATTGGGCCAGCACCAATATCACCGGTATTAAAGAGTCAAGGGAAATGTTCAACTCAATAAATTAATACTATTGACCTGAATAAAGTCTTATTTCTATTTTGAAATTTATTATGAATAAAATCTCCCCCGTCCTAACGATAGTCAGGCCGTTCATTAAAAAGATTATCAGAACTCCTGATATAAAAGTGGATGACCATACCTGTTACCACGATTTTAATAATCCGCTGGATTTTGGAAAAACAATGTCCTCTATAAATACCCGGTAAATAACGACAAACTTATAATCGGAAAATTCTGCTCAATTGCTTCAGGTGCAAAGTTACCTTTCCCTGCCGTAAACGGCAGTGTTACTAGAAAAAAGATATATGTTTTAAGTATAATAACATACTCTGTTAAGAATGTTGCATAGCATGGGCTGCCTCGAAAATGCAAATTGATATTTCTATGTTAATTATTTCAGCATAGTCTTCACAAAGTATTTACCACATTATTATGTGCGGAATGGTTTTGACCTAAAATGAATTCACGAAAAAGGAAACATCCCGAAGGGACAAGAATAAATGGAGCGTTAAAAATAAATACGGAGCTTATGCTAGGCCGATAAAGTGCATGTAAGATTACTGAAATTATTTGGCTGTAAACAGGATACAGCTACTTTATTTATTTTAGTGAAATTTATTTGTTTTCAGTGAATTAATTTTCAGTCTTGAACTTTTGGTACTTTTCTTTCAAGAGAAAAGTACTGAAAAGAATATAAATTATTTTACTTTTTACTGAATAGATTAGGAATATGTCTTCATAATATTACTTTTAATACAGCAAAATATTATAATCATCCATAAATTTCTTTTGGTCTTTGCCCACTAAAGTTATAGCAAATTAATAATCTGCTGATATTTAGAAGAACATTTCTTTCCTTTATCAATACGTAATAGCCGGCATAGATGAGAAAGTCAAATGCAGATTACCCAATAAACCACAAATATCATTGAGGTATTGCCGGGAAAATCAGTCCAGGCATACCGGAAGCCCCCTGCAAAAGACTATGCTACTCCCCGGATTTGATATTCTGCTGGAATAAGCAACCGCAAACCAAAACATACAAGGTATTAATAGTGATAAATCGTAAAACAATAAAGTTCTATTATATCTATTTATAATCATAGCAATCAGTAGTTATGGTTTAATTTATGTTTATACTGAAATGCCCGCAAAGTATAATATTTAAAAATATCTAAATATGCTCATTTTTAAACACTGCTGCTACTAAAGAATATTTTAGAACTAATATTAATGCGATTAATATCATTATTTTAAATAAATAGACATATACTAAGTACACTACCAAGAAAATTAATCTTAATAATTCTATTTCTTTTATTGATGATTTTTTTTCCAGTACCTTTCCGTATATTAATTTTTCCATTTACTTACTATATAAAAACAAATTTTTAAGCGTTTTTATATGGAAGATAATATATATTAAACTGTACTGTTTCTATACTCATAAAAAGTCGTTACAAATAAATACTCTTATATATCAGTTTATTGCCAGCATATGTTCTTACATTTTTTTCCGCATAAGTCACGACAATTTCTTTAAATATACCAATAGATTCTTCACCAGATAATATTGATATTTCAGAATCTTTATTCTTTCCTAATGAATTGAAAGATGTCCCTACGCGGACCCCCGACTGGCCTCGATTGATAATCCACCATCTATCATGGAATGGTGCTTCTAAATCTGTATCTTTACCTACCAAAACAATTTTTATAGTAGGCGGTCTTTCTATTGATATTTTTGCCCAAGCATCTTTAAATTCTTGCTCATAATTACCAGATTCAATTATTTTACGATTATGAAACATTCCAGTCAATATTGTATAATTTATATTAGTATTTATCTCCATAAATTCTTTTACGAGGGTCAATTCCTCTGGGCTAAAGTACTGATCAACTATTATAAGATCCTCTATTTCATAATATGAAATCCAGTTCTTAATAAACTTGATTGCCTTCCCGTATTCATCTTTGTGAATAAGGATGTGATTATCTTCATATGTCGACAAAGAGAATTGCGTAGGTTGATTTACAGATTTCTTACCAAGATAGCTTACTAATTCAGTACAAAAAATAGTGGCATCAAATATACGTCGTAAAATAGTATCAGCAGAAGCTGTATTTCTATGACGATGAATTGCATTTTCTACAATATAAAGGGAGATTGGTAATGAATTGGATAATGGACTTGAAGATATCTTTTTAATAAATGGCTCTAATTCTTTTAACGGCTTAGAACTTAATTTATTTGAATTTAGTGCCTCCAACAATGAGTTACACATTTCAGGATAATCAGATATCTTGTCTTGAGATTTTTCATTAGAAAATATTTCTTCTCTCACCTTCAAAAAATTATAATGATTTTTAATAGGCTCGCCTAAACGCTTTCTTGATGGGTCGCTATCATACTTCGCTATCAGAGATTCGGCTAGCTCGGAATTCAATCTAAAAGCAAAGTCAATTATTTCCTTTTGTTGCCCAATATGAATGGACTCAGAGTTTCCTAACATTTTATCAAAAATAGATGATACTTCCTGACTACACTTTACTCTGTTAATGTCTTTCAAAATTGGTAAGAAGCCAGTTAAACGTTCCGCGCTTTCAAATAACGAAGGAATTTTTTCAATTTCTTTTAGAATCAAAGATACTTTAGTATTTTTTTCATAATCATATTCAACTCTTCTAGTTCTATTTAATGCATCTAATATATTGCTATACACAACAATTCTATCAGAAATGTTCGGTATTTTTACAGCCTCATCAAATAAGACTCTCCATTTATCAAATTTTTCTCTATTTATACGCAATAACTGTGCTAAAGATACTACTTTATAACCATCATGCTTTATGTTTAGTTTTTGGGGTAATTTATTATTAATAATTATTTCCAATTTTCCTTTAATATCTGATTTCTGTTCAAGAGAATACTTATCTTTTCTAGAAGTAATAATATCAACGATCTTTTTGATAGTTGTATAGATGATTAGATCAGTATTAATATTTTCTAATAAACCAACGCAATCCAGTAAATCCTCGTATGTGATATCTGACGCAATATAATCCGCTTCGCATTCTTCATCATATGTACATTTAGTCTCAATATACTTCACTATTCCGAAAAATATATTATCAAGACGATCTTCACTTGCATATTTCTTAATATCATTAAAAGCAGTCTCTTTATGATAATAAAATAACATAGGAGCAATACGTAACAAGATATTGTCTCGACTATTCTGATCTAATTTTGATAATACTTCAATATTTGCTCTAATTTCTTTTTTAACAATTTCTTTAGCTAGGTTATCGTTTCCATTTCTTTTAACTCGCAAGGCTAATTCGCCCCAAAGAATTAATCTCATTAATATTGAAGGTATAGAATTAATAATATCATTTATTTTATCAAATAGTTGTCTTTCATAATTATTATTGGCAGCTATTGCTGAGAAAGAACTAATTGCTAGTTTTATAGTCGATATTAAAATATCTGCTCTTTTCGGCGAATCAAGATAAGTTGTTCTTTTTTCTTTAACACCTCTATCCAGATAACTTTGAGCTAAAGTATTATCGTGATCGGATAAATCTGAAGATATTTTGAATGCGACCTCTATCCTATCCCAAGCAGAATCTATCATCTCCCATGCAGTAAATAAATAACTCTCACTTTTTGAATATTCAGGAGGAAGTGATACGATATTTTTTGATTTAATACTATAAGCTCTAACATAACAGTAACACTTAGTAATAGTATCGTCGAGTTTATTAATATCTGAAAATATTACATCAAGTGCATTTCCAGACAAATTTGTGCAGGACTCAATAGAAATTTTATCTAAAATATCAACAATTATTCCTTTTTTAAGCTCTGAGTCAGAAATACTTTGATATAACATCATAAAAGTCTCATCGCTATATTCTTGGTTATCATTATTCAAATAGTTACTTAATATATCGTGAAATGCAAATTCTCTTCTTTTTTGAATATTTAGCATTTCCGCATACCTATACGCTATCTTGACGTAATACTCATTAATTTTCGATAATGCTATGATAATATTTTTCAATACATCATAATGGTAAGCGCAGTCTGAGATAAGTGTACGAACATTTTTATCAAGATAATCCTCGGCTTCGCAAATTATTTTCTCTGATTTTAATGTAACATGCAAGCGTTCAATTTGCACGGTTTTACGAATAAATACAGCCAAGCAATCTGATTTTGTTGCAATATCCTTTATCTCATCTATAAAATAATAAAACACCTCTAGTACTCTATTTAGAGCTTTCTCATAATTAAAATTAAATTCAGATTCGGCAATCAATAAGCTATATATTACATAATCTTTTGAGGGACCTCTTTGTCGAATTATTTCTTTAAGTGTATCGAATTTAGCAATTAAATTGATTAATGTATCTTTGTCAGTAATATTTTTTAAAGCAATTGCCAAATCTTTCATCACAGAAGCATTCACAACATATTCAGTAGATTTAAAGATAATATCAAATGCTTCAAATAGAAGCAATTCAGTATTCGCCTTTTCATAATTAATTTTTATCCAATTTCTGATAAAAAATAGTTTTTCTGCTGCTTTATTAACAGTTTTGATTAGATTTAAGATATCACACACTGAATTGTATTTACCAAAATAGTTTATACCTTGTACGAGATTTTTGATTTCTTTATTCTTAATTCGAGAGTTTATTTCTTCGTTAATGTCCTCTCTATTTTCTTCTATATTCCTTTTTGTTTTATCATTTATGATTGCAATGCTAATTTGGGCAAGGGCCCAGTCAATCAAATTACCACCGGCCACCTGCCCTGTTTTTTCCACCAAATCTATTGCCAATTTTGGACATGAATACATCAGATTAGTCGCTATTTCTATTACACCATCTTTCAAATCTTTAAATGATACCTCTGAATATGTTTCTTTTATCTGTTCGATTAAACTGCTTTCAATACTACGATTATTTTCTTTAATTTTTCGGGCTATTAGAGATAACAATTTTAACCGATCTTCAACCATAAATGCTGACTGCGCCAAAAATAAGGCTTCATCATATAGACCTAATTTGGTCTTGGCTTCAATCTCTGATTTCCATATGTCCATTTGTTGATATTCAAGTAATACGCTTTTGTAAAGACTAAATTTAAATAAATCCTCTATACTATTTATTTCACTTGAAGCTTTAATACCTTTATCAGTTAGCGACAGAATTGAACGAATTGATTTATTTTTATCCAAAAGTAAATTGTAATTGTATGGAGTTAGGATATTAATGATTTCATTCCATCTATGATTATTTTCGTAAAACGATGATAAAGATACTATTTTATTATAGTTATCTGGCTCACCTAAGTAATACTCTAATAGTTTATCTTTAATGTTAGTTTCCATAGCTTGCAATTTATGCCTTGCATACTTCTTATATAAATCATGCGCGTATTGAAAATAAATGCAATCACTTTTTGATACTGATATAAAACTAATATTATTGAGCAATGTTTCTATTTCATTTTCAGTATATCCTGAGACTTTTGCAAGGACATCAAGAGAGAACTTGTGATCACAAAAAGCCATAATAGACAACAATGTGATTAATTCATTATTATCTTCATCTATCTGTTTCCATTCATACTCAAAAAAATCTTCCCCTTCACCATTACCATTAATTATTTGAGATACCGATATACCACGACTAATTAATCGTTTAATAAAAGCAAGTTTATAAGCGACCCCATTAGTTAAGTTGTATACTTCCTTTGCTTGTTCTGCAATAAGAGGCGATATTTGATTTAAATAGATTTTTGTTTCGTCTAAGCTGAAAGGTGGAAGAAGAAATTCCTTTGAAGAAATCGAAGAAATGCATGATAGAGCATTCCGTATAATGTTTTCGTTTCCACTAAATATAAAATAGGTATTTAAAGAATATAGAGGCAACTGCGCAAATACATCTTCTAATAACCGCAAGTTATACTCAGGAATATGTTCTAATCCATCAAATAAAAAATATATTCTCTTATTAGTTTTTTTTATATATCGTTTTAATCCAATATTGAATGAACGAAGATGACCTGTATTATAGTTGCTCTCTTCAAGTTCATATTTGTTTAGTAAATAGCAAATCTGATTGCTTAAATCCAGCTCAACATTGCGAGGATCATAAGTACTCTTATCTCTATTATTAACGAATATAGATACAGTCGTAGCCTTGTTCTTTCTAGCAAACTCACTTAAAAGGTAAGTTTTTCCAACTCCTTGAATCCCAGAAACAAATACCATTTTATTATCATCAGAAAGGTACCGTTCAATAGCATCTATATAATTAGATTTATCCAAAGGACTTTGGATAATCGCTGGAAAATTAATGCTAAGATAAGTTAAGTCCAGTTCTTCGTTATTCATATAATAACCTTTAAATATATTAAGAATAAAATTTCATGCTAAACTTCTCAAGTTTGTCTTACTTTTCCCAAAGAAGCTCTACTTATTAGTTAACACTACAGGTTAATTCTTTACAACAATATAAGCATTTATTACCCCGTGCGCCTGTATAACTTACATCAGTCTGTGTTTCTGGAATGTTTTAAGGTTTAAATTTGTTTGTTGTATCAGTTTTGAGTCAAATATTCCTGTGTAATATATGTAAAATAAGTAAATTATCAAATTTATAACAGTAAAATAATAAAATAATTGGATTTAGCAAATAAGTTATAAGCCGCATGCCTCTGCCGGGAGATTGTAGTAAGAGTTCATCGGTAAGTATTGACAGGAGTATTTTTTATAGTTTCGTTTCTCCCCTTCTATAAATAATTAAGACTGCCCTGGAAGATTATTCCAAGACAGCCGCTTTCTTTAATAGACTGTGGCAATAAATCAGTTCAGACCAGAACGTTCAAAGCCCTTATACAACGAAATTATACCAGAGATGCATTTAATTATTCCGCGATTTTTTTTGCATAATACTCCTTAATATCTTTCCAATGATAATACGGAGGCATATCGGTGTGAACCGGGACCTGCACTTCTTTTTCGCAGTGCAGAAGTTTCACAAGTACATCGCCGGTTTTACCGTTCTTATAAAATATCAGTTGTAGATTTGCTCCCATTGGGGAAGCCTTAAAAGTACTCCAGGCAGTAAATATCTTATCGGGATCATTCTCCCGGATGTTCATATCTTTTATATCCATTAAAGCAAGCAAAGGAATAATATAGGAATCGTGCCCAAAACGCAGATCGGCTGAAACATCTCCATTTTTAATTGCGCTATCGGCACAATCGATAATGTTTTTTAGTAAGAGCGAGGCACTCTTTACGGCATTTTTCCCATTAACGCCTGAAGGGCCGACCAGATAATACATATGCATATTTGAATACTGCCAAAGAATAAAGATTTCATCAGGAGTAAAAAAGTCGAACAGCGAAAAATTAAATCCATCTAAGTTCGGCAAATTTACAGCGGCCGAAAAAACCTGATAGGCAAATTTTTCCGCGTCGGCAATTTTTCGTTTTGCATACAGGGTATCATTAAAAAGCTGTGCAATAAATCTGCGTGTATCCAATTGACGTTTCAGAAATGACGATTCGATTTTTTTAACAGTATCCTTGGTTAATTCAGCATCATTATTCAGATATTTGTCTCTCTGCGACGCTTCCTGTACAACCGTTATGCCGGGATTCAATTCCTTAAGCCGTTCATCAAAGGCTGACATACTTAGTATGCATCGCGGTACCTGCGTCGCCCTGCTATATATATTGCACTTGCGGGAGCCGTCCGTGGTAAATACTTGTGGAAACGCCCGGAACATACGTTCTGCAATTCCTTTTTGTTCTCTTGCGCCTAAAGGTGAAAGATCGCCGTACCTGCCTTCTGCGTCGGCAGCCAGGATGTTAATGCGCTTAAGCAGGGTTTTCCCCGTTTCCGTTAGTTTGCCGTCCCTGAGAGCATTACCGAGTATCTTTTGAGGAACAAGATGACAGTCGGGAGAAATTACCCAGCGCGAGCCGTGCCTGCCGTAGTGGCTGATGTAAAAAGGTGTATAACCTTCCGGGGCTGAGGTCTGTGTGGAATTTTCATATATATACGGACAATATAAGCCGCACGCAAAATTTATATTACCTAAGACTTCTTCTTTGGTAGTCTGCGGAAATAATGAACCGTAAAACACAAAAAGGATTAAAAAAGCAAAGATATTTTTCTTAGTCATAAATATGATAATGCAAAATGAGTAATTATTTTTAGTTATACAAATTTACGATAATAACATCAAAATTTCTAATGACAACAATTCAACCGTTGAAATAAGAGCAGCAAGCTGCCTGCCAGTATGTAAATTACGCCCGGCTACCTTTCCGGCGGGAAATTAACTTGCCGGGCTTTTTATTTTTAGTTATTTTTATTATATGTAACGTCAACTTTAGGTTATTAAATATTTCTTAAATTAAGAGGGCTTCTAAGCTTAAACGAATGGCAACAGATATAAAACGGCTTATAAATAATCTACTTGAATTTTATGACTTTGAGAATAAAGCGATCCTATCAGTAGGAGCGGGCGGCGGACAGCTTATTGAATATGGGCGCCATGCTAAACACGTAACCGCCATTGATAATGACAAGGCGGCTCTGGATAAATTGAAACAAAACCTGATTGCTTCCGGTCTGGATGATAAGTTTACACTTGTCCACTCCGATTTTTATGCGGCTGATTTCAAGGCTGATCTCCTTCTATTTGAATTCTGCCTTCACGAAATGGAAGATCCTGAAGCTGCAATACGCCGCGCGCTTACCATGGCCCCGGACGTTATCATTGCCGACCACTATCCGGGTTCGGAATGGAGTTACATGGGTGACGAAGACGAAAAGACAGCCAAAAGCTGGAAAGCAATTGAATTGTTCCAAACTAAATTGACAAAGAGATTCGATACCGTGCAGGTTTTTGCAGATTATCAGGAACTTTATCAAAGAGTTTATGGCCAGGGAGTCAGATCGATAGAGAGAATCGGCCGTTATAAAGAGACTAAAAATATTTCAATCCCCATGTCCTATGCATTTGTATTGCTCTAATTGCTATGCAAAAGCATCTTCAATAGTAAATAGGGCGATGGATAACTGATAAATTTTGCTGTAAAATGCCTTACTCAACTGCCAAACAACAGCAGGGCCGATTTCCATGAGAGATGGCCCCTTTTATGATAAAACCTCTGGAATAACAATATGCTCAAAGCTACAAATTTAAGAAGTAGTTAAAGGATAAGTAGTCAGTACTGATTTATCTGGCAGTAAAACTCCAAATAGATTCAATACAAACCGATTTTAAGTATTTAATAACATTTATGTACATTCCTACAATATGAGAGAATTTATATTAAATATTGTCGGAACTAATATATGGAGTAATTGAACTATTCTAGTTGTTCATTCATCATAAGTTCATAATGCTCTTTGCCTATTTCCTTGAATATTTTAGCAAAAACATTAAACAAATTCTGTGGTTGTTCGATAACAATTTTTTGATAATATAAATTATCGAGTACGCCAATTTTATGACTTTCATCATTAATAGACGAAATAAATGCACATTTTATATAATAATTCGGATCATGAATATCTCCCTGAAATAATGATGCCCATGAATCTTTTCCTAGCCCTATGAAATTTACATAACTTTCTATAATTCTTCGCATGGTATTTGATACCATAATGTTCATGTATGGATCATTTCCGGGTGATGATTTTATCTTTTTTATAGTACTCCACATTAGTGAATATTCATCAAAAACTTTCCTCTTCTCATTTCCCTCAACTATTGAACAATCCCCACTTTTTGAAATGTAATAATGCCAAGAATCAGTACAGATAGGACGCTTTTCAAATGAAACTTCTTTATAGAAATAAAAGTTGTGTGTAAAAATAAATACCTGTTTGATGTTTATATTGTGGAACTGCTTCTTGTCAGAGTTTGGATTTTCACCTTTTCGGCGAATTAAGGAATGTATAAGTGTAGAAACGAGAAACAAAGCTTGGCTGTCGAGACTAGACACAGGATCATCAATTACAATAATTTTTTTCTTATTGCTTTTATTTATATCATCAGTACCTATACAAAGCTGGTAAAAATAGAGAAATGCAATAAAACTCTTCTCTCCCTCGCTCAGAGTTTCGAATACACTACGTGTTTCTGTTTCATTTGGACGTTTAAGGAAATATAAAGATATATTGTTTTTTGTCTCCCTTTCTTTGATTTGGAACCCATTGAAGCCGGCATTTTTCAAAATTATATTTATTTTATCCACGGCTTCTTTAGTATTTACTGTATGGCTCCTTAAATCATCAATATCTTGATTGATATCATCAATTACTTTATGCCTGTCACTTATATAATTTGAAATGGATTCTATAATTCTCTGATATTTTTTCTCTCTAGTGTTAAAAGCTCTGATATTTATTTCGCATTTTTGGGCCATAAACTCCCATATTTTCTCTTCAAACGCTTCCTTTTTGATATTAAGTTGCGAATATATCTTATTGTTAGTAACAATTTTGGAAAGTAGTTGAGATAAAGCCAATTCTTTAGAATTTACAGATGATATAGTTTTTATTTCATTTGGATAATTTATTTTTGAATTAATTATCTCAATATTGGCCGAAGATATTCTTTCTAGTTTTCTTATTGTACTAGAAACTAGATTATCAGGATTGAATTCATTTTCAATATTAGTTAGGCTTGTTAGGAATTTTTTTATAGTTTGCTCATATTCAGACTTTAGGGTTTGCAACAATTTAATTTTTTCTCTGTATGTATCATCAAAGAATCTTTCAAATTGTTCTCTTAGTGATTTGTCTATAGTATTTTTTTGACAAAAAGGACATACCCCACCAGTTTGATCTAAATAGCCTAGACCAGTCTCAACCCAAGATCTTATTTTCAGTGAGTTTATTAGATGTGCTATATCAACATCTTCCTTGCCAATTATAACTTCATGCAATAATTCATTGAGCCCACTCTCAACTCGACGAATATCTTTATACATAGATATATCTATCTCAGTCGAAACATTTTTTATCTCCTTTTCATAAAGCAGCTGATATTCGTAATTTAATTCTTCAATCGAAGGTATACTTGTAGGTAAGATTTTTAGCTTTTCCTTAATTTTTCTAATATTATTTTCTTTTCTTCCTGAGTGGGCTAAACTAATTTTCGAGTACGCACCGAAGATATTCCTTTGTTCCCAACAGTATTCGAGTAAATCATCTGCGTTTTTCTTTTTATCCAGTTTAATCTTTTTATCTAAGGTGTCGTATCTGTTAATTTGCTTTTCTAGTGCTATTACTTGAGTTTCCGCATCCTTTATCAATTCATCAATTCTTGCATTTGCTTGATTCAACGAAAAGACACCCTTCAGCTCAGTACTTCGTATAAAATTCTCCTGAACAAAAGTATCATTAAATGTTAGAATCCACTGACTAGCTGGGTCATAACCAATATTTGAACAACTTTCAAATCCAGGTATTTGTTTTGATAATTCAGCTCCTAAGTTATGAATATATTTGGCGATTGTGGATTTCCCCGAACCGTTGAAACCGAAGAAGAAATTAACCTTCTTTAGATCAGAAATCTGTACACCAGTATCAGCAAAAGTAGCAACTTTTTTCATTGTAATAGAATTAATCATTATCTTTCCTATACATATTAGATACAACTAAATTATACGCTAGATTACCATATTTTTTGTAAAGCATTTTGTTTGATTATTTCTTGAGGGACCCTTTAATCTCTAATTGCCATTATTTTTCTTTCTAGTACTCAGCTTCTTACTACATGTGAAATAGTTACATATACAGAGATACTCTAATATATATTTTTTGCTATTGCATTCAAATTCTAAATTACTTTCTAAACACATCACCCTTTTGATCTCTTGATTGAGCAGATTTTACAATATGCTCAATTATTCTGTCTTTATCCTTCCATTTCATAACTAAGCGCGATGAATCGAACCTAAACTGCGAAACGATATTCTTAAGTCTTTCTATATCCAGCTCGTTGAGTGCAGCCTTCAACTCGATTTCTCCTTTCAAAGCAACAAATTCGATAGGATCAAGAACTGCAGGCTCTCTCTTATTCCTCAGTTTATTCGGCTGAGTTAAATCCAAATGGGGCAAGGTCTCAAAAAGCTCTTCGATTTTTTTTCTAAACTCCTCGTTTGCATCCATTTCAGTTTGGATAATTTCAAACAGAGCTTTGATCTTGCTTTTTTTCATTTCTCAACCCTTTCAATCAATTCACTTGTCAAAGAAAGATAATCATCATATTGCCCTTGATAGCCCCATTTCTGTCGAAGAGTATTTCTGTCTGTATTATACTCTGCAGCAGCTGAGCTTTGCGTTGTTTGCCTAATAATTGCATTAAAGAATGGTCCGTCTTTCTTTTTTTTCAATTGCCGCATAATATTATTATGAATTGTATTCCGTGCGTCAACTTTAGTTGCAATGATCCCAAAATTATCAATATTTTCGCCAATATTATGTGAAAAATCTTCTATTCTACTAACTATTTGAGGAATACCGTAAGTGGATAGAATATCCGGAATTGTTGGAATAATATAACCATCTGAAATTTTTAGTCCATTGAGAGTAATAATACCAAGATTTGGTGGACAATCTATCAGTATATAATCATAGTCATCTACCACTGTTCTAAGAGCTCTCTTTAGGATATCAGTAGGGTTCTGAGAATAGAATTTCCCTTGTGGTGCAGAAACGATTCTGTCTTGAATATCGATCAGTTTCAAACTTGATGGAATCAAATCCAGTTTTTTAACGGCGGAAACATCAGAGACATTTTTTTGAATGCTTTTCGAGAGGTTGAACTTAGGATTTTCGGGATCAAGAGCATCTTCAAAAAGTCTCGCGAGAGTATAATCCTGCTCGTCAAGCTCCTTCCATTTTTCATCACCAATCAACATAACAGTTGCGTTAGTCTGAGGATCCAAATCCACAATTAACACTTTTTTGCTGAATTCAGCAGATAAAAATTCGCCCAAAGCTACTGTGCTTGTAGTTTTCGCAACTCCACCTTTAAGGTTGATAGTAGAGATAACATGTGCCATGTGAACCTTCCTTTTCTTCAGATATCTCCGAATTTGGTCATAGTTAAAAACCGGTCCGGATTTTAACTCGGTGATAGGAAGAGGAAAATTCGAATCCCGCTTACGCCAGTTACTAACAGCAGAAGAACTTACCCCGGCCAGATCAGCAATTTCGTTGATACCAATTATATTGTAATTGTCATTCATATATAATGTTAATTTAATTAACAGCAAAACTAAGCAACATTAACACGTAAGTCAAGAGAAATCTTATAAACTACAATAATAAATATATATTAATGAACTTCAGCGACTGATGACAAAGCATGAGCTATTATTTTACAACCATTGCTTTCTCAACCGAATGAAGTATTTCGGGACTCAGATTTATTGTATGTAATAACATTTTTTTCTTTTACATCCAATTCTTTTACTTTCCTTGTAACAATAATCGAAACTTCACTTCTAATGAATTGTATTTCGCTTTTCGCTACGTCGAATTATGGATAAAGCGATGCATTATAACTTAAGTTTGTGGCCACGCAGTCCTTGTTGATTATTAATAAAAAAATATTTTCTTAATAATATGATAAATAGTTTTATTTTTGCATATACTAATTGTTGAGAGATGAGGCAGTTTTATTTCTTCATTAGTTATACATAGAATGGGGCAGACAATGGGCTACGCTCTCCCCTACCATCTCCACAAGCGGGAAGCAAAGCAATATATTACCTAAAGTTAAGCTATTAGATCAAGTTAAAATTATACTTCGCAACAAGTATTGCAGCAAGAAGACCGTGGGGCAGATGTATCATGGATAAAACGGTTTATTCTTTTCTTTGCTACTATCATATCATCCCTTCGGGATTTAGGAAAATAAATTGGCGGGTACGGGGCCGATCCCAAGATAAACAGTCGGCAGTCATCAGCAAACAGTTTGAAGCAATTAGTAACCAGTAAAGAGTAATTAGTAAATTTCATCGTAGTAATCCTGCGGTGTAGCCATGCCTATGGCAAAATCCGTTTAATCCGGTTCAGATTTTTTAGTTATCTTTCTTAGTCGCCATTTTTTTACTAGCATTTATTTAAAATAAAAAAGCCCGCCAAATTGGCGGATTGGTATGAGGTTTATCTTGATAGCATAAATAAAAATTTACGCACATCGGACATCAATCATTTATCGCTACATAAAAAGTGCTGAAATGTGTGCTGAAATCGCAATACCACCCTTATCTCTAAAATAAATAGTCCTTGTAAGTTTTACGTCTATAAGGATTCACAAGCGAGGCCGATCCCATCGGGACGACCTCCTGCGTGAATTTTTAAATAAATTTGTTAATTTATTTAAAATAAAAAAAGCCCGCCAATTTGGTAGGTTTATCTTTCGGGGCTGATCCCGATTTATCGGGAAACTCGCGACCTTCCCGACAAGTCGGGACGATCTAACCAGCTGAACTATTTTAAAATAAAACCAGCCGAAGTGACGGGTGCAGGACCGATCCCATCGGGACGACCTCCTGCGTGAATTTTTAAATAAATTTGTTAATTTATTTA